>OGCQ01000020.1_pt1 | contig 336725 bp, 244 predicted proteins | sample 1570161 | NCBI WGS metagenome assembly OGCQ01 (sample SAMEA4384402, study PRJEB24528) | human gut metagenome
CGTTGAACATCCACGAGAACAGCTCGACCAACTGTTCCACATTGGCACGGGTACCGTCGATACGCCGTCCCACGCCGGCAGTATGCAACGCCGTAATCAGCTCCATGAGATCCGTCGGCGTGAACTGCTCGGCCAGATAGAGCGCCGAGCGGGGTTTTTCGGGTTCCCGCAACCGGTCCATGACCGCAGGATGCTCGATACGCAGATGGACCATCCGCATCTCGAATTCCAGATGTGAGACGGCTCCTTCCCAAAGCGCGACAAGCGCCGCCGGACGCCGTTCCTCGCAGGAGCGCAGCCGCACGAACCGGTTCCGCGCACGGGACAGGGCGTGCAGCATGTCGAGCGGAGCGCACTGTTCCGACACCACGAGACGCTGCACGCTCCCGACGAAACGCGCATACGAGGCTTTCAAGCGCTCAAGATCGCACTGTCCGGAGTCGCTTTCCAGCGACGTGCACAACAATTTCATAAAATGGCTGTTCTCCAAAAAACGCAGATTCTTTGACGGATTCTTCTTATTCTTATGAGTTTTCATTTTTCAAGATTTTTCAGTTTTACGTTTCTGTCTTATAATTCCATATGTGCAGAGTTGCAGGGCGGACCCCGTGAACGGAAGGCGGCGTCACGACAGAAAACAGCAAGCCCCGAAGTTTCGGACTCCGGGACTCGGTAACGGGCAGGCAAACCAACGCTCAATATTATTTCATATTAAGGGCAATACAGACAGTACATTCTACACGAGGGAAGATTCAGAACACGGCGCAGGCTTCGAGCGAGATGGTTGCCAGATGCAGACGCCTACCGGCGCCTGCGACGGCAAGAGGAGCCATATCATAGTCCAGCGATAAGCGCACCCCGAAATTACGGGTCGCCAGAAACGTCGAGCCAAGACCCGCACCAAGGGCAAAGCCCTCACGCCATCCTGCCGGGAGGGTCCCCGCGGCTTGTTGCGCTGGAAGCCACTGCCGCCCAGCAGGCGTCCTCCGAGAAACCAGCGCGCCGAAAAAGGCCACGAACCCGCAACGGGCGTGGGATTGAAGAGATGTAACGACTTGATTTATAAAGTTGTTACATCTTTGTATGGGAGAATAGGTAACGAGATGGCAACGGTTTATTTTCAGCCTATTGCGCTCAAATACCGCTGCGAACTTGCAGGTGTTGCAATCATAGAGATCGTTCAGTGTTGTACAACTCGATCAATGTCCATAAGCTACACACAGAAAATAGGGAAACCATATCCCACCGTGCATTTCAGTCGCAAATTATCCCGAAGGACAACTTCCAGCAGCTACAGATACTCAGTTGGCAAAAGACGACTGGCTCGACTTCTTATGAACTGGCTCCCAAAACCACTACCATAATAGCAAAAGGCGAGAAAAAGCAGTTGCTAAAATTGAAATCTCAAGTCGTAATACAAACGAAACAGTTTCATGAAGTGACGTTGGGCACATTATCGTATTATAGACAATGCCGATTTTACACGCGCCTCTTGTATGGTTCGCTTCATTCCAACCATCTTAATATCGCCGTGATTCGGAAATAGTGTATGGCTGCGATCATGTGATAAGTCAAGAAGCCATGCTATATACAGAATTAATTCAGGGCTTTTGGGGCGGATAGACATAAACTATCATCCGTTGGCTAGAGTCAATTCTTTGTGTGGGAACACACTGCATCGGAACACCTATTTCGAGGAGATGGAGAATATCATGAATGCTTTCGCCGCTGAATGTAGCATGATAGCGCGTTTCGGCAAGAGATGAATCCTGAATGACGAAATCTACAGGATATATTTGCGACAGACGCGCAAGCACAGCGTCAAGACGGTCGTTGTTGAACATCAGTTTACCGTCCTTCCAAGAGTATTTTCTTTTATTTTCGGGGTCCTGCGATAATTCCGCGGAATTACCTCTAATACATAGACGCTCTCCGGGTGATATGACGAAATGCCTATTGGCACCGACATTGACATCAACGTGCCCTTCAACCAGAGTGACGTCAACCGAAGACTTTTCGTAAGCATTGACATTAAATGCAGTACCAGTGGCTATTATGTCAATGTCGCCGGTACATACAATGAATGGATGCTTTTTGTCGGCTTTGACCTCGAAATAACCTTCGCCCTGAAGAACGACACGCCGTTGGTTCTCGTCGAACACAGCCGGATATTCGAGCGAACTGTTTGCGTTGAGCCATATGTGTGAACTATCGGGCAACTGAGTCTGCAACAGTCCCCCGAACGGTGTCGATAAACTCAACATAGGGATACTGCCGCTTTCCGAAGGCGTGCGTAATAGCAGGTAGGCTACTGCCACGGATAAGATAGGTACCATTGCCGCAGCAATACGCAACACAGACAAGCGTCTGGGAAAACCTTTACTCATCTTTCGGTGGAGATACGACAACGCCTTCTCGGTGTTGATGCTGTCAGGAGCAAATGGAGGATCCAACACTTCATGCAGGGCGCGTTTCTGTTCGAAAATGCGCCGATTGTCAGGCGATGCTGCCAACCACTCTTTGAGCAGAGAAGACTCACGCTGGTCGGCGGTACCTTTCAGAACGTTTTCGATTATGTGGTCTATCTCAGGAGATAGCTCGGTGTATGTATTCATATCCATATCAGTTCAGGAATAGAAATAATAAAACAATCAACCAATAGCGGTTAAGTATTTTTCGAAAATGGTTTTTAGTCCGTGCAATGCGGTCTTCGACTGTGCGCACCGAAATACCCAATGCAATGGCAATTTCGGTGTATTTCATGCCCTGATGGTGGCTCATGTACCATGTTTCAAACTCATTTTTGCCCAAAGTTGCTTCGGCAAAGGATATGAGCCTTACAAGATCGCTGTAGAACAATGGTCTCGAAGTGTTATTATCGTCTATAAGATACGGTAACATTGAGAGGTACTCCGAACTGTAGCGTTGAACTATGGCCTGATGATGCAATTTGTTGAGGCATGCGTTCTGAACGCTTCTAAGTAACCAAGATTTGAGGTTCAAGACTTCCGGCATTATCGCGCGTTTCTCCCATAGTGTGAGAAAAACCGTTTGTGCGATGTCTTCGCAGTCTTCACGTCGTCCCAAAAACCGGCCGCAGAACATCACGATATCAACATAATATCTTCGGAAAATACAATCGAAAGCCCGGCGGTCGCCTTCGCATACCGCCGACAGCAGAAACTTATCTTCATTATCGTAATTATCTCGGCCCATTATACGATTTTTGCCTTTGTGTCACTTTAGTGGGGTGATGGATGCATGTGGGTTATTCTTTACTAATTTTTGCTGCGAAACCTCCACCGGGAGCAAGGTGAATAGTCTTTACAAATCCGACTGGCTCTTTTTCGCGTCTGTAATCGGTGGCGTCACGATGAGCGTTGCGACCGTCAACATACCAGTCGCCAACATAATCACCGTCAGGCAGGAATGAAAGGTCGATTGTAATGTCTCGCGCTGTCCAGTTGGTGATTCCGCCAATATACCAGTCGTTACCTTTGCGGCGCGCCGTTACACAGTATTCGCCCATTTTTCCGTCGAGTACTATCGTTTGATCCCACACTGTGGGAATGTCGGCTATGTAGTTAGTACACTCTTGTTCGCTCTCATAGTTTGTAGGCGAATCGCAAAGCATGTTCAAAGGAGAGTCAAGCACGGCATAAAGAGCGAGTTGGTGGCAGCGCGTGCCCTGACTCATAGGTTGAGAGTTGCAGGGACGGTAAGTCTCGCGGGTACCGTTGAGCATAGCCCCCTGAGTATAGTCCATAGGGCCGCCAGCTTGGCGTATGAACGGAATGAAGGTATCATAGCGAACTTGGTCAAGGCTGATATCGTAGCCTTTGAGACGTTCGAGGCCGTTAACGCCTTCTGTGTTGAGTACGTTGGGCCATTTGCGGTTTATTCCGGCCGGCATATGAAAGCCGTGCAGGTCGAGCACCAAGTGATATCGAGCTGCCGTTTCGGCAGCCTTGTCGATAAACTTTTCCAGTTTTTGGTCGTTGCGGTCGAAGAAGTCGACTTTAAAGCCTTTAATACCCATGTTGGAGTAATGCCGGCACACTGCTTCAAGGTCTTTCTCGAAGGGCGCGTAACCTGCCCACAATATGATACCCACTTCTTTGTCTGCGGCATATTTTACTAAGTCTGGCAAATCAATTTGTGGCGCTACGCTGAATAGGTCGCCACATCCGGATACGCTCCAGCCGTCATCCATGATTATGTATTCTATGTCGTTTTTGGCGGCAAAATCAATGTAATATCTGTAGGTATCCTGATTAACGCCGGCCTCGAAGTCGACGCCTTTGATATTCCAGTTATTCCACCAGTCCCACGCGACTTTGCCGGGTTTGATCCACGAAATATCCTCGATGCGACAGGAAGCAGCAAGTTGGTAGGTAAGCTGGCTTTGCGCAAGGTCTTTGTCTTGGTCGCCAATGATTGCGATACGCCAAGGCAATGTGCAAGCGCCGTTGAGACGTGCAATGTATCCTTCACGTTCGTCAACAATTTTCTGAATATTTAGATATCCGCCTAGACTCTCCTTTTTCGGATAACGTGGCAGCACGCCTTTAAGCGTCGTTTTCTCATCGCTCAGAAGAAAAAGGCCGGGGTAACAACTGAGGTCGCTTTCTGTCAAGAGCACCTTGACATCGTGGGCAGGCTCTATGGCCAGTGGCAGAAACGCCATGCGTTCAGGGTCGAGCTTGGAGAGCGGAACTTGCACGTATTCATTTTCGAATGAATTAAAGAACTGGGATTCTAAATCGTTGCAACGGTCTTCGCGGATATATCCTACTGTTGCCAAAGCATCGGAGTCGAAAGAGTACAACACTTTTTCGTCGACAACGTTGACGGGATTTTCGCCTGTATATATCCAACGGTATGCTACTCCGTCGATGTAGGCGCGGAACTCAATTTTCCAATTTTTGTCCGTATTGAAAGTGAGTTGATTGTACTTGTCTGTAATGAATGAGTTGCGGTAGAAAGGCGACAGCAATGTGGCGTCGCCGCTTTTCGCTTCGGGTGATCTGGCGATGCCCATGTTTTTCCCGTTTTCGAGCCGAAGGGCGGCAGAGCCCGTAAACACATCTTTACCGTTGAAATTAACAACATAGTCGAGATTATCGCTGATGGTAGCTTTGATGGCACCGTCGGGCGAAACGAGTGTGTGGTCGCGAGATGTGGCTGGCAGAAATATAGCCGAAAACAGCAGCAAAAAGATTACTTTTTTCATTCGTGGTATATTGACTAAGTAAAGTTATAAATATTTAACGGGAAAGTAAAGAAATTGCAACTGACAAATCGTTGACAATCGTTGCGGAGGACACAGCGGCACTCATACCCACACTGCGAATCGGGCCAAGGGCGTTTTCGAGTCTCTGAATACCTTGGGTATCGCCGTCAGCGGTCATGAATTCGCGCAGCAGGCGTATTTTCTCGCTGAGTTGTATTCCCTCGACAAAGCGTTCGTAGCGTACCGACGAGCGGCCGTCGGGATAGATGAAGAAGGTGTCGCCAGGGCCAAACATACGCCACCGAGTGTCGGTCATTGGCTTATCATTCCAATTTTGGAACGACCAATGCAAATATCCGTCATAGCCTACTGCGGTTGAGTAAACAGGAAGGAAGGAACTGTCGGCAGGATCGTTGTTGCTGAACTGCCCTGGTGCGGGATCTGCACAACAGGTGTATCTCATGCTTACCATGCCTTTGTCGCACCGGCGTTGCAATTCTTCTTCACTGAAATAGCTGTTGCATCCGAGTGAGTAAATTGCGAGTGCGTCGACGAGTTCTGGGTGATAGCTCCCTGCAAGCCCCATTTTGAAGTCGGGCACGGCTTTGTTGGCAACGGCGAGGGCGTCCAACATCTGATCGAGACCACGTTCATCCATGAAGATATATGATTTTTCAAACCAGCCTTTTTCGCGCAAATGCATGGCAAGTGATTGGAGTGTTGCCGTCCATAACTCTTTATACTCGGACGACGATGTAGGAGCGTCAAGGAAACGATACTCACCCGAAACACTGTCGAGATAGCGAAATTTCATCTCCCAAGGCACCATAGTGAAGCAATCTATAGCCTTATCTATGCCTTGCCCGGCCATAAACTCCACATATCTGTCGAAGATGGTATAGTCAAAGCTCCACGTTCCATCGGATTCGCGCACGGTCTCGACCATAGGCTCGAATTTATCATTGCTCTGTTCGCCCCACGGTTCGTAGAACAGCACGGTGGTGACCGCCTTTTGCCCTGCACGCGCCATGTATTCGGCATATGGTTTAAGAAGTTCAAGGTGTTTGTCGCTCCATGCCGGCACGTCGTAATAGCGCGATACGGCATATGGCTGTTGCCACAGGTCGAGATAGAAAGCATAGTCTTTCGGCATGGGTAGAGTACTACCGAGTACATCAATGCCGAGCCTGATTTCAGTCAAGGTCTTGTCGCTGCCGGCCTGAAGGAGCGAGAGGGTTGCATTATAACGTCCCGGCGCTATGTCGCGGGGCACTTCTACTGTACACCATACGGGTCGCACGCTGTTAGGCGGCATTGAAACAGTGGTATTGGGAAGATCTATCATGTCGGCTATCGTGTATGCCGGAATGGTATCGACATCGAAATAACCGCATGCCCGCACATCGTTTGTCCATACATAGCGCATGAGCATGGCATTTGAGCCAGTCAACGTTATCTTTTTGCCATCGTTGTCGGTAAATTCCGACAATTCGACCCGGACTGGGCCCATTGCCTTACGGCTTACCACAAGTGCCTCGATTCCTATGCGTTCTCCTCGCCAAGCTGTGATAATAGTGTCTGTGCAGAGACTTGACGGAGGTGTCGCAAATTGACGGTAGTGCTGGTCTTTCGACACCCAAGAGAACGTGAGTGCTTTGCCGCGTTTTTGCCAGCCCGACTTATCGACCGTCGATGTATCTACGGGCTCTGGATTGTTCGGCGAGATCATGGTTTGGACTGTTGCCGCAATCATTGCAGCCGTTGTCAGCAGAAGTTTCAACATATTAATTTTCTAATTTTTTAACTGTACCGCCATCAAAAATAACGGCAAGCGATGAGTGGAGATTGGAATACAGAGTAGTGATCTGCGGCTCGTCGGCAATGACGTGCAGGCTAACGCCACGGCGTTCAGCAGAGCAGTTGTAGGCACCGATGCTTCCGTCCGGGCGTTCAATAACAAAGGCGTTGCAAAGTACGGTTTCAGCAATGAACTTGAAACACTCGTGCACGTCGTTATCCGACGATACAATGGTCTGCCAATCGGCAATCATTGGCACATACTGTTCGCCAACGATGATTTGACGGTTAGGGTAACATTCTGGGTGCGGATTGCCGTAGGTGTCGTTGTCTGCTGTATATGCGTTGTCAGGTTCACACACCTGCACTGCCTGCACGAATGGATCGACGACAAAGGCCCAATTTAAGTCGCCTGTCTTGTGGTCGATGAGTGCGGCGAAAGCAGTTGCAGCGTCGAATGTTTCGCGAATCCATCGTTCCTCGCCGGTCAGCAGATAGGCGTAGTAGGTTGCATAGGCACGCCAGGCACTCCATCCATGTGGCGACGACAGCATGTTAGGCAGCATGAAGACATCGTACTGTGCCTCCCAAAAACGCAGCGTGCCTCCGCGGCGTCGAGCATCGGATACCCGCAACTGCGTGAGACAGTCGTGACCATCAAGCAGTTTGAGCATGGCATCAGTATAATATCGCCGGGTTTTGTAATCGTTGGTGCGCAGAGCAAGTTCGCCAAGTTGCAGAGCCGAGCAGCTTATCATGCCGTCTTCGTAAGTCATCTGACCTTCAGTCTCTAAATTACCGTCGATGGCGGCGAGACGATCGATGGCGCGGTGAGCTGATGCTTCAAGTCGAGCCGCTTGTTTTTTTCGTCTTGCAGCGCGCTCGGCGTCGGCAAACTCAAGAAGGCTTTTTGCAGGATAGATAACAGAGGTGTAGTCGGTATTTCCATTCATATATGCACCATCGGCACGCTGGCAACTCATCAGATAGGCCGCGAGGCGCTCGCCCAGATCAAGATCGGCCTCATTACCATAGGCCATATATCGGTCGGCAAGCATGCCGATGGTCGATGAAACATTCTGTATGCGATACTCATATTTGTACGGCCGTCCTGTTGAACGATCGAAAACCTTGTCGATTATCAGATCAAAACGGCTGTTGAGCACGCTATCGATTGCCGGATCGGGCATAATACGGGCAGCCTCAAAAGCAGAGTGGAAGCCATACCAACTCTCCACGTGAGACGTCGGTTTTTGCTTGTAGCGGTCAGCGGCGAGGCGTGCCAGACTGAGGGTTTTATGCCATGGATTGCGTACTGCAACACTTCCATTGGCCTGACGGCGGCCATCGCTCACTTCAACAGCCATGATACCGGGTTCTGTGGCGCGGAATCTACCGCGCCACAAGGTAGTATCGATTCTTTGTAAACATATCTTTTTACCTCCTACGGTCATCTCGGGCGCAGTGCCCCACACATCGATTATGAGCGTGTCTCCGGGTGCGCATGAAGTACGCTCCATTGCAATCACAGGCGCACCGGTATAGCGGTAGACTGTTTCTTCGAAGCCGTCGAGGCTATCGAGATCGATGATTTTTACAATCCATGTACGTTCTTCACCCGGTTCAAGTTGCCATAGGTAAGGATGATGTTCGGGCAGAGGACCGCGGCAAAGCATATCGAGGTTGAGACACTCTATGCGATGGCCGTAGAACCAATGCGGAGCCGGATCCTGATAGCCGAGGTTGTAGTCGAGACTCCACGATGCTATAGGGTCGGCCGACACTACGGCTTTTACCTTGCCGCCGGGCGACTGCATATAACCATAGAAATGGTCGGGCTCACACACAGCCAGAGTGGGAAAGAACTTGTCGTACCAATCGGGATATTTGTCCATATACGTATCTACGCCGAGTTTGATACCAGCCTTGATGGGTTGGAAAGGCGTACGGCGTGTGTTACGCAGATGTAGTGTGACGATCTCAACCCGGTCAGCACTATCTATCGTAATTGAGTATTCGATTCCTTCGGCAATGCTATCGCCCCCAGCCTCTATGGCATAGAACCGGTGTTCGGCTCCCGATACCATCAAAACAGCAGATAGTGCGATTAATGAAACGATATATTTCATCTATTGGAAAACGCTAAAAGATTATTTATTTTCAAGAGGTCGATAACAGTATCCTTCAGCTTCGTAAAGTGGCAGAAGACATCTAAGCCGACCAATGAAAGCGTCAAAATCTTTCGGGGCGTCACACCATTGCAATTCAGCCAGTGCCGCCATGCGCGGAAGCGCCATATATTGCACTTCACGGAAGGAAGGGATGAACTCTGTCCACACATTACCCTGAACGCCGATTACATTTGCCGCTTGTGCGGGAGTGAAATATTCGGGCACGGGTCGATAGGCATATACCGAGTCGAGTGGAATTTTGCGCCAATAGGGGGCGCCTATGGTATCTCCTTCAGCATATTGGTAATCGAAATAAAGATGCGTGTTGGGTACCTTGATTACACGGTAGCCATGTGTGGCGCCGTCCTGTCCGCCGTCTTGCGGGCCCCTCCACGACATTACTACGGCCGTAGTGTCGAAACCATTATCTATGATTTCATCCCAACCTATCACGCGGCGGCCTTTGGCTGCGAGTCGGTCGGCAGCATACTTCATGATATGGTTCTGAAGTTTTTGCTCGGCGGTACTATATGCGTCGTCCTTCAACCCTAACACATGTATTTTCGATTGACAGGCAGAGCATTTTTCCCACTTGCCATGGGGAACTTCGTCGCCGCCTATGTGTACATATTCAGACGGAAAAATATCAGTTACTTCGTCGAGGACTTCGTCGAGAAAAACATATACGTCCTCGTTGCCAGCACAAAGGATGTCGTCACTGACGCCCCAGCGACACATCACCTCGTAAGGGCCGCCGGTACAACCCAACGATGGATAGCTTGCGAGTGCCGCTGCCATATGTCCGGGCAGGTCTATTTCGGGAATTACCGTGATATGGCGGTCTGCGGCGTATGCCACGATGTCGCGCATCTCAGTTTGGGTAAAACAACCGCCGTAGGGAATGCTGTCGTATTTTTCGCTTGTGCCGATTATGGTGCCGCTGCGCACAGAGCCTATCTCAGCGAGTCTCGGTCGGCTTTTGATTTCCATTCGCCACCCCTGATCATCGGTGAGATGCCAGTGGAAGTGATTGATGTTATGCAACGCCAGCATATCGATATACAACTTCACCGAATCGACAGGGAAGAAATGACGTGCGCAGTCGAGGTGGGCACCGCGGTAGGCAAAGCGCGGAGCATCCTCGATCATCACAGCAGGATAAAGCACATCTTCTCCCTTACCCCCGCGGATCGCCTTGCGCAAGGTTTGCAAGCCATAGAAAGTGCCCGCAGCATCAGCACCGTCAACAACTATGCTGTCGGCGGAAACCGTGATACGGTATCCTTCGTGAGTAGCATTGCAATTGGAAGCAGTGAGCCTTATATACCCTTTCGACGGTGCTTTGCCGATTATGGCTGGGCGGAAGCCCGTAAGAGTCTCAATATATCCGGCAAAAAGCTCAGCGTTGACAAACTGTGTACTGTCGGCAATCACAAGACAAGTCGAGGGAGTGAGGCGGAAGTCACCCCCTCGACTTGTAAGCATAGAACAAGGCAGTGGCACTACATTGTAGTCGGCTTCGACAGCCGTTCGGTGTGTACACGATGCAGCAACAGACAAAATAAGCGTATAGAGGAGTTTTTTCATAAGTATTCAAAAACATTCCATACCGTATGATTCATGCTTCATACGACATGGATATGTGGTGATATTTGTTATAAAATAACCACCTTGCACACGGCAGAGCCACGGCACTTGATGTTGACATCCTTAACGGAACCAACTGCATACGCCTAAATCGAAGTATTCTGCAAATACGTAGCTATCAGTGGCGATGCTGTCGATGCCTGCCTACATGTTTTCGGTGATTGTCATTTTTGCAGATTGTCAGTTACTTTTATACGTGACGGTCGCTTTGGTAATACCATCGATATATTTTATGGTCCAGACTCCGGCATTGGGAATGTCGAGATAGCAATTGTTTTTCAAATCCTGAGGTTTGCCCCACGCAGATTTTTCCATGGAAAGAGGTATGACGGAGGTGCCATTGATTGGTCCGTCGTTGCTCCAGAGGGTTCCGTCGGCCTCTCCGGCAGCTATTTGTTCCGGAGTTGCAGTATATACGTTCAGCGATTCTTTTTGGGTGGTCGTGATCACGAGTGTGGCCTCACCGTTGACGACATCGACTACCGCCGTCGGATTCATCGGATCCCAGTTAGTGAGCATACCGTTTACATCGACATTCGACCCCAATAAATAGATATTTTTGGGCGTATTGGGATCGGGTGCAGTACTTTTATACGTGACGATTACCTTGGTGATGCTATCGGTGTATTTTATAGTCCAAATTCCAGCATAGGGAATGGTAAGGAAGCTGTTGTTTTTCAAATCCTGAGGTTTGCCCCACGCAGATTCTTCCATGGAAAGAGGTATGATGGATGTGCCATTGATTGGTCCGTCGTTGTTCCAAAGGGTTCCGTCGGCCTCTCCGGCAGCTATTTGTTCCGGAGTTGCGGTATATACGTTCAGCGACTCTTGCTGTGTTGTTGTGATCACGAGTGTGGCCTCGCCGTCGATAACATCGACTACCGTCGTCGGATTCTTCGGATCCCAGTTAGTGAGCATACCGTTTACATCGACATTCGATCCCAGCAAATAGATTTTTTCAGGCGTATCGGGGCGAAGAGCAGCCTTATACGTAACAATCGCTTTGGAGATATCGTCGGTGTATTTTATGGTCCAGATTCCGGCACAGGGTATGTCAAGGAAACTGTTGTTTTTCACGAACTGAATTCTGCCCCATGCAGATTCTTCCATGGAAAGAGGTATGATGGATGTGCCATTGATTGGTCCGTCGTTGTTCCAAAGGGTTCCGTCGGCCTCTCCGGCAGCTATTTGTTCCGGAGTTGCAGTATATACGTTCAGTGATTCTTTTTGGGTAGTTGTGATCACGAGTGTGGCTTCGCCGTCGATAACATCGACTACCGCCGTCGGATTCTTCGGATCCCAGTTAGTAACCATGCCGTTTACATCGACATTCGATCCCAGCAAATAGATTTTTTCAGGTACATCGGTACCCTGTATGTCATTTGTTAGTTTTACGATTTTACAGCCATGAGCAGGCACGGTTGGGTGCAGTTCGGAAGCCATACCTTCGTTGGCGTGACGCCAAAGGTCTCGTACCTTGTATTCGCCGGAAAGACCGAGTTCAGAGAGATGCAGAGAGAATTCCTTGGGCTCGTCCTCCCGGTTGAAAAAGCCCACAATATGGCTACCGTCGGTCATGGTACCGTGCCATATATTGCTGCCTTGGCTATTAAGGGTTTTGTCGAGTGGATGACCGACAAAACGGTCGGTGTTGAGAGCCAGCATCTCGATGTTTGTATAAAAGCGTAAATTATCGCCGATGGTCGTGGGTCGGTCGCTAGCAGCAATGGGGCCGCCAGCAAGCAGTTGCAACGAAATTACAAACTCTTTCTCAGCATCGGAGGCGTAAGTATTGAGACGTGTGAAGTCACCGTCGAGTATCGCCTTACCTTTGCCGGCGAGATGACTCCAGTAGGTGAAACCGTCGAATTGATTCCGGCAATTAGGCCAATTGGGCCAACTCTTGCCTCTCTCATAGCCGGAAGTAAAACTCCATGTCCCCTCCCATGTATCGCTTACTATACGAAACATGTTGCCGTATTTCGACTCAAGTTCAGCGTCGTTGTAGAGGTTGGGCATTACAAGTGAGAGAAAGATACCGTACTTTTTAGCCGACTCGGCGCACCATGATAGTGCTTTGGCATAGTTCACACGACCGTAACCGGGACCACAATAGTCTTGTTCGAGACGGCTGTAACCATCCTCATACCAGTTGAGGAAATCCATACGAATCATGTCGACACCCATTTCATGATAGTATTTAAAGAAACCGTCGATCCATTCGCGTGCGCCCGGGTGTGTAGCCAGTCCCCAAACATGCCATATGTCCTGATGACCGGGGTGCTCCACAAAATCATCGCTATTAGGGTCATAGATCAGCGAGCCTGCGGTATACTGCGTTCCCGGTATCAGCACATCTTTGTCACAGTGTATCCACATGGGGTTGTCGTAAATACCTACGCGTATGCCACGCTCATGCGCCGCTTTGACCAAATCCTTGAAAGCCAGCGATGATTGGTGAGTCATGTACGGCGAACCATTTTCAGCGCGGAATGTGCCGGCGCCGTCTGTACACACCATGTCGTAACCATAGGGCAACAACTCTTTCTTTACCCAGTCTAGCACTTCTATCCATTGTTCGAGAGTATATACGCACTCATCAAGGCCGCGGCCTTCGGATTCGCCGGTTTTCATATATTCGTATATAGACCAGTATAGAGGTGCCTTATAAGAGTGCATATCCTCTATCTGTGGGAGCGGCGGCAGTGAGACTTTATCGTAACTCGACGGGGTCTTCATTTCGTTGAAACCGTCATCCTTGCAGGCGCCCACCAACAATATGGCACACAAAGCCAATACCAATACAGTTATATATTTTACTTTCATGTCGTTATCCAATGTAGTTTCTATTTAAGATTCATTTGGGAGGTCTTATGAAATATTTACCAGCCTCGACCTACCAGTTATTCTTCGTCCACCTTGCCGTCATATATACTGCTATAGGTGTTGTTGCCAAGGTTAAAACTGAGGGTGTAGTAGCCGCGTGTGGTCACTTTCCACAGTTCATCGGGAGCGTCGCGGCGCGGGGCCTGCATGGGTCTGTCGACGATGGTCTCCGTACCGATTTCCTCTCCATCGACTAGGGGATGCACAAAGGGTTGAGCCCAAGTACCTATTTTGAAGCAGAGTTTAAATGTACCCGGATTGAGGATACCACGATAGATATACACGTTAGCTTTATCTTCAGAAGGGATGAGCTGGTCGGGATAGTTTATCTCCCAGTCGGGATTGTTAGGCGTAACGTTGCCGATAAGGTATACGTTGCTCAACGGCTCTTCGGGCTGCTCACCTTCGTAGATGCTGCTCCATGTGAAGTCACTTAAGTCGAACGTCAGCGTATACACGCCGCTATCTGTCACTTTCCAAAGTTCGTCTTCTCCACCTTGTCGCGGTGATTGCATCTTTTTATCGGTTACATTCTGGGTACCGATAGGTTCTTCGTTAATCATGGGGTGAATGAAAGGTTGTGCCCATGTACCGGTTCTGAAGCAAAGTTTAAATGTCCCCGGATTGAGAACGCCCTGATACGTCCACAAGTAAGGGTCTTCTTCCGACTGGACAAGCAGGTCGGGTTTATCGATGTCCCATGTCGGATTATTGGGCGTGGTATTACCGACAAGGTAAAGCGCCTTGACTTTCGATGGCAACTTGCCGCTGAGTACCTTCAGTTCTTTCTCGCCTTCGCATGCCGTGGCGACAAAGAGACACAAGGCTACTGACGACAAAAGTATATGCTTGATTTTAAACATCGTAAATGCTGTTTTAGAATTAATATCCGGGATTCTGTTTCAAATTGCTGTTGGTATTAAGCACCTGTGTGGTCAGTGGGAAAATCTGATAATGGTCGTCGGCGTCGGGGTTCTTGTCCCACCAGCGGCCTGTCGAAAATTTGCCGAAGCGTATGAGGTCGGTGCGCCGACGTCCTTCAGCAAGAAACTCGCGGCCCCACTCATCGAGCATCTCGTCCATATCGAGTTCAGCTTCGCCTTCGGGTGCGTAGAGTACGGTGCTGTAATTCTTTTCAGGATAATAGCGGCGGCGAACGGTATTGAGCAACTTGGCTGCGGCATCAATTTCGCCTTCGCGGAGTTTGCACTCTGCAAGCGAGTAGATTATCTCTGGAAGACGTATTTCAGCGTAGTCACTTTCGAGTTGGCCCTCGTCACTGTCGGCATAGAACGGATATTTGGCGAAATGCCATCCAGAATTATGGTCACCGGTACTGAGATTGCTTTCCTTGTTGTTGGGCCACTGGGTCGGAGCCAAGTCGTGGAAAAGGCCGACAGCGTCGCGAATATAGATCGTATAGTTCTGTCCTGTGGCCGTGAGACGTTGCGTTTTGCCGCCTTCCTGATATTCAAGATAGCCATAGACGAACATGCCTTCGCGCCTGCTGTTGCCGAGATTGCGATATTTTACCATTCGGCAGTCGTCGGGGTATTTGCGGAACTTGTTCACGGTCATGCCTAACTCATAGTTGTAGAGTTTGCCGTAGAGGTCGTAACTGGGCGAACAGGCGAACTGGGAATTGTGTGTACCGGCCTTGCATCTAATGTCGCCGAAATACTTATTCGAGTTATGAGGTACGGTACACCAGTGGGTTTCCTGCTGATAAGCCCAATAGGTATATCCTCCCGACGATGGGAAGCCAAAAATCATTTCATCGCTGGTGTCGTTGTTCCAATCGAATACGGCATCCCAGCGGTCTTCGACCTTGTAGGGCCCGTATTCACCGTCGAGGATTCGTTGTGCATACTTTGCGCAGTCATCATAGCGGTCTTCGCCAATCCATGCTTCCGCGTTGAGGTAGAGCCGCACAAGCAATGCGGCAACGCCAGCCTTGGTCCAGCGTCCCTGAACATTTGACTGACTACCGAGACTCTGTTTCTGCTCGATAGGGTCGAGACATTCGAGAAGCTCTTTTTCTATGAACCTGAAGGTTTCTGTGGGAGGAGCCTGTTTGATATCTTTGGGCAACGATTTGCTGAAATCCGTCCAAATGGGGATATTGCGGAATGCATCGAAGAGCTGAATGTAAAACCATGCACGAAGAGCGCGTGCCTGCGAAGTAAAATTGTTGAAATCAGCTCTGGTAAGGCCGAAATCGTTTGGATTGAGACGCGCGAGTTCTTCAATGACGAAATTACACTCACCCACGCCCTGAAACCCGGCAATCCACATACCGCCGATATGGGTATAATAAGGGGCATATTGATCATATTGGTGATATTGCAACATACGCCATACGCCGCTGTCGTCCCACCAGCCGTCACGTTGCGGAGTAATCAACTGGTCGCCGGTCAACTCCTGTGGGGTATGGAATTGAGTAACTGTCCAATAGGCGTGTTCGAAAGGGCGATAGACCACACGTTTGACGTCGAGTGCGGTATGATAGTAATTCTGCGTACCTACAGAACTATAGAGGGTCTCGTCAAGGTCGGTGCATCCCGCAAGGACGCCACAGACCACTATCGTTGATAGTATATTGCGGATTAATTTCATGGTCGTTTGATAGTGATGATTAGAAATCTACTTGCACTCCGAGAATAAATTGTCGGGTGCTCGGATAATAGGTGCGTGTACTTGATGCACCCGGTGTAAGGCCGTTGACATTGTATGTCGACGGATCGACGCCCGAGAACTTCGTGATTGTAAACACGTTGTTAACAGTGCCATAAATGCGCACGCCGTCGATGAAGCGATAATTGTGAGTTTTGAACGTGTATCCTAAGGTCAACTGATCGAGTTTGAAATAGTCTCCACGCTCAAGAAAGTAGTCAGTAACAGCGTGCGACGCCGTGGGGCTTATGGCGAAATTTTTGCCGAAGGCTTTCTTGAGCACGTTGCCGGTAAACTTGCGAGTGCCATAATAATAGTCATGGACATTGAATATGTCGAAGCCGAAAGCGCCCCGGAAAAAGAGAGACAAGTCGAAATTGCGATAGCGGAAGTTGTGGGTGGTGGAGAGGTTGAATTTGGGCAGACCATTGCCTACGATTGCGCGGTCGGTTTCGTCCGCCAGCGCCATCTGGATAATATCACCATCTTTGTCATATACCATCCATTCGCCAGCGTCATTTATACCAGCATAACGCCACATGTAGAAGTTGCCCACAGGCTGTCCCACTTCAATACGCTGAAGATAATAACCTAAAAAGGGGCCTTCGACAGCGGCCTCATCGTAGTAGTCTTCTCCGATATAATTCGAATTACTGAAACTTATGAATTTGTTTTTGTTCGTAGAACCTATCACATTGAAACTATAGGTGAACTTTCGGGTTGCAACGGGGGTGAAATCGAGTTCGAACTCGAAGCCCTGATTCGACATTGAGCCTACATTAACCGTGGCACCCTCATGCACAAAAGGCGGCACAGCGACATGATACGTTCCCAGCAAATCTTCGGTGCGGCGGTTATAATAGTTGAGTGAACCTCCGAAGCGATTATTGAACATCGAGAAGTCGATGCCTACGTTCCAGTTTTTGCTTTTTTCCCAATGAAGATCGGGGTTGACGTTGTTTTCCGTAGCCCAAACCTGAACGAATTTACCGTCGATAAGGTAATGGCCGAAGCCTTTCATCGTAGGAATCGACTGATAACTGCTGAAGTCCTGATTGCCGGTTTCGCCGTAGTCAGCACGGATTTTGAGTTCATTGAGCCAGCCGCGGGCATTCTCCATGAAAGACTCCTGACTTATGCGCCAGCCGACCGATACGGCCGGAAAATTGCCCCATTTGTGTTTGGCGCCGAACTTCGATGAACCTTCGTGGCGCAGCGAGGCTGTTACGAAATATTTCCCATTCCAATCATAGCTTACGCGACCGAAAAAAGATATGAGCTTGCAATCATTACGGTAGCTACCCATGCCGATTATACCTTCTTCGGAAGCATATTCACCAGAGCCAAGGTTATCGGATGTAACGCCGTCGTTGGCAAAGTCGGAATTTTCGGCATTGAAACCGCTATTATGCCAATAGGCATAGCTGTATCCTACCATGGCCTTAATGTTGTTTTTACCGAATCTGGCAGCGAAATTCGTCAGCCACTCAAGCTGATACATACGTTCTACATCATTAGAACGAGAAGCCTGACCCGAATGTCCGCTGTTTACAGCGATTGTTGTATTAGAGGGAGTGAAGCCCGATCGGTCGTAGCTATATTGCCTGTCGGCGAAAGTCAGTTGGGTGTTGAGGATGATGGGGCTGGATATCTTTTTCGACAACAATGGGAGCAGATTGAGCCTTGCCGTGGCATCCCAGTCGAGCAAACGCATGTCTGTATGTGATTTGACAAGTTTTTGGGTCTCAACGGGGTTTGTGCTGGCTGCCTGACCTACGAAATTATAGTACATCGACGGACTGGTAGGGTCCATCAGAGGCGTAGTAGGGTTGGTCTCAAGAGCGAGTTTGAAAACGCTCCAGTCGGAATTGTCGCTTGATATCACGCGCGGTGCGAGGTTGACAGTAAAAGTAAACAGACCGCCTTTCGTAGTGTGTGTAATAGAGGCGCGGCTACCATACTCCTCTCGTTTGGAGCGCAGGTCAATACCGTGGGCATCACGGTAGTCGACACTGACGCGGTAGCTGGTGCGCTCGTTACCACCCGAAAGACTCATCGTGTGCTTGTGGGAGAAACCGGTACGGCTAACACCGTCGAGCCAGTCGTAGTTGCCGCCGAGATCACCTCCTCCCGTATCGCCCCATGCGAGACGGACTTTACGAAAGTCATCGGCACTCATCATGTCGAGTTCTTTCTTCATTTTATCCCACGATAGAGTGAGGGCATAGGAAGTGTGCACCTTACCGTCTTTGCTGCCTTTCTTGGTTGTGACAAGTATTACGCCGTTGGTGCCGCGCGTGCCATAAATGGCCGATGCCGCGCCGTCTTTAAGCACATCGAAAGAGGCGATGTCTTGGGGGTTCACGTTTTGAAGGCTGCCACCTGGAACGCCGTCGATTACGATGAGCGGGCCAAGACCGGCCTGACGAGAATTGACACCGCGTATCTGTATGCTCGATGCCACATTAGGATCGGCAGCACCGGTGTTAACAATCGAAACACCCGGCACTTTACCTTTGATAAGCGAAGCCGGGTCTGATGAACTGATGGAGAGAAAGTCTTTCTCGCTTACGTGACTTATAGCCGAGGTCAATTCCTTTTTATCCATAGTGCCATAACCGATGACCACAACGTCATCAAGAGGTTCGGCGTTTTCGACCATTACGATGTCGAGCGGGTTATCATCCGATGCTTTTTTATGCACCGACACACAGCCTACATATGAATAAAGCAGCGTAGCCCCGGCAGGGACCTGAATCGAATAGTTGCCATCGATGTCTGTGGTAACGCCTGCAGTGCCGGATGTTACCGACACCCCAATAAGAGGCTCGCCTGCGCTGTCGGTCACACGACCACGGACGGTAATCTTTGCTTCCGATGCCGCTGACTTGACATTCGATAGGATTATTTGCTGTTTTACAACTTTGTATGTGAGATTGCGCTCAGGCAGAATTTGCTTGAGAACAGCCGATAGAGCCTCTTTCGAAACTTTGATAGTGACCGGAGCTTTTCCGGAGACATGGTCGTTGCTGTAAAAAAAGCGATAGCCTGTCTGTTGTTCAAGCAACGACAATACTTTCTCTAATGGTTGCCGATCGACATTAACAGTTACTTTCACCTCCTGAGCCGAAGCGGTAATCGTGAATAGCAATCCAAACAATAGGGATAGCCTCCTACCGGCAGGATGTCGTTTTAGGGTTGGAATTTGTTTCTTCATACGGTTGCATTTTTTAAACCTTGTATATTAAAGACAAACCAGACACCCCTACCCACGGGCAAATGTGAAAAATATGCAAAAAATGAAGCCGAAGTTCCTTATGCCCATGAGAATCGATCTCAGTTAGATAATTGGCCTTTAAATAATTTTTTGCGTGTGCACCGTGGGTCTTTGCGGATTGTTTGTCTTTTATAAAGAATAATCTATAATTGCAGACATGCGTATTACCTATATCGATCCGCCCGTTAATGAGATGCAGTCTTTAACTACCCGCCGGATCAGCCCAGCACCGTGAAGCTCCGAATCTCGGCAGACGCCCTTGCATTCCATAACTTCGAAAAAGAACACATCGTCGAACCTTGTAAATTCTTGTTCAAAATCGGAGCCTTGCCCGCAGGTTTTCGGGCGACACTATCTTTCAAACTATAAAACGAATCATGAAAAAATATCTATCCCTTCTTGCCTTTTGCGCCTTGTTGACGGTACCGTCCCAAGCCCCTGCTACGCAGCCCCGCTGGACCATCGCCAACGACCACGCTATTCGTTGGACAGTAGACGGCAGCCGACTGCCCCATAATGACCATGTGGAGATGAGCGGAGAACAAATATCCGCACGACTGCACTATGGCGTGGAGAGTGACGGACGCTTCACGCTGACCCGCACGCTCGTATGGCCCATGCTGCGCATGCTTCCCAACGACACGTTCGGCGGATTGACCCGCGATTTCCCGCAGAATTTCCTCGACGCCGTACGCATCGACGGGAAAGCGCTCGCTGCCGAGCAGGTCGAATACCTCCGGTTGGACGGCCTGCTGACCGTCGTGAGCCGATACGGCGACATCGAAGTGACGCGCTGCCTGTTCCCCTCACCCGCACGGGCGGCATTCTGTGAGCAATACACTCTCCGCAATGACGGCCCGACCACCGTCGCCGTCGAGCTGAACCCCGTGCGCGATGAAGTTCACACCGACGCCGACGCCGGAGTCGAGGGCAGTTATACGCTCATTGCGGCGACGGATTTCGTCCGCAGCAGAACCCTCCGGCTTGCGCCGGGCGAAACGTGCATTTTCGGAGCTTCGGTGCGCGGGCTCAAAACGCCCGAAGTCGAACTGCCCCTCGACATCTCTGCCGAACGGGCGCAACGCGAAGCCTTTGTCGCCGAGGTGTGCGGCAATCTGAGTTTAGAGTCGCCAGAACCCGTGCTCAACACGATGTTCGCACTGGCCAAGGTCCGCGCCGCAGAGTCCGTTTTCCGCACACGCGGAGGACTCCTCCACGCTCCCGGAGGCGTCTACTACGCCGCCATCTGGTGCAACGACCAACCTGAGTATGTGAATCCTTTCTTCCCGCAGTTAGGTTACGCCAAAGGCAACGAAGCGGCCCTGAACAGTTTCCTGCATTTCGCCCGCTACATGAATCCCGAATACCGGTACATTCCATGGTCGGTGATCGCTGAGGGATACGACACCTACGGTCCATTCGACCGCGGCGATGCAGCGATGCTGGCTTACGGCGCAGGGCGCTATGCCCTTCAAATGGGCGACATCCGCACGGCGGAAGCCTTGTGGCCGCTCATCGAATGGTCGCTCGAATACTGCCGGCGCAAACTCAACGAACACGGCGTCGTCGCTTCCGAAGCCGACGAACTGGAAAAACGTTTCCCGGCAGGCGATGCCAATCTCTGCACCTCGTCGCTCTACTACGACGCCCTGCGCTCCGCGGCATGGCTCGCCGAGCAGACCGGACGGCCGCAACGGCTGGCCGACGAATACCGCCGCAGGGCCGAAACGCTGCGTGAAAACATCGAACGCTTCTTCGGTGCGACGATCGAGGGGTACGCCACCTACCGCTATTACGAGGGCAACGACATCCTGCGTTCGTGGATCTGCATTCCGCTGGTCACGGATATTTTCGAACGCCGGGAGGCGACCGTGGCGGCCCTGCTCTCCCCGCGGCTCTGGACCGAAAACGGAATGCTGACCGCAGCCGGAAGCGACACGTTCTGGGACCGCACCACGCTCTATGCCCTGCGAGGCATTTATGCCGCAGGCTTCCGAGAAGAGGCTACCGAACGCCTGCGGTTCTACTCGCAAACCCGGCTCCTCGGCGAGCATGTGCCTTATGCCGTCGAAGCGTGGCCCGAGGGCGATCAGCGCCACCTCTCGGCTGAGAGCGGACTCTACTGCCGCATCGTCACCGAAGGTATGTTCGGATTCCGGCCGACGGGATTCCGCTCGTTCACGCTCACACCCCAACTGCCCGACGCATGGAACCAGATGACCCTGCGCCGGATGTACGCCTGTGCGGAACGGCCTTACGACATCATCGTGAAGCGCACCGGGAAAAAACTCCATATACGCATCGAACGCGACGGCTCCTGCATCCGAAAATACACCGCAGACAACGGTACGACGATACGAATCGAATTGTAAGAACAACGACATGAAACATTGGTGGATATTATTCTTGTTATCTTGTTGCGTATGGCAAACTAAAGCTGTTGGAATTGACACGCTGACGGTTTACAGTCCTTCTATGCGTAAAAATGTAGACGCATTGGTCTTGTGTCCTGCTGGTTATTCGCCGACAAAAAAATATCCGGTGGTTTACTTGTTACATGGATATAGCGATGCTTGGAATAACGGTTGGCTGAAAAATTGCGATGGTTTGGAGGCGTTGATTGACCATTATGAAATGATCGTAGTCTGTCCGGATGGAGGATTCAGCAGTTGGTATTATGACAGTCCAGAAGATCCCTCATATAAATATGAAACCTTTATAACCCGTGAATTGATTCCTGCTGTCGATTCCCGATTCGGCACGGTCGCAGATCGCACGGGACGAGCTGTCGCCGGTTTGAGTATGGGCGGTCATGGAGCTTTTTATCTTGCATTCCGCCATCAGGAGATTTTCGGCGTAGCGGGAAGCATGAGCGGGGGCGTCGACATTCGATCTTTTCCCGATCGTTGGGACATCGCCTTACGGTTGGGACCGCAAAACCAATATCCCGAACGCTGGGAATCGCATACGATAATCAATATGCTCGACCTCTTGAAGCCGAATTCTCTAGCTTTAGTGTTTGATTGCGGAACAGAAGATTTTTTCTATGACGTCAATGTTGCGCTGCATGCTAAACTCCTCGACCGAAAAATTCCGCATGACTTCTATTCCCGTCCGGGAGGACACGAATGGCAATATTGGAGCAATGCCATCCGCTATCAATTTGTATTCTGGGATAATTATTTTAAAACCAATTGCATCAATAATCGCTAAAAAGCAATTTGGTGCTTTAACACAGGTATTTCCGATCTCTTTAATTGCAATTCATAATCACAAGAATTTGATGGGAGATAAGATCATTTGCAACTAATATTAAATTTACAATTAAGCATAGCTTTTTTCTCCTGCGACGCTTTTGTATTCGCTGTTGCTCTTCTTGCACTTGTGTATCGGCTAAATCCAATACCGCATTTACGAACCCTGAGATGGGATTTGCCGTGCGGCTTCGCAACTCGTGTTTGCGGTCTGCGTGCTGTTCCGCGACCTGGCGTTTTTCGTTCGGTGCTGAATACAATTCGTTGAAAACATTTGCCGAAAACTCGTTTCCCAGTACCGACCCGTTGGCAACGATGCCTGCATAGTGGTCGATAAACGTTACGCCGTAAATCCTTCCCACGGGGTTGATCCGGAAAATAGTGTCGATACCGTCTGCCTTGAGCAGTTGCCGGAATTCGTCCCGTGTGTTGTGCGGGCTCATGGCATCCCGGACTGTCTGTCGCAGCCGAGCAAGGTTCCCGTCTTCTTTCAATTTCATTTTCGAGTTCTCGTAATACCTTTGAAGGGCTTTATAGCCGACATCTTTCCCTATTTTGCTTGACTTGATGGGTGTGCCTGTTCCATAGCCGTCGTCGGTCAGAGCACCGTAGACAATACCTGCATAGTTCCTTCCGTCAATGGTGCCCGTGCGTTCCTCGACCGAAACGTTGAACAGTTCCAGCAGCGTGCGGAACTCACCGTAAGACGAGCATTTGTAATTTCGCAGGCACGACCTGATGACGGATGAGATCTGTTGCTTGACGTTTCCCGTCCTATAGTTTACTCTCCGAAGATCGGGGGTGTCCCTCTGTTCCTGACCTTTGACCGCCGGATGGAGGTTGTACTTATGTTCTAAATCGCGGGTAATTTCCGCAGAACGACGGGCTTCGAAATCGTGCGGCAGTTTACGGCCTTTCTCATCGACGCGCAACGATACGATATGGAGATGCTGCCGGTCAATGTCCTTATGCTTGAAGACAATGTAGGGCTGGTTGCCGTAACCCATACGTTCCATGTACTCCTGTGCGATGTCCCGGAGCTGATCGTCGGTCAGCCTGTCTTCCGGCGAAGGGTTTAGCGAGACGTGGAAGACCGTATTGGTCGTCCGGCGGTTGGCTTCGAGGTACGGCCAAAAGCTATCCATGCAGACGTCGACATCCATTCGCCCGTGCTTGTCGAACGGTTCGAGCATCTTCTGCCAGAAAAGCACCTCGGCTTCATCCTTATCTACCTTCTCCTTGTTATAATGCAAAGCTCCGCCGGGCGAGGAACCCGACCTTATATTCGCAACCATTCCTTAGCTTGTTTGGCAAAGCTCAGAATCTCGATACTCAGGGCTTTGAACTCGCGTGTGCGTTGTTCCAGCATGGCAATCTGATGCGGGATTGCAATGTTGGAGAAGTGCGCATTGATGACCTTTACAATCTGATTATAATTGTTGGCGAGTTTCTGAAACTGGAAATAAAAATCGTTCAGCCGGGCGACGAATTGCGTCTTCGAAGGGTCGCGTTTGATGATTATAAATTCCTCGCTAAAGAGTCGTTTGACGATAAAACGGCTCCGGTTATGCTTCAGTCCAGCTTTGCAGAGCAGCTCATTGAAGCGGATGTTTTGCTCCTCGTTAAGCCGAAACGAGTATTTATAACTCGGCGTTTGGGGCTTCTTGTCGGTCTTGTCTGTCTGTTTTCGGTTGGTATCCATATATAGCTTGAAAAAGGGTCGCGACTTGGGAGCGGCCCCAGCCTCGCAGAGCGAGGACCTTTGTCGGACAAAACACAGTTTGTCGGACAAAGGTACACCTCGCTCCCATCTGGCGATGGGAAAAAGCCACGCCGGAGCATTGCTGCCGAAAGTTTCAGAAGCCCTCCTTGACGGCTCCTGCGGCCGGGTCGGTTCCCGATGCAATATTACAACCGTCTGGAGATGAAAAAAAGCCCGTCGAACGGACTGGAGCGGACTGGGACGGACATAAAACCCGAAATGCTAAAGACGATTATATCTTGCATCTCGAACAAAATCTTTCACTATCAAAAGATGAAACGCAATACTCAAAACCCTCTTTCCTGCACGCCTTTTACAAGTCATTCATGGAATCGATATGGCAGGCAGGAACGCCTCTCATCTCCACTGCATAAAAGGAGTCGTTCACGAATGAATGCAGTCGTGAATCTCCAAAATCACAAATTCATGAACGCAAGAATTCTTTAATTTATCGCTTATGAAAAACTTTCAATCTCGCATTGCCGTCTGCAATCAGAAAGGCGGCGTCGGAAAACTCCCGTCACAGGTTATTTGCCGTCTATTGGCATAAGTGTTCCGGTCGTGGATTTGGGTAGCGTCCATGTCGCAGAATGCCGCCTATTCCGACGGTAGCGACCAGCACAACGCCGGGGATGGAAATCCGCAAGGCTCGCCCTCGGGCGATTCGCATGGCTTTGCGTATTTTCATCTCCGGTGTTTAATTCCCTGCCGGCGGAAATAAATGACTGGGATATGATATTCCGGGAGCGCGCCGGATTACTGTGCGACCTTGAAGATACCGTTCAATTTCTCGCTCAATGCCGTCATATCTTGTCCGATCTTGTCGTTGGTGATTTTAGCGTAGATTTGGGTCGTGGTGATATGTTTATGCCCCAGCATCTTCGATACGGTTTCCAAAGGTACGCCCTGTGCAAGCGTAACCGTTGTGGCAAAGGTGTGCCGCGCCATGTGCATCGTCGGATTGAATGACAGCCCGGCATGTCTGGCAACATGCCGTAAGGACATGTTCAGGGTTTTATAAGTGCCTTTAAGCGGAAAAACCTTCTCCCCTGTGCGGTATGTATCCTTATAACGCTTGTAGAGCATTTCGGCTATAGGAAGGAGTTTGACACGGAACTGTGTACCTGTCTTTTGCCGCTTGTCGATGATCCAATAATCACCATTGTCGTCTGTGTGAATATCGGCATGGGTCAGCTTTGCTATGTCCGAATAGCTCAGGCCCGTAAAAGCGCAGAAAACGAAGGCATCCCGGTTAATGCCCGTACGGTAGTTGGGAAGTTCGACGTCCATGACGGCCTGCAATTCCGAAGCGGATAAATAGCGCCGTTCGGCGTATTTGGGCCTGACATGGAATCCGGCGAAAGGATCGACGGCAATCCAGCCGTTCTTATAGGCCGTATAGGTCATCAGACGCAGTTTCTTGACCCCGGCACAGATCGTCCCGGAAGCAAGACCCTTTACCGTGGAGAGGTAGACGACGAACTTTTCGATAAACTCCCGTTTCAGCTCTTTGAACGGAATGTCCTTGACGTGGTATTCGTATTCGAGGAAAGCGGCGAGACGCCTGCGCCGCAGACAGTAATCCTCATAGGTGGAATAAGCGCGGTCCTTACCGACACGTTTGAGGAACCCTACAAGGTATTCGTCGAAGGTCTGTAACAGCAGGCGGCAGTCATCCCCCATACCCAGAAAGGCGTTGCGGACCTTTTCGGCCGTAACGTATGAGTCCCGGTCGCAAAGGCGTTGGTACTGCTTGCCGATATTGGTCTTGATATTTTCCAGCTTCTCGTTGATGCGCTGCGATTCGAGGCTTTTGCCGGCAGCCTTGTTAGCCTTGGCATCCCAGAGAGAAGAACGAACCGAGAGTTTGCAGCTGAACTGCGACATCGTGCCGTTGATGGTGATACGGCCCATGACGGGAACCTGACCGTGTTTTTCCGACTGCCTCTTCACGTAGAAAAGGACTTTGAAAGTGCTGCGTTGCATAATAACTTGAACTTTGAGGATTTGTTAAACGTTAAGTCAAGTTATTTGTTATGCGGAAATTCAGTGCAACGAACTGAAAACGACTGCCTTAAATGCAAATCAAAGCATTTCGGGCAGGTAACGGATAAGTAACACAACTCACCGTTAAACCTGCCCGATTTTGCTTTTCTATTGCTCGGAGCATATGCAGAAGAGAGAATTAAATACTTGCAAACAAGATATTTACTCTTTTCTGCACTTTCTCTTACCTACAAATCCCCGGCTGTAATACAACCGGGGATTTTCTTTTTATCGGGTAAAAATTATTTACCGAGCATATTCTTCACTTCGGCGGCGACCGTTACACCATTGTAACCGAACTTCTCGTCGAGCACCGTGTAAGGTGCCGAGTAGCCGAAGTGGTCCAAGCCGTGGATCACGCCGTTCTCGCCCACGAGCCCCAGCAGGTTAATCGGAAGACCCGAAGTCATGCCGTAGCGCGCAACGCCCGCAGGCAGCACACTCTCCTGATACGATTTGGGCTGGTCACGGAACAATCCCTCGCTCGGAACGTTCACCACGCGGACCGGAATCCCCTCCGAAGCCAGCAGTTCGGCGCCTTCGATCAGCGTCGCAACCTCCGAACCCGTAGCGATCAGCACCGCAGCGGGCTTGGCTGCATCCATCACCACATAACCGCCCTTGGCGACCTGTGCGGCCTCCTCGCGGCGGCTGGCGCCCAGCGTCGGCAGGTTTTTGATGTTCTGGCGCGAGAGAACCAACGCCACGGGACGATGCTCCTCGACGGCCAGTTTCCACGCCATGACGGTCTCCTCGCCGTCGGCCGGACGCAGCACGACCATCGAACGCTCGCCGTGGTGGTTCTTCAGGTGCTCCATCAGGCGGATTTGCGCCTCATGCTCCACGGGCTGATGCGTAGGACCGTCCTCGCCCACGCGGAACGAGTCGTGCGTCCAGACATAGACCACATGCAGGCGCATCAGCGCCGAGAGGCGCACGGCCGGTTTCATATAGTCCGAGAAGACGAAGAACGTGCCGCAGACGGGAATCACGCCGCCGTGCAGCGCCATGCCGTTCATCACGCAGGCCATCGTCAGTTCCGAAACTCCCGCCTGGAAAAATTTGCCCGAGAAATCGCCCTTCTCGAACGCCTTGGTTTTCTTCAAAAATCCGTCGGTCTTGTCCGAGTTCGAAAGGTCGGCCGAAGCCACGATCATATTGTCGATCTTCTCGGCATAGACGCCCAACACCGTAGCCGAAGCGGCGCGCGTCGCCACACCGGCCTTCATTTCGATAGACTTGTAGTCGATCTCGGGAAGTTTACCCGAAAGGAAATCGTCGAGTTTGCGCGCCAGATCCTTGTGCTCGGAGCGCCACGATTTCTCGACGGCGGCCTGCTTGGCGGCCCACTCCTTCAACGCCTCCCGACGCTCGGCGAAGACCTCGCGGCTCTCGTCGAAAATAGCGAACGGATGCTCCGGATCGCCGCCCAGGTTCTTCACCGTAGCCGCGAAATCGGCTCCGGCTGCCGTCAACGGCTGGCCGTGGGTCGAGACCTTATCCTCGAAGCTCTCCCCGGCAGGGCCCTTGGCGCCCTTGCCCATGACGGTATGGCCGATGATGAGCGTCGGACGCTCCGTTTCGCTCTCGGCGGCGACCAGCGCTTCGCGAATCTCGTTGATATTGTGTCCGTCGACCGACAGCACGTTCCAGCCCCATGCTTCGTATTTCATGGCCACGTTCTCGGTCATCACCTCGTCGACCTTCGTCGAGAGCTGGATGTTGTTCGAGTCGTAGTACATCACGAAATTCGACAGGCCCAGATGGCCGGCAATGCGGCCCACGCCCTGCGAAATCTCCTCCTCGACGGCGCCGTCGGAAATATAGGCATAGGTCTTGTGCGCCATCCACTCGCCGAAGCGGGCGGCCATGAAGCGCTCCGCAATGGCAGCGCCCAGCGCCATGGCGTGCCCCTGACCCAGCGGACCCGAGGTGTTCTCCACACCGCGCATCACGTCCACCTCGGGGTGCCCCGGAGTCACGCTGCCCCACTGGCGCAACGACTGCAGGTCCTCGGCCGAATAGCGGCCCGTCAGCGCCAGCGTCGAATAGAGCATCGGCGACATGTGGCCCGGATCGAGGAAGAAGCGGTCCCGGTAGGGATAAGCCATATTATCGGGATCGTAACGCAGGAATTCCGCGAAGAGCACCGTAATGAAATCGGCACCGCCCATCGCGCCGCCGGGGTGTCCCGACTTCGCCTTTTCGACCATTGCGGCCGACAGGATACGGATATTATCGGCCACGCGCGTGAGTTTCGAGTTCGTTGTTGACATGGGGTAAAGTTATTTAAGTTTCAGTTCGTCGTTTTTCAGTTTCGGTACATCCGGACGGGAAAATGCGCACAATCAGCATCCGATACGCCACGACCGTCCGCAGCCCTTAATTCTGTCGCTCCGACAGGCAAAGATAGTCAAAAAGAAACTATCCGACTTGTTTTAGCTCTAAAATATTTGCTTTTTCTATCTTTTTCTTTGCATAAGGCAAAGTTACGGTGAATTTCCGGGCGTCGGTCGACGGAATGTCGAACATCGTATCCATCATGATCGCCTCGCAGATCGAGCGCAGGCCGCGGGCCCCGAGTTTGAACTCGACAGCCTTGCCGACGATATAGTCCAGCGCCTCGTTGTCGAACGAGAGCTTCACGCCGTCCAGCTCGAACAGCCGCTTGTACTGTTTGACGATGGCATTCTTCGGCTCGGTGAGTATCGAGCGCAGCGCCTCGCGTTCCAACGGCTGCATGTAGGTCAGCACCGGAAGGCGTCCCACCAGCTCGGGGATCAGTCCGAACGACTTCAAATCCTGCGGCGTGACGTACTGCATCAGGTTCGAACGGTCCACGGGATCGGCGTTCAGGCGTCCGTATCCCATCGTACGGGTGTTCAACCGCTGGGCGATCTTCTTCTCGATGCCGTCGAAGGCGCCGCCGCAGATGAAGAGGATGTTGCGCGTATCGACCTGGATGAATTTCTGCTCGGGATGCTTGCGCCCGCCCTGAGGCGGAACGTTGACCACGGTGCCTTCGAGGATTTTCAGCAGGGCTTGCTGCACCCCTTCGCCCGAGACGTCGCGCGTGATCGAGGGGTTGTCGCCCTTGCGCGCGATCTTGTCGATCTCGTCGATGAAGACGATGCCGCGCTCGGCCAGCTCGACGTTGTAGTCGGCGACCTGCAGCAACCGCGAGAGGATGCTCTCGACATCCTCGCCCACGTAACCCGCTTCGGTCAGGACCGTTGCGTCGACGATCGTGAACGGCACTTTCAACAGCTTGGCGATCGTGCGGGCCATCAGCGTCTTGCCCGTACCCGTCGGGCCCACCAGCACGATGTTCGACTTGTCGATCTCGACCTCGTCCTCCTTCGGGGCGTACAACAGCCGCTTGTAGTGATTGTAGACCGCCACCGACATATAGCGTTTGGCGGCGTCCTGCCCGATGACCCACTGGTCGAGAAATTCCTTGATCTGCGCCGGTTTCAACAGCTCCTCCATCTTCAGCGGAGCCGCCGGCGAACGCCGCCCGTGTTCGGAGGCGATGTCGTTGTCGACGATGATCTTATAGCCGTTCTCGATGCATTTGTTGCAGATGTTGGCGCCGTCCGAACCCTGGAACATGATCTCCACGTCCGAGCGCTTGGCGCCGCAGAACGAGCAGCAGTCGCCGCCGTTCTTATGGTTGTTCTTGTTCTGTGCCATGCAGTTTACTTTTCGCGTTTGGAGAGCACCTCGTCGATCAGGCCGTACTCCTTGGCTTCCCGGGCCGAGAGCCAGTAGTCGCGGTCGGCGTCCTTCTCGATCTTTTTGACCGAGACGCCCGAGTGGGCCGCGAGTATCTCGTACAGCTCGCGCTTGGTCTTCATGATCTCGCGCGCCGTGATCTCGATGTCCGAAGCCTGCCCCTGGGCACCGCCCAACGGCTGATGGATCATCACCCGCGAGTGCGGCAGGGCCGAACGCTTGCCCTTGGCTCCCGCCGTGAGCAGCACGGCTCCCATCGAGGCCGCAAGGCCCGTGCAGATGGTCGCCACGTCGGAGTTCACCAACTGCATCGTGTCGTAGATGCCCAGACCGGCCGAAACCGACCCGCCGGGCGAGTTGATGTAAATCTGGATGTCCTTCTCGGGATCGACCGATTCGAGAAACAGCAGTTGTGCCTGGATGATGTTGGCCGCGTCGTCGTAGATCGGCGCACCGAGGAAGATGATGCGGTCCATCATCAGGCGCGAGAAAACGTCCATCGTAGCGATGTTCAACTGGCGTTCCTCGATGATCGTCGGCGACACATAGGCCGAGCTTATCGACTGGAAATCGTGCAGTTTCAGCGAACTGATCCCGCAGTGGTTCCGTGCGTATTTTTCAAATTCTGACATAGTTGTATCTATTTATCCATATCTCCTTCATCCTGAGCGTGCAAAACCGCTGTAAGCACTCCAGTCTCTCATCGCCCCTAAAACCCGCTTCTTAAGCGGGCGGGAGCGCGCAGAACCGGATGGAAAACGCGAGAACTCACAACCGCCCCAAAGAGTGCTTTCTCAAAGCACAAGGCACAAAGGACTTTGCAAACATCACGCCTGCAAAGTCCAAAGATACATAAAAATCCGCGAATCTTAAAGCTCCTTCGCCATTTTAGCGAAATCGTCGGCAGATACGGCTTTTTCCGTCACCTTAATCTTCGATTTGACATCCTCGACGACCTTCACCTCGTAGAGCTTCTCGTAAATCTTCTGGCCCTGATCCTTGTCGGCGAGAATCTTCTCGGCGTAGTCGGCCAGCATCTCGTCCGGAGCCGACGGCATGCCGTACTGTGCGAACTGCGCGGCAGCCAGCGCCTTGGCCTCGGCCAGCGCCTCCTCCTTCGTCACCGAGAGGTTGCCGGCTTTGATGAAGTGCTTCTGCAGGTAGTTCCAGGTGAACATCTTCAGGAATTGGTCGAAATCCTTCTCGATGTCCTCCATCGAGAACTTGCCCTCGTTGATGGTGTAGAGCCAGCGTTTGAGGAATGCTTCGGGCATCTTCAGCCCGGCTTTCTTCACGAGGTAATCGCGCAGCTGCATCGTGAAGAGGTAATCGCTCTCGCGGCGCAGCTCGCCCTCGATCTGGGCGTCGATGAACTTATCGAACCCGGCCTCGTCGCTGACGCCCCCCTGCGGGAAAGCCATCTTGAAAAACTCCTCGTTCATTTCGGGCTCGGCGAACTTGCGGATCTTGGTGATCTCCAGCTCGAATTCGGGATTGATGCCCTCCAGCTCGTCCTCCTTGACCTGCAGGCAGGCGGCGCGCTGGGCGGGATTCTTGTAGAGGTCGTTGAGATTGACCTTCATCTTGGCGCCCACTTTCTTACCGATGAAGGGTTTGCGATCCTCCTCCGGCATCGAGATCAGACCCACGTAGGCGTCCGCCACGTTCATCTCGCCGTTGTCGAGCGTCACGGTCAGCGCCTCGTCCGAAGTCACCTTGTCGGCATCCACCAGACGGCCGAAACGGCGCAGGTAGTTCGAACGGTAGTCGTCGTGCATCTTCTTGTCGACCTTGATCTTGCTGTATGTCAGCTTATCCTTGTCGGAGAGCTCCAGGTTGACAGCGGGAGCCTCGCCGATCTCGAACACGAATTCGAACTCCGTGGCGTTGTCGAAATCGAAATCGCCCTGCTCCTCCGAAGGAATCACGTCGCCCAGATAGTCGATCTTCTCCTTCTCGAGGTATTCGAAAGCGGCGTTCGATGCCTTGCGGTACGACTGCTCGGCCACGACGCCCTTGCCGAACATCTTCTTAACGATGCCCATCGGCACCATGCCCGGACGGAAGCCGGGGATGTTGGCCTTGCGCTTGTACTCGCGCAGGGACTTCTCGACCTCCTGTCCGTAATCCGCCTCGCCGACAGTTACGCGGATCAGCGAGTTATTCTCGCCGCGTTGTTCTCTTACAATGTTCATAGTGAATGAATTATATTTGTTATTCTTCGTATTTCCGCTCAGAATCGGGAGGCAAAGATACGAAATTATTCCATTCCCGACAAGACATTAATCGTATAATACGGTGAAATTATGATATATGGTCCGCTTTTCGTACCTTCGGGGTCGTAACGACCCTCATTATCTGTCGGGAGGTTTTGCCGAACCGCACAGCATTCAGTTTTGAACTCATCCAACTTTTTCGTACCTTTGTAGGCTATATTTGTCCCGAGCGATGAAAACGATCTTCATATCCCTGCTTTCCCTGCTGCTGCTCCCGGCGTGCGGCGGCTCCGCGGCGCGTTCCAAACGCCCGGCGCAGACGACACCGGCAGCCGCGCATGCGCAGCCCAAAACATACACCTACCGCATCGTGGCGACCTATCCCCACTCGACGGCGGCCTACACCCAAGGGCTGTACTACGACGGCGGACTGCTGTGGGAGGGAACGGGACAGCACGGCGAATCGCGGGTGCAGACCATAGACCTCACGACGGGTAAGACCAATGTGCTGGCGCGCCTGCCCCGTTCGGAATTCGGCGAGGGCATCGCCCGCGTGGGCGACGAACTCTTCCAGCTCACCTGGCAGTCCAATACGGCACACGTATATTCGCTGGAGGACGGAAAGTTACGAAAAATCCGCGACCACCGCTATCCGGGCGAAGGCTGGGGCCTCACGACCGACGGCGAAAAGCTCTACATGTCGGACGGCACGGCCACGATCTACACGGTGAATCCCGCGACGTTCCGCCGCGAGAAGCGCGTGACGGTGACCTTTCAGGGGACTCCGGTCAACTACCTCAACGAGTTGGAGTGGATCGGGGACAGGATATGGGCCAACGTCTACACCACCGACCAGATCGTGATCGTCGACCCCGCGACGGGCATCGTGGAGGGCGTCGTGGACCTGACGGGCATCCTGCCCGAAGAGGAGGTCGCTCCGACGACCGACGTACTGAACGGCATCGCCTACGACGACGCCGGGAAGCGGATCTTCGTGACGGGCAAGAACTGGCCGAAACTCTACGAAATAGAAATAATCGAGCAATAAATGGCAACGACGCTATACGAACAACTGGAAAAACGCATTCTGCTGCTCGACGGCGGCTTCGGGACAATGGTCCAGGGCTACGGACTGCAGGAGGAGGATTACCGCGGCGAACGCTTCGGCGACTGGCCGGTGCAACTGAAAGGGTGCAACGACCTGCTCGTGCTGACGCGCCCCGATGTAGTGCGCGAAATCCACGAAAAATACCTGCAGGCGGGAGCCGACATCATCGAGACCGACTCGTTCAACGCCAACGCCGTGTCGCTGGCCGACTACCGCATGGAGGGGCTGGCTTATGAAATGGCGAAAGCCGCGGCCGAAACGGCCCGCCGTGCGGCGGATGAATTCACGGCCCGCAACCCGCAGAAACCCCGCTTCGTGGCGGGCTCGATGGGTCCCACGAACCGCACGGCCTCGATGTCGGCCGACGTGGCGAATCCCGCGGCCCGCGAAGTGACCTTCGCGCAGTTGGCCGAAGCCTATTCGGACCAGGCGCGGGGCCTCATGGACGGCGGCGCGGACATCCTGCTGGTCGAAACGGTCTTCGACACGCTCAACGCCAAGGCGGCCCTCTACGCCATCGACACGCTCTGCGCGGAGCTGGGCCGCGCGATCCCCGTGATGGTTTCGGGAACGCTCGCCGACGCCAGCGGCCGCACCCTTTCGGGACAGACCGTCGAGGCATTCGCCGCCTCGGTGTCGCATGCAAACTTGTTGTCCATAGGTCTCAACTGCGCCTACGGAGCCCGGCAGCTCTTGCCCTACCTCGAACGGCTGGCGGCAGCGGCCGAAACACGCATTTCGGCACACCCCAACGCCGGGCTTCCCAACGTGATGGGCGGCTACGACGAGACGCCCGAAATGTTCGCCGCGGATGTCGGCGAGTACCTGCGGCGCGGAGTGGTCAACATCGTGGGCGGATGCTGCGGCACCACCCCCGCACACATTTTCGAACTGTCGAAGATCGCCGGGCAATACGCCCCACGGCCCCTTCCCGAACCCCGCCATACGACGGTGCTGAGCGGTCTGGAGCCGCTGCGGATCGTCCCCGAAGCCAACTTCATCAACATCGGCGAGCGTACGAACGTCGCCGGGTCGGCCAAATTCGCCCGGCTGATCCGCGAGGGAAATTACGAGGAGGCCCTTTCGGTGGCCCGGGCGCAGGTCGACGCCGGGGCGCAGATCGTCGACGTCTGCATGGACGACGGACTGATCGACGGCCCCGCGGCGATGCGCACGTTCCTCAACCTGATGGCCTCGGAACCCGAGATCGCCCGCGTGCCGGTGATGATCGACTCGTCGAAATGGGAGGTGCTCGCGGCCGGGCTCGAAGTGACGCAGGGCAAATCCGTCGTCAACTCCATCTCGCTCAAAGAGGGCGAAGCGGAGTTCCTGCGCCGGGCCGGGGAGATTCACCGCTTCGGTGCGGCCGCCGTGGTGATGCTCTTCGACGAGCGGGGACAGGCCGACACCTTCGCACGAAAGACCGAGGTAGCGGCGCGAGCCTACAAACTGCTGACCGACAACGGATTTCCGGCGGAAGACATTATTTTCGACCCCAACGTGCTGGCCGTGGCGACGGGCATTCCCGAACACGACGGCTATGCCAAAGCCTTTATCGACGCCACGCGCTGGATCAAAGCGAACCTGCCCCACGCGAAGGTCTCGGGCGGCGTGTCGAACCTCTCGTTCGCCTTCCGCGGCAACAACGCCGTACGCGAGGCGATGCACTCGGCGTTCCTCTACCACGCCATCCGCGCGGGGATGGACATGGGCATCGTCAACCCGCAGTTAGTCCGCGTATACAGCGAGATCGAGCCCGAACTGCTCGAACGGATCGAGGATGTGATTCTTTGCCGCCGGGCCGACGCCGCCGAGCGGCTCACGGAATATGCCCAGGAGGTACGGCAAACGGCCGAAACAGCCCCGCAGGCCCCCGACGCATGGCGCGCGGGGACGCTCGGGGAACGCATCGGCTACGCGATGCTCAAAGGCGTGACGGATTACATCGAGCAGGATGCGCTGGAGGGTTACGAGACGCTGGGCAGTCCGATGGCCGTAATCGACACCCTGCTGATGCCGGCGATGGAGCGGGTCGGAACGCTGTTCGGCGAAGGCAAGATGTTCCTGCCCCAGGTCGTGAAAACCGCCCGCGTGATGAAGCGCGCCGTGGCGGCCCTGACGCCCTACATCGAACAGGGATCGGACAGCGCTGCACACAACGCCGGAAAGGTGCTGATCGCCACCGTGAAAGGCGACGTGCACGACATCGGCAAGAATATCGTGGCGGTCGTGATGGCCTGCAACGGATATGAAATCAATGACCTGGGTGTCATGGTCGAATCGGAGCGCATCGTCGACGAAGCGGTGGCATGGGGTGCGCAGAGCATCTGCCTGAGCGGCCTGATTACGCCGTCGCTCGACGAAATGGCCCACGTCTGCGCGGAGCTGGAGCGCCGCGGGCTGCGCATTCCGGTCATCATCGGCGGCGCGACGACCTCCGACCTCCATACGGCCGTGAAGATCGCCCCGGTCTATTCGGGAGCGGTGATCCACTCCGCGAACGCCAGCCGCAACAGCCAGATTCTCGCGCAGCTGTTGGGTCCCGACGGCGACCTCTACACCGACAAAATAAAGGCCGACCAGCAGGCGATGCGCGAAGACTATGCCCGCCAGCTGCGGATACGCGACCTCGTGCCGCTGGCCGAGGCGCGCAAGGCGGGGCGGAGCGTCCGGCCGCACGAGCCCGTAAAACCGCTCCATCCGGGGCGCATGGTCTTCCCGGATTTCGACGTGGCCGACGCCGAGCCGTTCATCGACTGGAACTTCTTCTTCCCGGCGTGGGGGCTCAAAGGGCGTTATCCCGAGATACTGGACCATCCCGAACGTGGCGCCGAGGCCCGCAAGGTCTTCGACGACGCGCAGGCATTGCTGGCGCGCATCCGCGACGAACGGCTGCTGACCCTGCAGGGCGTCGTGGGCATCTTCCCGGCACGCTCCGAGGGCGACGACATCTGGGTGACGGACGCCAAGGGGCGCGAAAAACGCTTCCCGATGCTCCGCAACCAGACACGCGGGCAGGAGAACCGCTCGCTGGCCGATTTCATCGCCCCGGCCGACGACTGGATCGGCTGTTTCGCCGTGACGGCCGGCATCGGGCTGAAAGAGCTCACGGAGAAATTCCGCACCGGAGGCGACGACTATTCGGCAATCATGGCCAAACTGCTGGCCGACCGGCTGACGGAGGCTTTCGCCGAGGCGGTGCACACCTTCGTACGCCGGCAGATGTGGGGCTACGAGACGGGCGAACCGCCCGCCCCGAAGCAGGTCGTCCGCGGCGAGTACCGCGGCCGCCGCATGGCTTTCGGCTACCCGGCAACGCCCGACCACTCGCTCAAACGCGAGGCTTTCGACCTGCTGGCCGCCGAGGTGACGACCGGCATGCGGCTGACCGAAAACTGGATGATCGACCCCGGCGAAGCGCTGTGCGGCCTGATGCTGGCCGACGCCGACTACTTCTCGGTCGGAACCGTCGACGCGCAGCAGTTGGAAGAGTACGCCGACCGCCGCGGGATGGAGGCCGAAACCGTCAAAAAGATTATACCGAACAACGTATGAACGTCGTAGATATCATCAACGAAGCGGTCGCCGCCGGGCGCACCCGCTTTGCTTTCGAACTGCTGCCGCCGCTCAAAGGGGACGGCATGCAGAAGATATTCGCCGCCGTGGAGCCGCTGATGGCCCTCGACCCGGCTTACGTCAACATCACGTTCCACCGCGAGGGGATCAAAGAGACCGAGCGCGAGGACGGCAGCATCGAATGGCACGTCGTGCGGCGCCGTCCCGGAACGGTCGGCATCTCGGCGGCGATCCAGCACCGGTACGGCGTGGAGGTGGTTCCGCACCTGATCTGCGGCGGACTGTCGAAATACGACATCGAGGACACGCTCATCGACATGGACTTCCTCGGGCTGCACAACGTGCTGGCGCTGCGCGGCGACAAGTCGCAGAACGAAAAACGCTTCATGCCCCACCCCCAGGGACACGCACACGCCGTGGACCTCGTGCGCCAGATCGCGGACATGAACCGCGGAAAATTCATCGACGGCGAGGTCGAGGAGTGCCACCATTCGAAATTCTCGATCGGCGTGGCGGGCTATCCCGAGGTACACGCCGAGGCCCGCGACATCACCTCGGACATCGTCCGCCTGAAGGCCAAGATCGACGCCGGGGCCGAATACGTCGTGACGCAGATGTTCTTCGACAACCGCAAATACTTCGACTTCGTGCGCCGCTGCCGCGAGGCGGGGATCGACGTGCCGATCATCCCCGGCATCAAACCCATCTCGACGCTCCGCCACCTGGAAATCCTGCCCGAGACGTTCGGCGTGGAGCTGCCCGAAGAGCTGGTGCGCGAGGCAAAGGCGCATCCGGACGACGTGCGCGAGGTGGGTACCGAATGGGCCATCGCCCAGAGCCGCGAACTGATGGCCGCGGGCGTGCCCGTCCTGCATTACTACACGATGAGCCGCACGACGAACATACAGAAAATCGTCAACACGATTTTCTAATTAAAAATGAAAAATCGAGTAATGAATAATTTTTTTCGTCATTCCGAGCGAACGCATGTGAGCGTGGGAATCTGCGCAGGCCCCGCGGCCATACGACTTGTCAGCCGATTGCCGCGGCATCTGCGATGCCTCGCAATGACGGGGTGTTTCTTAATTATTCATGGTTAATTATCAATTAAAAAAATGAATCCTGTCGAATTTCGGCGTCACCTGCATGCGCATCCCGAACTCTCGTTCCGGGAGCACGGCACGGCGGCATTTATCGAACAGCAGCTCACGGAGCTGGGCATCGAACACCGCCGGATCGCGTCCACCGGCGTACTGGCCCGCATCGAGGGCCGCAAGACGCCCGCCGGCGACCGGCGCGCCGTCGTCCTGCGCGCCGACACCGACGCCCTGCCCATCGCCGAGCAGAACGCCTGCGAATGGCGGTCGCAGAACGAGGGCGTGATGCACGCCTGCGGTCACGACATGCACGCCGCCGTGCTGTTCGGGGTCCTGAAAGAGTTCGCCGCGGCGCCCGACTTCCGAGGCACGCTCTTCGGGCTGTTCCAGCCGGGCGAGGAGTGCAATCCCGGCGGAGCGTCGCTGGTGCTGGCCGAAAAACCGTTCGACGGATACGACGTGCGGGCTGTGGCGGGCGAGCACGTCGAGCCGCAACTGGAGGTCGGGACTCTCGGGTTCCGGGCCGGAAAATACATGGCCGCAAGCGACGAACTGCGTTTCCGCATACACGGCACGGGCGGTCACGGGGCCATGCGCCGACAACTCAAAGACCCCGTGGCGGCGGGCGCCGAACTGCTGACGCGTCTCATCGCGCTCAACGGCGAGGAGTGCGTGCTGTCGATCGGCCGCGTGGAGGCCGGCGGGGCGACGAACATCGTGCCCGACGAGGTGTACATGGAGGGAACGCTGCGCACGTTCGACGAGCGGGAGCGCGAGATCATCCACCGCCGCATCGGGATCATCGCAGCGGACATCGACAAACGCCACGGCGTGCAGACCGACGTGGAGATCGGCCGCGGCTATCCCTGCGTGGTGAACGACGAAACGCTGGTCAAAAAGGCCGTCGCGCTGGCCCGGGCCGAAGGGCTCGGGGTGGAGATGCTGCCGCTGCGGACCACGGCCGAGGATTTCGGATTCTACTGCAAACAATATCCGTCGCTGTTCTACCGGCTGGGCGTGGGCGCCGCGGCCGGACGGCCCCATACGGCGACGTTCTCACCCGACGAAGGGGCCTTGGACGTGGGCATCGGCTTCATGCGCCGACTGGCCCTGCAAATTTTGGAAAAATAATGAAAAAACAAAACCAACGCTCCGGAAAAGGAGCCCGGAAAACGGACCGCACATCAGTAATACTGAGCCTGCTCCGTGAATTTCCCAACAATAAATTCTCGCTGAAGCACCTGGCTTCGGCATCGGGAGGCGCCACGAAAGAGGGACGCCGCGAAACGCTCGAAATCCTCGACCGGCTCTTCGAAGAGGGCATCGTCGAGGAGTGCGCGCGCGAAAAATACCGCCTCACCCAGAACCACCTGCCCCACTACGAGGGTGTGGCCGACATGGCCCCCTCGGGTTCGGTCTACGTGAAGGTCGAGGGGCTCGAGGCCGACATATTCGTCAACCAGCGCAACGCGGCGAACGCCCTGAACGGCGACCGCGTGGAGGTCGTGGTGATGCACCGCGGCCGCAACGGGCAGATGGAGGGCGAAATCACCAAAATCATCGAGCGCAACCGCAAGCCCTATGTGGGCGTGGCCGAGGTGGGACTCCACCAGATCTTCGTCCGGGCCGACTCGCGCCGCATGCCCATGGACATCTACCTCTCGAAACGCACGTGGCCCGATGTCAGGGACGGCGAAAAGGTCGTGGTCCGCATCGTCGACTGGCAGCCCGGGAGCAAGAGCCCCGTGGGCGAACTGGTCGAGCGGCTGGGCATGGCCGGCAACAACGATACGGAGATGCATGCCATCCTCGCGGAGTACGAACTGCCCTACCGTTTCGAACCCGAGATCGAAGAGGCCGCCGAGGCCATCGACGCCCGGGTGACGGGCAGGGAAATCGCCGAACGGCGCGACTTCCGGCAGGTCACCACGTTCACGGTGGACCCGGCCGACGCCAAGGACTTCGACGACGCGCTGTCGGTGCGCAAAATAAAGGACGGCGTATGGGAAATCGGCGTGCACATCGCCGACGTGACCCATTACGTGCGGCCCCATTCGGTGATCGACGACGAAGCCGTGGAACGCGGCACGTCGGTCTACCTGGTGGACCGCACCGTGCCGATGCTCCCCGAGCGGCTCTCGAACGAACTCTGCTCGCTGCGTCCCCATGAAACGAGCCTCTGCTTCTCGGCGGTCTTCACCCTCAACGAAAACCTCGACATCCTCGAGGAGTGGTTCGGCCGCACGGTCATTCACTCCGACCGCCGGTTCACCTACGCTGAGGCGCAGGAGATTATCGAGACGGGACGCGGGGACTACGCCGAAGAGGTGCTGACCCTCAACCGGCTGGCACAAGCACTGCGGGCGGAGCGGTTCAAAAACGGTGCGATCTCGTTCGACCGCGAGGAGGTGAAATTCCGCCTCGACGAGAACGGCAAACCCCTGGGCGTCTATTTCAAAGAGCAGAAGGAATCGAACCAGATGATCGAGGAGTTCATGCTGCTGGCCAACCGCCGCGTGGCTGAATTCTGCGGCAAACGCAGGACCGAGAGCGGCCGCACTGCGGAGCGCACGATGGTTTACCGCGTGCACGACTCCCCGAGCGAGGAGAAACTCGACCGCTTCCGCCAGTTCATCCTCCGCTTCGGGCATATCTTCAAAGCCACGAAGGGCCGCGCCGTGGCCAAGGAGATGAACAAGCTCTTCAAACAGATCAAAGGCACCACCGAGGAGAACGCCGTCTCGACGATGGCCGTTCGCTCGATGGCCAAGGCCTACTATACGACCGACAACATCGGCCACTACGGACTGGCCTTTCCCTACTACACGCACTTCACCTCGCCCATCCGCCGCTACCCCGACATGATGGTCCACCGCCTGCTGGCGCGATACCTCGCGGGCGGCAAGTCGGCTGACAAGACCGAGCTGGAAGACCTCTGCGCACGGGCTTCGGACCGCGAGGTGGTGGCCGCCGAGGCCGAACGCGCCTCGATCAAATACAAGATGGTCGAATTCATGAAGGAGCACATCGGCGAGGAGTTCGAGGGGCACATCTCGGGTCTCACGGAGTGGGGCGTCTACGTGGAGCTGGACGAAACCCACATCGAGGGCATGTCGTTCCTGCGGGACATCGAGGGCGATTTCTTCCAGTTCGACGAACAACTGTACGAGATCATCGGCCGCTCGACGGGCATCCGCCTGACGCTGGGCAGTCCGGTACGTATCCGCGTGAAGCGCGCCAACCTGCAAAAACGTCAGCTCGACTTCGAGGTGCTGCTGCCCGAAGCCGCCGCACGCCGCGCCGCCGCGTCGTCCGAAAGCCGCGGCAAAGACCCCAAGGTCCGCACATCGTCGCGCCGCAAGGGGCGGTAACGCTGCCCATAGTCTGATAAATGCAAAGAATCCGGCAGTTAACTGCCGGATTCTTTCGCTTTTCACATCCGAATCTGCAAAAAATAAATATATTTGTAAAAACCCCTTAACCGCTCCGACTATGAAGAACCTACTGACTCTCACAGCCATCCTTTTCACAGCCGTCTGCGGCTGCCACGCACAGGAGAACGTCTACCTGGGTAATTACGAAAAAGCCTACCTCTACACCAAGAAGGGCAAAGCGACCTCCGTCAAACAGCGTATGGCCTTCGAAAAAGAGCTCGCGGACCGGTTCGGGGAATATATGTCCGAAGCGGGCCGCCGGATCGACGCCAAAAAATACGGCGAGGCCATCGAACTTTACAGCCGGGTCATCACCGACGGCCGCGACACAGTCGTATTCGGGGAAATCGGCAACAAAGCCGTGCAATGCCTGGCCTGGGCATACCTGAAGAACGGACAACGCGACGAGTGCAAAGCCATCCTGCGCTACAAAAACAAGCTGCCCTACCAACTCTGGCTCTATCTCATACCCGACACGAACGGCATACAGGGCGAACTGATTGCATGGAACGCATACGACGATCTGCTGGCCCGTATCCGGAACGAGCATAAGCACCCTGCGGTCTTAACCCGCGAACATGCCAGGGAAAAACTTGCAGCCGGCATCGTAGACGGAAAAAGGCAGTATGAATACAACGATCGGGAAGAGAACCGCCCTACCGCCTTTGCCGACCTGACCCGCTACCCGAAAGAGAAGCAGACAGAAGCGGCCATTCTGCTCTGCTATTTTCAGTACGGCGACAAATACCCTGCGAACAGCTACCTGAAATCCGACGCCCCGGAGGTGAAAACCGCCATCCATTGTGCGGATTATGTCAACAACCGGTACGGATATAAAACGACCGGCTACATGAATTCGAGCAGTGACGAAACCAAGGCACAAGCGGCCCGGCTCCGGCTGGAAGCGATGGACATGTTCGACGCCCGGAAGATTTTTGCCGCTTATCCGGACATCCGGCCGCTGATCTGCTACGACTGGGCGGCGAAGATCGTGGAAAACAAGAACACAGCAGACTACCCGCTCGCTGCGGCGTATCTGGAAACCTGCATCGGAGAGTGTCCCGAAATGGCATCCGACAACGCCGTGCTGACCACCCAGGGCCGCCTGCTGCTCGCGCAGGGGTATTACAAGGATGCGCTCAACACACTGGTACGGATCGACGGAGATGTCGACAAAGACATTCTCACCGCACGGCAGGGACACTTGGATAAACTGCGGGAATGGGGCGTATCCGAAGCCGAAGCCGAAAGCAGTATCAGCAACGGCGGTTCCTGGAGAACCTACTACAACCGGATGGACCTGAACAAAAGAATGAGCGACGCCCGAGCCCGCACGCAACGCCAACAGCAGGAAGCGCAGAGATACCGGAAAGAAGCGGAAAACTACGACCGGTATGTGGCTGACGCCCGGGAGTTCGAGAACAACGGCGACCTCTACAACGCGGATTTGTCGGCGGCAAAGGCCCTCTACGTCGAAGAGACCCCGGAAATGTACAACATTCGCATTCGTTATATTCTGGAAGGCAAGATGAAGATCGCGGAACTTTCGGAAAACGATCAGTGGAACTACAAAGGAGGATATGATGCCGAACTGGAGCAAGCCCGCGGGCTCTGCAACGCGTCACTGCGGCTCGACCGTTCGGCCGCAAACCGCGCGCACTGGTACAAGGGATTATGCTGCGGACTGCTCGGATACAACAACGAGGCGATAGCGAGCTATTCGACCTATCTCACCGAATATCCGCAGGCAGCGGCAATCTATTATAACCGGGGGTTATGTTATTACGAAAACAAGAACACCAGCGCCGCCCTCGCCGATTTCAAAAAGGCCCGTGAGTTTTTCAACGATCCGAAATACAAAGACCGCTGTTTGCGCATGATCGACAAATGTATGAAATAACCGCCTCGTTTAAAAAGCGGGTTTCCGGAGCAGAGGGGGGGGGTATACGCTCTCAATCAAGTTCTATGCTCCACCCCACGTACTTTAAATCCGGCGGAAGATGTCCAGTCAAAATCGAAAAACAAAAAGGGAAGCCCTTCGGGCTTCCCTTTTTGCATGCGGGCGTTCCCCTTCTTAGAAGAGGTTCACTCCGTCGAGCGTGGCAATCAGGTAGGTGGCGGCCACCGTCAGAATAGCGTACAGCTCGGGGAAAGCCGCGAGAATCAGCGTCTTACCCATCACGTCGTGACCGTTGCCGATGGCTGCGATACCGTTGGCGCAGACCTTGGCCTGATAAACCGAAGCCGCGAGGTTAACCATACCGACCAGCAGACCCGCACCGAAGATAGCGGCGCCCTGCACCAGCGTCGGAGCCGTCAGGCCCTTCTGCACCAGGAAGAAGCAGACGAAACCGTAGAGACCCTGCGAACCCGGAAGCGCCGAAAGAATCATGTAGCTACCGAAAGCTCCGCCGTTCTTCTTCATGGCCCCTACTGCGGCCTGACCCGTAATGGCGGTGCCGATCGACGAGGCGACACCTGCCAGGCCCACCATCAGCGCTACGCCGACGTAAGCCAATACCAATGCTGTTGTTTCCATAATGAGTTGAGTTTTTTAATTGTTATTTATTCGTTAGTATCATTCATTTTACGGATGGGATCGAAATTGCGCGGGGCCATTTCGAAACCGGCGTTCTTGTAAAACTCGACGAACGTCAGACGCAGCGGATGCACGAACGACGAAATGGTCGACATGAACAGGTTGATGCCGTGGCCGATCAGCAGAATCGGAATCATCACCAGCAGCCGCACCACGATCCCCGAGCCTTCGGGCACGAAACCCGCCGCCAGCGTGTTGAACACCAGCGCCAGCACACCGCCCGAAAGTCCGATAGCGAACAGACGGATGTAGGACAGCATGTCGCTGAGCAGCCCCGTAATGTTGTTGTAAAGGTCCCACAGCCCCGCGCCGAGATTGACGAGCGGATTGCGCTTCGGATCGTTCAACAAAAGCATCAGCACGGCCCCGACGCCCAGTGCGATGTAGAAGGCCGCCGACCCGGAGGTGAATCCCGGAATGGCGAGCCCCGCCATCGGCAGGCCCATGGCCAGGCAGCACGAAACGAGCATGATGAACCACCCCAACTGCCCGAGCGCACGGCTCAGGCCGAAACTGCGGACGGTCATCCAGATATTGAGCGTCATACCGAAGAGTATCTGCACGATGCCGATGACCAGCGCGATGGAGAAGAACTGCCCCTGGAAATCGAAGAACTTCACCGAGGGGAACCACGTGTTCATATTGATTCCGAAGAACGAGCCGCAGAACAAGCCGAAAGCGACCGTCGACAAACCGCACATCGTGGCGAACCACGCCGCACGGCGCATCATGCCGGGCTTGCGGAACTTATACAGCATGAAAGCCCCCATCAGGGCCAGGATGGCTCCGTAACCGGCGTCGTTCAGGCAGATGCCGAAGAACAGCACGTAGAACGGCGCGAAGAAAGGCGTGAGGTCCATCGTGCCGTATTTCGGCCGGGCATACATGTCGCCCACCAGCTCGAAATTGCGCGCGAACCAGCCGTTCTTCAGTTTCACGGGCGTTTCGTCTTCGGGCGTGGGGTCGCTTTTGAGATAGACCACGTTGGGGTACTCTTCCAGCAGGGCGTCGACCCGCTCGGAAGTCTCCTTCTCGGCCCAGCCCTCCATGACGACCAGCGTGCCGTCGGCGGCCTCCTGCGCCGTAGCCGTCACCTGCACGCCCTGCAAACGCTCCTTCAGCGAGCAGGCATGCTCTGCGAGCAGCTCCTCCGAAGCGGCCACGCGCGAAAATTCGGCGTCGAGGGCTCCGAGTTTCTTCCCGGCTTCGGCGATGCGGCGCTCCGCCTCGCGGATATCCATTGTCGGGGTCTTCATCTCCTGCGCGTCGAGCGTCACCTCCTCGCCGGGCTTCGCCACGACGACGAACCACACCATGGCATCGGTGCGGCTGACCTCCGAAATCGTATAGCTCTCCGACCACTCGGACAGCATCTTGTCGAAGGTGTTGCGCTGGGTGAAGAAATAGCGCAGCACGATGCCCCGGTCGGCGAGTTTCTTCGTACGCTCCACGTCGAAGGCTCCCCACGGGCGCAACTCCTCGGCGGCCTTTTCCAGACGTCCGATCTCGGTGTTGAGTGCGGCGGCCTCGCGCTGTGCGGCGACATAGTGTTCGTAAGCCTCCTCACCCGACGCAAACGCTTTCGCCTTCGCGTCGAAGCGGCCCTCCCCGGCCCGGAAGTTCTTCAGGAACTCCGCGGCTTTCGTATGACCCTCGATGTCGAGCAGCAGTTGGCGGTCCTCCTCGGAGGGTTCCCAGCCCGTGGTGGTAATGTCCACCAGGCCGAGTCCGCGCAGCTTCTCGATGAAATCTTCGCTTTGCGCCGCATAGAGCACAAAGTTGTATTTCGACATTTTGGCTATCATAACATCACGCCCTCCCCGGCGGCCTGCTGTTTGGTTTTCACGATCTTCTGGGCCGACTTGGAGAGGTTCTCCTCATCCTCCATGAAGCGTTTGATCTTGCGTATGGCGTCCTCGTACCCGGGTATCTGCACCTTTTCGTACAAGTTCACCTTCTGAGTGGTTTTGCGGCGCGCGTGGTCCAGCAGTTCCGTCTTGCGGTTGTACACCTCGAACTCGATGCCCAGCTGCGCCATACGCTTGAGGATATCGACTCCGTCGGCGAACCACACCGGCGAGGAGAACAGGTCGTAGGGTTTCTCCTCGAATTTCACATCCTGCAGGACCGGGGTGCGCACACCCGCGATCTTCTGTACCGACAAATCGATATCGACGACGCGCAAGAGGTCACAATCAAACTCTCCCCAGAGCGACACCATATAGTCGTACTCGGCCTTCAGGGCATCGAGCCGGCGGCGGTAATCGCTTGCGGAGTCCTTCGCCTTCTTCACCTCGGAGCGCAGGGCCGACTCCTTACTTTTGATCGTAGGGAGCGCCTTCTGCCGCATTTTCAGCTGTTTGCCGAGGTCGCCGAGCGAGGTCTTGTTATATTGAAATTTGATTGCCATTGCGGATTAGGCCTCCTTCCAGTATTTTTTGATGAGCTCCTCTTTGATGGCGACCTCCTCCTTGGAGAAGTACTTCGCAAAGAGTCCCCACGCCGTGTCGAGCATCTCGGTGATCTCGATGTTGACGTCGATGGCCAGCAGTTTCTCCGAGTAGTCGAACGCGAATTTCAGCGTGCGCTCGTCGTAATCCGAGAGGTCGAAACCGTTCTCCAGCTTGGTCTTGGCATTCGCGGCATCGGCGTACAGGCGCACACAGGCGTTCATCACCTGCGGATGGTCCTCGCGGGTCTTCTTGCCGATCACGAGCTGTTTCAGACGCGACAGCGAACGGAACGGGTCGACGATGACCTTACCCGTGTCGGAGTCGTTGCGCAGGAACAACTGGCCCTCGGTGATGTAACCCGTATTGTCGGGGATGGCGTGCGTAATGTCGCCGCCCGAAAGGGTCGTCACGGCGATGATCGTGATCGAGCCGCCGTTGGGCAGCTGCACGGCCTTTTCGTAAATCTTGGCCAGGTCCGAATACAACGAACCGGGCATCGAGTCCTTCGACGGAATCTGGTCCATACGGTTCGACACGATGGCCAGCGCATCGGCGTAAAGCGTCATGTCGGTCAGCAGCACCAGCACCTTTTCGCCCTTGTCGACGGCGAAGTACTCGGCGGCGGTCAGCGCCATGTCGGGAACGAGCAGACGCTCGACGGGCGGGTTCTCCGTGGTGTTGACGAACGACACGATGCGGTCCAGAGCGCCCGCATTTTCAAAGACGCTTTTGAAATAGAGGAAATCGTCGTTCGTAAGTCCCATACCGCCGAGGATGATCTTGTCGGCCTTGGCGCGCAGGGCCACGTTGGCCATCACGGCGTTGTAGGGCTGGTCGGGATCGGCGAAGAACGGAATCTTCTGTCCCGTCACGATCGTATTGTTGAGGTCGATGCCGGCGATACCCGTGGCGATCAGCTCCGAAGGCTGGATACGCCGGAAAGGGTTCACCGTCGGGCCGCCGATCTCGCGGGCCTCGCCCTCGATGATCTCGCCGCCCTCCAGCGGTTCGCCGTAGGCGTTGAAGAAACGCCCGGCGAGGTTGTCCGAAACGCGCAGCTTGGGAGGTTCGCCGTGGAAGACGACCTCCGAATCGGTGGCCAGTCCTTCGGTACCCGCGAAAACCTGCAGCGTGACGTTCTCGCCCATAATCTTCACCACCTGCGCCAGTTTGCCGCCGACGGTGGCCAGTTCGTCGTTGCCGACGCCCGTGGCGCGCAGCGTCACGGTAGCTTTGGTGATGTTGTCAATCTTGGTATATATCTTCTGAAATGCTCGTGTTGTCATGGCTTATTTGGTTTTTTCACTCACATACTGCTCGATCTGCTTGCGGTAGCCCTCGAATTTCTCCGACTTCCACTCCGAGTAGTTCATCTGGCGGAAGAGGTTGATAAGGCCCTTGAAGAACTGCGAACACTCCTCGAAATCGGCGAACGAGAACGTCTGGTTGCAGATGCCGAGCACCATCTTGTACATCATCTGCTGGCGTTCGATCGGGCAGTTGGCGTCGATGTCGTCGAAAGCGTCCTGCTGCAGGATCACGAAGTCGATGAGCTCCGACTTCCAGAAACGCTCGTGATACTCCACCGGCACGCCGTCGTCGCCCAGGATGTTGATCTGGTCGTTGGCCTCCTTGCCGCGCTGCACGAGCGTCTTGCCAGCATAGACGTTGTCCACCCAGCCCTTGCCGATGTGCGCGTCGAGGTATTCGCGGATTTCGGGGTATTCCAGATATTTCGAGTAGGAGTCGAGCGGATCGATGGCGGGATAACGCTTCGAGTCGGCACGCGCCTGCGCCAGGGCGTAGAAGCAGCGCGCCGCCTTCTTCGTGGACTCCGTGACCGGCTCTTTGAGGTTGCCGCCCGCGGGCGACACCGTACCGAGGAAGGTCACCGAACCCGTCTGTCCGTTGGTCAGGCGCACCAGACCGGCCCGCGAATAGAAGTTCGAGATGATCGCCGAGAGGTCCATCGGGAAGGCGTCCTGACCGGGCAGCTCTTCCAGGCGGTTCGACATCTCGCGCAGCGCCTGCGCCCAGCGCGACGTCGAGTCGGCCATGACGAGCACTTTGAGTCCCATGGCGCGGTAGTATTCGCCGATGGTCATGCCCGTGTAGACCGACGCCTCGCGCGCGGCGACGGGCATGTTCGACGTATTGCAGATGATGATCGTACGCTCCATGAGGGGGTGGCCCGTATGGGGGTCGATCAGTTCGGGGAACTCCTTGAAGATTTCGACCACCTCGTTGGCGCGCTCGCCGCAGGCGATCATGATGATGACGTCGGCGTCGGCCTGTTTCGAAATGGCATGCTGCAACACGGTCTTGCCGGCGCCGAACGGCCCCGGGATGAAGCCCGTACCGCCTTCGGCCAGCGGGTTGAAGGTGTCGATCGCACGCACGCCCGTCTCCATGATGCGGTCGGGGCGCGGTTTCTCGACATAGCTGCGGATCGCCTGCTTCACGGGCCAGCGCTGCACCATCGTCACCTCGTGGTCGCCGCCTTCGGCGTCGGTCAGGACGGCCACCGTGTCGGTGACCTTGTAAGAGCCCGCCGCGGCGACGCTCTTGACCGTATAGCTGCCCGTCATCGTGAAGGGAACCATGATCTTGTGGGGAATCCACTGCTCCTTCACCTCGCCCAGCCACGAAGCGGCCGAGACCTTGTCGCCCGCCTTGGCCAGCGGCGTGAACTCCCACGTCTTATCGAAATCGATCGGGTCGGTGATCGAACCGCGTTCGATGAAGAGACTATCCATCTTTTCGAGGTCGTTCTGCAATCCGTCGTAGTTGCGCGACAGCAGACCCGGAGCCAGCGTCGCTTCGAGCATGTGGCCTTCGAATTCGACCCGGTCGCCGATTTTCAGACCGCGCGTGCTGTCGTAAACCTGCACATAGGCGTCGTCGCCGATGACTTTGATGACCTCGGCCATCATTTTGGTATCGCCCGTCCACACGTAACAGATCTCGTTCTGGGCCACAGGCCCGTCCGCCTTGACGATGACGATGTTGGAGATGATACCGTTTACACGTCCTGTAGTTTTCATATCTGACTATTTGTTATTTATCAATTCCTTGCCGTCCAGTTCGCGCAGCAGCCGTCCGAGCATGGCGCGGCCGCGCGCCTCGTCGAGCTGCGTCCAGCGTGCCACCAGATTGATGCGCACGAGGTACGAGAGGACGGCGTTCACGTTGAAGTAGTCTTCGGCTGCCAGATCGACGGCCTGCTGCCAGCGGATGCGGTCGATCTTGTGCTCCTTTTCCAGCAGGTTGCTTTCGTCGTTCACGGCGGCGATCACCGCATCGATGTAGGGCAGTTCGCCCCGCAGGCCGAAGTCGGAGGCCGACGAACGGCGCAGCTGCTCGGCCACGTCGTCGTTACCCACGACGTGCCCGTCGACGGGACGCCCCGCGGCACGGGCCGTCGTGGCCGCCGCGACGTTGCGCAGCGTGCGGTCGAAATCGCTCCACTCGCGCAGGAAACGGCTCGGCGACGCGGCGCACAGTCCGTAATAGGCTTCGAAAAGCGCCTGTTCGAAGGGGCGCGAGGTATCCACCTCCTCGGCCTCCTCCCCGTCGGGGCGGGCATAGGCCGCCAGCACCAGTCCGATCGCGTGCGGCAGCAGGCGCGGGTGTTCCGTCTCCTCCTTGAGCCGTTCGCGCGCGAAGTTGCCCAGCGGATCGTGCGCCGGACTGCCCGCACGCAGGGCGATCAGGTTTTTGCAGTCGTAATAGCCGTAGAGCAGCCTGACGGCGCGCAGGTCGCGCGGCGTCAGCTCGCGGAGGATCTCGTCGAGGATGGCGTGCGGATCGAATCCCTTCGCGCCGCCGTCGAGCGAGTACTCCCGCAGTCCGGCTACCAGACAATAATAATTGGTATCGAACATGGCGGTGTCAGGCTTTGAACAGCAGTTCGGAGATCTTGCCGCGCAGATACTCCTTCAACAGTGCCTCGAAATCGTCGTCCGAGAAGGAGATGTAATAGCTGCCGCCCTTGGCGCCCACCTTGAAGCCGGTGCGTACCTCCTTCGAATAACCCACTTCGATGCCCGCTTCGAGCAGCTCCTTGGCCGCAGCGGCGAACGCAGCGTCGAACTTCGCCCGCTCGGCTTCGGGCAGCAGCGCTTGCAGTTCGACCTTCGACGACGATGCGCCGTTCCAGTTGCGGGCGACGCTCAACAGCATCGCTTTGACGAATTCGGGATCCAGATTGGCGGCTTTCACGGCGGAGAAGGTACTCTCGGCCGCAATCAGCGAGGAGATCTCCTCCTTGATCCGGGCGACGGCCTGTTTGCCCGCCAGTGCGATCTCGGTCATCGAATTCTTGGCCGTATCTTCGGCCTTGGCCTCGGCGGCCTTCACGATGGCCTCGGCTTCGGCCTTGGCATCGGCGATGATCTTGGCGGCTTCGCTCTTCGCTTCCGAGACCAGACGTTCGGCCTCGGCGCGACCCTTCTCCAGCCCCTCGTCGTAGAGCTTCTGGGTCAATTGTTGAAGTTTGTTCTCCATAGTGTTCTGATTATCGTAATTCAATAATTTCTCGTACAAACGCCTATCCGGTAAAGATACGATTAAGCCGAGCGCAATGCAAATTTCATTTGCTTTTTGCCGAGGCGGAGTATCTAAGACGTCAGCCAAAGATACGACTAAGCCGAGTGCAATGCAAATTTCATTTGCTTTTGCCGAGGCGGAGTATCTAAGACGAAGTCAAAGATAGGCATTTTTTTCGAAGTTGTCCGAAAGCGAAAGGTCGTTTTTTGCTGGTTTAGGACACTTTTGCGCCGGAATCGTACAAATTACATCCATTTTGTTTCGAAAGGAAACGCTTGTCCTTCGAAAGTAGTATGAAGGTTTTACTTTTTGAACAACATAGGCCGTTTTTTGAACAAACCGCGACCGTTTTCAACCGCAGGAAAACGGCAACGGGCCGCCGTTGCAGGAATCTATTTTCACGCAGCGTTCAACGAATCTCCTTCGAATGATTCTCCTATCGGGAACAACTACTTTCGCATTGCAACCAAGTGCACGCCAGAGGGTGCTTTGCAATACAATTCGTCTGTCATATCGGGCAAAAATAAATCGGAATCAATCAAATACTCAATAACTCCCCCAAAAAAGCATAATTATTAATATTATTTCTTAAATTTGCCATCAAGACGGCTTGCACGAATTATCCTTTTATTTATTATTTATAATATATTAATTACCAAATGATTATGAAAAAATTATCCTTTACATGTCTTGGCATTCTACTAAGCGTATGCACCTCTTGCTCCAATAGCGACGAGGAAGAGAAAGATTGGACGGGCCAACCCTCTGTAACGATTTCCGATCCTGTCGGTGAAAAAGACATTTCGATAACGATTACGCCAGAAAATGCCGTAGCTGCGGCATATACCTGCATCGCCGAGGGGGGGGGAAGCAAGCCCACGGCGGAAGAGGTGCTCGAAAAGGGAATTCAGATAGATGCGACGCAACCTTCGACCATTGTCATCGACTGGCTGGACTATGACACGGACTACGTGGTTATCGCAGCCGTGAGGAGCAAGGAAGGAACCGTTGCATCGGACACTGCCGAAATCACTACGGCGAAAGATCCTGCAATTGATTTAGGGCAGGGAGCGAATACCTATATCGTCTCCAAGGCCGGAACCTATTCTTTCACTCCCGAAAAGGTCGACGGAACTCCGATCGACGGAATTGCTTCGGCGAACTGGATCTGGGCGACGAAGGCGGATGAAAACGACAAGGAACAGAAACTACTTGACAATGTCGCATATGCCGGTGGAAAGATCCGCTTTACGACGACCGGAGAACGGGGCAATGCCGTAATCGCCGCATTCGATGCAACCGGAAAAAGCATTTGGGTATGGCTTATCTGGTGTACCGAACAGCCGGAAGAGATGGAGTATGAAAACGGCGGCGTTTTCCTCGACCGCTTTTTAGGCGCGACTGCCGCCGAGCTGACCGATGGAGAGGCGACATGGGGAAATATCCTCTACCAATGGGGGCGCAATGTGCCCATTTATGCCGGTTATGACGACGAATGGGGCGAAGAAGAAGTATTCAACGAAGCCCGCAAGTGGACGATAATGAATCCGGAACTATTTTTCTTTTGGGACGTTTCGAAATCATTGACGTCGGTTGCCGGATCATTGGCGGCACCTACTACATTCTTTGCGGATCAGAAGACCTGCAACTGGACGGTAGAGGATCAGTCGCTTTGGGGAGAAACGAAAACGAACTACGATCCTTGTCCTGCCGGCTATCGGTTGCCTTCGGAGAAGAGCTGGGGTAACTTTTTCTCCGATCTGAAGATTCTCGAAGACGAGAGCGGGGCGACTTATACCTACAAGGGCAAGACCGCATGGTACCCCGCGATGAATAACGGACGCATGTTCGATACCGGCGAAAACATCAAGGGGTTTCCCGCTTTTACGGTTTGGAATTGCAGCTACATGATAGCAGATCCCATGGGAATATTAGACATGAATCCCCCTTATTCGATGGAGGAGCTGATCGAAATGGGCTTGATCATTAGTGCTCCTCAACGGGCTTACATGCAATATAATAATATGCAGGATGTTGTGAACGCCCATTTTGCCGTGGCCAATCCCTCTTTCGCTTTCGCAGTTCGTTGCGTAAAGGAATGATTTTCGTTCAGAATATCATACCAACGATTCGCCCCTGCCGCAATGGCAGGGGCGAATTGTTTTCCGTAGCCGCTTCAACGATCGATATCGAACGCTTATTGGTGCTGCGGCCGCAGCAGGTCGAGGACGACCTTCACGGGCGAGAAGGTCGTGACGGGAACGTCGACGAACACGGTGTTCCAGTGCGCCATCGCACCGTTCCACAGTCCGGGCAGCTCCTGCGCCCGCAGTTCGCGGCCGGCGTAGGATTTCGACGAGATGAAGCCCGTCTGCGGGTCGGTGTAGCGGCGCAGGTCGAACTTCTCACCCCGCACGTTGCGCACGCCGCAAACCAGATCGACCGGATTGAAGTGCGTAGCCTGCTGCATGAGCGGCCGGTCGGCGGGCGCGATCTGGCTCGACTCGGCGATCTGAAGCGACTCCGTGCCGTCGTCGTTGACCGCCCAGAAGGGGCCGCCGCCCGGTTCGCCCTCGTTGCGTACCATGCCGCACAGACGGATCGGGCGATCCAAGACGGCGCGCAGCGTAGCCGAATTGTAGTCGTCGGGCAGCTTCACGCAGAGCCGTTCGCGGATGAAACGGGCGATATCGGCCAGCTCGGCGCCGCCCGTGTCGAGCGCGCGGATATACTCGAAACTGCGCTCCTGCAATTCGAGCAGCAGTCCTGCCAGCACCTTCTTATAGGTTACCGTGTCGCCGCGGCGGGCGTCGGTCGTCACGTTGTCGATGTTCTTGACGAAGACGAGGTCGGCGTCGATCTCGTTGAGGTTTTCGATCAGGGCGCCGTGTCCCGCCGGACGGAAGAGCAGCGCCCCCGCGTCGGTACGGAAGAGCATATTGTCGGGATTGACCGCCACCGTGTCGGTCGAGGGTTTCTGTTCGGAGAAGGCGATGTCGTAGTGCACGCCGAAACGCCGCTCGTACAGCGGAACTTTCTCGGCCATGAGCGCCTCGAAGTCCGCGCGGTGCTCCGGCGAAACGGTGAAATGGATGCGTACGCGCCCCCCTGCGGCGGCGTATTGCGCCCCTTCGACCAGATGTTCTTCGGCCGCTTTGCGTGCCCCTTCCGCATAGGCGTGGAAGGTCACCAGCCCCTTGGGCCGGCCTCCGTAGCCGAGTCCCTTGCCGATGATGTGTTCGACCACGGTGCGGTCGTCGGCGCCGGCAGGCAGCGTGGCGCGCAGTTCGGGCCAGAAGGCGAAGCGTTCGATGTTCTGCAGCAGGCGGTCGATCCCCTCGCTGCGCCGCCCCTCCTCGACGAAGGCGAAAAGCTCCTTGAACATGCGCGTCGCGGCGCCCGACGCCGGAACGAACTTGACGATGCCGAGCCGCGCCGCCGCTTCGTCGTAGCGGCGCACGGCGGCCGCCACTTCCTGCGGCGCGGGAACGAGAATGCCGTCGCCCGGAGCGGCGGCGCGGACGACTTTCAGGAAGGGAAAGCCGCGGCGGAAGTTTTCGAGTTGGCGCTCCACCGCTTCGGGGGTGAGGCCGTGAGCCCGGATGCAGGCCGTATCCTGTTCGGTGAACATAGGCGGTTCAGGTTTTAGTGCATGGCGATCGGTTGCGGAAGCTGCGTTCCGTTTCCGGTTTCGACCGAACGTTTTCGATAAGCCGAGCGCAGAGCCAAACGCAGTTCAGACTATGCCGAGGCGAGAAAACGAAGAATGAAATTCAATGTTTTCGTTAAGCCAAATAGGCAGAGCCGCGCTTGCACAGGCGATGCCGAGGCGAGAAAACGGCCGTCGGAAACAAGGGTAAAGTTAATAAAAATTCCCTATCTTTGCAATATGATTCGGGATTTTTATGACATCGACCTCTCCGGCCGCAACAGTTTCCACGTGCGGCAGCGGGCCGCGCGGCTCGTCGAGTTCGAAACGACGGACGACCTGACCGCCTTTTTCAGGAAGGGGGCGCCCGCGAAATGGACGGTGCTGGCGGGGGGCAACAACATTCTCTTCACGCAGGATTTCGACGGTGTGCTGCTGACCCCGCGCGCCGCGTCGATCGACGTCGTGGCCGAGACGCCCGACGCCGTGGCCGTGCGTGCCGAAGCGGGCGTCGAGTGGGACGACCTGGTGGCGTGGGCCGTCGAACGCGACCTGTGGGGCATCGAGAACCTCTCGCTCATCCCGGGCAAGGTCGGGGCGGCGCCGGTGCAGAACATCGGGGCTTACGGTGCAGAGGCGAAAGATGCGATCGAGAGCGTCGAGATGTTTTGCACGGATACATGCAACACGTTGATCCTCTCGCGGGAACATTGTGCCTTCGGCTACCGCGAGAGCGTCTTCAAACATGCGCTGCGGGGGCGGGTCGTCATCACGGCGGTCACCTTCCGGCTGAGCCGCCGTCCGCGGCCCGATCTGGGTTACGGCGATCTGCTGCGCGAGACCGAGGCGCGCGGAGGCGCCACGCTGCGCAACATCCGCGAAGCAGTCTGTGCGATCCGGCGCTCGAAGCTGCCCGACACGGCCGTACTGGGCAATGCCGGCAGTTTCTTCAAGAATCCGGTGGTGGAGGCCGCCGTCGCCGAACGGCTTCGGACGGACTACCCCGCCCTGCCGCTCTACCCCGCCGCCGAAGGCCGCATGAAACTGGCCGCGGGATGGCTGATCGAGCAGGCAGGCATGAAGGGGCACCGCGAAGGCTGCGTGGGCGTCCACGACCGGCAGGCGCTGGTGCTCGTCAATTACGGGGGCGCCACGGGCAGCGAGGTGCTGGCGCTGGCTCATAAAGTGCAGGAGGCCGTGCGCGCGAAATTCGGCGTGGAGATCGCCGCCGAAGTAAACGTTTTATAATTATAAAATGAACGGATGACACGATCTGTCGGGTACGCCGTGCGGGTGCAGCCTGCGGAGGAGGCCATCGGCGGGCCGCGTCCGCCGGCGGACGCGGCTCGCACGGCTCGGAGAGCCGCATCTCTGAGGCGCCAAGTCCCGACGACACGGCCGCTTCGATTAATTCTTAATTCAATACATAGATGCTGACCGACCGTTTTCAATCCTACGTCGAGCGCCACGGGCTCTTTTCCCGCGACGACCGTATTCTGCTGACCGTTTCGGGCGGCGTCGATTCGATGGTGCTGCTGTCGCTCATGGCCTCGCTGGGCTATCGGTTCGGCGTGGCGCACTGCAATTTCCAGCTGCGCGGCGCCGAGAGCGACGAGGACGAGGTGACCGTAGCGCGCGAGGCGGCCCGCTACGGCGTGCCGTGCTACAACCGGCGGTTCGACACGGCGGCCGAAATGGAGCGCACGGGCGAGTCGATGGAGATGACGGCCCGCCGGCTGCGCTATGCGTGGTTCGAGGAGCTGCGGCGCGAGCACGGCTATGCGGCCATCGCCGTGGCGCACCACGCCGACGACTCGATCGAGACCTTTTTCATCAACCTGCTGCGCGGTACGGGGCTGCGCGGGCTGACGGGGATCAGCACCCGCATGGGACGGGTGGTGCGGCCGCTGATGTTCGCTTCGCGCCGCGAGATTCTGGAATACGCCGTGGCGCAGAAGATTCCCTTCCGCGAGGACTCTTCGAACCGCTCGACCAAATACCTGCGCAACAAGATCCGGCTGGGGCTGATCCCCCGCATCCGCGAGATCAACCCCAAGTTCACCGACCTGATGCGCCGCAACATCGAACGGCTGACCGACACGCAGCTCTTCATCGAGGCGGCCGTCGCGCACATGCGCGAAGAGGTCGTGACCCAGGCCGACGGGATCGCCACGATCCACGTCGAACGGATCGAGGCGGCCTATCCGCGCAATTTCGCCGTCTACGAACTGCTCAGTTCGCAGTACGGCTTCAAGGGCGACGTCTGCGACGCGCTCTGCCGCGCGCTGAGCGAGGCGGCGACGGGCCGGCGGTTCTACGCCAGGGAGTACGTCGCCACGGTCGACCGCGGACGGATCCTCGTCGAACGCATCGCCCCCGGCGACGCCTGCGAAGTGACCGTCGAGCAGGGCACCCAGCGCAGTTACTGCGGCAACATGGTGCTCTATTTCGAGGCGTGCGACATCGACGACATCCGCGCTTACGACGTGCCGGAGCAGGTGGCGCTGCTCGACGCCGACCTGCTGCGCTATCCGCTGCGGCTGCGCCGCTGGCGCGAGGGCGACACCTTCATTCCCTTCGGTATGGAGGGGCGCAAGAAGGTGAGCGACTACCTGATCGACCGCAAGGTCTCGCTGCCCGAAAAACAGCGCCAGTTCGTGCTCCTGTCGGGCGACGAGATCGTGTGGCTCGTCGGCCGCCGCATCGACGACCGCTACCGCCTGACCGACCGCACGGAGAATGTTTTGCGTATCACCAAAGAGATCATCTGACTATGGCTAAGAGTGCAGTCCGTTTCCGGGATTCGGTGGCGCAGTTCGAGCGCCTGTCGGCCGATATCGCCGCCCGCCGTTTCGCTCCGGTCTACCTGCTCATGGGCGACGAGTCCTATTTCATCGACGCGCTGTGCGACCGTCTGGCGTCGACGATCCTCGGCGAAGCCGAACGGTCGTTCAACCAGATCGTCCTCTACGGGCGCGACACGGAGCCGGGGCAGGTCATCAACTTCTGCCGCCAGATGCCGATGATGGGCAGCTACGAAGTAGTGATCTTGAAGGAGGCGCAGCAGATGCGGCAGATCGAGAAGCTCTCGCTCTACACGCAGAAGCCGCAGGCGTCGACGATCCTCGTCGTCTGCCACAAGGAGAAGAGCGTCGACAAGCGTTCGGCCTTCTACAAGCAGGCGGCCGCCTGCGGCGCGGTCTTCGAGTCGGTGCGGCCGCGCGACTACGAGATCGGGCCGTGGCTGTCGGGATTCATCGCCTCGAAAGGGTGCCGTATCGACGAGAAGGCGCTGTCGATGCTGACCGACCACTTGGGATGCGACGTGTCGAAGATCGCCAACGAACTCGAAAAACTGCTCGTCTCGCTGCCCGAAGGGACGCAGCGTATCACCGACCGCGACATCGAGCGGAACATCGGCATCTCGCGCGAATACAACAATTTCGAGCTGTGCAAGGCCGTACTCGGCCGCGACATGGCGCGCGCGCTGCGCATCGCCGACCACTTCGGCCGCAACCCCAAGGAGAATCCGCTGCTGGTGACCGTTCTGGCGCTGTTCGGGCAGTTCCGGCAACTGTTCGTACTCAACTACCTCTACTGGCTCGCGCGGCGGCGGGGGACGGGCGCGCCGTCGGACGCCGAGCTGATGCGGGCGTTGAAGGTGGGCAACGTCTTTGCGATCAACGAACTGCGGCAGGCCATGCCTCGCTGGCCCAACAACAAGGTCTTCGGAGTGCTGGGGCTGCTGCGCGAATACGACGGCAAGAGCAAGGGACTCGACGCAGGCGGCGCGTCGGACGGCGAGCTGCTGCGCGAACTGCTGCTCAAAATGCTGACGATCTGATATTTCTGCGCAATGACCGACTTCTGCTCCATCGACGGCCGTTTGACACCCCTGGGCGAAGGGCTGCCCGGCGGGGTCTATCTCTATCAACGGCTGCGCACGGTCGATTACCGGCCGTTGCACACGGAGGCGCATCTGTCGCGGCTGCGCGACGGTGCGGGGTCTCTGTTCGGCCGTCCCGCGGAGTTGCCGGCCGGCCGCATCGCCGACGAAATCGGCGCGCTGCTGCGCGCCAACGGCTATCCGGCGGGCGACGCGACCGTCACGCTGCGGCTCTATGCCGACGGGACGTACGCCTTGACGGCCGACGGCGTGTCGCTCTATCGCACCTATGCCCTGCGAAGCCTGCGTCCTGCGGCGGCGGTCGTTCCCTGCGACGGCTACCGTCCCGAATGGCCCACGTCGGCACGCCGTGAAACGGCACGGTGGGCGCAGCAGGAGGCCGAGCGGTCCGGTGCGCGCTGTGCGCTTCTTTGCGACCGCGACGGCATCGTCCGCAGGGCCGGCGATGCGCCGCTGTTCGCCGTGCGCGACGACGTGATCTACGCCGCACCCCTCGATGACGTGGAGTGGACGTTGGTGGCCGAAGCGGCGCGGTGGGCAGGCATCCGGTGGGTGGAACGACCCGTCGGCGCAGCGCAGCTTCGGCTGTTCGACGAACTCTTCTCCTTCGACTGCGAGGGGGTCAGCTCGATCGCCTCCTGCGAAGGCACGCCCTATCTGTCGCTCACGGCCGAACGCATCGCCGCGGCACTGGCGGCGCTTCCCGAACGGTAGGGAGCGCTTCCGCGCAGCGGCGGGCCGGCTCGCGGGCAGGACGGGACGACCGGCGTTTCCCGAAAAATAGAAACACGACGGCCGCACGCGGCGTTATCTTGTGCGGAAAACCGTCGTACTCATGAAAAAATTCCTTCTTCTCTATGCACTGGCCGTCACGCTGTCGCTGGCGGGCGTCCTGCGTCGTTATCGCACCGAAACACATCGTCTCGAACAGAATCAACGCGCCCTTCTGTCGCAGGTCGAACGCTATCGCACGCGGGCGGGCGAAGCGGCCGCATCGGCCGAAGTCCTGCAACTGCGCTGCCGCGAATTCGAACGCCTGCGTGCCGGCGACGCCGAGCGCATCCGGCAGTTGGGCATCCGTTTGCGGCGGGTCGAAGCCGCGGCGACGCTGGCTACGGCGACCGAAATCGACGTGCAGGTGCCGTTGCATGACACGATCGTGCGGCGCGACTTCGCTGCCGTCTGCGACAGCGGGCGGCTGGCCGCGGCCGTGCGTTTCGATACCGTCCGCTCGTTCCGCTGGCGCGATCCGTGGGTGACGGTCGAGGGCCGTATCCGGGGCGATTCGGTGGCCTGCCGCGTCGAGAGCGTCGACACGCTGCGGCAGGTCGTCCATCGCGTGCCGCGCCGGTTTCTCTTCATCCGTTTCGGCACGAAGGCCGTGCGGCAGGAGATCGTCTCGTCGAATCCACACACGCGGATCGTCTACGCCGAGTACGTGCGTTTCGCGAAGTAGGCCGGCGAAGCGGGGGCAATGTCCGAATAAATTTGACATTGCCCCCGCTTATTCGTATCTTTGACTTCGTTTCAGATATTCCCGCTAGGCATAATCGAGCTGACGCTTGCTTCTGCGCTCGACTTTTCGTATCTTTGGCTGCGCCGAAGATACTCTCGCTCGGCATAATCAAGCTGACGCTTGCTTCTGCCCTCACTTATTCGTATCTTTGTCGACAATAAACCCACAGCGAGGGATGAAAACAGCCATTTTCCCGGGATCGTTCGATCCCTTCACGCGCGGCCACGAAGCGATCGTCGAGAAGGCGCTGCACCTCTTCGACAAAGTCATCATCGGCATCGGCAGCAACGTGGCGAAAAAGGGCCTGCTGAGCGTCGAGAACCGCAAGCGGCTCATCGACGACTACTATGCCGGCGACGCGCGCGTCGAAGCGATGATCTACGGCGGCATGACGGGCGACTTCGCCCAGCAGGTCGGTGCGGCGGCCGTCATCCGGGGCGTGCGCAACACCACCGATTTCGAATACGAGCGGACGATGGCCGCCACCAACCGCCGGCTCTACCCCGCCGTGGTCACGGTCATGCTCTTCACGCCGCCCGACGTGGCCGACATCTCCTCGTCGACGGTGCGCGAAGTGCTCGCGTTCGGCCGTTCGGTGGCGGAGTTCCTGCCCCGCGGCATCGAATTGGAGAACTATCTCTGAATGCTAACCAAATCAAACGAAATAACGCTATGATGGAATTTACAGCCGAAATGATCGCCGGTTTTCTGGGCGGCGACATCGTCGGAGACAAAACGGTCAAGGTACACACCGTTTCCTCGATCGAGGAGGGCAAGGCCGGCTCGATGGCCTATCTGGTCAATCCGAAATACGAACCGTTCCTCTATACCACCGAAGCATCGATCGTACTGGTCGACCGCTCCTTCACGCCGCAGCGGGAGGTGAAGCCCACGCTCGTCAAGGTCGACGACGCCGGGGCGGCCGTGCTGCGGCTGCTGGAGATGTACAACGCCGCGCGTCCGCAGAAAAAGGGCGTCTCGGAACGGGCTTCGATCTCACCCGAAGCCTCGTTGGGCGAAGGATGCTACGTGGGTGACTTCGCCGTGATCGAGGCGGGCGCACGCATCGGCGACGGCTGCCGGATCTACCCGCAGGTCTACGTCGGCGACGGCGTGGAGATCGGCGAGGGGACGACGCTCTACCCCGGCGTGAAGATCTACGAAGGGTGCCGCATCGGCAGCCGGTGCATCCTCCACGCGGGCGCCGTGATCGGTGCCGACGGTTTCGGGTTCGCCCCCAACGCCGAGGGCGGCTTCGACAAAATCCCGCAGCTGGGCAACGTCATTATCGAGGACGACGTCGAGATCGGGGCCAATACGTGCATCGACCGCGCGAAAACCGATTCGACGATTATCCGCCGTGGCGTGAAACTTGATAACCTGATCCAAGTGGGACACAACGTGCAGATCGGCGAGCATACCGTCTCGTCGGCGCAGATGGGCATCGCGGGTTCGTCGAAGATCGGCCGCAACTGCTTCCTCGCGGGGCAGGTCGGCATCGCGGACCACGTCACCATCGGCGACCGCGTGAAGATCGGCTCGCAGAGCGGCGTCGACAAGAACGTGCCCGACGGCGAAGTCCGCATGGGCACGCCGGCGCTGCCGGGCATCAAGTTCCACCGCGCGAACGCCGTCTTCCGCAACCTCCCCGAGTTGCAGCAGCGGCTCTCCGCGCTGGAAAAGGCGGTCAACCAACTGATAGAAAAATAAGTATGAAAAGAACACTCGCATTCGCGGCTTCCCTGCTCCTGCTGGGCGCCTGCTCCTCCGACGGATATACGATCCGCGGCAAGATCGCCGGACTCGACAATCCCTACGTCTACCTGCTGCGCTACACGGGCGAGGTGGAGGTCATCGACTCGGCCAAGGTCACCAAGGGCGACTTCGTCTTCAAAGGCAAGGCCGAACAGCCCGAGGTGGTCTACCTGAGCACCGACAAGCAACAGCCCTTCGTCCATTTCTTCCTGGAAAACGGCCGCATCAGCGTCGACGGCGCACTCTCCGCACCGGCCGACATCGCCGTACTGGGCACGCCGTCGAACGACATCCAGCGGGCGTTCGACGAAAAGATCGCCGCCTTGGAAGAGGAGTTCGCCAAGGCCGGCAACGACGTGCAGCGCGACAGCCTGCGCAAGGAGTACTCCAAGCTGATGTCCGACGCCGTGGAGATGAACCGCGACAATATCTACGGCGTGACCACGTTCCTGAACAACGCCTACGCCTTCCTTTCGCCCGAGGAGGTAATGGAGCAGATCGCGCTCTTCCCCGCCGAGTGGCAGCAGCGCCGCGAACTGACCGAGTTGCGCGAGGCCACCGAACGCAAGCTCCGCGTGAGCGCCGGCCATCCCTACATCGACATCGCGGCCAAGAATGCCGACGGAGGCGAGGTATCGCTCAAATCGGTCGTCGAGAACCGCAGGAACAAGTATGTCCTGCTCGACTTCTGGGCTTCGTGGTGCGGCCCCTGCATGGCCGAGATCCCCTTTCTGAAAGCCGACTACGAGAAATACGGCAAGAAGGGATTCGAAATCTACGCCGTATCGTTCGATTCGCAGCGCGACCGCTGGATCGACGCCGTCAGGCAGCAGGGGATGAAGTGGATCCAGGTGAGCGACCTCAGCGGGTTCCAGACGCCCGCGGCCAAGGCGTACGCCGTGCAGAGCATCCCCTCCAACTTCCTGATCCGCTGCTCCGACGGCCAGATCGTCGCCACGCAGCTGCGCGGCGAAGCGCTCGGCGAAAAACTCGGCGAGCTGCTCGGCGACTGACCGCAACGCAACGACGGCCGGCCGTGCGCCGGCCCTTTCACCCGAACTTATACATTTTACCATGAAACGCATTTACACATTCGCAGCGGCCCTGCTCTTCCTGGGTGCCTGCACGTCGGACGGTTACACGATTCGCGGCAACGTCGAGGGCCTGGAATCGCCCTACGTCTATCTGATTACCTTCAATGGCACGCACAACGTGGCCGACTCGGCCAAAGTCGAAGCGGGCGCCTTCACCTTCACGGGCAAGACCGAACTGCCCGAAGTGGCCTATCTGAGCCGGGACAAGGAGCAGCCCTTCGTGCGGTTCTTCCTCGAAAACGCCCGCATCTCGATCGACGGCAACCTCTACAATCCCAACGAGGTCTACCCGACCGGAACCGCGGCCAACGAGGCGATGAACGCCTTCAACGAACTGACGTTCAACACCAGCGAAGCCTACGGCGTCACCGAATTGGAGGCTGACAAGAAACAACTGGTCGACCGCTACAAGCAGCAGATGCGCGAAACGATCGACCGCAACCGCGACAACATCTGCGGCATGATCATACTGGCCGAAACGGGGTCGATGTTCTTCACGCCGCAGGAGGTGCTGGCCGAGATCGACCGCTTCCCCGCCGAGTGGCAGCAGCGCACCGAACTGACCGACCTGCGCAAGGTCATGGAGCAACGGCTCCGCACGACGGTGGGACAGCCCTATGTCGACATCTCCGCCCCGAACGCCGACGACGAAGCGGTATCGCTCAAATCCGTGATCGAAAATCCCGCCAACAAATACGTCCTCGTCGACTTCTGGGCCTCGTGGTGCGGCCCTTGCCTCAGGGAGATTCCCTATTTGCAGGCCGACTATGAAAAATACCGCAAAAAGGGATTCGAAATCTACGCCGTGTCGCTCGACGACGAACGCGACGCATGGGTGAAAACCATCGCCGACAAGCAGATGAAGTGGATCCAGGTCTGCGATTTCAAGGCTTTCGATTCGCCGGCTTCGCTCGACTACGCCGTGGAGAGCATCCCGTCGAATTTCCTGATCCGCTGCTCCGACGGCCAGATCGTCGCCGCACAGCTGCGCGGCAAGGCCCTCGGCGAGAAGCTCGAAGAGCTGTTGGGGAAATAACCGGCGACGGCAGGCCGGAGGCGATGTGCTTCCGGCCTGTTGCGACCGGTTCCGCCGCTACCTGCGGCCCCGGATCGAACAATATCTGCGCACCGACGTGGGACAACCCTACCGCGACATCGCGGTGCCGACACCCGCAGGCGACACGCTGTCGCTGCGGCAGGCGGTGGAGGACCCGGCCAACAAGTGCGTGCTCGTCGATTTCTGGGCTTCGTGGTGCGGCCCCTGCATAAGCGGCATGAACCGCATCAAACAACTCTACGAAACCTACCGCGCCGCGGGGTTGGAGGTCATCGGCGTATCGCTCGACAGCCGACGCGAAGCGTGGCTCCGCGCTATCGAGAAGGAAGGCCTGCCGTGGAGCAACATCAGCAATCTCGACGGCTGGCAGACCGGCTTCGACAGCTACGGCATCCAGAGCCTCCCCTCCTTCGTGCTGATCCGCTGCTCCGACGGGCTGATCGTCGCCCGAAAGCCATGGGGCCGAGCCTCGCACATTCCCGTCGGCGAGATCGAAAAACTGCTCGGACAATAACATACCTGCCGAAATGCCTGCACCGAACAAAGAGTCCTACCGCATCATGGGAATCGACCCCGGAACCAACTACATGGGTTACGGCGTCGTGGAGGTCACGGGGCGCGAACTGCGCTCGGTGGTCATGGGAGCCATCGATCTCCACAAACTGACGGATCCCTACGCCAAACTGCGCCGCATCTTCGACCGCGTGGGGGCGCTCGTCGACGAGTACGCCCCCCGTGAGGTGGCGCTCGAATCGCCGTTCTTCGGCGAGAACGTGCAGAGCATGCTCAAACTGGGACGGGCGCAGGGCGTGGCGATGGCCGCCGCGCTCTGCCGCGACGTCCCCGTCTTCGAATACGCGCCGAGCCGCATCAAGCAGTGCATCACGGGCGGAGGGGCGGCAGCCAAAGAGCAGGTGGCGGCACTGGTCACCCGCATACTGGGGATCGACTACACCCCCAAGAAGCTCGACGAGACCGACGGCATGGCCGTGGCGCTGTGCCATTACTTCATGTCGTGCAGCCCGCTCAACGCCGCACTGGGCGACGAACGCAACAAGGGGCTGGGCGGCGGCCGCAAGGCCGCGTCGGCGCACGGCAGCAAATCGTGGGAAAAATTCCTCAAAGAGAACCCCGACCGCGAACTCAAACGTTGATCCGGTTCCTCCGCGACGCCCTTCCCGAACCGTTTCGCGTCCACGAATCCGCCTCTCCCAACCGACACGTTTTCAGGCAGTCGTCCGGCCGCTGCACCCTCTTTCGGAGCGTTTCCCCCGCCGATCCGCCATTTTAATTACATTCCGAAATTTCCAGACGAAATTCAGTTACGAATTGCAATTTTATCGAATAAATTCCAATCACTGTGTCACCAATTTAAAAAAACTCAAAAAAAATTCCTAACATTGCGGGGGGGGGTAATGAAAAAATACCTATCTTTGTCGACTACATATACTATACATATAAGCTCCTGAAAGCGGTGAAAAGACGATGCGCACTATGCAAACCGATTCACCCGAACGAAGAAACGAAAGACGAATACAATATTAATCATTTTTTGCGCATGAGAAAATTTTTACTACTGCTCGTACTCTGTCTGGGTAGCGTCGGCGCGACGTTCGCACAGATAAAGATTTCGGGAAAGGTTGTCGATGCCGAAACCGGACAGCCCCTTATCGGCGCCACCGTCATGATCGGTACGACGACGGGCGTAGCGACGCTCGCAGACGGCACTTACGTCCTTCCGGTCCCCGCCTCAGCAGGCGAGCATCCGGTGCTGACGTTCACCTACATCGGCTATGAAAGCCTCAATGTAACGGTCGGCAAAAATCACGTTGTCAACGCAAAACTGAAACCGGAAGTCGTGATCGACCAGATCGTCGTGACGGGTTTCAAAAACGCAAAGAAAGAGAGTTTCACCGGTTCGTCGGTCAAGATTTCGGCCGACGACGTCGCCATCGCGGGCGTCACGGACGTGAGCCGTATGCTCGAAGGACAGGTGGCCGGCGTATCGGTACAGAACGTTTCGAGCACCTTCGGTAGCGCCCCCAAAGTGCGTATCCGCGGCGTCACGTCGCTCAGCGGCGAGAACAAGCCGCTGTGGGTAGTCGACGGCGTCGTGCTCGAAGATGTCGTCAACATCTCCAACGACCAGTTGTCGTCGGGTGACCCGACGACACTGCTGGGTTCGTCGGTGGCGGGCATCAACGCCTCGGACATCGAGACCTTCGACATCCTGAAAGACGCCTCGGCGACGGCCCTCTACGGTGCCCGCGCCATGAACGGCGTAGTGGTCATCACCACTAAAAAGGGTAAGAAGGGGGCGCCGCGCATCAACTACACCGGCAACTTCACCATCCGCACGAAGCCCCGCTACTCGAACTACGACATCATGAACTCGGCCGACCAGATGGCCGTCACGTCGGAAATCGCCCGCAAGGGTATGCTCAACGAGAGCATTCTCAACTCGTCGAGCTACGGCCCCTACGGTCTGATGTGGAAGGCCATTTCGACCTACAACAAGGACACGGGCAAATTCGACCTGATGAACACGCGCAGCGCACGCGAGGCCTTCCTGCTCAAATACGCCAAGGCCAACACCGACTGGTTCGACGAGCTTTTCACGCACAACCTCCAGCAGGAGCACACGCTGAGCATCTCGACCGGTTCCGACAAGTCGCGCACCTACGCTTCGATCGGGTTCCTTCGCGACGACGGCTGGTCGGTAGCCGACGAAGTAAGCCGTTACACGCTGAATTTCCGCAACGACTACACCGTCAGCGAGAAGATCTCGGTCGGCGTACAGGCCGTCGCATCGTTCCGCGACCAGTCGGCTCCGGGTTCCTATTCGCGCAAGATCAACTCGGTGACGGGCGAATGGTCGCGTGAATTCGACATCAACCCCTTCAGCTACGCGCTGAATACGTCGCGCGCCGTGCGTCCCTACGACGACAACGGCAATCTGGAATACGTCCAGATGAACTACGCGCCGTTCAATATCTTCAACGAGCTGGAAAACAACAAGATCGAGCTGAACGTTGTGGACGCCAAGCTGCAGGGCGAATTCAACTGGTCGATCCTCAAAGATCTGAAATTCAACTTCACGGGAGCGCTCCGCTACGTGAAGAGCGACCAGCTCCACAAGATCACCGAGGATTCGAACGTCGCCAACGCCTATCGAGCCGCCGGCAACTCGACCATCCGTCAGAACAACCCCTATTTGTGGCACAATACGGAGGATCTCAACGCCGAGCCGATCGTCGTACTGCCGTTGGGAGGTTTCTACAACACGAACAACTACCGCATGCTCAACTACGACATACGCTACTCGCTCAACTACAACAAGGTCTGGGACGGTGCCCACATGCACGAGCTGAACGCGCTGGCCGGTATGCAGATCAAATACACCGACCGCCGCATCACCTCCGCGACGCAGCCCGGCTACCAGTACAAGATGGGCGGCGTGGTCTACAACGATCCCAACTTCTACCGCATGATGGCCGACCGCAAGACCGACCTCTACTCGGCCGAGGAGTTGTTCGACCGCTTCGTAGCGGCCTACGCCAACGCCGACTATTCGTTCGACCGCAAATACTCGATCTCGGCGACGATCCGCGTCGACGGTTCGAATGCATTGGGCAAGAGCGCCAACAAGCGCTGGCTGCCTACATGGAACTTCGGTGCCAAGTGGAACATCCAGAACGAATCGTTCATGGAGAACGCCTCCGACTGGGTCGACGTACTGAGCCTCCGTCTGAGCTACGGTCTAACGGCCTCCATGCCGCAGCTGGCCAGCGCAGGCGTGGTCTTCCGCAACCAACAGTCCTTCAACCCCGGCCACAGCGAGAACCAGATCTACATCGAGGCATTGGAAAACTCCGACCTGACCTGGGAGAAGAGCTACCAGTTCAACGCCGGTCTGGACGTCACGCTGTTCAACAACCGGATGAACTTCTCGTTCGACTACTTCAACCGCAAGGGCTTCGACCTGATCGCGACGGTCAAGACGTCGGGCATCGGCGGCGAGTTCTGGAAATACGCCAACTACGCCGACCTCGATTCGCACGGCTACGACATCACGCTGGGCGGTACGTTCATCCGCTCGAAGGACTGGACTTGGTCGGCCAACTTCACGCTGGGTTATACGTGGAACCGGATCAAGAACGCCAAAAACCTGACGCAGACCAACGAGCTGATCCGCAACGAAGGCGGCAATAAGGAGGGTTATCCCGTCAACAGCCTCTTCTCGATCCCCTATGCAGGTCTCGAACCCGGAACGGGTATTCCATTGTACATCAACGAAAAGGGTGAAATTACCAAGGAGATCGACAAGCAGGGAACGGATACCGACTACCTGATCTACGAAGGCCAGGTAGACCCGAAGTGGACGGGCGGCTTCAACACCACGGTCCGCTACAAGAATCTCTCGCTGAACGCCTTCTTCACCTACCAGGCCGGCAACGTGATCCGCCTCGACCCGATTTTCAGCCAGTCGTACAGCGACCTGGCCGCCCTGACGAACGAGTTCAAGAACCGTTACGTCATGTCGGGCGACAGCGATGTTCCGGCCATTCTCGACTACGTGCACAATTCGATCTCGATCACCGATGCAGGCACCTACGCCTCCTATAACTACACGGGCAAGCGCGTGGCCAAGGGCGATTTCATCCGTCTGAAAAGCATCTCGCTCAACTACGACTTCTCGTCGGACTGGATCAGCAAGAGCCGCTTCTTCAAGACCGCCAGCGTCCGCTTCACGGTCAAGGATCCGTGGCTGATCTACTCGGACAAGGCGCTCAACGGCCGCGACCCCGAATTCTACAACACGGGCGGTGTGGCCATGCCTACCACCACGCAGTTCACGCTGTCGCTGAACCTCGGCTTCTAATTCAGTAAAAAAGAGAGAAAAGAGATATGAGAAAAATAATCATCGCACTGATCGCCTCGACCGGAGTCCTTTCGGGCTGTTCCGACTTTCTGGGCACCGATCCCGACAATCGTACCTACATCGATACGCCGGAAAAAGTCTCCGCGCTGCTGGTTTCGGCCTATCCGAGTTCCACGTTCTATTCGGTAGTCGACGCCCGCTGCGACGGCTTCGTCGACTACGGTACGGCCATCGCGGGCGTAAATTCGCTCTTCACCTATCAGGAGGACGCTTTCCGCTGGCGCGAATACTCGCTTGCAGGCGAAGGCGCATGGGACGGCTACGAACCCTACTGGTCGGCAGCCTACGAGGCCGTAGCGGCCGCCAATCATGCTCTGGAAGCGATCGACGAACTGGAAAAGACGCACGGCCAGACCACGCAACTCGAACATTCGCGCGGCGAAGCGCTGCTGTGCCGCGCCTATGCGCATTTCTGCCTGCTGTCGCTGTACAGCGACTTCTTCGATCTGGACAACATGGCCAGCAATCCGGGCATCCCCTACGCCACCGATCCCGAGAAGACGACCTATGCCGAATACTCGCGCGAAACCGTCGCCGTAACGCTCTCGAAAGTGCTCCAGGATCTCGAAGACGGCATGAAAATCGTCGGCAGCGCGAGCGACTACAACGAGCCGAAGTTCCACTTCACGCCCCAGTCGGCCCTGGCCTTCGCAACCCGCGTGGCGCTCTTCACGCGCGACTATCAGAACGTAGTATACTACGTCAACCAGTTCTTCCCCACGCCGAGCCTCTTCGACAAACCCGGCACTTCGAACACGATCACCAAGACGCCTGTCCGGTTCCCCTCGGAGAGCGATCCCTGCCGCATCTTCTGCCGCAGCTATCTCACCGACTGGAACAAGATAAGCACCTACAACGACAACTCCGACAAGATCGGTCAGGAGTTCGCGTCGGCCGGCAGCAACGCGAACCTGCTGCTCAGCGAACCGATGACCGCCATCGGGCGAACCATCTCGGCGAACCTTTACACCCGTTACACGCTCAACGAGGAGGTCTTCACCAAATTGACCACCGAGAACGCCACCGGCGCGGACTGGGTCTATTCGAACTGCGCCTACGGGTACAGCGGCGGTGCCAAGGGCAAGGTGCTGGCGAAGTACTACGAGGAGTTCTACTATTCGGACATCGTCGAGGGAATCGGTACGGCCTACACCAAATTGCCGCTCTTCCGCAGCGACGAGATGCTGCTGGCGCGCGCCGAGGCCAATACGATGCTCGGCAAGTTCGACGAGGCGCTCGACGATCTGAACTGCTTCATCGAGCTGCGCATCCCGGCCGACGATTTCGACATCGCCACCACGTCGCTCACGCAGGCCAAGATCCTGAGCTACTACTCGGCGCAGTTGAACGGTGCGAACACCTTCATCAACAGCGACTTCAACAAGGGCCGCTTCCTCGACGGCGAGCAGGGGCGTCTGCAAAAGGCTCTGATCCTGACGATCCTCGACTTCCGCCGCATCGAGTTCCTCTACGAGGGACAGCGTTACTACGATATCCTGCGTTGGAACATCCCCGTCACGCACCGCGACAACTCCGGTCAGACGAGCACGCTGACGCCCGACGACGACCGTCGCATCCTGCAAATCCCGCAGACCGCGATTCTCGCCGGCGTCGAAGCCAACCCGATGAACAACATTCCGCAACCGTGGTAAACAATACAATCCAATCGTGAAAGATATGAAAAGATACAACAACATATTCCTTGCAGCCTTGTTCGGAGCGACGTTGCTTCTGGGCGGTTGCCGCGAAGAAGAGAAGATAGCCGACGATCTCTACATCCCCGGACTGGGCGGGGAGAAGTACGCCGAGAACGAACTGGACAAATGGCTGTACCAGAACTACACGCTGCCCTACAACATCGACGTCGTATACCGCTGGGACGCTGCGCAGGCTTACAGCAGCCTGTCGGAGGTACAGCTGGTTCCCGTCGAGTTCGACGCCGTACAGCCGATGATGGCCGCCCTGCGCGACGTATGGTTCGAACCGTATATCCAGGCTACGGGCAACAGCCAGGACTTCCTCAAAGAGGTCGCCCCGAAGAAAATCGTGCTGGTCGGCAGCCCCGAATACCAGAACGGTTCCTACAAGTTGGGACAGGCCGAGGGAGGACGCAAGATTCTGCTCCTGAACGTCAATAATTTCGACGCTTCGGATGAGAACGAGCTCAAAGAATCGCTCCACACGATCGTCCACGAGTTCACGCACATTCTCCACCAGACCAAGCTCTTCGACAAGAAATATCAGGAGATCTCGACGGGCCGGTACAACTCCAACTGGACGCTGCTCAACGATTCCGAGGCCCGTCATCTGGGATTCATCACCAACTACGCGATGCTGAACAAGGACGAGGATTTCGCCGAGATGGTTTCGGGCATTCTGGTCTTCGGCTACGACTGGTTCAAGGATACCGTGCTGGCCGAAGCGGAGAAATCGATCGAGAATCCCAACGCGAAAGCCGATCTGGAAGCGAAGCTGGCCATCGTCGAAAGCTATTTCAAGGAGACGTGGAACATCGAGTTCTTCGATAACGAGACTTCGGGCGAAAAGGGCTTGGAGACCTATTTCCGCGAAGCCATCGAAAAGGTCGTTTCCAATCCTCCCACGAAATAGCGAACGTCCGGATTTTAACAAGTAAGAAAACGACAAGATACTATGAGAAAATATATCAGCATACTCATTCTGCTGGCTTCCGCGGCCGTTCATACGGCTTGTAACGAAAGTACGGTTACGATGGACGACAGTGTCGACGTTCGCGTGGACTCCGCCATGAAGGGCTATCAGGCACAGCTCGCCGGAGCCGAATTCGGCTGGTTCGCCGACATCGAGACCAGCAAGGGATTCTACCGTTTCTGGATGGATTTCGCCGACAACAACATGGTAACGATGTTCACCGACAACCTCGACTATCCGGAACTCAACGGCATCCCGCGCACGTCGACCTACATGTTCCACGCCTACCAGCGTCCGGTGCTCACGTTCGACACCTACAACTACCTCCACATCATCAGCGACCCCAACGATGCGATCAGCGGCGGTACGGGCAACCTGGGACTGAAAACCGATTTCGAATTCGAGATCGACGAGGTGACGGACGACGTGTTCACCATGACGGGCCGCATCAACCGCATCAAGGCCACGCTGACACGTGCCACGGAGGCCGAGATGCAGGCCGTGAAGCAGGGTCAGTTGCAGGAGGCGCTGCGCAATGCGCCCTCCTACAAGCAGAACCTCTTCTGCTACATGGACGTCAACGGACTGACCGTCGACGTGAAACTCAGCACCCGCACGGTCATGTTCCTCTACAAAGTAGGGAACGTCACGCAGATCGAAGCGGTCGAGACGCATACGGACATCGTCACGAAAGACCTCGTATTCGACACTCCCGTTACGATCAACGGCGTGGAGATCAAAGGGCTGAACTACCATGCCGACACGGACAATTTCACCACCGACAGCGACACTCCGATCCTCATACAGGCCAAGAGCAAGGCCAATATCGGCATGGAAGCCTGCTTCGGCGTCGAAAAGTACTACACGATCCTGCGCGTGGAGGACGGCATGTTCCCCAGCACGAACGAATCCGAGAACTATCTGGGCTATCTCATGCACAACATCTTCCAGATGAAGTTGCTGCTCACGTCGGGCATCGCCTCCTTCTCGCACATCAACCTCTATTTCGGGCTGGATACGGAGGGCAACTCGCAGCTGACGGTCGCTCCGGTGATCGGCGGCATCGGGCAGGAGGTGCGGTATACCTACCAGATCACCTTCAACCAGGCGGAAGACAGCTTCACCATCGACGGTTCGACGCTCTCGATGGACAGCACTGCCGAAAGTTTCAACGACGGCAGTGTCTACAACCTGACCGAGTTCCTCAAAAACAAGACCTTCAAGATCGAATGGACGAACGTAGCATACGACGTCTATACGATGGGGCAGCTGCGTGCCACGAACAGCAGCCAGACGGCTGTCATCTACGGGGCGCTCACACAGGAGTAACGGGAAGTTCTTTCAACGAAAACGGCAGGACGAATGTCCTGCCGTTTTCGTTCCGCCCCGTCCCGAAGGGCCGGTCCCGCCCTACTCCCGCATAGCGGGACACCGCTCCCCCACCCTGCCGGCTTCCGGATTTTCCGCCGTGCGAACCCCGCACCCGCTCCGCCGCCCATCGTCCGCAGAAGCCCGCAACAGCAGACATTCCCGACTTCCAAAGCGCCATTTTCCGGGTCGGATAAATTTTATCCGCAAAAAATTTGCATAAACCGGAAAAATACCCTACATTTGCACTCGCAATAAGGGAATGGCTCCGTAGCTTAACTGAATAGAGCACTTGACTACGGATCAAGAGGTTACAGGTTTGAATCCTGTCGGAGTCACGAATTTTCAAGAGGTTACGATCGGATCGTGACCTCTTTTTTCATCGGGTACGGACGAATCGCTTCGCTCCGACGTCCTTTGCCCGCATCGGTACCGTTCCCTCCCCCTGCCTGCGGCACCGGCCCGCCGCGCCCCTCTTCCCGCCACGGAGCCTGCCGAATGCCGTTTCCGACCAAACCGCTGAGATCCCTGCCCCGCACCGACAAGAGTTCTTCCCCCGACAAACCGACATAAATACTACTCCGGAGAGTTGATTTTATCGGAAAAATTTGCTATTTTTGGATAATCGATACCCGAAAGCACGCCGCGCCGGACCCCTGCGACAGACAATGCCGGATCGAACATGAAGAGGCCTCTCCCCGATATCTCCGACCAAAAGCTGGTCGTCCTTCTGAAACGGGACGATTTGAAGAGCTATGAAGTCCTCTTCCACCGTTACTACGACCTCTTCCTGACCTTCACGAAAAGAGTCGTCAGGGAACATGTCGCCGCCGAAGACATCGTGCAGGAGGTCTTCATGCAACTCTGGCTCGGCCGCGACCGGCTCGACGAGCACCGCTCGCTCTACAATCTGCTCTTCACGATGACCAAGCACCGTATCTACGACCATTTCCGCCGTCGATACAACCTCGAAGCGCTCCGCCGTCCGCTGTCGGAGTTCGATGCCGTCTCAGACGAAGCCGAAAGCCCCGAAAGCGGTCTCGAAGCCGAGCAACTCCGGCAGACGATCGCACGGACGGTCGCCGCCATGCCGCCGCAGCGACGGACGATCTTCGCCCTGAGCCGACAGGAGAACCTCTCGCGGCAGGAGATCGCCCGACGGCTGGGAGTGTCGGTACGCACGGTCGACAAGCACCTCGAACTGGCGCTGCGCGAAATCAGGCTCCGTATCAAGGATTTCCAGTGGGTGCTCCTGCTGTTCCTGTTCCGTTAAAGAGCGTCAAAGAGGATGTTTCCGCGAACCGGATGCAGAACCGGATTCGCCCGGACGATGCCGCCAATTTTTCATCCCCGCGCTCCGCAGCCTCGGACAGCCGGCAAAAACGGGGCGACCACCGGTCGCCCCGCCCCCTAAAACAGACTTTTCGTCACTTCCCGAAAACGTCGTTCAGTACCGCTGCCAACCGATAACCGGCTTTTGCGATCTGGCTCTCGGCCAGCGGCTTGTACTTTTTTATGAAATCGTGGGCTATGGACTCGCCCGGCTGCACGTCGTAGATGCACTTCGACGCCGCGGCCGATTCGCGCCCCCAGTCGTAGACCGTACCCGAGGTGATCTCGGCCTGTTCCGCCTCCGTATACCGGTCGAGCAGCCACGCCAGATCGGTGAAACTCCACGGATGGGGACGCTGGACGATCTCCGAATCCCAAATGGTGTGGTAGCGCATCTCCCTGCCGAAATAGTCGACCTTGTAGTAGCCGATCGTCGTATTGCCCGGATAGCGGATATGCGCCGGACAGTGCATGTCGCCCACGCAATGGACGATCAGCTGGATGCGGGCCAGCCGCGTCGAGTCGTCCAGCTCGCGGATGCGGTTTTTCAGCATATCGGCCGACTCCTCGATGTAGTAGAGGCAATTGGCCAGATACTTGTCGGTGCCGGGCCAGCGGTTGCCGGGCACGACCTCGCCCTCGGCGTCGACCGAGAAGGTATGGGGCAGCTGGTGCATCCGGTCGCCCTTCGCGGGATCGTAGCCCAGGTCGACGAGCATCTGCGGTTTGTAGTCGTCGAGCCACGAGGCGTAGTAGACGATCGACTCGCCGTCGAGCCACTTGTCCAGATTGGCCCTGGCCTTTTTCGTAAGGTGCTCTTCGGCGATACGGGCCACCGTCGCGTGGCCCAGACGCCCCCACGCAAAGAGATTTTGCGTCGCACACAGTGTTGCCGCCAACGCGAGCAGCAGAATCGGTCTCTTCATGTTTGCAGTTTTTTCGGTTCATCGGGGATCTGCCCCGTTCTCAATATATACGGTTCCGGCGGAAAAAAGTTTTCTCCGCAATGTTACTTTCTGAATGTCCCGATCAATTTTTTCGGATAATTCGTCGCAATGGCGCGCAGGCGGTCGATGTAGTTCGCATAGTAGGCCGCGTCGACGTCCTTGTCGATGGTAAAGACGCTCACTTCCACGCCTGCCGACGCATAGTCGTCGATTCCCCACTGCCCGCTGCCCGCCGTGCCGTCGAACCAGATGTTCGAAGCGTCGATGTTGATCCACGGATCGATGTAGGTCTGATACTCTGCCGGAGCGACGTAGCCCATCCAGCCGGCGCGCACGCCCGCGCTCTGGGCCGCCGAATAGCAGAGCGTCCAGACGGTCTTGTTGCTCGTAACGATGAATTCCACGAAATTGCGCGCCTTCATCCGCTCGATCACCTGACAAGCCAGCTGGCACGAACGCGCCGAGAAGCCCGTATAGCCCGCCGACGAACCGTCGACGAGGATGTTCTTCACGTCGAGCCACAGTTTCGACGTTCCGGCGCGCATCACCTCTTCCAGAAAATCTTCCAGCAGCGGAAGCCGTTCGCCGTTCGACAGCGTCCCCGCGGCGCACAATTCGTCGTAGGTATGCTCCCACGGCTTGAGCCCGTTCACGAGACAGCCCTGGGTGGCGTGGGCCACGATCACGCGGTTGTCGGCCGTGGCGTAGATGTCGCACTCCACGGCATAGACTTTCAGGTCGAGGGCGTATTTCAGTCCCGCCAGCGAGTTGTCGGGATGCCCCGACTCGGTCGCACCGCCGCGATGCGCCACGACGATGCTCCCCAGCGGGTTGGTCGGGACGGCGTACTGCTCCTCCGGCGCAGGCGGCACCGCGGGCGTCATGTCGAAATCGCGCGGCTCCTCCGTACAGGCGGCCGTCACCGCAGCCGCGCAAATCAATAAAAATCGGTATAGTTTCATTGTTCTGTTTCGGTTTAAAATCGTTTTCTGTCGCTGCCCCTCCTTTTCCGAGGAGGGACGGGTCGGGAAGAGGGTGCTCCGCCCTCCCCCGACCGCTCCTTCGGCGGATCACTCCGCGTCGTAGTTCTTCACGCAGCGTACACCGTGCGCGACATTGCCGTTCTGGTAGTTGTCGCGGAAGATCCAGTTGCCGTTGTTGGTCATCGCCACCAAACGCCACCCCATGTAGCAGGTATGGCCGTTGCCGGTATAGGTCGCCGTCGTGGGCATCGGAATCCATACATGGGTCTTCAACCCCAGATCCTGCCATCCCACCGACATCGCCCGCCACCCCGTAGGCGCCAGATTGAAGCCGAACTCTTCGGAGTTGTCCGCGATATCGGCCTGAGCCGGGCTCTTCGTCGTCGAACCTTCGTTGACGGGATAGAGACTGCCCGCCTCGTCCCACAGGCACTTGCCGCCGACCGTCCACAGCGCCCGAGAAATGCGCAGGTAGGGCACCACATTGATCTTGTAGGCGGCCGACGAACTGCCGTAGACCGTATTGGCGAACGACGGCTCCTTGGGCACGTATCCGCCGTTGTTCTTCGAACCGAAGTCGTAGGCGGCGTAGAGGATGTCGTACCAGTCCTGGAAATTGGCCACATGCCAGCCGTAGGGGCAGATACCCTGAATCTGGATGCGCGAAACGGGATGCTCCTCGAAGAACTCCTCCTCGCGGCCGGCGTACTCCTGCAACTTCGCACTGGTCAGTCCTTCGAACAGGATCGTGTAGTCCGCCGCGTCGCGCACCTTCCGCCCCACGGTGTAGGGCGCGGGCCACTCGCTGTAATACTCCTCCATCAGACCGCCGCGCGGCGCGCCCGTCAGGTATTCGTAGAAGGTATAGTGGCGACCGCCGAGGGCCGTGATCGCGGCGTCGGACGCCAGCTCGCCGCCGTTCCCGGTGTCGTCCCACGCCGGATTGCGCACCGCCGTGTTGCGGTAGCTGTACGTGGGGTCGGTCTTCGAGTTGTAACCGCCCGTATCCTTGTTCGTCGCGCTGAAAACCAGCGGGCAGCCCAATTTGTAGACACCGATGCCGTCGCCGCCGTCCCAGTCGAGGTTGCGCGTCATCCACGTCTTGTAGGTTCCGCGCGGAGTGACGTAGGCTTTGGTCGGATAGTCGGCCACCCGATCGTCGGGCAGGCAGTTGGGCGTCGTAATGCGCTCCCACTGCCACGTCATGCGGTTGAAGTCGACCGTGAGCGTGCGCAGGCCGTCGGCGTCGATTTCGGGCCCTGCGGGCAGCGGCGCCTCGGCCGATGCGATCTCGGCGACCGTCCCTCCCGCCGCCAGCACGTAGCAGGGATAGGAGGCCGTGCGGCTGTCCTTGTTGATGCGCACGGGATTCGTCCCGTCGGCCGCGAAATAGGTCTCGGCCGTATAGACACCCTCCTCCTGCTTGGTCATCTGCAACGCCGCATCGATCGCCTCGTAACGGGGCACCGACGCGCCGTAGAGATAGTAGTAATCGTCCACACGCAACTGCACGACGGCGATCTCGGCCGACGCCTCGCTCGTGTCGGCCGTGCCGACATGGATGGTGAAGACCGCCGTGCGGTTGTCGCTCTTCGAGGTCCACTCCGCAGCCCGCAGCACCACGCGGCCTGCCCCTTCGTCGCTCCACGTGAGCCACTCGCCGGCATCCGGCTCGCCGTAGGTCACCGAGTAGTCGTAGACGTCGCCCATGTTGGTCGTGTAGTCGATCGTCGTCTCGCCGCCGGCAGAGGCATACTCGATGCCCGTCTCGGCCAGTTCGCAGACGATCTCGGCGTCGGCCTTCAACCCCGCCTGCGTAATGGGAAAGGTCTCGACGGTGCCGTCCTCGGCCGTCACGGTCAGCACGCCCGAACGGCGGTACTCCGTGTTGGGCGTCGCCATGATCTCCACGGCCCGCATCCGCGTCGTCGTCACGGCACCCGTCCACGTATCGGCGAACGATTCGTCGACGACGGTCTCGCCGACCGTGGCCCACGCCACGTCGCCCTCGGCGCGCCACGTGTAGCGGCCCTTCTCGAAGGGCATCACCTGCACGACACCCACATAGGCCACCTTGCCGTCGACGGTCGTGCCGTCGGCCGTGAACCCGATTTCGGCGGGCGACAGGGCGATGCGGGTAGCCGTATCGACGCCCAATTCCCCGGCATCCTCGTAACATCCCGCAAGGAGCGCCGCCGCCGACAAGAAAGATATGATTCGTGTTTTCATCTGCTCTGAGTTTTAGGTTATCGGATCAGTTCCAGCCCTCGGTCTGCGTGAGCTTGGTGTTCTTGTTGCGCGCCGACGCCGAAATGGGCCACAACAGGATGTTGGGGTTCAGCGCGCGGCGCTCGGCCAGCGAGGGATTGTAGTCCCAGATCTTGTCCAGTCGGATGAGCGTCCACCACACCACCCCTTCGCACGGGAATTCGAGCAGCGTCTCGGTACACAGTGCATCGAGCACCGCCTCCTTCGTGGCCTCGGTGTAGAAGTTATCCACGCCGTAGGCACGCTTTGCGATGAGATTCAGCGACTTGACAGCCCCCTCATAGTCTTTGCGCCAGTATTTCAGTTCGGCGTCCAGCATCACCGCCTGCGCATAGCGATAGTAGAGCAGGTCGCAGTCGAGGATCATCATGTTGGTCGAACAGTCGCCTTTGAGTTTGTTGGGGCACGAAATCGTATTCATCACCCCCTCCGACGACGAGCCGTAAGGCCCTTCGAGGTAGTTGCAGTCCACGCGGCGGTCGTTGTGCTCGGCCTTGCTGCGTTTGAGCACTGAGATGAAGTTGTCCGAATAGTTCCACCACTGCGTCGTGTAGATCGGCACGGGATTCATCTGATAGGCCGGCGCCACGTTGGTCGCGGGCCAGTAGAAGGTCCAGTAGTAGCCGCCCGTGAGCTTCTCGGTCTGGTTGTTGTTCAGCGCGAAGATCACCTCGGCGTTGCACTTGTTGTCCACCGCGAAGATCGAGGCGTAGTCGTCGAGAAGGCGCGCCGACGAGATGCCGATCGCCTTCAACGCCTCGTCGGCCAGCGCGAGGTAGTCGTCGCCGCCCGCCTGCGTGGCGTACATCCACAGCGCGTATTCGGCTTTGAGCATGTTCACCGCATCGGGCGTGGCGACGTACTTGTCGGTGCCCGAGGTGACGTAGGCCACGGCCGTCTCGATGTCGCGGCCGATCTGTTCGTAGACGTAGGCTTTGGGCGAACGCGCGGGATAGCACTCCTCCGCATCGACCGACTCGACGGGGTTGAGCAGCAGCGGCACGTCGCCCCACAGGCGCACGGCCCAGAAATAGAGGTAGGCACGGGCGAATGCCGCCTGTCCGATCGCCCACTGACGGTCGGCGTCGGTCATCGGCACCGTCGGGGCGTATTTCAGCACGGCATTGGCGGCGTTGACGGCCGTGTAGAGCTTCGTCCAGACCGTCGAGGCGTTCGAGTCGTTCATCGTGCTGTTCTGCACGCCGTACATGTCGTTGTCGTGTCCCGTGCGCCACGATCCGGCGCCCCACATGTATTCGCCCACACGCGCTTCGCCCCAGTAGAAGACGTTGACCTTGTCCTGCACGAAATTGGCGCGCATGAGGTAGTAGATGCCGTAGGCCGACGTGGTGACATCGCTCGACTCGGTCCACATGTTGCTCGCCGTGAGCTGGTTGTCCTGTATGATGTCCAGATCGCCGTGGCAGGCCGTCGCCACGAAGGCGGCGCATCCCGCCAGCGCGATCAGCAGTTTCTTGGATTTCATGGTTTTATCTTGGTTGTAGTGAAGCATTAGAAGACGCATTTGAGCGAGAAGAGCACCTTGCGGGCATTGGGCGCGATGTTGCCCGTGGCATCGCCCGTCGACGTACTCTTGTAGAGGTTGCCGTCGGCGCCGGCGCCGCTTTCGGGGCTGATCGAACCCGATACCTTGGTGAAGTAGTAGAGCGTATTGCCCGTGACGCTCACCGTGAGTTTCTTCATACCCAGCTTCTTAATCCAGCGCACGGGCAGGTCGTATGCGAGCGTCACGTCGCGGATGCAGAGATAGTCGGCCTTCTCGACGTTGAAGTTCGAAATGCGCGAGAAGTTGCGGTTGCCGTAGTCGGGATCGTTGGCGTAGAAGCGCGCGTACTTGGCCTCCGTATCGCCCGGATAGCGCCAGCAGTCGTAGACCATCTTGTCGAGGTTGGCGTTGTTGCTGCCCATGCCGTTCTGGAAGACGCGCGACTTGAAGTAGTTGTAGATCGAGTGTCCCAGCGCGTAGTCGAGGTAGACCGACAGCGAGAGGTTCTTGTATTTGAAGGTATTGTTGATACCGCCCACCGAGTGCGGGATCACCGAGCCGAGATAGAACATATCCTCCGACGAGATCTGCTCGCGCCCGTCGGCCAGGCGCGCCGAACCCTCGCGGTTGCACCACTCGTAGTCGCCGATGTCCTTGCGCCCCTTGTATTTCGAATCGGTATTCTCCGAGAAGCCGTCCGAACGGCGGTAGCCGTGCGACTGGCTGTCGTAGAGCGCCGCGTCGGCCTCGGCCTGCGACTGGATGATGCCCGCGATCTTGTAGCCGTAGATGCGTCCCAGCGGTTCGCCCACGGCCGTGCCGCCGAAGCGGTAGCCGCTCTCGGTCATCGTATAGCCGCCGATGCGCCATGCGTCGCGGCCGTCGACGTCGGTATACTTGTACTCGTCGGGCAGCGACAGCACCCGGTTGCGGTTGTAGGTGTAGGTCAGGTCGGTCGTCCACGTGAAGTTCTTCTTCTGCACGTTGATCGAGTGCACTTCCAGTTCGAAACCGGAGAAGCGCGCCGAACCGACGTTGGCCTTCACCGACGAGTAGGCCGACGTGTCGGGCAGCGTGATCGAGAAGATCATGTTGTCGGTCACCTTGTTGTAGTAGTCGGCCACGATGCGCAGGCGGTTCTGGAACATCCCCAGATCGAACCCGATGTCGAACTGCGTGGTAGTCTCCCAGCGCAGCGCACTGTTGGCCATCGCCGAGGCGATCGTCGTCGAGTGGCCGGCGTAGTTCTGCGCCGTGCTGTACGAACCGTAGGCGTCGTACAACCCGATGCCGTTGTTGCCCGTCATGCCGTAGCTCACGCGCAGTTTCAGGTCGTTGATCGGCCGCACGTTCCAGAACTTCTCGTCCGAGACGTTCCATGCGGCGGCGCCGGCGGGGAAGAAGCCCCACTTGTTGCCCGGAGCGAATTTCGACGAACCGTCGGCGCGGGCCGTGAACGAGAGGATGTAGCGCTTGTCGAAGTTGTAGTTCACGCGGCCGAAATAGGAGATCAGCACCTCCTTCGTATCCTTGTTGCTGGCCGTGAAGTTGCCGCCCGATTGGAGCACGGGCACCTTGTCCGACGGCGCATAGGTCGAATTGGCCGTCAGGTAGCGGTAGCGCTCGGCCATGTAGTCGTAACCGGCCGTCACGCCGATCTGGTGGCGCTTGAACGTGCGGTCGAAATTGAGGTAAGCCGTGAACTGGTCGCGCAGCGTCTCCGTGCGCGTCTCGGTGCAGCTGCGGGTCTGTTCGAGCGAATTGCCCTTGTAGTAGTAGCTGCCGCGGTAGTTGTAGTCGTGCATGGCGTACTGCGCCGTGGCGGTCAGCCCGTCGACGATCTCCCAGTTGAGGTTGAAGTTGCCCGTGGCGCGCTTGTCGGCGCATTCGCGGTCGTAGTAGGTCTCGTACCACATCGCCGTGTGGCAGTTTTTGTTGTCGCCGCCGCGCAGCAGGTTGCCGTCGGCGTCGTAGTCGCGGTGCGTGGGCGCGATCAGCAGACCGCGTCCGAGGCTGTTGAAGTAGTTGTCGACGAGCGGGTGGCGGATCGAACGCGACAGGTCGAAGGTCGTCGAGGCCGACAGCCGCTTCGAAATCTTGAAATCGGCGCTGCCGTGCATCGTGAAGACCGAGTAGTCGGTCATCGCCACCACGCCGCCGTCGTCGGCATAACTCACCGACGCGGCGTATTTCACGTTCTCGTTGCCGCCCGTCACGCCCACGTAGGCCTTCGCCCACAGCGCGTCGCGGAACCAGTGTCCCTGCTCGTCGGTATCGGTGAAGACGATCGTGCGCCCCGTCACCGGATCGGTCATGCTCCGCCAGCCTGCGGGAACCGCCTCGCCGTCGCCCAGGAAGCGCGTGGTATGGATCGAGCCGTCGCCGTTGCCCGTGCCGGCGGCCGTGGCCGACGTGAGCACCGACGCGCCGTTGTACGACTCGGCGATCGCCGGACGCACGAACGACAGGAACTCCTCGGCATTCATGAAATCCCATTTGCGCGAAGGCGACTCCCAGCCGATCTGCCCCTCGAAGACGATCTCCGGCCCCTTGCCCACCGTACCTTTCTTGGTGGTGATCAGAATCACGCCGTTCGACGCCCGCGAGCCGTAGATGCCGGCCGCCGCAGCGTCTTTCAGCACCTCGATCGACTCGATGTCGTTGGGGTTGATGTCGTTCATGGCGCGCGTGATCCCGTCGACGATGACGATCGGCGCATTGCTCTGGTTGATCGACGAACCGCCGCGGATGAGGAACGTCGGCGCCTCGCCCGGCAGCGAGTTGGTCGTCGAGACCTGCATACCCGCGACCTTGCCTTTCAGGGCGTCGCCCACCGAGGTCACGGGAGCCGCCGCCACCGCACTGCCGGCGATCTTCGACACGGCCGTCGTGAGCGTATGGCGCGACTGCGTGCCGTACCCCACGACCACCACCTCGTCCACGTCGATCGACGAGGCGGCGAGCGTCACGTCCACGACCGTCTGCGCCGGTGCGACCGCCACTTCGGCCGTCCGGTAGCCCACGAACGAAATCTGCAACACGGGATCGTCCGCCGACACGCGCAGCGAATAGCGGCCGTCGATGTCGGTCGTCACGCCGGTGGTCGTCCCCTTGACGACGACCGTCGCCCCCACGATCGTGGCGCCCTTGTCGTCGCGCACCACGCCGCTCAGCGTCCGCGACACGGCCTTTTCGGCCACGCGCGGCACGGCACGGCGCGTGACGACGATGCTCCGTCCGTTTATTTCATAGCTCACGTCCTGTCCCGCGAAGATCTGCGCGAGGACGTTCTCGATCGGTTCGTCCTCCGCCGCGACCGTGATCCGACGCTCCATGTCGATCTGGCTGGCATCGACCGTGAGCGAATAGTGCGACTGTTGCAGAGCGGCGATCGCCCGCTTCACGGTTACGTTTTTCAGGTTCAGGGAGATGTCGTCAGCCGACGCCTGCGAAGGCAGAAACAGCGCCGCCGACACAACGATTCCGAGACAAAACGATTTTATACCCGGAATCGTTAGCAAGTTTTCAGGTTTTTTCATACATTTGTTAGGTTTTGGTTCTGTGCTTGGAGTGTACAGCTCACGACCGGAACTGCGGGCGGGGATAGTGCGAATATCTCCGCCTTTTCTTACGAGGATCGATCTTATTCCATGGGCGGTTTCTTTTGAGGGTTAGCGTTTGGTGATGTTGACGATGCGGCCTTCGCGGCGAATGCGCATCGCCTCGTCGGCATTGAACGAAGCGAGCATCTCGTCGAGCGACTCGCCGTTGACGAACGAGGCGATGAAGCGCCGCTCGGCCAGCGCGCGGTCGGCGACGTTGATCTTCACGTCGAAGCGTTTTTCGAGGTAGGCGACGATCTCGTCGAAGCGTTTGTCCATGAAGAAGAGCCCGCCCCCGCAGACGACGGGGCGGTAGGTATCCGTCGGCACATCGAAGGTTTCGGTCGATCCCGTACGCTTGTCGAGCTTCACCAGCTCGCCCGGGCGGAGCCGCACGATGCGGTCGTCGCCGCCGAGTTTGGTCTCCATTTCGACGCTGCCCTCGACGAGCGTCACCTCGACCTCCGAATCCTCGGCATAGGATTTCAGATTGAATTTCGTGCCCAGCACCCGCACGTCGACCTCGCCGGCCGACATCATGAAGGGGCGCCCGGGATCCTTCGCAATCGTGGCGTAGCCCTCGCCCGCCAGAAAGACCTGCCGGCGATCGGGCCCGAAGCGGTCGGGATAGATCAGTTTCGATCCCGAATTGATGACCACCTCCGAGCCGTCGGGCAGCACCACGCGCAGCGTCTTGCCGTAGGGTGCATAGGCTTCGAACCACTCGCCCGGCCGCTGCGCCTCACCGTAGAGATAGAACGCCAGCGCCGCGACGGGCAGCAGCAGACAGGCGGCGGCCCGCATCGTCCAGCGGCCGACGAGCCGCCATGCCGAGCTCTTCGGCGCGATTCCCAGCCGGCGACAGACACGCCGGAAAGCCCCCTCGGCATCGGCCGTCGCAGGCTTCGTCTCGCGCAGCAGGGCATACAGCAATTCGTCGGCCTCTTTCGTTTCGGCGTGTTCGGCCAGCCAGCGGCCGGCGGCCTGCTCCTCCGCGGGCGAGCAATCGCCTTCGAAGAGGTTTCGCATCTCTTTTTTATCCATAATCGACTCTTTCTACCCTATATACGCACGACGGGGCCGCATTGCGTAACCGGAAATGAAAATCAGGCAAAAAAAATCGTCACGTCCGCCGACATCGCCTGCGCGAAGCCGCCGGTTCGCCCCGCGGATCGCAACGCGCCGACGGCTCTGCGAGCCGCATCCCCTGCCGCCGAAAGTCCGCAACCGCTCCGCTGCCGCAGGCCGCGTCGCGCCTCCGCACCCGTTCTCCCCGGCCCCGAACAAAAAACCGGCTCCGGAGAATCTCCGGAGCCGGTTCGAACGTTCGCCTCTGGCGTCACTCCACGTCGAGCGCCGCCGCAAGAATCGAAAGCGGATGTTCGACCCGCTTCGACGTCGACATCTCGATCTGCCACTTGCAGGTCTCGCAATCGGTGGCCACCACGTCGCAGCCCGTCGCCTCGATCTGCCGGAACAGCCCCTCGCCGATGGCCTGCGAGGTCTCGTAGTTCTCCTTCTTGAAGCCGTAGGTTCCCGCGATGCCGCAGCACTGCGAGTCGAGCACCGTCAGCTCCACCGAAGGGATCATCTTCAACAGTTCGATCGAGTAGTACGACCACCCGAGCTTCTCCATGTGGCAGGGGGTATGGTAGGCCACCTTCACCTTGGGCGCATCCTTGCGGAAGCGCAGCTTCGCCTTGCCCGATTCCAGCAGCCGGTAGATATAGCGGGTCGCCAGCTCCACGCTATCGCGCACGTCCGACGTATCGATGCCCAGCAGGTGGGGATACTCGTCGCGCAGCGTGAAGGTGCAGGTCGACGAGGTGCCCAGCACGGGAAGACCTCGTTCCACGACCGACTCGCGGATCGAAGCGATATTGACCTCCGCCTGCCGTTTGGCCTGATTTATCAGTCCGTTGGAGATCAGCGCCACGCCGCAGCACTTCTCCTTTTTCAACAGCTGCACGCCGATGCCCAGCGCGTTCATCACCCGCACGAAATCCTTGCCCAGCGGCGGGTTGTTGTAGTTGACGTAGCAGCCGTGGAAATAGCTCACCTGTTCGGGGAAAGCCGCCTGCGCCTCGCGCTGCTTGCGCATCCACCCCTCGAACGTGCCGAAGGCGTATTTGGGGAAGGTGCGGCGATGATCGATGCGCATGACCTTATCCATGACCATCTTCACGGGTTTGAGCCCCACCGTGGCGTTGACGATCGGCGCCAGCGGCGTCGAGAGCGTTCCCACCAAATCGGTGTTGGCGAGCACGAACTCGCGCAGTCCCGGCCGCTTCTTGCTGTACTTGATGCGCGCGAGCTGGATGATGTCGCCGATACGCACGTTCGACGGGCAGGCCACTTCGCAGCGTTTGCAGTTGAGGCAGTATTTGAGCGCCTCGTCGTAGAAGCCGGGCTGTTTCAGGCGCAGGCGTTCGCCGTCGGGTCCCGCCTGCTTCGGCCCCGGGAAGAGCGGATTGGCAGCCGCCGCAGGGCAGTAGACCGTGCAGACAGTACATTTGATGCACTGCTCGAAATTGTTTTCACTGTATTCCGTCATCATAACCTTACTCGTTTAAAATCCGTTCGGCGGCGGCCAGCGCCGTGAGCATCGAAACACCTGCGCCGCACCCTTCCTTCACGGGATTGAATCCCGCCAGTCCGGCGCCGATCGCGTAAAGGTTCTCCACCGCACGCCCGTCGCGCAGGCCGCGCAGGTGCTCGTCGCACTTCACGCCAAAGAGTTCGAACGGCTGCGCCGCGAACAGATCGCGGTCGTACCATGCGCCGCGGTCGGCGGCACAGGCCACGTCCAGCCCGAACAGCGGCTCGCGCACGCCGTCCATCCCGGCCACCAACCCCTGACTGAAATAGCTGCCCGTGGCGAGCACGTAGCTGTCGGCCTCGAAGGCGATGTCGCCGTGGTCGGCCGTGTAGAGCGCCGTGATGCGGCCGCCTTCGGCCTCGTAACGCACGGCGGTGTCGCCCAGCATGTAGACGCCGCCCGACTGCTGGAAGTAGCGCCGCAGCTGCAACTGCGCCTGCAATCCCGGGACGGACGGGGGCAGCGTGGCCACCATCGCCACGGGACGGCCCGCCTGCCGTTCGAGTTGCGCCGCCGCATCGCGGCGGTCGATCCCCAGCACGGCGGGCAGCAACACCGCTTCGGCATCGCCCGCCTCGCGCCGCAGGATCCGGGCCAGCTCGTCGAGATTCTCCTGCCGGTCGAAGATGCGGGCGATATTGGCCGAACGCATCTCGCTGGGATTGTTGCGGATCGTTTCGAGCGCCGGCATGTTGAACGTGCGCACCGCGCACTCCGTCCCCATGCGGCGGAATCCCTCGGCGAGGAACTGCGTATAGAAATCGAGGAAGCCCTCGGCATTGAACAGCACCACCTTGCGCCACGGCAGCGCATCGGACGCTTCGCTGCGCACATACCCCGCCAGCGTCAGCCACGCGGGTTTCAGCCCGCCCATCGGCGTGAGCCGGTAGTGGTTACGGGCTGCATCGCCCTCGACGGCGACGCCCGCCTCCGCGAGCAGTGCGGCGGCCTCGGCCGCCAGCGCCCCGAAACGTTCGGCGCCGATGCGGGCGTAAGGGTGTTCGGGAGCCTGCCGGATCGTCTCGGCCACCGACTCCGCGGGAGCGGTCACGGGCGTACCGTCGGGCAGCGCGCCCAGCAGATCGAACGACCCCGACGAGAAGTGCAGCGCGCTCTGCCCCGAAGAGATGATGGCGCAGCGCCGCCCCGCTTTCGAAAGGCGGATGCCGCAGACGAGTCCCGCCAGGCCGCCGCCGATGATTACACTATCGAATTTCATATCGTCATTTCGTATTGTTAGCACTCGTTAAACCGCACACGCCGTCGTAGAGCCACATCGTGAACTCGCTCTCGCGCAGCGTATCGCCCCACGCCACGGGGGCCATGCCCTTCCAGCGTTCGTTGAGGAACGCCGTCAGATCCTCCTTGGCGCGCCGCACGCAGTACTTGCCCGCTTCGGCCATCAGCCCCGCGGCGCGGCAGGCGCACAACTCGCCCTGACAGGTACCCATGCCCACACGGGTGCGCCGGCGCAGGTCGACCAGATTGTTCACGTCCAGCTCATTGAGCGCATACTCCACCTCGCCGACCGACACCTCCTCGCATTCGCACACCAGCGAACGCCGGGCGGCATCGCCCACAGCCACCTTGCCGGCCATGTCGCCGTGACGGTGGATCGACGAGGCGCGCTGCGCCACCGGCACCGATATCAGACGACGATTGACCTCCTCCTCCGGCTCGCGCGAGCCGGGCAACTTCTCCTCGGCGGTGGTACATTTGGCCGTAAGATTCAACTTTTTGCAAATCAAGTCGGTCGTCCACTCCGCCATCAGACGGTAGGTCATCAGCTTGCCGCCCGTGATGGTCACGAAGCCCTCCAACCCGTCGCGCGTAGCGTGGTCGAGCACCACGATGCCGCGGCTCACGCTGCGGCCGCTCGGATCGTCGTCCGACGCTACCAGCGGACGCACGCCGGCGTAGGCGCGCAGGATGCGCGTATGTTCCAGCGACGGGGCCAGTTTCATTCCCTCGCGCAGCAGCAGGTCGACCTCGTCGGCCGTCACGTACATGTCGTCCACCTCGTCGAAGGGCACCTTGCTCGACGTGGTGCCGATCAGCGAGATCGTATCGCCCGGCACCAGGATGTCGGCGTCGGCCGGCTTGCGGCAGCGGTTGAGCACGATGTTGTTCACCCTGTGGCCGAAGATCAGCAGCGAGCCCTTGGCCGGCAGCATGTTGACCGTCACCCCCGCCTTGCGGGCGATGTCGTGCCCCCAGATGCCGCCCGCGTTGACCACCACCTGCGCGCGGTATTCGGCCGTCTGGCCCGTCTTGCGGTCGAGCACCTTGACGCCCGTGATGCGGTTCTGTTCGCGCAGGAAGTCGAGCACCTCGTGGTAGGTCAGCACCTCGGCGCCGTGCGCCTTGGCATCGATGACGTTGGCGGCCGTCAGCCGGAACGGATCGACCGCGCCGTCGGGAACGCGCACCGCGCCGATCATCGCCGGATTGGCCGACGGTTCGAGTCGCAGCGCCTCCTTCGGGTCGATCACGTCGGCCCGGATACCCGCCGCACGACACGCTTCGACGAACTTGGCCTGGAATTCCAGCCCGTCTTCGGGCAGGCTCAGGAACAGACCGTCGGTCTGCTCGACGCAATGGCTGGCGATCCGGCGCAGGATCATGTTCTCCTTGATGCACTCCTCGGCCGATTCGCGGTCCGTCACGGCATAGCGTGCGCCGCTGTGCAACAGACCGTGATTACGGCCCGTCGCACCCGTGGCGATGTCGCCTCGTTCGAGCAACAGCGCACGGATACCGCGCAGGGAGCAGTCGCGGGCCACACCCGCACCCGTAGCGCCGCCGCCGATAATAATCACATCGAATTGCTTTGTCATAGGATATTTTCGTTTTCGATTATTTTCCGCATACAAAGGAACGCATAAAACGAAAAATTTCAAAATAAAACCGTAAAAATTTCATAACGAAACCGACATTTCTTCGAGCCGTCCCCCTTTCCGAATGTCAAAATCCCCCTCCTCACGGACATAGCGCCCGACAATCGCAAACGAAACCGGACGAAAAGCGGGACGGCATTCCGCCGTCCCGCATCGCAAATTCGTCCGAAAGAGGGGTCAACGACCCGCCGCGAGGGTGAAATCGCCCATCAGACCGTAGTCCTGCTGCACGTAGTCCTTACCGGAGGGATACTCCTTGACCCCGCGCCAGAAGGCCGGCGTGATCCGTTTGAAGTGCGCGGCGTGCAGCGGTCCCATGAGGTTGTAGTTGCTGCCCACGACCTTCACCTCCACACGGTTGCGGCCCGCCACGATCCACTCCGTCACGTCGACCGTATACGGCTCCGCATAGACGATACCGGCCGAACGGCCGTTGACGAGCACCTCGCAGACCGTACCCTTCCACTCGCCCAGCGCCACTTCGTAGTAGGGCGCCTTTTCGGCGACATCGAACTCCCGCGCATAGGTCACCTTGCCGGGATAGCAGGGCCAGCCCTGCGCCTTCCAGCTGCCGGCGGCGAAATCGCCCGGAGCGACGATGTTCCACCCTTTGGCGGCCGGTTCGAGCCGGAAATCGCCCAGGATGTAGATCGGTTCGATCTCGGCCAGCACGCGCATCGGCGAGCACTCCATCGTCAGCACGTTCTCGCCCGTGCGCACGGCATCGCCGAGGGGCATGAAGCGCATTTCGGGATCGATCCAGTGCTTGTCGGACAGGGCTTTCAGCTCCACGCCGTTGAGCGTCACGCGGTAGAGTTCGGGCTGCTCGACGACGGCCTGCAAGCGGCTGCGGTCGACACCGGACGTCACCGTGAACCGGTACGACGCCTTGAATCCGCCCATCGTGAAGGTGTCGCGGCGCACGGTATGGTCGCGGAACTGCACCGAGGTGCTCCACGGATTGCCGGCCTTGAAGCCGTGATGCTGGTAGGCGAGTTTGGCCGCGTCGTAACTGTTCAGATCCGGATAGACCTTGCCGTCGAGTTCCAGATCGCAGAAATCGATCGTCATCACGTTGGGCGCGTCGGGCTTCGCCGTCAGACCTCCCGCGGCAGGAACCGCCGTCAGCACGCGCCGCGCAGGCGCGGGTGCCAACCCTTCGCGCTCCTCGTCGAAGACGTAGAGCAGCAGGCTGCCGGCCGGATGGAGATCGTAGGCGATCGTCAGCCGGTCGCCCTCGCGCTGCGCCTCGTAGCCGCGGATCTCGCCCGTGCGGGTATCGAGCAGCGCGGCCTGACGCCCTTGCAGCGTCACCGTACCCCGGACGGGGCGCGTGAGGCTCGAATTGGCGAGGAACAACAGCTGTCCGTCGTCCATGCGGCGGCGATGGTGGAAGAGGTAGTTGCCCTCCGGCGCATCGAATGCGATTTCGGGCGTGGCGAAGAGCGAGTAGTCGATCGGTTCGCCCGCATCGGCGCGCGTCACCTTCGCCGGATCGGCGAAGAAGGCCTCCGCCTCGGCGCTCCTCGCACCGTCCACATACTGCGGCGTACCGTAGGCGATGATCCGGCCGCCCTTCGCGGCGAACCGTTCGAGCAGGTCGAACGTCGCGGCGTCGACGTTCTCCATCTGCGCCGGCAGCACCACCGTCCCGTAGGCGCGTTTACCCACGACGAAGCGGTCGCCCTTGACCGAACCGTGGTTGAGCAGGATGTTCTCCGACCCCAGATCGAACTCCACCTGATGCCGTTCCAATGCGGTGATGAAGGCCTGGAACTCCTCGCCCATCGTCCGCCAGCGGTTCGGGCGCGGCGCGTTGTAGGTGTAGTACATCCAGATCGAGGTGGTGGGTTCGAGCACCAGCACGTCGTTGTACTGGCCGCCCGACGAGAGCGCCAGCGACAGACGGGCGAAGTGGAGGTTCAGCTCGCGGTAATACTCCCACCACGGCGAATGGGGCGTGAAGGCGGGCGGATAGTCGTACTTGCGCGCACCGGCGATGCTCAGCGGTGCGATATGCTGGTTCATGAAGTTCACGCCCAGCGCATATTCCCAGTCGCCCTGACGCTTGAAGTCGCGCAGCGTCATGTCCCAACCGCCGCCGCCGTAGGATTCGCTCAGCTTGCGCACGCGCCCCATCTGGTTGGCCGCACTGTTGACCTCCTTCACAGAACGCACGTTGCCGAAGTGGGCGTTGGGCGATTCGACATCGAATTTGTTGTACAGCAGGTCGATGCCCGGCATCTGCTGCCAGGCGTACATGGCCATGTTGTCGGGGTTGTGCCCCATGTCGGGCCACCCGTGCTCCCAGAAATGGCCGGTGAAGACCAGGTTGTTGCGCTCGCAATAGTCGTGGCAGACCTTGATGTAGCGATCCAGGAAGAGATTCATCAGCACGTCGCGGTAGTTGTGCCGCACCTGCCGCCACGGACCGACCTCCTCCCAGAGCGAGACCAGATTGGGTTCGAGATCGTATCCCCAGCGGGCGCGGAAGGCATCGAACAGGTCGGGTGTCCAGCGGATCGACTCGCGGTCGGTCACCACGATCTGCGGCTCGTCGGTGAACCAGCCCGGAACGGTGCCGCCGAACTCCTCGCCCACGACCTTCTTGTAACCGTCGAGCGTCAGTTCGATGAATTTGTCGGCCACGCCCTCGTGCATCAGATCCACGTACGAGAAGCCGCTGTACCACGGCGACGTGGGGTTGTAAGCCTTGTAGAAGAGGTAGTAATCGCCCTTTTCGCCACGCCGCGAAGCCGCTTCGGCCGTAATGTCGGTGAAGGCGTCGCCTTCGCGTCGCAGGCAGCAGAAGAAGCGGTCGACCGTATCGGGCAGCACCCCGGCACGCAGGTATTTGAGCGCCACGCCCTCGTCGTAGCTCTCGGGCATCGCCTCGTTGACGTGGCCGCCTGCGAAACCGCTCGGATAGGAGTTCTCGTCGTAGATCCAGACATTCATGTCCAGTTCGCGGCCCTTCTCCATCGTATGGCGGAAGAGCGAGAACCAGTTGTCGTCGAGATACTGCGTCACCATGCCCGGACGGGGGTGTACGAAGACGCCGCCGAAGCCCTTGTCTTTGAGGTCGGCCATCGCTTCGTCGATCCATTCGGACGTCACGACCTTGTTCCAGACGAAGAGCGGCGCCGAGCCGTACTCCTTGGAAGGTGCCGCGAACTGCGCGCTCAGGCTCTCGAAATCTTCCGCAGCCGGAAGGTTGCGCCCGTCCGGCGCAGCGCAGGCGACGGTCAACAGCCCCAAAAGGGGCCATACCGCGCTCCGTAATGTTCGTTTCATCGGTTGCATAACAAGTCAGATTAATGGTAGGTTTGTTCTCTCTGCCGGCTGTAAACTCTCCGCCGCCTTCACCGGCCGGCGGAGAGTTTTTCGTCGGTATCCGCGGGCGATCAATACCCGGGATTCTGCTCCATCGCCGTGTTAGTGTTCATCTCACCGACCGGAATGGGCCACAGGTAGTCGCGGTTGGGGTTGAAGACGCGCGTCTGGGCCAGGTAGCGGTCGTCGGCACCCGGAGGCGTCGCGCCGTAGACCTCGCCGTTCATCACCTGCTCGGCGATCCGCCAGCGGCGGATATCGAACAGACGGTGTCCCTCGAAGGCCAGTTCCACACGGCGCTCGCGGCGTACCAGTTCGCGCAGCTTCGTCTGCGTAGCGTACTTCGTTCGATCCACGGGCGGCATTCCCGCACGGTCGCGGATGTCGTCGAGATAGTCGTAGATATTCGGATCGCTCAGCTGGTTCAGCTCGATGGCAGCTTCGACGTAGTTGAGCAGCACCACCGCATAGCGCATGTTCTGGAAGTCGAGCTTGCCGCCGTCCGTACTGCTGTAATTGGTGCGGTCGGTTTCGTTCGCCCACTTCTTGATCCAGTAACCGGTCTTCGTCGAACCCTCCTTGCCGATGGCGTCCTTGTGCGAAGGCTCCCACGGATGGGCCGTATAGCCGAGGAAGGTCTCGGTGGGGAAGATGATCGACATGCCCAGACGCGGATCGCGCTTTTCGGGCTGCGGGTCGAGCTGGTAGGCCCGTTTCTCGTCGGCGGGCAGTTCGTCGAGCGTGCGGCCGTCGAGCAACTCGAACTCGTCGACGAGCGACGCCGTGGGCGACAGACCGGTCTGGCCGTTACCGCCGTCGGGCGGAGCCAGACGGCGCTGCACCTGACGCATACCCAGCTCGGTGGTGAGGATCGACTCCTTCGTGTCGTTGTTGTAGGCCTCGTGAATGAACTGCCGGCGGAAGCTGTCGGCCGGATCGGCCGTGCTGCGATAGAGGTCGTAAATTCCCAGCTTGACTACCTCCTCGGCCCACTTCTTGGCATTGGCCCAGTCGCCGACATAGAGATAGAGGTAGGACATCCACGCATAGCAGGCGCCCTTCGTCCAGCGCCAGCGCTCCGACTTGGTCTGCGGCACGACCGGCAGGTTGTGCGACGCACCCTCCAACTCGCCGGCGATCCAGTCGACGACCTCCTGCTGCGGACGGCGCACGAGGAACTGCTCGGTCGGCAGCGTCGAGTGGTCGACGAGCGGAATATCGCCGAAGAAGAGGAAGAGCTCCAAATGGTAGAACGCCCTGAGCGCACGCGCCTCGGCGGCGAAACGGTCGACGGTCTGGATGCCTTCGTGCGGCGCCGCGTCGGGGGCCACCGTCGCCTGCTGGTAGTGCTCCATGAAGCGGCAGCAACGGCGTATCACCGTCCATTTCATGTTCCATATCTTGTTGCAGACATCTTCGCTCGACGATGTAATTCCCGCCGTAAAGGCGTTGTAGGAGACATAGTTGGCCGAGCCGACTCCGTTGTCCGTCAGTGCCTCCATCTCCACGCGGGCATTGGGATAGCCGCTCGCCTGCGACTGCTTGACATCGTGGTTGACATAAGTGATGGTGCCCGACGGCATGGGCTTGTAGAGGTTGTTGAGCGCCGTGTTGAGCTGTCCCTTGTTCTGCCACCACTCTTCGTCGGTCGTCTGGTTAGGCACGTCGCGCACCAGAAAATCCTCGCATCCGGCCATCAGCGCACCGCCGGCCATCAGCAGCAGGAGCGCTGCGCGGGAGAGGTATCCTTTGATATGATCGATATAGTTCATAATTGTTTACTGTTTAGGTGTTACCGGTTAGAAATTCACATTCAGACCGACGGAATAGGTCTTGAACATCGGGTAGGTGGTGTGCGTGCCCTTCGTCTCGGGGTCGATCAGCTCGACCTTGGTGAAGGTGAAGGGATTCTGCACGTTCACGTAAACACGGAAGTTACCGGCATGGATCTTCTTGGCCAGCGCCTTGAAGTTGTAGCCCAGCTGCATGTACTTGATACGGACGAAGGCGCCGTTCTCCTTCCAGAAGGTCGACAGCAGCGCATTGTTACCCGGATCGGTCGTCACGCGCGGCAGTTTGGCGTTGCGGTCGGGATTCTCGGCCTTCCAGTGGTCGAGGTGCCAGCGCTGGGGCGTACCGCCGTACTCCGGATCGAGCGGGTTCGAGATCAACCCCTGATAGAAGATCGGCACGTATCCCACGCCGTTGACCTGCATGTCGAAGTCGAGGTTCTTCCAGCGGAACGAGAGGTTGCCGTAGTAGACGCTGTGCGGGTCCTGGTCGCCCAGCGGCACGCGGTCGTCGGTCGTAATCACCTTGTCGCCGTTGGTATCCACGTAGCGGATGTCGCCGGGCAGCTGCGCGGTCGTCGCGCCGTCGTAGCCGCCGATGATCGGCACGCGGAAATCGAGGTCGTCCTGCGTGAGCAGGTGATCGGCCTGATAGCCGTAGTACTCCTTGATGGCGTGTCCCTTGCGATAGATCGTATTGCCGTTGATAAGCTCGTCGTTGGTGATTTCGAGCCACTTCGACTTGTTGTAGGAGTAACCCAGATTGATGCTGAAATCGATGTCCTTCGTAAAGGAGTGGTTGAAGCCCACGCCGATCTCGTAACCCTTCACCTCGGCCTTTCCGACGTTCATCGGGGCGGCCAGCAGCCCCGAGCTGGGCGTCGAAGGCACGTTGACGATCATGTCGTCGGTCACCTTGCGGAACCAGTCGAAGGTCACTTCGAGCTTCTGCCCGAAGAGGCTCAGGTCGACGCCCGCGTCGAGAATCTTCACCTTCTCCCACGTCAGGTCGGGGTTGCCGTTGACGATTTCGTTACCCGAGTTGTCGATAATGGTCTGATAGCGATAGAGCGCCACGTTGTTGTTGCCCAGCATACCGTAGGAGGAGCGGATCTTGAAGTTGTCGATGAACCGGGCGTTCTGCATCCACGGTTCGCGGTTGACGTTCCAGCCCACGGCCACCGAAGGGAAGTTGCCCCACTTGTGCCCGTCGCCGAAGAGCGACGAACCGTCGCGGCGAATGCCGACCTCGGCCAGATACTTGTCCTTGTAGCTGTAATAGGCCTTTCCGAAGAACGAGAGCAGCGCCACGTCGTCCCAGCCGTTGCGGCGGTCGACCTCTTCGTTCCATCCGCCCAGAATGTTGATGCGGTGGTCGCCGAACTCCTTCGTCCAGTCGAGCGTCGCGCCGACCATCCAGTAGCTCGTGCGCGTGGTATAGGTGGCCGACTTCACGGCGCCGAACGTTCCCGACTCGTTGCCGGAGAAGTAGTCGAGGAAGACGTAGGCGTTGCGGTCCTTCTTGTCCATGCCCGATGCGATGCGGTAGCCCACCTGTCCTTTGAGCGTCAGGCCGGGAATGATATGCCACGTGGGGCGGGCGTTGATCGTCACGTAGTCGCGCACGCTCTCCACCTGCGTACCGCGTTCGAGGTTGGCCAGCGGGTTCATCCACTCGAAATAGACGCCGTAGTAGTCGTATCCGGGCTTCTGTCCCTCCTTGCGGGGATATTTCGAGACGAGCGTCGGCGGTGCGAGATAGATGTAGTCCAGAATGGTCTTGTTCATCGTCTCGGGCTGACGCTGCGTATCGCGGCCGACGAACATGTCGACGAACATCATGATGTCCTTGTTGAGGTTCACCGTCGTGTTGGCGCGCACCGTCAGACGTTCGAATCCGTTGTCCATCACCTTGTACATACCGTCCTGATTGAGATACTGCGCCGACAGGGCGAAGCGCGCGGTGGTGTTACCGCCCGACACGGTGAAGTTGTGCTCGTGGATCGGGGCCGTCTCGCGCATCGTCTCCTTCATCCAGTCGGTGCTGGGATAGTGGATCGGGTCGCTCCCCTCGCGCGTGATCCGAATCTGTTCGGGGGTATACTTGTCCACGCCCGTGGTATTGCGGTTGGCCTCGTTGATATACTCCATGTAGGTGGCTCCGTCGACGAAGTCGGGCAGGTAGATCGGCTGCTGAATACCGAAATAACCGTTGTACGACACCGAAACCTTGCCGGCCGAACCGCGTTTGGTCGTGATGAGGATAACGCCGTTACCGGCTTTGGCGCCGTAGATCGACGCAGCGGCAGCGTCTTTGAGGATCGACACCGACTCGACGGTCGAGGGATCGAGCTTGTCCATGTCGAACTCGAAGCCGTCGACCAGCACCAGCGGGTCGGAACCCAGAAGCGACGCCACGCCGCGGATCTTGATCGTCGCGCCGTCACCGCCCGGAAGGCCCGAACTCTGAGTCACCAGGATACCCGTCGTTCCACCCTGCAAGGCCTGCGACAGACGGGTGATGGGCTTGTTTTCGAAATTGGAGGGCGCCACCGCGCCGACCGAAGCGGCGATATGCTTGCGCTGCTGCGAAGTCATACCCGTCACCACGACCTGGTCGATACTGGTCAGTTCCTCCTCCATTGCGATCGAAAGGTTGGCCACGCTTTTGTTCACCCGATACTCTTTGCCCGTGTACCCGATAAACGAAAAGGTGAGCACGTCGCCGTGTTTGACCTTGATCGAGAAGAATCCTTCGGCGTCGGTCGTCGTTCCGCGAACCGTTCCCTGCACGAGCACCGTCACGCCCACCAGCGGCGTGGGAGGGTCTTTCGTATCTACGACGACGCCCCGGATATCCAACAATTCGTCAGCCGGCCGCGCCGCAAAGGCGAGGGGGGGGGAAAATCAATGCCAGGCCGGCCGATAGGCAGGCCAGACAAAACAGTCCGAGCCGAGAGCCGAAGGCTTTCGACCGGTTCGTTACTGGTCTAAGTTCATCCATGATTCATAGTTTTAAGTTTGTTTACATCTATCGGAGATAGGGATCGGCTGGTGTCGGCGGCCGTTTCGGCTCCCTGCTGTCCGTTTCCGCTTCTCGCAGCGGCCGCGCGAACTGTCCGGCGGCACGGAAAAAGGAGGTCTGACGGCTTTTTGTTACATAATTGTACACAAATATAGAATGTTCGGAAACGGCGTCGTTACGCATTTTGATTTATAGATTTCAAAAAATGACTCTCCCGGGGTAATCGATAGAATCAGGCGGCAATATCCCATTTTGCACCGCCGCTCCTCCGAAGCCCGACGACCCGAGCGGGCCTTGCCGAAGCCCCCGCCGAGGCGGGGGGGGGCCAATCTGCAAACGCGGCTCCGACGCGAACGCTCCGACGGCCGGTCGGGTGCATCGGATCGAAATCCGACGGGGTACGAAGCCGTATATAGCTACCAAAATAAAGAGAGGTGCGGCTTCTGCGGGCCGCACCCCTCTCTTACCATCATGCCGGATTCCGAAACTCCGGCGCGAATCACTCGGCCGGAACGATCAGGACGTTGTCGAGGAACCAGCGGTTGGTAAGCCCGTTCTCCTTGGCGAAGACTGCACTGAACTCGATGTGCGTCTCGGCCGTCGCGCCTGCGACGTTCACCGTACAGGGCTTCATCTCCCGTTTCTCGCTGATCTGTACCTTCGCCTCCTTCTGGCCGTCGATCGTACCCGGGCCCACGACGATCACCTTGATTTCGGGATTGTCGCTCTTCGCGCTCGACGAAGGATCCTCCCACCAGCAGCAGGCGTCGAAGCTCACGGTGATGTCGGTCGCCCCCGTCAGTTTTTCCAGCGCCGGCGTCTGAATCCAGCCGACGGCCGATCCGGTACCCAGTTTGAGCATCCCCGTAGCGCCGTAGACCGAATTGTTGCCCGTGTGTCCGGCCGCATTGTTGCCGCCTACCCAGCCGTCCAGACCGACCGCCGAGCGGTAGGCCGCGCTGTGGGTCGTCCAGAGGTTGGCCGCCGCCGAGTTGGCATTGCAGTATTTCTCATAGGGCACGAAGATCTGATCGAGCGCCTTGCCTGTCGGATTGTCGTTCACACCGCCTGCAAACGCCGTATAGACGTTGTTGCCGCCGTAAGCCAGATAGCGGAAATCCTGGAAGAGTACGGCGTCGGCCGGCACCTCCGGTTCAGCCTTCGTCGTCACGGGACACAGCTCCGTCCACTTCGAGTCGATCTTGCCCGCATCGTCGGCAACCCCCTCGGACGGGCAGCGCTTCACGCGGAAATAGTAGGTCGTTCCGGGATCGAGCGCCCCGATGATGAAACGGTTGTAAACATACTTCGGATTCTTGTCGTCGTTGCTGTTCACCTCGTAGGTGAACTCGCGCACCACCCCGGCGTCGTCCGCATCGGAATCCAGCAGCTGCCATGCCCACTTTCTGGTGCGTACGGTGCTGTGGTCGTTGTCCCACTCCATGATGATCTCGTGCGAATCGGCACGGAAGACGTAGAGTCCCGTCGGCGCCGCCATGCGGTTGGCCGTTTCGCTCTTCACCTCGTAGGGGCCGAAGCTCTTGTCACCGAGTTCGACGGCGACCTTGAAGAGCACCTCGCCGAAGGTCGTGGGCGTACCCGTCACGGCCATGCGCGCCACACCGCTGCCCGCGTCGAGCGTCACCTCGCCCGCAGCCACCGACAGGCCGTCCGAGCCCTCGCCCGACAGCGTCGGCGTGACGGTCAGCTTCTCGCCTCCCACCGCACGCGAATAGTTCACGGCGATGTAGGTCTTCTCGACCGGTTCGTCTTTGGCCATGTCGCCTTCCAGCTCCACGCCGTCGATGCGTACCTGGCCGTCTTCCTGCACGACGGTCACCTTGCGGTCGAAACCGGCGCCCGTAATGTGCAGTTCGGCGGTGCGCTCGACACCGGTGTTGTGCAGCGCCTTGATCGTCACGCGCTGCGAAACGATGCCCTCGTCGCCGGGGCCGCTCGTCTTGTCGAACGCGAGCCACCCGTCGCCCGTCAGATAGGTGCAGTCCAACGTCCACGGCACCGTCGAGCGAATCAACAGCTGCTGGTCGGACTCCTCGTAGGAAAATTCCAGTTCGTCGAAATTCGTCGCCAGACTACTCGCCGCATCGTCGTCCGAGCAGCCGGCGAATGCCAGCGCCGCCAACAGGACAGCGCACATTCCTCTCAGTTTGAGTAACATTGTCGTAATTTTAGGTATTCATTAACATTCGAACAGTTTTTTCCGATCCCCGTTCTCCTGTCTTTCGTTTCCTCGCATCGTCGCCGCTCCGCACGCACGGAGCCTCCGGCCGGCATCAATACACGGGCGACCTGGCATCCGTGAAGTCGTCGGGCGCCGTGAACTCCGACTGCTCGTAGCGGTTGCCCCAGCGGTCGACGGCCACCACCTTCAATGCGGCCCTGACGTCGTTCGGCTCAGCCACGTACATGTGCTTGCAGGGCGACTTGTAGTTGTCGCCGCGCCCCAGCACGCCCACATGGTACCCCACCGACCACGCGTCGGTGTAGGTCGTCACCAGCGTCATCGCCTTGGTCTCCACGCCGTTCTCGCAGAGCGTAACCCGCCATTCGGGATCGGCGTTCCAGACGTTGGCGATCACCGTCTTCGGCGTATAGGGATAGGTGAAGCCGCTGTGGGTGTCGCCGCCGCGATGCAGACGGATCTGGAACGACTCGTCGTGCAGGCTGGATTTGTAGCGCCAGTCGGTGATCGCCGCTCCCTCCACGTCGTAGACCGCATAGCCGTTGGGCGTGCCGTCGCCGTTGAGCGCCGAGTGCCAGAACACCCCGCAGGGTGCGCCGTGGATATGCTCGTAGAGTCCTCCGTCCGCGTCGGTATTGATGAAATTCTCGTTGTAGTGGGTGTGCGCCGCCATGAGATGCGCCTCGGCGTACTCCGAAAGCAGCGCCTTGACGGCCGCCATGTTGCGTGCCGTACCGCTGCGCAGCGGGATATGGTAGCAGAGGCTGACCATCTTCTGCTTCGGCACGAAACTCAGGTCGGCGCGCAGCCAGGCCAGCTGGGCGTCCGTAAAGCCGTTGGTGTACTCCGTGCCCGAGGTGTAGATCACGTCGTCCATGCAGACCACGTGCACGTCGCCGCGGTTGAACGAGTAGTCCACCGGCCCCATCGTGTAGCGGAAATAGGAGGCGTCGCGCGGCGTGGCGTCGTCCACCTTGTATTTGTCGTGGTTGCCCGGCAGCGCGAAGACCGGAATGCCCGCCGTCCCCAGCGAACGGCGCACGCCCGCGAGCAGGTCGGGTTTCTCGCCCGTGATGTCGCCCAGCGCCACGCCGTAGCAGGGCACCGCCGAAGCCGTCGCCGTGCGGCGCACGTCGACCATCGCCTCGCGTTCGAACCGCGTCGCCTCCTCGGCCTTGGCGGGCTGGGGATCGCCGATGCAGATCAGGCGGAAGTTGCGCTCGACGCCCGCGAGGCGTTCGAGCGTGAAATCCTGACGGATCTTCTGCTGCGAGGTATCGAGCCGCACGTAGAAATCGGGATAGCCGTCGTGTCCCGTGCGGATCTTGAACTCCGCGGGCACCGAATAGCAGACGTATTCCGCCGCCGCGTCGCGCTTCATCTCGTAGACGCCCCCGGCATCGGTGGCCACGCACTGGAAGCCGTCGCTTACGACCACGCCCTCGACAGGATTCCCCGCCGTGTCGCCCACGAATCCGTAGAGCGTACTCGACGCATCGACCTCGATCTCCCTGGGCGGCTCCGCAGGAGGCGTCCGGGGTTCCTCTTCACCGCCTCCGCAGGCGGTCGTCAGCAACAGCGCGAGCACCAGGGCCGCGCGGCGCATCAAAGCTTCGAATCGGTTCATTAGAAATGTTTTATTTGATCTCGACAAGCGGAATATCCAGCAGGAAGGCCACCTTGCGCAGCGTGTCGCCCACATGCCCCGTACCGATCGCACAGTGGTGCGACGGGCCGGCCAGGCTCCACTCCTCGATGAAGCGGCGCGCCCCGCAGGCGAAGCGGTAGCGGCTGTTGGTATTGCCGATGCGCAGCGTCGGCCCCTCCACCGACTCGCCCTCGGCCATGAGCAGATAGACCCCATCGGGTCCCTCGCAGACCGACAGCAGCGTCACGGGGCCGTGCTTGACGCTCATCTGGATCGAGAGCCCCTTGCCGGGCTTGCCGTGGTAGAGCGGCAGCGGAACCAGTCCCACCGCCCCTTCGGCGATGGCGAAATGGGCCGGGCCGTCGTGCCCCAGCATCACGATGTCGTCGTCGAAATCCAATGCGTAGAACTCCGAGAAGGAGCCGCCCGCACCCAGCAGCGAGAGGATCTTCATCGCCTGCGCGTTCTTCACCTCGCACTCGCCCGCCACGGGGATTCCCCGTCCGGTGAGCAGCGTATTGCCGGCGATCACGGAGGTGACGATCCGCTCGTAGTCGTTGCCCGGAGCACCCTCGTAATAATAGGCCATCGCCCCCAGCCCGTGCGCCGCCACCAAGCGGTCGAGGGCCACCGACGTGCGCGCCGCACGCTCCAGCTCCGCCTGCTCGCATTCGGGCGACACCTCGAAAGCCGCGCGGAACTCCGCGATCTTGCCCGCGACCTCCGCGTCGGTCACCTCCTCTCGCAGGGCGTGCAGCTCGCACATTTCGAGCAGTTCGACGTGCGTCCCGAAGACGGCCGACTGGCGCGTCAGGTCGGTATATACGTCGAGCATCCCCCCGTAGTAGTGTCCCAGCACGCCGAGCCGGTTCCGACGCATACCGGCACAGACGCCCGCAGCGGCGATCCACTCGCCGATCTGCCGCCAGGCGACCGGATCGTCGAGCCATCCCGTCACGAAGGCGCACCGCCGGTGGCTGCGCGCCAGCACGCTGGCGATTTCGGGCGCCGAGCAGGCCTGGCAGTTCGCCAGCCACATGCCCGTCATCCGGCCGCGGTCGCCCAGGGCGTTGAGCCGCTCGTAATCGATGGCCGGCGTCGGTTGCAGGTTGAGCACCACCACCGGACAGTTGAGCCGCTGCACGACGGGCAGGATCGTCGACGACAGACAGTAGGTGGCCATATAGAGGAACACCAGATCGACCTGCTCGCGGGCGAAGAGCGAAGCCGCTTCGAGCGCGCGGGCAGGGCTGTCCACCATGCCGGCGTCCGCCACCTGCACGCCCGCGTCGCGCTCCATCCGATCGCGGATGCGCGCCTGATAGCCTTTCAATTCATCAAGCAGGCCGTCGAACTGGCCCCAGTAGGTATCGAGCCCCGTTCCGAACAGGCCGATTTTTGCGTTGGAATTCATAAACCGTATGACTTTTTCGATTTTTGTCTCAATGCAAAAGTAGCACGGATAGAGACCCTTCGATTTCTGTTTTTGATTTAAAGATTATACAAACGGTATCCGTACGATTTCGATTTTTGACCTAATTGTTATATAAAAACACAGGAGGCGGACAACGGTCCGATAAATTATCTATCTTTACCTCTGAAACCCACTCCGAACCTCTCCGACCGATGGAAACCTCCGCTCACATCAAGTATCTGCTCGCCAACGAGCAGGACAACCGCTGGGGCGTCGTCGTCACGACGACCGGCTATCAGATCATCGAACCGCAAACCTCCTACCCGCCGTCGAACCATCCTGTCCGCTACCTCTTTTCGGTCGAAAAGGGACGGCTGCTCAACGAGTACCAGCTGATCTACATCTCGCGCGGCGACGGGCAGTTCGTGTCGGCTTCGCACAAGGAGACCTCCTTCGAGGGCGGCGGCAAGTTCATCCTGCTCTTCCCCGGCGAGTGGCACAGCTACCGCCCCTCGCCCAAGACCGGCTGGCACGAGTACTGGATCGGATTCACCGGCCCCGACATCGACCGCAAGGTCGGCGCGAAGTTCCTCGACCCGCACCGGCCGCTTTTCAACGTCGGTTATCACGAGGATATCATCAATCTCTACAAACTGGCGTTGCGCACGGCGCAGGAGCAGGGCAGCGGCTTCCAGCAGATTCTGGCCGGCATCGTCAACCTGCTGCTGGGATTCGCCTACGCCGAGCACATGCAGACCGCACTCGAAGACATGCAGGTCGCCGCGCAGCTCAACGAGGCGAAGATCATCATGCAGGACAACTTCAACCGCAACCTCTCCTGCCAGGAGGTCGCCGCGCGCATCTGCATGAGCTACTCGCGGTTCCGCCGGCTCTTCCGGCAGTACGTCGGGTTCGCCCCGGCGCAATATCTGCTGGAACTGAAAATCAACAAGAGCAAGGAGCTGCTGACCAATTCGGCGCTCACCTGCCAGGAGATCGCCTTCGAGAGCGGATTCGAATACCCCTCGCATTTCAACATCGCCTTCAAGAAGAAGACGGGCATCACCCCCAACCAGTACCGCGACCTGACGCAGGGCCGGTTGCAGGAGATTCCCGATTCGATCCATTTGTAAAGGAGCCGTCCGCATCGTCTGCGACTCTCCGAACCGCACCTGCGCGCCCCTTTCCGATGAGCCGGAACCACGGGAAAACGCCCGCGTCCTTACCCTGCCGGGCCGCCGGCACCTCTCGAAACCGTCGCGGCGACGCTGCGTTCGACGATCCGCCCGCCTCCCGGGAAAAGCGGCGCGGTCTGCTGCCGCGCAAACCCTGCGATTTCCGACGTTCGCGGACATACGCAGCGGATGCACCGGCAGGGGAACGGATCGGCTTCGCGCCGCTGCTTTTTTCGATGGAAAAAAGACCCCGATCCATCGTGATCGTCCAGCGAGGCGGACGGCGGACTCCCTACATACATTCCCGCTCCGCGATCCTCTCCGGCTCTTTCTCCGAAAAGAAAGTGCGAACGGAATTTTCCGCGGAAGGGAGAGGCCGCGGAGACCGGCCGAAACGGCAGGCCTCCGCCCGCGAAGCGTCCCGCGGCGGTTCGCGTCTCCGGCGCCTCGCTCCGGCCGGCAGGGACGGAACGGATGCCCCGATTTTCGGTCGCCGAGCCGAAAGCGCCCCCGATCCGCGATATTTTCCGGCCGAAGGCGATAAGTTTGGAATATTTCCCTTAACTTTGCCGGAACGTAACTCAACAGTCAGGTTAGTAAACTATTATTATTTTTACCATTTTAGCAAGACATGGGAATGAATTCGATTCACGTGGTATTTGCCGAGGAGGATCATGCGAAGTTCGCCGACGAAATCTGTCGGCTGATCTACGAATCGGCATTGCAGCGTGGCACCGGCATCGCCAAGCGTTCGCCGGAGTACATTGCCTCCAAGATCAAGGGAGGCAAGGCCGTGGTCGCCCTCGACGGCGACCGGCTGGTCGGATTTAGCTACATCGAGTGCTGGGAGCACGGCGATTATGTAGCGACTTCTGGTCTGATCGTGAGTCCCGACTACCGCCACATGGGTTTGGCGGCGCGGATCAAGGAGAAGACCTTCGAACTAGCCCGACGACGATTCCCGTATGCTAAGATATTCAGTATCACGACATCGCTTCCGGTCATGAAGCTCAATTCGCGGCTGGGGTACGTGCCCGTGACCTTTTCGGAGCTGACCGACGACGAGACCTTCTGGAAGGGGTGCGAAGGGTGCTGCAACTACGACATCCTCCAACGCAACCATCGCCGCATGTGCCTCTGTACGGGGATGCTCTACGACCCGAAGCAGCCGCGTCGGGAACATTCGCGTCTGGCACCCTACCGGATGGCGTTCCGGAACTGGCTGAAAAAGGTGTTCAGCCTCAAAAAGAAGTAGAAAATCAAAAAACGGAAATAGCATGAAAAAGGAAAAAGTCGTACTGGCGTTCAGCGGGGGTCTCGATACCTCGTTCTGTGTGAAATACCTCTCCGAGGAGAAGGGCTACGAGGTGCATACCGCCATCGCCAACACGGGCGGCTTCTCGCCCGCCGAACTGAAAGTCATCGAGCAGAAGGCGCTCGCGCTGGGCGCTGCGAGCCACGTCACGCTCGACATCGAGCAGGAGTATTACGAGAAGAGCATCAAATACATGGTCTTCGGCAATATCCTGCGCAACGGCACCTATCCCATTTCGGTCAGCTCGGAGCGTATCTTCCAGGCCATCGCCATCATCGAGTACGCCAAGAAGATCGGCGCCGACTATGTGGCGCACGGTTCGACGGGCGCCGGCAACGACCAGGTGCGCTTCGACCTGACGTTCCAGATTCTGGCCCCCGAAATCGGCATCATCACCCCCACGCGCGACATGACGCTCACGCGCGAGTACGAGATCGACTACCTGAAAAAGCACGGCTACGAGGCCGATTTCAAGAAGCTGGAATACTCGATCAACAAGGGGCTGTGGGGCACCTCGATCGGCGGCAAGGAGACGTTGCACTCCAAGGAGACGCTGCCCGAGGAGGCCTACCCCTCGCAGGTGACCGAACACGAGCCGCGCACGCTGCGCATCGCCTTCGAGCGGGGTGAGATCGCCGCCGTCGACGGCAAGCCCTACGCCGACAAGGTCGAGGCGATCCGCGCCGTGGAGGCCATCGGCGCGAAGTACGGCATCGGCCGCGACATGCACATCGGCGACACGATCATCGGCATCAAGGGCCGCGTGGGCTTCGAGGCCGCCGCACCGATGCTCATCATCGCCGCGCACAAGATGCTCGAAAAGCATACGCTCACCAAGTGGCAGCTCTACTGGAAGGATCAGCTTTCGACGTGGTACGGCATGTTCCTCCACGAGGCGCAGTACCTCGAACCCGTGATGCGCGACATCGAGCGCTTCCTCGACCATTCGCAGGAGAACGTGACGGGCGAAGTGGAACTGACGCTGCGTCCCTACGGCTATACGCTCGTGGGCGTGCAGTCGCCGCTGGACCTGATGAAGACCGATTTCGGCGAGTACGGCGAAGTCAACAAGGCGTGGACGGCCGACGACGTGAAGGGCTTCACGAAGATTCTGGGCAACCAGATGAAGATCTACTACAACGTGCAGGCACGTAACGGCAAGGCGAAGAAATGAGGGTCGGCGTCATCGGCGGCGCCGGCTACACGGCCGGCGAACTGCTGCGGCTGCTGGTGAATCATCCGGCGGCCGAGATCGTATTCGTCCACAGCGACAGCAACGCGGGCAACGCCCTCGGCGACGTGCACGGCGGGCTGCTGGGCGAGACCGACCTGCGTTTCACGGCGGAATACGATCTGGGGGCGATCGACGTGCTGTTCCTCTGCTCGGCGCACGGCCGGAGCCGCGAGTTCCTCGCGGCGAACGCCCTGCCCGAAGGGTTGCGGATCGTCGATCTGGCGCAGGATTTCCGCGACGAGTCGGAGGGTTTCGTCTACGGACTTCCCGAACTGAACCGCGACCGCATCCGTGCGGCGCGGCGCGTGGCCAATCCCGGCTGCTTCGCCACGGCGATCCAGCTGGCGCTGCTGCCGCTGGCCCGTGAGGGATTGTTGCGGGAGGAGGTGCACGCGACGGCCGTCACGGGTTCGACGGGTGCGGGGGTGAAACCTTCGGCCACGACCCATTTCAGCTGGCGGACGGACAACATCTCGGTCTACAAGGCCTTCACGCACCAGCACCTCTCGGAGATCGGCCGCACGCTCGGCGCGATGCAGGGGGGCGCGGCGCCCGAAATCAACTTCGTGCCGATGCGCGGCGACTTCGCCCGCGGCATTCTGGCCAGCGTCTACACCGACTGCGACCTTCGGCAGGAGGAGGCCGAGGCATTGTACCGCGACTTTTATGCGGATGCGGCCTTCACCTTCGTGGCCGATCGGCCGATCGACCTCAAACAGGCGGTCAACACCAACAGGGCGGTGGTGCAGGTGGCCAAATACGGCCGCAAGCTGCATATCGTCTCGGTGATCGACAACCTGCTCAAAGGGGCTTCGGGGCAGGCCGTGCAGAACATGAACCTGCTCTTCGGGCTCGACGAGCGCGAGGGGCTGCGGCTCAAAGCGAGCGCATTCTGACGCCGGGCGTCAGGGCCGAGAATTCAGAACCGAATTCCCCCTGCGGTCGGCCGCGTGTCGCAGCCTGCGGAGGGGAGCCATGGCGAGCCTCCGCCGCCGGAGGCTGCGGCTCGTGCGGCTCATGGAGCCGCCTGTACGATGGCGGGGCGGACGAGTCCCGACGACGGCCTTTTCGAACGACAGTCTGCGCGCGAGACTCGCGGAGGAGGGTTCGGAAGCGGACGGTCTTATGGCGAGCATGTTGCGGCCGACTTCCGAAGGCCTCTTCATCGGGCGGCGGGCGGAACATCCGACAGCGGCTCAGATGCGCGGCGGCTATTTTTAATTCTTTTAATTCGCAAGAAGAAGATGGAACTATTCGATGTCTATTCCTTATATCCGGTCGAGCCGGTGCGCGGCAGCGGCAGCTACGTCTACGATGCCGCAGGCACGGAGTACCTCGACCTCTACGGCGGCCATGCCGTCATTTCGATCGGCCATGCGCATCCGCATTACGTGCGGATGATCTCGGAGCAGGCCGCACGGCTGGGATTCTACTCCAATTCGGTGGAAAACTCGTTGCAGCACACGCTGGCCGAGCGGCTGGGAGCATTGTCGGGTTACGACGACTACCGGCTTTTCCTCTGCAACTCGGGCGCCGAAGCCAATGAAAACGCTCTGAAACTGGCGTCGTTCCACACGGGGCGGGCCAAGGTGCTGGCCTTCGGCGGAGCTTTCCACGGCCGTACGTCGGGCGCCGTCGAGGTGACCGACAATCCCGCGATCCGCTCGCCCTTCAACGCCACGGCCAACGTGGAGTTCGTGCCGCTGAACGACATCGGGGCGGTCGAGCGCAAGCTCGCCGCGCGCGAGTTCGCCGCCGTGATCGTCGAAGGCATTCAGGGCGTGGCGGGCATCCGCTGCCCCGAGGAGGGATTCCTTCGCGCGCTGCGCGAGGCGACCGAGCGCACGGGGACGGTGCTGATCCTCGACGAGATCCAGTCGGGGTACGGCCGCACGGGGCGTTTCTTCGCCCACCAGTGGGCGGGCATCCGTCCCGATCTGATTACGACTGCCAAGGGCATGGGCAACGGCTTCCCGATCGGCGGCGTACTCATCGCGCCGCAGTTCGAGGCCCGCAAGGGGATGCTGGGCACCACCTTCGGCGGCAACCATCTGGCCTGCGCGGCGGCGATCGCCGTGGCCGACACGATCGCGGCCGAGGGGCTGGTCGAGAACGCCCGCAGGGTGGGTGACCGCTTGCTCGAACGTTTGCGCACGCTGCCCGCGCTGCACGACGTGCGCGGACGCGGCCTGATGATCGGTTTCGACGTCGAGGGTTCGGCTTCGGAGCTGCGGCGCCGGCTCGTCTTCGAGCAGCACGTCTTCACGGGCGGCGCGGGGGCGCATACCGTGCGGCTGCTGCCGGCACTGGGGCTGAGCGAGGCGCAGGCCGACGAATTCGTCGCGCGCCTGAAAGCATTATTGGAGGATTTTCATTAAAAAACGGATACGACCATGCGGAAATTTACCTGTGTCGCCGACATCGGCGATCTCGCGGCGGCGGTGGCCGAAGCGCTCGAAGTCAAGCGCGACCGCTTCGCCTACCAGCATCTGGGGCGGAACAAGACCCTGCTGATGATCTTCTTCAATTCCAGCCTGCGCACCCGCCTGTCGACGCAGAAGGCGGCGATGAACCTGGGGATGAACGTCATGGTGCTCGACGTGAATCAGGGCGCATGGAAACTCGAAACCGAGCGCGGCGTGGTGATGGACGGCGACAAGGCCGAACATCTGCTGGAAGCGATCCCCGTGATGGGTTCCTACTGCGACCTGATCGGCGTGCGGTCGTTCGCCCGCTTTCAGGACAAGACGGAGGACTACGAGGAGCGCGTGCTCGAACAGTTCATCCGCTACTCGGGGCGTCCGGTCTTCTCGATGGAGGCCGCTACGCGCCACCCGTTGCAGAGTTTCGCCGATCTGATCACGATCGAGGAGCACAAGCGCACGGCGCGTCCCAAAGTGGTGATGACGTGGGCGCCGCATCCCAATGCGCTGCCGCAGGCCGTGCCCAACTCGTTCGCCGAGTGGATGAACGCCGCGGACTACGACTTCGTGATCGCCCATCCCGAAGGGTACGAACTCGACCCCCGCTTCGTGGGCGGCGCACGTGTGGAACACGACCAGCGTCGCGCGCTCGAAGGGGCCGATTTCGTCTATGCCAAGAACTGGGCGGCCTATGCCGATCCCAACTACGGCCGGGTGCTGAGCCGCGACCGCGACTGGACGGTCGACGCCGAGAAGATGGCGCTCACGAACGACGCCTTCTTCATGCACTGCCTGCCCGTGCGGCGCAACATGATCGTCACGGACGAGGTGATCGAGTCGCCGCGCAGTCTGGTGATTCCCGAGGCGGCCAACCGCGAGATCTCGGCCCAGGTGGTGCTCAAACGATTGTTGGAGGGACTGGAATAGCTATGGAACGGATCACCGTAGTCAAGATCGGCGGCAACGTCATCGATTCGCCCGAGGCGACGGCGCGCTTCGTCGAGGCTTTCGCTGCGCTCGAAGGGCCGAAGCTGCTCGTCCACGGCGGAGGAAAGCTCGCCACGCGTCTGGCCGCGCAGCTGGGCATCGAGAGCCGCATGGTCGACGGACGGCGCATCACCGACCGCGAGACGCTCGACGTAGTGACGATGGTCTACGCCGGACTGATAAACAAGCGGCTCGTCGCGGCCTTGTCGGCCGCTGGCTGCCGCGCGATCGGGCTGTCGGGCGCCGACGGCGATGCCGTCACCTCGGTGCGGCGTGCGGCCGGAGCCGTCGACTACGGCTATGTGGGCGACATCGCCGAGGGGGGCGTGAACGTCGAATTGCTGCGCACGCTGCTCGATGCGGGGCTGACGCCCGTCTTCTCGGCCATCACGTGCGACGGGCGGGGAACGCTGCTCAATACGAACGCCGACAGCGTGGCGTCGGCCGTGGCGGTCGCCGCTTCGCGCATCGCGCCGACGCAGCTCGTCTTCTGTTTCGAGAAGGCGGGGGTGCTGCGCGACGTGGAGGACGAACGGAGCGTCATCGCCGAAATCACGCCCGACACCTACGCCGCGCTGCGTGCCGAAGGGGCGATCAGCGCGGGGATGCTGCCCAAGATCGACGGGGCGCTGCGCGCCGTCGCCAGCGGCGTGGAGAGCGTGGTCATCAAGCAGGCCGAGGCGCTGCTCGACGCGGGCGGCACGACGATCCGGGGTTGACGAAACGATTGCGCAGACGGTTATGGAGAGATTGAACGAATTGCAGGCCGAGGCGGTCGCACTGCTCGAAAGGCTGGTGGCCACTCCGTCGGTGTCGCGCGACGAGGCGCGCACGGCCGATCTGCTGACGGGCCACCTCGCGGCGCACGGCATCGCCGCCGAGCGGCTGTACAACAACGTCTATGCGCGCGCGGCGCATTTCGACGCCGCGAAGCCCACGCTGCTGCTCAACTCGCACCACGACACGGTGCGTCCCACGGCGGCGTGGACGCGCGACCCTTTCGCGGCGACGTGGGAGGGCGAACGGCTCTACGGACTGGGAGCCAACGACGCCGGCGCGTCGGTCGCGGCCCTCACGGCCGCCTTCCACCACTATTACGATGCGGAACTGCCTTTCAACCTGCTGCTGGCCCTCTCGGGCGAGGAGGAGTGCATGGGCGAACACGGCACGCGGGCGCTGCTGCCCGCACTGGGGCCGATCGACATGGCGCTCGTGGGCGAGCCGACGCGGATGCGGGCGGCTGTCGGCGAACGCGGACTGGTAGTGCTGGACTGCACGGCGCACGGCCGCGCCGGCCATGCGGCGCGCGACGAGGGGATCAACGCCCTCTACATCGCTGCGGACGACATCGCATGGCTGCGCGGTTATCGATTCGAACGCTGCTCGCCGCTGCTGGGGCCGATCCGCATGACGGCCACGCAGATCGAGGCGGGAACGCAGCACAACGTCGTGCCGGCCGAGTGCCGCTTCGTGGTGGACGTGCGTACGACCGACGCCTATACGAACGAAGAGACGGTCGAAATCGTGCGCCGGCACATGCGTTCGGAAGCGGTGCCGCGCTCGACGCGCATCCGCGCTTCGGCCGTCGCGCCCGAACACCCGCTGGTCGGGGCGGCCGCGGCGCTCGGCGTCGAACGCTTCGTCTCGCCCACCACGTCGGACATGGCGCTCATGGCATTCCCGTCGCTCAAAATGGGCGCGGGCGATTCGGCGCGCTCGCATACGGCCGACGAATACGTGTTCCGCAGCGAAGTGGAGCAGGGGGTGGAAGGTTACATACGTTACATTGCCGAACTGGCGAAAAGATATTGACGATGGCGAAATTATGGGACAAGGGTTTCGAACCCGACGAGATGATCGAACGTTTCACGGTGGGCGACGACCGTCAGCTCGACATGCGGCTGGCCAGGTACGACGTCGAAGGGTCGATGGCCCACATCCGGATGTTGGAACACATCGGCCTGCTGACGGCCGACGAGTTGAAGACCCTGCTGGCGGGGCTGGAACAGATCCGAAGCGAGATCGAGGAGGGGCGGTTCGAGATCGAGGAGGGGACGGAGGACGTCCACTCGCAGGTCGAACTGCTGCTCACGCGGCGCCTGGGCGAGGTGGGCAAGAAGATCCACGCCGGCCGCTCGCGCAACGATCAGGTGCTGGTCGACCTGAAACTCTTCCTGCGCGACGAACTGCGGCAGACGGCGCATCGCGTGCGCACGCTCTTCGACCGATTGCAGGAGTTGAGCGAACGCTACCGCGACGTGCTGATGCCCGGTTATACGCACTTACAGGTGGCGATGCCCTCGTCGTTCGGGTTGTGGTTCGGCGCCTATGCCGAGACGCTGGTGGACGATATGCAACTGCTGGCGGCCGCCTACGACGTGGCCAATCAGAATCCGCTGGGGTCGGCGGCCGGCTACGGCTCGTCGTTCCCGCTGGATCGGACGATGACCACGCGGCTGCTGGGGTTCGCCGACCTGAACTACAACGTCGTGGCGGCGCAGATGAGCCGCGGCAAGAGCGAACGCGCCGCCGCCGCGGCCGTGGCCGCCGTGGCCGCCACGCTGGGGCGCTTCGCCATGGACGTCTGCCTCTACATGAGCCAGAACTTCGGCTTCGTGTCGTTCCCCGACGAGCTGACCACCGGATCGAGCATCATGCCCCACAAGAAGAATCCCGACGTCTTCGAGATCATGCGCGGCAAGTGCAACCGCCTGCAAGGCGTTCCCAACGAGATCGCGCTGCTCGTGACCAACCTGCCGCTGGGCTACCACCGCGATCTGCAACTGTTGAAGGACATCCTTTTTCCTGCCACCGCGACGCTGGCCGAATGCCTTGCGATGTGCGATTTCATGTTGCAGCATATCCGCGTGCGGGAGAATATCCTCGACGATGCGCGTTACGACTACCTCTTCACCGTGGAGGACGTCAACCGGCTGGTGTTGCAGGGCGTGCCGTTCCGCGAGGCCTACCGCCGCGTGGGCGAGCAGGTGCAGGCGGGGACGTACCGGCCCACGCGCGAGGTGCGCCACACCCACGAAGGGAGTATCGGCAATCTCTGCAACGACCGCATCCGCGCCAAGATGGAACGCGTGATGGAGCGGTTCGAGTAGGTCGGGGTGCCGTCGGGACGCGGGTCCGCGACTTCGGCAATGAGAATCCGGCGAATTTCAAATTCTGAAATTCGCCGGATCTCGTTTATTTTCGACATCGGGATCCGATCACAGCCCCGCCGCACGCTTCGCACGTGCATCGTAGTCAGACCTCCGCCAGCAGTGCATCGACCTCTTCGCGCATCGGAACGGCGCTTTGGGCGCCCATGCGCGTGACGGCGATCGCCGAAGCCGCCGTGGCGAAACGCACCGCCTCCGAGAGCGGACGCCCTTCGGAAAGCGCCACGGCCAGCGCACCGTTGAAGGTGTCGCCCGCACCCGTCGTATCGACCGCCTCGACCCTCCGTGCCGCCACCCGTTCGCAGCTCTCCGCCCCCTTGACGAGTGCGCCCTCGCTGCCGAGCGTCACCACCACGTGCCGCACGCCGCGCGCCAGCAACGCGTCGGCCGCCCGTTCCGCACCGGCCGCATCGGCTACGGGCATTCCCGTGAGCATGGCGCACTCCCCGCGGTTGGGCGTAAGCAGGTAGCAGCGCCGCAGCAGCTCGTCGGGGATCGCCGCCGCAGGGGCGGGATTGAGGATCACCCGCACGCCGTGCCGCTCGGCCACCTCGACCGCACGCATCACCGCAGGCAGCGGAATTTCGAGCTGCAACACGACGAAATCCGCCGCCGCGATCTCGGCCTCCGCCCGATCGACGTCCTCCGGCGACAAACGCTCGTTGGCGCCCGGGGCCACGACGATCGAATTCTCGGCCGCCCCATCGACGCAGATCAACGCCACGCCCGACGGCACGGTTGCGTCGCGCGTCACATGGCGCACGTCCAACCGCTCGGCGCGGTAGCCCGCGAGCGCACGCTCGCCGAACAGATCATTCCCCACGCGCGCCACGAAGGTCACTTCGCCGCCCAGCCGCGAAGCCGCGACGGCCTGATTGGCCCCCTTGCCGCCGCCTGACATCATGAAGCTGCCGCCGAGAATCGTTTCGCCCGGCGAAGGCATCCGGTCGGTCTTCACCACCAAATCGGTATTGGAGCTGCCGATCACCACTATTTTTCCCATAAATCGAACAAATCGGTTAGTTAGTAAAGTTTCAGGTTCAAACGCTCCGCATCCGGCGTGCGGACAACCGCGGTCATCATCCCGCAAAACAGCCGTCCAGCTTCAACGCAAACGTTTGTGCAAGTTCTGCAAAAGTAAAAACGAAAAGTAAAAAAACAAAATCGCGGCCCTGTTTTTCACATATTTTTCTAACTTTGTCTCGAAATAGACCCGCCTATGTCGAAAGAGACCCTCATCAGCATCGCGCAACGCACCGGCTTTTCGGTTTCGACCGTCTCCCGCGTACTGAGCGGACAGGCCGCCAAATACCGTATCAGCGAGAAGACCGTCGCGCTCATCGCGCGCGAGGCCGAACGCTGCAACTACACGCCCAGCCTGCTGGCCAAAGGGCTGCGCACCAGCCGTACCGACACGCTCGGTCTGCTGATCCCCAGCATCGACAACCCCTATTTCGCCCATATCGCCAGCATCATCGTCCACGAAGCGCGGGCGAAGGGCTACAAAGTCATCCTGATCGACACGTCGGAGGACGAACGCAACGAACGCGAGGGAGTCCGTTCGCTCCTGTCGCGCAAGGTCGACGGCATCCTGATCGCCCCGGCGGGCGACGACCCCGCCTTTCTGGAAGCGACCGCGCACCAGACGCCCGTCGTCTGCATCGACCGCCACTTCGCGAAGACCTCGCTGCCCTACGTGGTGACCGACAACCTGCGAGGCGGCCGCGAGGCGACGCAGCACCTCATCGACCGCGGCCACCGGCGGATCCTCTGCATCCAGGGCGTGCGCCACTCGATCCCGTCGGCCGACCGCGTGCGGGGCTACCGGCAGGCGCTCGAAGACAACGGGCTGAGCGCCTACGCCCGCGTCACGGGCGACGGGTTCTCGATCCGCAACGGGTACGAACAGACCTTGCGGGCGCTGCACGTCCGACAGCGGCCCACGGCCATCTTCGCGCTGAGCAACACGATTCTGCTGGGTGCGCTCAAAGCCGTGCGCGAAATGAAACTGCGCATTCCGGACGACATCTCGCTCGTCTCGTTCGACAACTACGACTACCTCGACTACCTCGACCCCGCCGTCACCCGCGTCGGCCAGCCCAGCGACGAGATCGGCGCGCAGGCGATGGAAATTCTCCTGCAACGGATCGCGGGCGAAACCGGCGGGGAGGAGCAACGGCGTCTGCCGCCTTCGCTGATCGTCTGCCGGTCGGTGAGAAAATTATAAGTTTTCGGGAAGAGAAGCTCTTTTCTGCCTGAAAAGACTATATTTGCAAACGAAAAGCAACAAGACTACTAAAAACTTCCCGAAAAAGAAACCCGAAATGAAAACTTCCACCCTCTCCCGCGCACTCGTCCTGGGGGCCGCATCCGTCCCCGCGCTGACGGCCGTTTCATGCGACAAGATGCCCGAACGCAAGCCCAACGTGATCTTCATCCTGATGGACGACGCCGGCTACGGCGATTTCGGCTGTTACGGCCAGACGCGCATCGAAACGCCCAACATCGACTCGCTGGCAGCACGCGGCATCCGCTTCACCGACATGTATTCGGCCGCTCCGCTCTCGTCGCCCGCCCGCTGCGGCCTGCTGACGGGCATGCACACGGGACACGCCCAGATCCGCGCCAACGACGAGATGACCGCGCGCGGCGACGTGTGGAACCACGAAGCGATGCTGCGCGACTCGACGCTCGAAGGACAGGCCCCGCTCAAAGCGGGCACGCCGACGCTCGGCTCGGTGATGCGGCAGGGCGGCTACCGCACGGCGATGATCGGCAAGTGGGGCGTCGGCGGCCCCGCCACCGAGAGTACGCCCAACAAGATGGGCTTCGACGAATATTTCGGCTGCATCTGCCAGCGACAGGCGCACTGCTACTATCCGCCTTTCCTCTGGGAGAACGACCGCCGCATCTATCTGGACAACGAGCTGCTGCCCCCGGGCACGCCGCTCGACGAGGGCGCCGATCCGCTCGACCCGCACAGCTACGACAAATATACGCAGCAGACGTACAGCCCCGACATCATGTACGACCGCGTGCTGCGCTTCGTGAACGAAAACCGCGAACGGCCCTTCTTCCTGATGTGGACGACGCCCATCCCGCACAGCCCGATGCAGGCTCCCGACGAGATGGTGCAGTACTACGTCGAGAAGTTCGGCGACGAAGCGCCGATCGAAGGCAAGGGGTATTTCCCCTCGCGCTGGCCGCACGCCACCTACGCCGCGATGATCACCTATTTCGACCGGCAGGTCGGCGGGCTGGTGGCCGAATTGAAGCGGCTGGGCATCTGGGACGACACGATCATCGTCGTCACGAGCGACAACGGGCCGGCGTCGAACTCCTGCTCCTCGACCGAATGGTTCCAGAGCGCGCATCCCTTCCGCAGCGGCAAGGGATGGGGCAAATCGTCGCTGCGCGAAGGCGGCATCCGGATGCCCTTCATCGTGGCGTGGGGCGACCGCATCGAGCGGCCGCACGTGAACGGACACGTCGGCTACTTCCCCGACGTGATGCCCACGCTGTGCGACATCGCCGGCGTCGAAACGCCCCCGACCGACGGCATCTCGCTGTGGCCCACGATCCGCGGCAAGGAGCGCCGCCAGCAGGAACACGACTACCTCTACTGGGAATTCCCCGGCGGCAAGGGATGGGTCGCCGTGCGTTGGGGCGACTGGAAAGGGCTGCTGCGCAAGGTCAAGGAGGGAAATACGCAGCTCGAACTCTACGACGTGCGGCACGACCTGTTGGAAGAGCACGACGTGGCGGCCGACCACCCCGACGTGGTGGCCCGGATGTGGGAATTCATCCGCGCCTCGCACACCGAGCCGGAAAACCCGCTTTTCAAAATGGAGATCCCCGAAGTCTGACCGGCAGGCCGACCGCATGCGAAGGCTCCGTCTTCGCCGCGAAGGGCCGGACGGCCGAATAGCTCCTCCGAAGGGAGGTGCGACAAACCGACGCTGACACCGCAATGGACGAAATACTCTCATACCGGCAATACGTGCGGCCCTTCTATGTAATGGCCAAACCCGCGGGTGCGCGCTGCAACCTGCGGTGCACCTATTGCTACTACCTCGAAAAGAGCAACCTCTACCCCGCCGCACCCGCGCAGACGATGAGCGACGAACTGCTCGAACGCTTCATCCGCGACTACATCGCCGCACAGGCGGGCGACGCCGTATCCTTCGCATGGCACGGAGGCGAAACCCTGCTGCGCTCGCGCGACTTCTACCGCCGCGTGATCGAACTGCAACGACGTTACGCCGACGGACGGCAGATCGACAACAGCATCCAGACCAACGGCACGCTTCTGGACGATGCGTGGTGCGAGTTCTTCCGCGAAAACGGCTGGCTGGTGGGAATCTCGCTCGACGGACCGCCCGAGGCGCACGACCTCTACCGCCGCGACCGGCAGGGAGGCCCCACGTTCGAGGCGGTGATGCGGGGCGTGGCGCTGTTGCAGAAACACGGCGTGGAGTGGAACGCGCTGGCCGTAGTCAACCGCCGCAACGCCGACGACCCCGCGGGATTCTACCGGTTCTTCCGCTCGATCGGCTGCCGGTTCCTGCAATTCACCCCCGTCGTGGAACGCATCCTGCCGCACGACGACGGCCGACAGCTCGCCTCGGCAGCCGACGCCGGCGCCCCGCTGGCCGATTTTTCGGTCACGCCCGAACAGTGGGGACGCTTCACCTGCGCGCTGTTCGACGAGTGGGTCGTCGGCGACGTGGGGCGCATTTTCGTGCAGCTGTTCGACGCCACGCTGGCCAACTGGGTGGGCGAAGCGCCGGGCGTCTGCACGCTCTCGAAGAACTGCGGTCATGCGGGGGCGTTGGAGTTCAACGGCGATCTCTACGCCTGCGACCACTTCGTCTTCCCCGAATACAAGCTGGGAAACATCCTCGAAACACCGCTCACGGAGCTGATGCGCGGCCCGCGCCAGACGGCCTTCGGCGACGCCAAACTGCGGGCGCTGCCCACGCAGTGCCGCCGCTGCCGCTACCTGTTCGCCTGCAACGGCGAGTGTCCCCGCAACCGTTTCGAACGCACGCGCGAAGGCGAGCCCGGGCTGAACTATCTCTGCAAGGGCTACCAGCGGTTTTTCCGTCATGCGGAGCCCTACATGGACTTCATGCGGAACGAACTGATGCACCGCCGCGCCCCCGCCAACGTGATGGAGTGGGCGCGAAAACGAATGGGCGACGGCCGTTAGAGACCCTGCGGCAACCGAAAATTACGAACCAAACCCTTCGATCGAAATGAACAAGATCCGAATGATCGCACTGGCCGCCTGCATGGCCGCGACGCTCGACGCCTCGGCTCAGGAGCAGGAGATCCGTCTCTTCTCGCACCGCGGCGGACGCATGGAACATGATGAAAACACCCTTTCGGCCTTTCAGGCCAGCTACGACGCCGGCTACCGCGGCTTCGAAACCGACATCCGCATGACCCGCGACGGCGCGCTGGTCATCACCCACGACAGCTCGCTCGAACGCACGACCGACGGCACGGGAACCGTCGAGGAGAAGACCGAGGCCGAAATCCGCCGACTGCGCACCAAGCAGGGCAACAAGGTGCTCTTCCTCGACGAACTGCTCGAATTCCTCGAAGGCAAAGAGGGCCTCTACGTCGAGTTCGAGATGAAGACCCACCCCGCGGCGCTCTACCCCGAGGAACGGCTGGCCCGATACTGCGACGAACTCTACCGCATGGTGAAGGCGGCCGAGCCGGCCGACGCGCAGTTCATCTTCACGTCGAGCGACTACCGTGCGCTGCGCTACATGCAGATGAACCATCCCGACGCCGAGCTGATGCTCATCACGGGCAAACCCTGCTGCGACGAGACGATCGATTTCAGCAAGGCCGTAGGCATCAAGCGCCTGAGCTGCACGATGGACGGCACGAGCCGCAAGGCGGTGAAGAAGGCGCACAAGGAGGGGCTGACCGTCATCCTGTGGCCCGGCCAGTCGGTCGAGGATTTCATGCTCGGCGCCTATCTGGGCTGCGACCTGATGTGCACCGACGTGCCCATCCGCGTCAAGAACTGGCTGGCGGAGAACGCCCCCTACATCAAGGTGAAATACTGAGCGGACACGTTCCTCCGCCCGACACACGACCGGAGCCTCCGAAAGGCTCCGGTTTTCGTCTCCCCGCAAACGGAAGGCGTACCGGCCGGAAGAAAATGAAAGGGAATCGAAAGGAATCGGACGCCGGCGTTTGCAAAACCGAAAAAAAAACGCTACTTTTGTTCGTCGCTCCCGGCACGCGGTATTCCCGAAAAGGTGAATCCCGCCGTCACGGGCGAACGATCATCCATGACATTCGAGAACTTACATAACCTAAATTCAAATTCGATGAAAGCTATCCGTTTGATCGCACTGGCCGCCTGCATGGCCGCGACGCTCGACGCCTCGGCTCAGGAGCAGGAGATCCGTCTCTTCTCGCACCGCGGCGGACGCATGGAACACGATGAAAACACCCTTTCGGCCTTCCAGGCCAGCTACGACGCCGGCTACCGCGGCTTCGAGACCGACATCCGCATGACCCGCGACGGTGCGCTGGTCATCACCCACGACAGTTCGCTCGAACGCACGACCGACGGCACGGGAACCGTCGAGGAGAAGACCGAGGCCGAAATCCGCCAATTGGCGACCAAGCAGGGCAACAAGATGATGTTCCTCGACGAACTGCTCGAATTCCTCAAAGGCAAAGAGGGCCTCTACGTCGAATTCGAGATGAAGACCAAACCCGAGGCGCTCTATCCCGAGGAGCGGCTCCATGCCTACTGCGACAAGCTCTACGACGCGGTCATGGCCGTCAAACCGGCCGACGCGACCTTCGTCTTCACCTCGGGCGATTACCGCGGCCTGCGTTACCTGCAAGCCAAGCATCCGGGCGTCGATCTGCTGCTCATCACCTCGAAGCCCTGCAACGACGAGACGATCGACCTCTGCAAGGCCATGGGCATCAAGCGCATGGGTGCCACGATGGACGGCACGAGCCGCAAGGCGGTGAAGAAGGCGCACAAGGAGGGGCTGATCGTCAGCCTGTGGCCCGGCCAGTCGGTCGAGGACTTCATGCTCGGCGCCTACCTGGGCTGCGACTACATGTGCACCGACGTACCGATCGAGGTCAAAGGCTGGCTGGCGGAGAAAGCTCCGTGGATCAAGGTGAAATACTGATCGCCCGCCTCCGACGACAAGAGCCCTCGCAGCATGCGCTGCGAGGGCTCTTGTCATTCCGGACCGCACGGAGCGCGCGGGCGTCAGAACTCGAACCGGCTGAGCACCGACGTCTCGGAGAGTTCGCGGTTGCGCGGCGCACGCAGGCGGAAATGTTCCGTCTGCTGATGCGCTTCGAGCGACGCGGCGTCCCGCCACGTCTCGAAAATCAGGATGCGCGACGAATCGCGGCTGTTCTCGTAGATCTCGTAGCCGATGCACCCCGGTTCGGTCCTTGACGCCTCGGCAAGCAGCAGAAGGTTTTCCAGCAATGCCGCGCGATTTCCGGCCGACACGCTCATCTCGACGTTCAGGCGTACCCTCTTCGGCGCCGTGGCGCTATTCCTACACCCCGCCAGAAAGGCGCCGAGCGTCAGAAAGAGGAAAATTCGTGTTTTCATAAAATCATTATCTTTCGGCACGAGGCAATCGAACCCGCCGGCCTCAACGGCCGGCTTCCTCCGCCCGACGGATCGACAAGCACTCCTCCACACGGTCGAGAACGGCCTGCGGCGGAATGCGCATACAGCGGTAATCGCCGAACTTGCAGCGCCGCTGTCCGTAGACCGAACAGGGACGACACGGCAGGTCGAGCTGCACCACCCCCTCCGGCGGACAACCGTAACCCAGAAAGCCCAGCGCGGGATGCGTGGCGCCCCACACCGATACGACGGGCGTGGCCACCAGCGAGGCCATGTGCATCGCCAGCGAGTCCATCGAAACGACACAGTCGAGATTGGCGATCAGATCCAGCTCTCCGGCAAAACGGACGCGCCCCCAAAGCGCCGTGACATTGGGATGTTCGCGCTCCATACGTTCGGCGAAGGCCGCTTCGCCGCCGCCTCCGCTGTGGATGAAGACGCGGTCGTAGCGGGCGCTCAGTCCGGCGACTAGTCCGGCTGCCAAATCTTCGGGGTAGGTCTTGCCCGCCTGCGCCGAAAAGGGTGCGAAGCCGATCCACACTCCTTTTTTCTCCCCGAACGGATTCGGCCGTACCGGCTTCGCCGCAGGCTGCGGATCGTCGAAGACGAAGCCCAGACGGCGCAGCACGTCGCAATAACGCACGACGGTATGTTTGAGCGGCGAGGCGGCCGGATTCGTACACCCCAGCCGGAACCACTTCTCGATACGCCCCTTGTCGATGCGCGCCGCCGGCATTCCGTGCAGCCGGAGCAGCAGGCCGACGATGCGCGAACGCAACACCCCGTGCATGTCGGCCACGGCGTCGATTCCCCGCCGCCGCGCCTCGCCGGCCAGACGCAGCAACCCGAGCACCCCCTTGTGGCGGCCTGCGTAGTCGGCTTCCAGAAAATCGACGTCCAGCCCCGCGAAGAAAGGCTTGAAGAGCGGCCGCGTGAGCACCGTAACGCGAACGTCGGGGTACGCTTCGCGCAATGCGCGAAGGGCGTGCGGCACCATCGCCACATCGCCCATCGCCGAATTGCGGATCACCAGAATATGTCGCGGCAACTTTCTATTTCTTAGCGCCATAGAGCACCGGATTCAATGCCGGATCGTTGTACATCTTCATCTGTTTGTAGGTCTTCATGTACTTGCGCCCCACCTCGATGTCCTCGATCAGCTCCTCGATCGCACGCGACAGGTCGACCTGCTGCGAGAGCAGCACGTCGAGCTTTTTGCGGCAGGCGTCGCGGTGCGCCTCGTCCACGTCGCTACGCTGCGTCTCCTGACGCATGTGGTAGATTTTCAGCGCCAGAATCGACAGCCGGTCGATCGCCCACGCCGGCGTTTCGGTATTGAGACGCGCGTCGGACTGCGGCACGACCGCCTTGTATTTGTCCAGCAGATAGGAGTCGATGTACTCCACCATGTCGGTGCGCACCTGATTCGACTTGTCGATGCGGCGCTTGATCGCCAGCGCCTCGACGGGATCGATCTGCGGATCGCGGATGATATCCTCCAGATGCCACTGCACCGTATCCACCCAGTTCTTCATATAGAGCAGATGATCGAGCGAACCCTCGTCGAAGGGGTTCTCGACCGGATGATCCACATCGTCGAAACGGTGGTAATCGTCGATCGCACGATTGAAGATCCGGTTCGCATTTTCCGTAAACATAACTTTCATTTCATTAGTTGTAATTCTCGAAAGAAATCGCTATCTTTGTTTCACTATACACAAATGTAACTATTAATTTTGAAAAAATCAATACTCGTCGCGATTTTATTCCTTTCGGGGTTCGGCGCCCTCCATGCGCAGACGCGCCAGACCCGCGAGGAGTACATCGACCGCTACAAGCACATCGCCGTGGCGCATATGGAACGCTACGGCATTCCGGCCAGCATCACGCTGGCGCAGGGCATTCTGGAATCCGACTGCGGCAACAGCGCGCTGTCGCGTTCGTCGAACAACCATTTCGGCATTAAGTGCAAAAGCGACTGGACGGGACGGCGCGTCTTCCACGACGACGACGCCCGCGGCGAATGTTTCCGCGCCTACGGCTCGGTCGAAGCTTCGTACGAGGATCATGCCCGTTTTCTGGATTCGCAGCCGCGCTACGACTCGCTCTTCGTCTACCCCGCCGACGACTACCGCAGCTGGGCGCGCGGATTGAAGGCGGCCGGTTACGCCACCGCGCCCGACTATGCGCAGCGGCTGTGCCGCATCATCGAGGAGACGCAGCTCTACCTGCTCGACCGCCCGCAGGGCGAAGCGCTCTACGCAGCGCGCAACCGCTCGCGCGCCGAGCAGGCCGTGGAAGGCTTCGAGGCCGGAAGCAGCGTGAATCCCCTGACGCCCGTAAACGAAGAGCGGATCGATCCCGACGATTTCCGCGTGACGATCAACGCCTACAAGGGATACAACATCTATGTCACCAACGGCGTGAACTACATCGTCGCCAAGGAGGGCGACACGTTCGAATCGCTCGCGGAGATCTTCTGCATCTCGGCGAGGAACCTGCGCAAGTTCAACGACCTGAAAGGCAAGGCACAGCCCGTGCGCGGCGAGCAGATCTACATCGACCGCAAGCAGAAACGCTGGGAGGGCAACGCCCGCCATCACATCGTCACCGAGGGCGAGACCGTCGCGTCGGTGGCCCAGAGCTATGCGCTGCGCGAAAAGTCGCTGCGCAAACTCAACCGACTCAAAGCGGGCGCCGCGCTGCGCACCGGCCAGACGCTGCGCATCCGGTAGACGGTACCTTTCCGGCACGGACCCGACACATGCGGCCCGCGCCGGAAACGGCAGCCGCGGCAGTCCGGAAGGCCCCGCGCGAACGGCGCGACGCATAATTTACGGCAAGTGCGAAAAGATTTTAATTTTCAACGCTTAAATTTTTAATTTCACAATCCGATGGACCCTTCACCGCTACGAGCGAAAATCCTCGAAACCATCGTTCGCAAATCGAGCCTCAAACAGCAGGTCTTCGACAACACGTTCGCCACGTTCAACGAACTGAAAGACATCCTGTTCGAAATGTCGTCCGAGTGGGACGACGAACTCGACGGCCGCATCGACCGCCGCGTGCGGATCGAATACCGCGACCGCGGCAAGTTCGAAACGCAGTTCCAGGTGGCCAGCGACCTGCTGATCTTCCGGATGCACACCGACGTCTTCGAATTCGACGCCAACCACCTCGTCTGGCAAAGCCCCTACGTGCAGGCCGACCGCGACAACTCCTACTGCGGGATCATCGACATCTACAACTTCCTGTCGGACTCGTTCAAGTTCAACCGCAACGCCGACGAAGGCTACCTGATCGGCCGCATCTTCATCAACCGCGAACGGTGCTACTTCGTCGAGGGGAAACGCCAGACCTCGATGCGCCCGATCGCCTTCGGCCGCGCCGCCATTACGCGCGAAGCGCTCGTCGGAATCCTCGAAACGGCGATCGCCTATTCGCTGGACTTCGACCTGCTGACGCCTCCCTACGAGGACGCCAAACGCGTGACGGTCGACCAGTTCAACACCAAGATGGACAACTCGAAGTTCGTCACGGGCAAACGCCTGGACTACGACTTCGACGTGGAGGACATCTGACTGCTCCCGACCACCCAGCTTTCCGAACCATGAAACCGATCTGCCTCCTATTCGTGCTTCCGCTGCTCGGCACGGGCTGCCGGACGGAGCAGTCGGCCTATCTCGAAAAGGCCCTTTCGCAACTCGAACGCATCGAACGGGTCGCCTACCGGAGAAGTTCGGAGAGCTATCTCCCGGGCGACACGATTCCCCGACGCTACCTGCGCTACTACGTCGAGCAGCGCAACCGCGCCGACACGACGCTGCGCCACAGCTACCTCTCCTATTACAACGCCGACGACACGACACGCATCGACGGAGGATACGACGGAACGATCGCCGTCGATCTCGACCACGACAGGCGCGAAGTGGTCATCGACGACTTCTCGATTCCCCGAGCGCCCTACCGCCTGACGGACATGACCTTTTTCTGCCGGGCGGAGGCCATCCTGCGCTACGTGCTCACCACCTCCGATCCGATCCGCACCGAGTTCACCCCCTGCGGCGACGGATACCGCCTGCGCCTGGACATCGATCGAGACTGCGTAGTCGAATTCTGGGGCCGCCCCTACTACAACCGCCCGCCGCGCGAACTGTTTCCCGAAGCGGAGCACTCGGCCTACGAAATCGTCTTCGACAGCGAGCGGATGCCCCGCAAACTGCGGCGCGAACAGACGCACCAGATCACCGTCGACTCGGTCTTCGACGTGCGCATCGACTACGAGCCGCAAGCACCGCTCCGGCTGGAAGCGTATTACCCCGACGGCTACATGCTGCGCAAGCGCAAGCTGCGGAACCAAGCCAAGAAGCCCTACGACATCGTGGGCCGGCAGGCGCCCGACTGGACGCTCGTCGACGCCGATTCGACGGCCGTATCGCTCGGCGACCTGCGCAGCCGCGTGCTGCTCATCCAGTTCACCGGCATCGGCTGCGGCCCCTGCCACGCCTCGATCCCCTTCCTGCGCTCGCTCGAAGAGCGTTACACCCCCGCCGACGTCGGTGTGGTCGCAATCGAAACGTGGGGCACGCCGCTCCGCTCGATCGGCGTCTACGTGCGGCGCAACCGGATCAATTACCCGATGCTGGCCGGAACGGACGAAACGGTAGACGCCTACCTGCCCGACCGGGCGGTGCCCGTCTACCTGCTCGTCGACGCCGAACGGCGCGTGCGCCACGCCTTCCGCGGCTATACCCCCGCCGAGAGCGACCGCACGATCACCGAGGCGATCGACAGCCTGCTACACGAACAATAACGGAGCGCACGGCGGCGTTCGCAGACCGGACGCCCGTCCGCGGGTACGCCGAACAAAAAAAGAGAATACGACATGCGAATATCGAAATTACCGACCCTTTTCCTTGCGCTGCTGGCCTGCTCGACGGCCGCTGCACAGGCGTTCGACTACGACGACATCGCCGACGGACGCTTCCGTCCGGCACAGTTGGCGGGCATCCGCCCCACGGCCGACGGCGAACACTACACCACGATCCGCGACGGCAACATCTTCCGCCACCGCTATGCCGTCGACGACGCGGGCACGGCCTTGCTGCCCGCAGCCGCGGAGGAGGGCGCCGTGGCCCTCGATTCGCTCGACCGCGCCACCGGCACGTGGTGCGACGCCGGCAGCCGCAGGCTCGACATAGCCGACTATGCGATCGCTCCGGACGGCGGAGTGCTCGTGGCCGACGGCGCCGAACCGATCTACCGCCACTCGTTCACCACGCGCTACCTCTACTACGACGGCCGGCGCCTGCGCGAGATTCTGCTCGGCATCCCCTCCCCGCGCGACGCCGTCTTCACGCCCGACGGCCGCAACATCGTCTTTTCGAGCCGCAACAACCTGTATGTCTACAATATCGAACGGCAGGGCACGCGGCAGATCACCCGCGACGGCCGCTGGAACGAGACGATCAACGGCACGACCGACTGGGTCTACGAGGAGGAGTTCGGCTTCACGCGCGCCTTCGCCGTCTCGCCCGACTCGCGGCGCATCGCCTACCTGCGTTTCGACGAGTCGCGCGTGCCGCTCTTCGAGATGATGCGCTACGACGGCGCGCTCTACAACCGCGCCTACGACTTCAAATACCCCAAGGCGGGCGACGCCAATTCGGTGGTGACGCTCCACGTCTTCGACCTCGAAACGGGCCGCACGACGAAGGTCGACACCGGCGCCGACACCACGCAATACATTCCCCGCATCGGCTGGACGCCGCGCGGGGAGTTGTGGTACGAGACCCGCGACCGCCGTCAGCAGCAGATCGTCTTCCGCCGGCTGGCGGCCGACGCGCTCACGGCGCCGCAGGCGGAGCAGCAGACGATCTACCGCGAGCGTTCGCCCCGCTATGTGGCCCACGAAACCGACCGTTCGTTCCGCTGGATCGACGGCGGACGCCGCTTCCTCATTATGCAGGAGACGGCGACGGGCTGGATGCACCTCTACCTCGGCGAGCCCGGCGAACCGCTGCGGGCGCTCACCGAAGGGCGCTGGGAGGTGACCGGCATCGTCGGAGCCGACGACCGCGCGGTCTACTACACCTCGACCGAGCGGTCGCCGCTCGAACGCAACCTCTACGCCGTCGACTACAAGGGACGGCACAAACGCCTGCTCACACCCGACAAGGGGTTCCATACGATCGCTCCGAGCGCCGGAATGCGCTACTACATCTCGACCTTCTCGTCGGCCGACGATCCGGGGCGGGTGGAGATCTGCGACGCCCGGGGACGCACCGTGCGCACCGTGGCCGACAACGCCGCCCTGCGCCGTCTGGCCGACAGCATCCGTCTGCCGCGCAAGGAGTTCTTCACCTTCACGACCGAACGCGGCGACACGCTGGGCGGCTACATCGTCCGCCCCGCAGGGTTCGATCCCGCACGCCGCTACCCCTGCCTGCTGACGCAGTATTCGGGGCCCGGCTCGCAGACGGTGCAGAACCGCTGGAAACTCGACTGGGAAGACGTGCTGGCACAGCGGGGCTACGTGGTAGTGGCTACCGACGGCCGCGGCACGGGCTACCGCGGCGAGGCGTTCAAGAAGAGCACCTACGGCCAGCTGGGGCGTCTCGAAGTCGAAGACCAGCTGTCGACGGCACGCTACATGGCCGCGCAGCCGTGGATCGACGCCGAGCGCATCGGCATCTACGGCTGGTCGTACGGCGGCTTCATGGCTCTCTCGTGCGCCTGCAAGGGCGACGGGCTGTTCAAGGCGGCCGTCGCCGTGGCGCCCGTCACCTCGTGGCGTTACTACGACACGATTTACAGCGAGCTCTACAACGGCCTGCCGCAGGAGAATCCCGCAGGGTACAACGAAAACGCACCGCTCATGCTGGCGCCGCTGCTGCGCGACGACCGCACGCGGCTGCTGCTGATCCACGGCACGGCCGACGACAACGTCCATTTCCAGAACTCGGCGGAGATGATCCGCGCACTGACCGACGCAGGCAAGGAGTTCGATCTGATGATCTACCCCGACCAGAACCACTCGATGCAGCCCGACTACACGCGGCAGATCCGCCGGCGGATGATCTCCTTCGTCGAACGCAACCTGTAACGGGCCGCCGCTGCGTTTCCACAGGCAGCGGATCCGGCAGGCTGCCCGTCACGACGCAACAAGGTTAACGCACCGGCACACGTCCGGACAACTATTCGAATCGAACGATGACAACAACGCCGACCCTCGTACCCGTCCAGCCTCCGCGCCTCCGTGCGGTGCGGAGAATGCCGGCCGTCGGGCAATCCCGCGCAGAGCGCCGCAGACCCGGCGTCCGCGGTATCGGAGCTACGGGGCCTTTCGCCGCGGAGAGGGCACTCCCCGCATCGCCCGTCCGCCGCACCCGACGCAGCACGCTCTGCGGCCGGCCGCACGCCGCCTCCCCGTGCCGCAAAAACGACGGGGCCGCCCCGAAGGACGGCCCCGCAGAAGGCGGGAAAACCGCAGCGTCAGATCGAAATATCCAGAATCTCGAAGTGGATCGTACCGGCGGGAACCTCCACGTCCACCCGATCGCCCTTCTTCTTGCCCAGAAGCGCCTTGGCAATGGGCGTACCGATGGCGAGTTTGCCCTCGCGCAGGTTCGCTTCGTTTTCCGATACGATCGTGTAGCACATCTGCTTCCCGTTGGTATGGTTCAACAGCGTCACCCGCGAGAGAATCTGCACCTTGCTCTTGTCGATCTTCGATTCGTCGATGACACGCGCGTTGGCGATCGTCTCTTCCAGTTTGGCGATCCGCATTTCGAGCAGCCCCTGCGCTTCGCGGGCAGCGTCGTACTCCGCGTTCTCCGACAAATCGCCCTTGTCGCGCGCTTCGGCAATGGCTGCCGAGATCGCCGGACGCTCGACCGACCTCATGTGGTCGAGATCGTCTTTGAGTTTTTTGTAACCCTCAGCCGTCAGATAAATAATCTCCTTTGCCATAATAAATATCTCCCTTTTAAAGTTTTTCAATACAACAAAAAAATAAGAATTCCAATCTTGCGATCAGAACCCCATATAGCCTGTTTTCTACACAAAGATAAAAAGTAATTTCTTAATTTCCAAATATTTTTTTGGCACAGAGTATGCCGCGAACCAAAAACCGACCCTGATCATGTATCTTTTCCTCACCGCATATCTCCTGCTGGCAATCCCCTCGGCGGCAGCCGTACTGCGGCAGAAGCAGACGCCCGTGGTAGCGATCGCATGGCTGCTGGCCATCGTGCTCCTGCCGATCGGCGGCAGCCTGTTCTACCTGCTGGCGGGATACCGCAAACCCGTGCGGGACGTGCCGCCCACCGACAGCCGGCCGGCGGCCGGCATCGAGCGGATGCTGTGGTACGGCTGTTCGACGCGCGTCCGCTACCGCAACCGCGTGGAACAGCTCCACGACGGCGGCGAAGCCTTCGCCGCGCTGATCTCCGCCTTGCAGGGTGCCCGCCGCTACATCCATCTCTCCTACTACATCTTCGCCGACGACCGCATCGGCCACGCCATCGCCGACATCCTCGTCCGCAAGGCGCGTGCCGGCGTGGAGGTGCGGCTGCTCTACGACGCCATCGGTTCGTGGAAACTTTCCGAACGGTTCGTGAGGCGGCTCCGCGGCGCAGGAATCGAGGTGCGCGCCTACGCGCCGCTGCGGTTCCCGTGGTTCTCGCCGCGCGCCAACCGGCGCAACCACTCCAAGATCGCCGTCATCGACGGCCGCACGGGATTCGTGGGCGGCATCAACATCGCCGAACGTTACCTCGACGGCGACGCGCTGGGGCGCTGGCGCGACGAACACCTGCGCATCGAGGGCGAAGCCGTCGACGACCTGCAACGGCTCTTCGCGGCCGACTGGGCGCTGGAAGGCGGCGAACCGTTGTCGGAGGGACTTTACGCGGCCGCGCCGGCGGACGATCTGCCCTGCTCCCCGCTCCAAATCGCATGGACGCGCGAAGACCGTTCGCGCACGACGCTGACCGATCTCTTCGCGCAGCTCATCGAGGAGGCGCGGCACACGCTGCGCATCTCGTCGCCCTATTTCCTGCCGCCGCCCGCGCTCTACGAAGCGTTGCTGCGCGCCGTGCGGCGCGGGTGCCGCGTGCTGGTGATGCTGCCCGCACGCAGCGACGTGTGGCTCGCCCGCCGCGCCACGGACGCCTATCTGGGCGAACTGCTCGGCGCGGGAGTCGAGATCTTCCGCTTCCGCGGCGGATTTCTCCACGCCAAACGGCTCATCGCCGACGAGCGCGTCGCCTCGGTCGGCACGGCCAACTTCGACTACCGAAGTCTGGAATACAACACCGAGGCGACGGCGCTGCTGCTCGATTCCGCGACGGTGCGGCAGGCGATCCGGCGCTTCGACGAAGACCTCGCCTCGTGCACTCCGATCGATCCCGAAGCGTGGCGGCGCCGCTCGGTACACTACCGGCTGAGCGACCGCATCGCACGGCTCTTCGCACCGCTGCTGTAACAAACGGCGACTTGCATAGGTTTCAGAATAGAAAAAAATTACGATGAACGATCTGATAAACGCCCGCTGCGGCTGGGCCGGTACGGACGAACTCTACGTCAAGTACCACGACGTAGAGTGGGGCAAACCCGTCGACGACGACCGGATCCTGTTCGAGTTTCTGGTGCTCGAAAGCGCGCAGGCGGGACTGTCCTGGATCACGATTCTCCGCAAACGCGAAGGATACCGCAAGGCCTTCCACCGTTTCGATCCGGAGCGGGTGGCGCAGATGACGCCGGAAGAGGTCGACCGGCTGATGCGATTCGACGGAATCGTCCGCAACCGATTGAAAATCACCGCTGCAATCAACAATGCCAAGCTATTCAGGGCAATTCAGAAAGAGTTCGGCAGCTTTTACGAATACGTGCTCTCCTTCTTTCCCGGCCGGCAGCCGATCGTCAACGATTTCAAGAGCCTGAGCCAGATTCCCGCCACCTCGCCCGAATCGGACGCAATGAGCCGGGACATGAAAAAGAGAGGATTCAAATTCTTCGGATCGGCGATCTGCTACGCCTTCTTGCAGGCCACGGGGTTCGTGAACGACCACCTGACGGGCTGCCGCTGCAAAGGCGGCCGGCAACAGACGGCCCCCTGAGCATAACCCCTCCGCACGACCGTCACGACCGCCGGGAACGATCCGCACGTCAGGGGCGGACGATCATCGCGTCGCCGAAGACCTCGCGCATTCGTTTCTCGCCCAATACGCTCAGCAGATACCGTTCGATGTCGCACTGCAAACGGCGGAACAGGAAGCAATCGGTATAGTTTTCGTTGTCGAGCAGCACGTCGCGGATCGATCGCAGCGAATTGGTGTAGTTGGACATCTCGTTTTTGAGCGCCACCCCCTTTTTCGAAGAGGCCGTGATCTTGGCGATCGACAGTTCGCGCAACTTCTCGCAGACGGTGTTCAGCAGCACGATCACCACATTGTCCATGAGCGTGTGGCCGTGCATGAAAAGATAGGTGTTCTCCGGCGTCACGCCCCGCCGGAAGAGTTTTTCGGCGAAAGCGCGTTTCGGTTCGATCATCTCGGCATGGCGTTCGCGCAACGCCTGATCTCGGCGTGCGACGTTGCGGCGCAGCCACGCCAGCGTCCGCAGCCCGTTGTGTTCGATTTCGAGGAAGTTGAGCCGCACCGACGCACGGAAATCGGCCAGCGTGAAGATGTGTTCCGACTCCTGCTGCGCCGAGTAGGCGTACCACAGAAAGAGCGGATAGATGATGCGCGAGTAGTCGGCCATGAACCGCTCGAAGTCGAAGATGCGCGTATCGTTCTTCGTGGCGCGCACGCAGACGTTGTGCAGCGACGGCGCATAGCAGAGGTAATTCTCCGTGGCGTAGGCGTAGGTGTGGAACATGCGGTCGCAAGAGAGCAGTTCGCGCGACTGTTCCGTCGAGTTATGAAACAGGTAGTCGAAATCGGAATCGACGCACAGCAACAGTTCGTCCGACGCCTGCGGAATCATTCCGAGCAGCACCTTCTTGCCCTTGGGCAGGTCTTCACGCGAAGGAACGGAGATTTCGAAACGCAGATAGGGGTTGGTGAAGCGGTCGAAGACGCCCCGCCAGAAGGCGACGTCCTCGTACCCCTCGACGAACACCCGCACCAACCGTTGCGATGAATGGACGGGCAGCGCCTTCGGCAACTCTTTGCACCGGGAACCGAACGGATTCAGCCGCCCCAGCTTATCAACGAATTTTCGGCTCATACTGTGGCCAAAGATAATATTTTAATTACTTTTGCACAAAACAAAACCGCCCGAAAAGACGTTCGGATCGGAGATAGAGGACAAACCCGCGACCGTTTCCGACAAAACCGGAGAAGGGAAGGCCGAAGGGCAGCGAATCCCGCCTGCGGAAGAACGGGTCCCGCGGCGGACGACGATGACACGCCCCGAACCGCGGAAACGAACCGACGAAAACGAACGAATCCGACACCGAAAAAGCCCCGCCCTTTTCAAAGGAAGGGGACAGAGGGGAGGGATTGTCGATGTCCGCAAAGCGGCTATGCGCGGCTGGCGCGACGCCTCGCCCCGAACAACGGAAACGAACCGACGAAAACGAACGTTTTCGCTAAACCAAATGGGCAGAGCCGCGCTTGCGCGAGCTTTGCCATGGCGAGAAATGGACGAATGAAATTCAACGACATGAAACAGCACGACGCTAACGATTGGAAATCGCGGTTGGGAATGGTCTATTCGACCGATCCCGACTTCCGATACACCACCGACGAGGTGGAAGAGCCCGAAACCCTGCCGCCCGACAAACAGACGCTGCGCGTATGGCTCGACCGCAAGCAGCGCGCCGGCAGGGTGGTGACGCTCGTGCGGGGATTCCGCGGCACGGCGGCCGACTTGGAGGCGCTGGGGCGGATGCTCAAACAGCGCTGCGGCGTCGGCGGGTCGGTCAAGGAGGGCGAGATCATCGTCCAGGGCGACCACCGCGACCGCATCGTCGAGATCCTGCTGCGTGCGGGCTACGGCTGCAAGAAGGCGGGAGGATGACACGGATCGCAAACCAGACGACCGGCCCGAACCGCACCGGACCGGCTAAAATCCGTGCGATCCGCCGGATCGCACCACCCGCAACCTCCGGCGACGGAGATTCGATTCGTCCGCATGACGCAGACCGCAGCCCCGCAAGGCGAATCGGGACAACCACTTAAAAACAAACCTGTTGACACGCACCATCCGACATACGCTGCTCGTGGCAGCGCTGCTGCTCGCCGCGACCGTCGCGCGGGCGCAATATTACAGCTGGGGGGCCGACGCCGCCTCGCTGCGCTGGCGGACGATCCGCACCCCCGACGTGCAGGTCATCTTCCCCGACACGGCCGGCGCGATCGCACGGCGCACGCTCCATTTCATCGAGGCCGCACAGCCCTCGATCGGCTACGGATTCCGCCACGGGCCGTTGAAAATCCCGTTCGTCATGCACCCCGAGAACTTCCGCTCGAACGGGCTGGTGATGTGGCTGCCCAAGCGCGTGGAGTTCCTCACCTCGCCCGCGATCGACAGCTACTCGATGCCGTGGTACAAGCAGCTCGTGGCGCACGAATACCGCCACGCCGTGCAGTACAACAACCTCAACCGCGGCGTCATCAAGGGGTTGAGCTACGTGCTCGGACAGCAGGGTTCGACCGTGGGGCTGCTGCTGCTGCCCATCTGGCTCATCGAAGGCGACGCCGTGCAGATGGAGACGCAGATGTCGTCGTTCGGCCGTGCGCTGCAACCGTCGTTCACCATGGAGTACCGCGCCCTCGGCGACGCCGTGCGCAGCCGCCGCAACATCGACCGCTGGTTCTGCGGCTCGTACCGCACCAACGTGCCCGATCACTACCACCTGGGCTACCAGATCGCCGCCTACGCCGACACGCGCTACCGCGAGAACATCTGGGACAAGGTGGCGTGGTACGGGGCCCGTAACCCCTACATGATCTTCACCACCTCGATCGCGCTGAAAAAATTCTATCGCACCGACGTGGGTACGCTCTTCGCCGAGACGTTCGACGGGCTGAACTACTACTGGAACGCCCTGCCCGCCCGGCGCAATTCGTCGCGCTATCTCTCGGCGGAGCCGGTGGAGAGCTACACGACCTATGCCTTTCCGCTGGCCGTCGACGCGCAGCGGGTCCTCGCGCTCAAAACCGACTACGACCGCCCGACGCGCTTCGTTACGATCGACACGGAGTCGGGACGCGAACGCGCCGTGGCCTACACGGGCAGCGTCTCCACGCGGCCGGCCTACGCCGACGGGCGGGTCTGGTGGACGGAGTACCGGCGTTCGACGCTCTTCGAGCAGCGGGTCAACTCGCAGCTCTGCTACATGGATCTCGACCGCGGCAAGCCCAAAGCCGTGCGCGGGCGGCGCCATGCGCTCTACCCCACGCCGACCGACCGCGGGCTGGCATGGGTCGAATACTCGCCCGACGGGCGTTTCGCCGTCACGGGCGAGGCGGGTGTGCAACACTGGGAGGCTCCGGCGCAGACCGAACTGCACGGACTGGCGTGGGACGACCGCACCGCGCGGCTCTACTTCCTGGCCACCGACGATTCGGGCATGTGGCTCGGCCGCATCGAACCCGACGGGACAGCCACTCATCTGACCGAAGGGGCCTACATCACGCTGAGCGACCTCACGGCCCGCGACGGGCGGCTCTATTTCGGATCAATCGCTTCGGGCTACGACGAGGTGCATTGCTACGACCTGGCCACGGGGCGCCAGTACCGGCTCTCGACCTCGACCTACGGCTCGTTCTCGCCGTCGGCCGACGGCGAGGGCAACGTGCTGATGACCACCTACGACGCCGAAGGCTACCACGCCGCACGGCAGCCGATCGACACGCTACGCCCCGTGCGGCCGTCGCGCCTGCCGCGCAACGTCGTCAATCCGCCGCGCCGCAAATGGCCCGTGGCGAATCTCGACACGGTGCGTTTCACGGCGGCCGACTCCGTCTCGTCGGCCGCACGCCACCGCGCGCGCCGCTACTCGCGGCCGCTGCACCTGTTCAAGGTGCACAGCTGGATGCCCGTGGCCGTCAACCCCTTCAAGATCATCGACGAACACGACATCGACGTGCAGCTGGGCGTGACGCTCGTCTCGCAAAACCTCCTCTCGTCGGCCGAGAGCTACCTCGCCTATGCGTGGAACCACGCCGAAGGGTCGGTCGTCAAGGGCAGCCTGCGTTACAACGGACTGGGCATCGAACTGGAAGTAGCCGGCACCTACGGCGGCAATCAGGTGATCTATGCGGCGGGACAGGCCCAGCCGCAGCCTATCCCGGACAAATACTACTCGCTCTCGGCGGGCGCCACGCTGCCGCTGGTCTTCGCCGCCGGTTACCGCACCCGCATGCTGAGCCTCACGGCCGCATGGAACTTTTCGAACGGGCTGGTGGCCAACGTCGGGAAACTCACCTACGACGAGGCGACGCACAGCTTCACCAATCTCCAGCACATCGGCTACCGCGAAGGGCTGCACAAGCTCACCTTCGGCATCGGCTATTCGAACTCCGTGCAGCTCGCCCACCGCGACTTCATAACACCGCGCGGCTACGTGCTGAGCGCCAACTATGCGCTCAACCCCACCAACGACCATTTCAGCGACCTTATCTCGGTCTACGGCAAGCTCTACACGCCGGGCTTCGCGCCGCACAACTCGCTGACGGCGGCCGCCACCTACCAGACCTCGATCGGCGGGTTCAAAAACCCGGCGGGCGAGTCGTTCCTTTCCTACAAGTCGGCACGGCTGATCCCGCGCGGCTTCGACTCGAACGACATCAACAGCCGCAACTACTTCGCCGCGTCGCTCGACTACCAGCTGCCCGTGTGGTATCCCGAAGGGGGCATCCCCTCGGTGCTCTACTTCAAGCGCATCCGGCTGAACCTCGGTGCCGACTACGGGCAGTTCGACGCCTTCGACTACCGGAAAGGACGTACCGAGACGCGGCGCATCCACTCCTTCGGCGGCGACCTCTACGTCGACTTCAACGTTTTCCGCCAGCCCGCGTCGGCCACTTCGACGCTGCGGCTGTCGTTCTACGCGCCGAGCAAGGGCGGTCTGTGGTGGTCGGCCTCGCTGGGACTGCCGTTCTAACCGAACCGAAACCGAACCGGACATGAAAAGAATCCTCCCGCTGCTATTCGCGCTCTGTGCCGGCAGCGCCCTGCCGCCCCTGTCGGCACGGAACCTGCCGGCCGGCGAAACACCGCAAACGACCGTCCCCGCCGCGAACAAAGCTGAGCGCTTCATCCGGCATTTCTATACGAACTGCGTCTTCGGGAATGCCGCGTGCGGCCCGATTCTGGAAAAATGCTGTACGCAGCGTCTGCTCCGAAAACTGCGGGCTGATTACGGCTACGACGGCGAAGGGTATGCGGTATGGCTCTTCCGCACCGGTGCGCAGGACGGGCCGGACGACGTGTCGGAGATAAGAGAGGTAGCCGCGCTGGGCGACGGACGCTACCGAGTGGACTTCGTCGACATGGGCACGGAAGGGCGCCGAATCGTGAAAATAGTCGATGAAAACGGCGCAATGAAAATCGACGCCGTCGAATAAATCAAAAAATTCGTACCTTTGTCACTCGACAAAAACCGCTGACGCAACGTGAAAAAGAAGACGCAGGGCGCACCTGCCCCCAACTATGTGAAATGGCTGTGGTATGCGGCCCTCACACCCTTCGTACTGCTGGCCGCGATGCTTACCCTGACGGCGCTGGGAGCCTTCGGGCGCATGCCCTCGTTCGAAGAGTTGGAGAACCCGCGCAGCAACATCGCCACGGAGATCTACTCCGAGGACGGCAAGGTGCTGGGAACCTTCTTCGTGCAGAACCGTTCCTACGTGCAGTACGAGGAGCTGTTCGCCTCGGACTCGGTGACCCGCACCTCGATCAACGGCCGCGAAGTGCCGCCGATCGTCGCGGCGCTCATCGCCACCGAGGACGCCCGCTTCGACTCGCATTCGGGCATCGACATCCCGTCGCTCATCCGCGTAGGGGTGAAGACGATCCTCTTGCAGAACCGTTCGGCAGGCGGAGGATCGACCATCACGCAGCAGCTGGCCAAGAACCTCTTCCCGCGCGACACGGTACGCCGCCAGAGCGCGCTGCTGCGCAAAGGCAAGCTCGTGCTGGCGAAATTCAAGGAGTGGATCACGGCGCTCAAACTCGAATACAACTACACCAAGGAGGAGATCGCCGCGATGTACCTCAACATCGTGGAGTACGGATCGAACGCCTACGGCATCAAGTCGGCGGCGCACACCTTCTTCAACAAAACGCCCGACCAGCTCAACTTGCAGGAGGCCGCCGTGCTGGTGGGCGTGGTCAACGCACCGACGCGCTACTCGCCGGTGCGCAACTACGACAACGCCATGGCCCGTCGCAACCTCGTGCTCGCGCGCATGGCCGAAGCGGGCGCCATCACGCACGCCGAACGCGACTCGCTCTCGGCGCTGCCCATTACGCTCAACTACCGCCCCGTCTCGCACAACGACGGGCAGGCGACCTACTTCCGCGAGATGCTGCGGCAGGTGATGAACGCCCGGCCCCCCAAGCGCCGCAACTTCTACACCGAATGGGATTACGAGCAGGCCGTCAAGGAGTACGAGAACAACCCGATCTACGGCTGGTGCCACAAGAACACGAAGGCCGACGGCACGCCCTACAACATCTACAAGGACGGGCTGAAAATCTATACCACGATCAACTCCACGATGCAGCAGTACGCCGAGGAAGCGATGCTCAAACAATTGCGCACGGTCATCCAGCCCAAGATGGACGCCCAGTACCGTTCGACCAAGGTGCTCTTCCAGAACACGTCGGCCGAAGAACGCGAGAAGATCGTGCGGCAGGCGATGCGCTACTCCGACCGCTACCGCGCCCTCAAAGAGGAGGGGCGCAGCGAGGCCGAGATCGACCGCATCTTCCGCACGCCCTGCCCTACGCGGGTCTTCACCTACCGCGGCGAACGCGACACGATCCTCTCGCCGCGCGACTCGATCCTCCACCACAAACGCATCATGCGCGCCGGATTCGTCGCCATCGAACCGCAGACGGGCCGTGTCAAGGCCTACGTCGGCGGCCCCAACTTCCGCTATTTCAAGTACGACATGGCCAAGCAGGGCAAGCGGCAGATCGGCTCGACGATCAAACCCTTCGTCTATACATTCGCCATCGACCACCTCGGTTTGACGCCCTGCACGCCGGTGCCCAACCTGCCGGTGACGATCGATACGAGCAACGGCACGCCGTGGTCGCCCAAAGAGGCGAGCAAGGTGGTCTACGACGGCGAAATGCACCCCCTGAAATGGGGGTTGGCGCGCAGCCGCAACAACTACTCGGCGTGGATCATGAAGCAGGCCAAACAGCCCGAGGCGGTGGCCGACTTCATCCACAACATGGGCATCCGCTCGTTCATCGATCCGGTCTACGCGCTCTGTCTGGGCACCTCCGAATCGAGCGTCTTCGAGATGGTGAGCGCCTACTCGACCTTCGCCAACGGCGGCGTGCACACCGACCCGATCTTCGTAACGCGCATCGAAGACCGGCAGGGCAACCTGATCGCCACCTTCATTCCCGAATCGCAGGACGCCGTATCGGAGCGCACGGCCTACACGATGCTCACGATGCTGCAAAGCGTCGTGACGAACGGAACGGCCGGCCGGCTGAAATGGCAGTTCGATCTGGGCGACGCCCAGTTGGGCGGCAAGACCGGCACCTCGCAGCGCAACCGCGACGCGTGGTTCATGTGCGTGGCCCCGAAGCTGGTGGCAGGTGCATGGGTCGGCGGCGAAGACCAGTCGGTACACCCGACCTACGGCGGCGAGGGCAGCATCATGGCCCTGCCGATCGTGGGAGAATTCTTCTCGACCGTCTACAAGAATCCGGCGCTCGGCATCTCCAAGCAGGACCGGTTCCGCCGCCCCGACCGCGTGACGGAGTACGACTGCGAGGAGGAGATGCAGCAGTCGCAGTACACGGAGGAGGAAGAGGGATTCTTCGACTGATCCCGCCCCGGACAACATTCCGCAGCATGACAATCCGCGCCCCGAAACCCGAAGACGCCGCAGCCGTCGCAGCACTCTACAATCACTACGTGCTGCACAGCACGGCCAGTTTCGAGACCGAACCGCTCGATGCCGAACAGATGCGGTCGCGGTTGGAGAGCGCAACCGCCCGCCTCGTCTGCGAACGGGAGAGAGCGATCGTCGGATTCGGCTATACTCACGACTGGAAGGAACGTGCAGCCTACCGGCACACGCAGGAGGTGACCGTCTACGTCGCCCCCGACAGTACGGGACTCGGCATCGGCCGGCGGCTCGTCGAGCGGCTCGTCGCCGAATGCCGCACGACGGAGTGCCATGCGCTGGTCGCCTGCATCACCGCGGACAACGACCCGAGCCGCCGGCTCTTCGAATCCATCGGATTCCGCCGCGTGTCGCATTTCGAACAGGTGGGGCGTAAATTCGGCCGCTGGCTGGACGTCGTCGACTACGAACTGCTGCTCTGAGACGCCCGTTTTCCGCCGCAGCGGGCCGAAAAATCCGGCGGACGGCGGAAAATCGCTCGGATTTTCTTACTTTTGCTGCGGGAGGCATCCTTTTGACTCCCGAAGCGTTCAACCACACTTAAAGAAGATCGACCATGAAAATCGCAATCGTCGGCGCGAGCGGCGCCGTAGGTCAGGAGTTCCTGCGCATTCTCGAAGAGCGTCCCCTGCCGGTGGACGAACTGCTGCTGTTCGGATCGGAACGCAGCGCCGGACAAACCTATATGTTCCGCGGGAAACCCGTCACCGTCAAGCTGCTGCGACACAACGACGACTTCCGCGGCGTGGACATTGCCCTCACGTCGGCCGGAGCGGGCACGTCGCGCGAATTCGCCGAGACGATCACCCGCCACGGAACGCTGATGATCGACAATTCGAGCGCCTTCCGCATGGAGCCCGACGTACCGCTGGTCGTGCCCGAAGTCAACGGACGCGACGCGCTCGACGCTCCGCGCCGCATCATCGCCAACCCCAACTGCACCACCATTCAGATGGTGGTGGCGTTGCAGGCCATCGAGCGCGTGTCGCACATCCGCCGCGTGCACGTGGCCACCTACCAGTCGGCCAGCGGCGCAGGGGCGCAGGCGATGGCCGAACTCGAACGGCAATACGCCGACCTGGCCGAAGGCCGTGAGCCGAAGGTCGAGAAGTTCGCCTACCAGCTGGCATACAACGTCATCCCCCATATCGACGTCTTCACCGACAACGACTACACCAAGGAGGAGATGAAGATGTACCACGAGACGCGCAAGATCATGCACTCCGACATCGAGGTGTCGGCCACCTGCGTGCGCGTACCCGTGATGCGTGCCCACAGCGAAAGCATCTGGCTCGAAACGGAGCGTCCCGTCTCGCCCGACGAGGCGCGCGCGGCGTTCGAAGCGGCCGAGGGGATCGTCGTGATGGACGATCCGGCGCAGAAGGTCTACCCGATGCCGCTCTTCATCGCCGGCAAAGACCCCGTCTACGTGGGGCGTATCCGCCGCGACGTAACCAACCCCAACGGACTGGCGTTCTGGTGCGTGAGCGACCAGATACGCAAGGGTGCGGCGCTCAACGCCGTGCAGATCGCCGAGTGGCTGCTCAAAAACCGGTAACGGGCTTTCGGCCGGAAAGCCGCCGCCCCACGCAGCCGAGCGGAAGAGAGTTTAATTTCCGACACTTCATTTTAATTGCAAATTGCACTATCTTTGCGGCGGGATTGCCTGCCGTGCGGCGGGCGAACGATCGGAACTATGAAAAAACATTTGGGACTTCTGACGGTACTGGCCGTCATCGCATTGACCGTATTCTTCTATTTCCGCTTCTTCTTCGTCTTCGGCGAAGGGGTCAAGAGCGGCGAGTTGAACTATGTCGTCTACAAGGGAGTCCTTTTCAAGACGTACGAAGGCAAACTCATCCAGACCGGCATCCGCTCCAAGGAGGCGGGATCGATCCAGTCCTACGAATTCGAGTTCTCGGTCGAAGACCCTGCGCTTGCGCGGGAACTGATGCTCCAAGGGGGCCGGACGCTCGAACTGCACTATAAGGAGTATTTCGGAGCGCTGCCTTGGCGGGGCTTTACGAAATTCATCGTCGACAGCATCGTCACCATCGGGCCGCCCGTCCGCCGGGGCGTGGAGCTGCCGCCGGTGCAGTGACAGCGGCCGAACCGGCCGACAAACGACAGGCGTGACACCGCAACGGTATCACGCCTCTACTTTACAAAGGCCGGAGCGACCGACGGGGATTATTTCCCGCCGAGCAGAATGCGCGCCTGCGTCATCGCTGCCTCGGTGACTTCGCTGCCCGAAAGCATCTTGGCGATCTCGGTCGTCCGTTCGTCGGGAGTCAGGCGGGCGATATGCGTCTCGCCGTCGCGTTTGTAAACCACGAAGTGCGTCGATCCCTTCGAGGCGACCTGCGGCAGGTGGGTGATGTCTACGACCTGCATCGTTTCGGCCAGCGCGCAGATGATCTCGCCCATCGCGTCGGCGATGCGCCCCGAAACACCCGTGTCGATCTCGTCGAAGAGAATGGTCGGCAGCTGCATCCGCCGCGCCAGCAGCGCTTTGAGCGCCAGCATGACACGCGACAGCTCGCCGCCCGATGCGATCCGTTCGACGGCGGCGGGCGGCGTGGTGCGGTTCGCCGAGAAGCGGAATTCGACACGGTCGCGGCCTCCCTCCGTCAACGCACCGCAGTCGACGACGGCCGCCTCGAAACGTGCGTCGGGCATTCCCAGCCGCACGAGCGTGGCGACGATCTGCCCGGCAAAGGCCGGAGCTGCCTGTTCGCGCGTGCGGTGCAACTCGGAGGCCAGCAATTCGGCCTCGTTGCGGACGGCTCCGATCTCGGCCTGCAAGGCGGCCAGTTCCTCGTCGGAGTGCGTAATGGCGTCGAGCTGTGCGGCATAGCGGTCTCTGAGCGCAATCAGTTCGCCCTCGTCGGCCGCACGGTGCTTCTGGCAAAGCGAATAGAGCGTATTGAGACGGTCGTCCACCTTCTGCAACCGTTCGGGGTTGGTTTCGATGCGCTCGCCGTCCTCGGCGAGCGTCGCGGCGATGTCTTTGAGCTCTTCGAGCACCGAACGCAGCCGTCGGGACAAGTCTGCGGCGTGGGGATAACTCCCGCCCAGCCGTCCGATCTCCACCTCGGCGTTCTTGACCTGCGCCAGCACCCCGATTTCGTCCCCGTCGAAGGCGTTGCGCACGGCCGTGATCGCCTCGCCGATCCGATCGGCATTGGCCAGCACGGCCTGTTCCGCTTCCAGTTCGGCGACTTCGCCCGCACGCAGACGCGCAGCCGTCAGCTCCTCCGCCTGGTAGCGGAGCCACTCTTCGTCGCGCCGGGCCGCGTCGGCCTCCGCACGCAGGCGGGCGCAGGTGCGCTGCAACTCCTGCAAACGCTCGTATTTGGCGCGATACGCCGCCCGCAACTCGCCGTTGCCGGCCACGGTATCGAGCGCTTCGGTGCGGAACTCCTCCGAGGCGAGGATCAGGTTCTGATGCTGCGAATGGATGTCGATGAGCCGGCTGCCGAACTCGCGCAGCTGTGCGAGCTGCACCGGCAGGTCGTTGATGTAGGCGCGGCTCTTGCCGGCAGGAGTTAGGATGCGCCGCACGACGGCTTCGTCGGCGTAGTCCAGGTCGTTGGCCTCGAAAAAGGGGCGCAGACCGTAGGCGGCGATGTCGAACACCCCTTCGATCACGCAGTTGCGCTGCGTGTCGCGCAGCGCAGCACCCTCGTTCTTGTTGCCCAGCAACAGCCCCAGCGCCCCCAGCAGGATCGACTTTCCGGCGCCTGTCTCACCCGTGATGATGTTCAGGCGGGGATCGAATTCGATTTCGAGCGAATCGATGAGGATGTAGTTGCTGACCAACAGACGGCGTAACATGGCGTTATTCGTTTATCAACGTTTCGATTTTATCGGCGATGCGGGCGGCCACCTCGCGTTTGGCGAGCAGCGGCAGCGGTTCGTTGCCCGACTCCGAGACGAAGGTCACCTTGTTGGTATCGCCGCGGAAACCCGCTCCGGCGTCGCGCAGCGAATTGAGCACGACGAAGTCGAAGTGCTTCCGGCGGAGCTTCTCGCGGGCGTGCGCCTCCTCGTCGTCGGTTTCGAGCGCGAATCCCACCAGCACGCGGCCGCCCTTGCGGCTGCCCAGTTCGGCAGCGATGTCCTTCGTGCGGCGCAGGCGGATCGTCAGCTCGCCGTCGCCTTTCTTCAACTTGCGGTCCGCACAGGTCTCGGGAGTGTAGTCCGCCACGGCGGCGCACATCACCGCGCCGTCGGCACGGTCGAAGGCCGCAGTCGCGGCACGGTACATCTCCTCGGCCGAGAGCACGTCGCAGCGTGTGACGCCCGCGGGCGTCGGCAGGGCCGTGCGGCCCGTGACGAGGGTGACCTCGGCGCCGCGTGCCGCCAGCTCGCCCGCAATGGCGTAGCCCATCTTGCCCGACGAGTGGTTGCTGATGTAGCGCACCGGATCGATCGCTTCGATCGTCGCGCCCGCCGTCACGACGAAGCGCTTACCGCACAGCGTCTTTTTTTTTTCGGCGAGAAGCCGCTCCGCGAAGGCGACGATCTCGGCCGGCTCGGCCATGCGGCCCTTGCCACTCAGGCCGCTGGCCAGTTCGCCGTCGCCCGGTTCGACGACCTGCACGCCCGTGCGGCGCAGCATGTCGAGATTGGCCTGCGTCGCGGCGTGGGCGTACATATCCAGATCCATCGCCGGGGCGACGACCACCGGCGCCCGCGACGAGAGGTAGGTCGTCAGCAGCAGGTTGTCGGCCACGCCGTGGGCCATTTTGGCCAGCGTATTGGCCGTGGCCGGCGCGATCAGGTAACAGTCGGCCCACTCGCCGAGCGCCACGTGGGAGTTCCACGCGCCGTTTTCGGGGTCGAAAAAGTCGACCAGAATGGGATTTTTCGACAGCGTGGCCATCGTCAGCGGCGTGATGAACTGCTTGGCCAGAGGCGTCATCACCACGCGCACGTCGGCGCCCGCCGTCTTCAATAAACGACACAGCACAGCCGCCTTGTAAGCCGCTATGCTGCCTGTGATTCCCAGTAGAATGTGTTTGTCCTTCAACATGGAAGCGGGTGGCTTACGCCCTTTCGGGTCAGTTCTCCGTCTTCGCGCCCTCCTTGAAGAAAAGCTCGCCGTCGAGGAACTCCTCGGTGGCGATGATCGCCGGTTTGGGCAGGCGTTCGTAGTAGCGCGAGATTTCGATCTGCTCGCGGTTCTCGAAGGTCTCCTCCAACGTGTCGGTCGTCGTCGAGAACTCGGCGAGTTTGCGGTTGAGCTCGGTCTTCAACTCGGCCGATATCTGGTTGGCGCGGCGGGCGATGATGTTGACCGTCTCGTAGATATTGCCCGTTTCGCGATCCAGATCCACCAGCTTGCGGGTGATGGTGTTGTTGGGGATGTTCTTTTTAATTTCCATCTTGCGTATCGTTTTTTTGATTCTTAGCCAGATAATCCTTCGCCTCTTTGGCCATGCGGTCGACCTCCTTGCGGTGGGTCGATTCGGGGAACTCGGCGATGAAGGTATAGTAGGAGTCGAGCATCGAGAGATAACGGTCGGTCTGCTTGCGCTGCACCGAGTTGTGCGCCAGCTCGTAACCCGAACCGACGATCAGATACATCAGCTCTTCGCGGTGGGGCGTCTCGGGGTATTTCCGCAGGGCGTTTTTCAATGCCACGATCGCCGACTTGTGCTTGCCGATCTTGTAGTAGGTGTAGGCGTTCAGGAACTCCTTGTCGTGGAGCCGCCCCGTCAACTCGTTACGCATCTGCTCGAACTGCCCGTACTTCTCGCTGTCGGGATAACGCGACATGAACTCCGAAATGGCGACGATCGCCTGGCCGGTGACCGTCTGGTCGCGCTGGGGCGACGGCGAGAGGTAGTAGAAGCACATGGCGTACATCCCTTCGGCATCTTCGATGAAAGGACTGCGGCCGAAGGTGCGGCGGTAGGTGTCGAACAACTCCGAGGCCGTGTCGTAACTGCGGTTCTTGAAATGGGCGCGGGCGATGTAGAACGAAAGCGTGTCGGCCTTGCTGGTTCCCGAGTAGTAGTTTTCGACGTTCTGCAAAAGCGTGATGGCCTTGCTCCATTTTCCGGCATCGTACAACTCGACGCCCTTGGCGTAGATCGCTTCGGGATCGCCTCCCTTGATGAGGCGGTTGATGCCGCTGCACCCGCTCAGGGAGGCGCTCAAAGCCACGATACCGAGCAGGTAGAATAAGATTTTTTTCATCCTTTGGTTTGTTTCCGCGTGCAATACTCCACAGTCGTGCAAAGTTACGCATTATTTAACGAAAAACAAAACGAAAAATTGTCCGGCCCCGAACGAACCGGAGCGGGCGGCGATCGGGAATCGTCGTCCGGACGCGCATCGGCCGCGGAAACGACGGCTCCGAAAACGGCGCTATTCGTCCGCCGGCGTCTTGTCAGGCACGGAGATCAGGTAGAGCAGGTGTTCCAGTTCGCGCATGTAGTTGCGCTTGTGGTTCTTGGGCGAATAGACGTAGCAGTCGATCGTGAAGACGCGCTGCGTAGTCGTATCGACGGTCGTGTAGCTCACGAACGGACCGCCCATGAAGTCGTTCTTCACGTCCCAGAATCCGCGCAGCTCGACCCACAGCCGCCCTTCGAGCCGGAAGGTGCGCAGATCGGGCTCGTAGACGTCGGCCGTAATCATGTAGGAGCCTTCCGAGGGACCGGGGATGCGAGCCGCGAACCGGTTGCGCGCCTCGGTCAGCGCTTCGACCGTCAACGCCTGTCTGCCCGTGTAGGGGTAGGAGTAGATGAAAAATCCCTGGCTGGCCTGCGGAAATTCGTAGGAGATCCACAGGAAATCGTCGCCCTTCGCACGGAGCTTGTAGCCCTGCGGCACGGAGAAGTCGACGCCGAACTGCTCCTTGACCAGCCCCGCGAGAAACTTGTCGGGGAATTTGCGGCCGAAATCGATCGTGCGGTCGCGTTCGGCCTTTTCCAGCACGTAGAGCAACTCCTCGCGGTGCGCGCCGAGGTAGTCGACGAGCGACTGCTGGGTCGGCCCCTGCAACGTCACGACGATCTGCGGCTGGGCATAGAGGTCGTACTGCACGGCCGCTGCCGGCTCCTCGACCTCCGCATCGACGAGTACCTGCAATACGTTGCGGTGACGCGTGACAAGATTCTCGAATCCGCTCGGCAGCACGCGCAGCACGTCGAAGAGCGGTTCGCGCTGGTTGAGTCCCGCGACGGGTTCGGTCAGAATGCTGCGCAGCGTATCGCCCAGCGCACCCTGCCATTCGGGCTGGTCGCAGACCACGATCAGTTCGTAGGGCGCACCCTGCGCGTTGATGCGCTGTTCGCCCAGCGTGCGGAACGCCTTGCAGCCGAAACACGACGCTGCGACGGCAAGCACGACGGCCAGTTTTACTACTCCTTTCATCGGTTCTATACGTTTTTGTGCGAGGAACGTGCGGACGCCGGTGCCGGAGACCGCCCCGTCCAGACGGAAATCCGTTCGCTGCAAAGATGGTGCAAGTCCCGCACGGCGTCGGATACGATCCGCACGACCGGCCGCGCCGCCGCCTCTGCACGCGGGCTTCCGCCCTTGCAAAGATAGTATTTTTTGTCTATATTTGCACGGTCATTGTCTTCTAACCGCACATGCGTCTCAAACCGCCGAAATTCATCCGCTGGCTGATGCCCGACCTCATCTGGGAGATGAAGGACCGGTCGGCCGTCTACCTCACCTTCGACGACGGCCCCACGCCCGGCATCACCGAATGGATTCTCTCGACGCTGGACAAGTACGATGCCAAGGCGACCTTCTTCGTACTGGGCAAGAACGCGGAGATGTATCCCGACCTCTACCGCCGCATCGTCGAGGCCGGCCACCGCATCGGCAACCACACCTACTCCCACCAGAAGGGATGGGGCATGAGTCTCGAACGCTATATCGAAGACGTCGACTTCGCCAACGACCTGCTCCACACCGAACTGTTCCGCCCACCCTACGCCCGCATCACGCCGGCGCAGGCGCGTGCGCTGGCCAAACGCTACAAGCTGGTGATGTGGGACGTCCTCTCGCGCGACTACAACCGTGCGCTGTCGCCCCGCACCTGCCTGCGCAACGTCACGCGCTACCTCGAAGGCGGGTCGATCGTCGTCTTCCACGATTCCGAAAAGTCGTTCCGCAACATGAACTACGCCCTGCCGCGCACGCTTCAAGCCGTCCGCGACATGGGACTCAAATGCAAGGCGATCGACCTGTAAGCTGCACGCGCCGTCAGGCTGCGGGCGGACGCCGGGAAGCGCTCGTGCGGAAGTCCCCGCCCTGCGAAGCCCCCGCTCTATCCTGAAAATTACGGGGGCGTTCTCGCAAAGCGAGAACGCCCCCGTACGGATTATCGCCGCAACGGGTTATTCGCCCGAATAGTAGGTCAGTTTGCCCGTGTAGGTCGCCGTCACGTTGCGCCCCGCACCGTCTTTGAGTTTGAGTTCCAGCGTGTAGATGTCTCCCTCGCGGCTCACGTCTACCATTCCCGAAACGAGGCGCGCTTCGACCTGGCGCCGCACCGAATAGAACCAGCAGCCCCAGTAACCGCCGTAGGAGGCGTCGTAGATGCCGGCGATCATCGTTCCCGCAGGCAGTTCCTCGGCGGTATTGGCGTCGAGAAGCGTATAAGGCCCGTCGGGGATGTAGTCGCCGGCGCCGTGCGTGACGTTGAACGCCAGCTGCACGGCGTCGCCCTGACCGTAGTTGATGTCCAGATCGTAGTCCGCCTCGGCCAGCACGACGTTCCACGCATCGGAACCCATCTCGTAGATGTCGCCGTAGTAGATCGCCATACCCTGCGTGAAGGTCAGCTCCACGTCCTCGGTCAGATTGCTCATGTTGCCGTCCAGCGTGCGGTTGTAGAACGCCAGCGGCCCGTAGTATTCGAAGTCGCAGACTTCGTCGTTTTCGAGCAGAAGCGAGCAGGTCACTTTATAAAGGCCCTCGATCATCTCGACCTTGGCCGAACCGCTCTGCGCCTCGGAATAGGTGAAATCGCCCTCGTCGTCGTGGCGCGCCAGATAGGTGTCGCCGTCGCCGTTGAGCGTTCCGGCCGGATAGCCACTCCCGACATTCATCGGATAGTCTCTGACGTCCAGCGCCGCGAAATCGGGGTCGGCCGCCAGCGAACCGTTGAAATCGAGGCAGAGGATATAGTAGCCTCCGGGATCGTTCTCGTCTTCGACGGTGAAGTTGATCCAATAGTTGCCCGTCCCTTCGTCGTGATAGTCGCCCTTGTAGTATCCTTCGGCCCTTACACCCTCCGTCAATGCGGGTGTGTCGGGAGTATCGGGTTCCCCGGGTTCTCCGGAGTCGTCATCTCCATCTCCCTCCCCCTCACCCGGCGTTCCGGGCGTTTCGTTCTGTTCGGGATCGGTCGCAGGATCGTCGTCGCTGCACGCAGGCGCCATGCAGACGAGGCAGAGGGCAGCCGCTGCCAGCAAAAGTTTTTCGAATCTCATATACTAACTAACCGTTAAAATTATACCGCAAATGTATAAAAAAATATTCTTTTTGCGACGATCGTGTCCGGATTCGCCGCGTATTTGTTAATTTTGTCTCCGCCTATGAAACTGATCCTTGCCGTTACCGCCGCCAGCGGCGCCGTCTACGCCCGCCAGACCGCCGAGCGCCTCGCCGCACTCGACTGCGTGGAATCCGTAGCACTCGTTTACAGCGACGTCGCGCCGACGGTCATGGCGCACGAAGGCGTCGCACTGCCCGACCACCCGAAGTTCGTCCGTTACGACAACCGCGACCTGTTCGCCCCGCCGGCCAGCGGTTCGGCGCGCTACGATGCGATGATCGTCGTGCCGTGTTCGGTCGGTACGGCCGGCCGGATCGCTTCGGGCGTGTCGCAGACGCTCATCGAACGGGCGGCCGACGTCATGCTCAAAGAGCGGCGGCGGCTGATTCTGGTCGTGCGCGAGACGCCCCTGTCGCTCATCCACCTGCGCAACCTCACGGCGCTGGCCGAGTGCGGCGCCGTCGTGCTGCCCGCCGCACCGTCGTTCTACGCCCGCCCCGCCGACATCGAATCGCTCTGCGCCACGGTCACCGAACGCATCGTCGCGCTCGTCTGCCCCGAAGCCGAGCATTACGAATGGGGGGCGGAGTCTTAGGCCGCAGACGGCCGGCATCGGTCGCAGCCATACGAATCGACGGAGCGAACCCTCCGCACGAGCGGCGGATACCGAACCCTCCGGCAGTTCGGGCGGATGTCTCCGCTCGCGGACGCACGCCCCTTCGGCAGGGAACTTTCGGCCCGGAATCTTGTATTTCCGATTTTTTTTGTAATTTTGTGCGCTATCGATCAATCACGTAAACAAAAACGATATTTTTATGGCAACAACCGCTGATATCAAAATCGGTGCTTGCATCGAGTTGGAGGGCAAGACGTTCCAGATCGTCGATTTCCAGCACGTCAAGCCCGGCAAAGGTCCCGCTTTCGTGCGCACGAAGCTCAAGAATCTGGAAAACGGCCGCGTGCTCGACAACACCTTCTCCGCAGGTGCGAAGGTGGAGTTCGTCCGCGTGGAGCGCCGTCCCTACCAGTTCACCTACGAGGACGACCTCGGAGCGCACTTCATGCACACCGAGACCTTCGAGGAGATCAACATCGACAAGGCGCTCATCACCAACTACGACCTGATGGCCGACGGCCAGATCGTCGAGGTGATGTTCCACACGGAGAAGGAGACCGTCCTCTCGGCCGAACTCCCTCCTATCGTAGACATGGAGGTGACCTACACCGAACCCGGCGTCAAGGGCGACACGGCGTCGACCAACTCGCTCAAACCCGCCACGGTCAACACGGGCGCCACGGTGCGCGTGCCGCTGTTCATCAATACCGGCGACAAGATCCGCGTCGACACCCGCACCCGCGACTACGTGGAGCGCATCAAGTAGCGAACGGCGCAGCTCACGGAAAAAGGCGGCCGTCCCGACGATCGGGACGGCCGCCTTTTTCCGTCATGCAGATTCAGGCTGTGAGGTTGGCCCCATATTCGATGAGCGTCCTGCGCAGCTGCCCGACATCGATCTCCGCTACGCCGACGCCCGAGCGGACGCACTGCGCCGCCGCGGCTCCGGCCGCCTGCCCCAGCCCCATGACCGAAGCCTGCACGCGCACCGATGCCGACGCGACCGCATCGGCCGAAAACGACCGGCCGGCTACCAGCAGGTTCGGGAAACCGGGGGCGATCAGGCAGCGGTAGGGAATGAAGGCCGCCTCTTTGAGGAACTCGCACCGCTGTCCGGTCGACGAGGCGGCATGGATGTCGACCGGATGACATCCCCGCGAAACAGCGTCGGGAAAGTCGACGGCATGGAGATACTCCTCGCCCGTGAGCGTGTGGAATCCCCTGATGCGGCGCGTCTCGCGCACGCCGGTCTGCGTGGCGGTAGCGAGCAGCGAGGCGTTGCGGAAGGCCGGCACGTGCCGGCGGAGCAGTTCGGTGAAGAGGTGGACGTGTTCGTGCAGCAGGCACTCCGCGGCCGTCGCCTCGCGGTTGTCGGCCATATCGGCCTGCGTGCGCGTCATGTTGACGAGCACCACCCCAGGCGTCAGCACGCCGCAGTACCACGGCCCGCCGAAGAGGGGTACCTCCTCCCGCTCGCGCAGCGCTTCGAGCGCCTCGCGGATGGCGAGGTCGTGGTAGTTGACACCCTGCCGGCTGTGGCGCAGCATCGGCAGCGCGTCGGTATCTACGCCGCCGAGCATGAAGATGAGCGAGGCCGGTTGCAGCGTCGTGCCTGCGGGCTGCATCGGGACGCCCGCCCGCAGCGCCAGGTCGGCGTCGCCCGTGGCGTCGATGAAGTAACGGGCGACGAGCGCCTCGGCGCCGTTCTTGTTCTCGATGACGACATGCGAGATCCGCCCCTCCTCCGTCCGGCAGCCGGTCAGGTAGGAGTGAAAATAGAGCGTCACGCCTGCTTCGAGCAGCATCCGCTGGGCGACGAGCTTGTACTTCTCGGGCGAGAAGGTGATATTGCCCAGCGGCTTCTCCTCCTCGGCGCCTCCGATTCCGGCGAGCCGTTCGACGAACTCCCACGGGATGCCGCCGACGATGCGGCGGCCGTTGTAGTTGAAGACGCTGATCGGCGCCACCAGTCCGGCGGTAGCCATGCCGCCGAGGAATCCGTAGCGCTCGACGAGCGCCGTACGTGCCCCGCCGCGCGCGGCAGCGATCGCAGCGATCAGGCCGGCCGGTCCGCCGCCGCAGACCACGACGTCGTACGAACCCACGACCGGAACCTCTTTCGTCTGTGTGATGAAATCCATCGTATCGAATGTTATTGAACGTACTCCGCGGTATTATCCGACGATGCGTTTTCGCTTCGCCTCGCAGAGATAACAGACCGCGAATACGACCGCCGACCGGCCCGTAAAGATGCCGCCGATTACCGGTGTAGAAACCGTTGCGGGAATCGCCCGCGACGGTTGCGGACGCCTACTTCTTGCGGACGATGCGCGCGGTGGACTGGGTCGTCTGGCGGACGAAGACTTTCGGCGTATAGCCGTACTTGGCCAGCAGCTCGTCGGTATAGCCCCGGATGGTGAGCAGCTCCATATCCTCGACCTTCATCACGTCGAAGCCCTCGTCGCGGAATTCGGCCACCGCTTCGTCGATATGCCACGAATTGTCGACGCACAACCCCAGATTGACCGCCGAATTGTGGATCAGATTGGTCTTGATGCGGTAGCGTTCGAGCAGCGAGAAGATCGTGGCGAACTTCTCTTCCAGCACGAACGAAAAATCGCGTGACCGCACCGTCAGGAAGACCTGATCCTTTTTGAGAATCAGAATCGGGACGGTCACGGGCGCCGACGTGCCGCGGATCACCGTTCCGGGCTTGCGCTTGTCGCCGAACGGGCGGACGTAGAGCGGGATATTCTTGTTCTGCAACGGCTTGATCGTCTTGGGGTGGATGATCTGCGCACCGCTGTACGCCAGTTCGATCGTATCGAGGTAGTTCAACTCCTTGATCTGCTCGGCGTCGGGGAAGGTCTTGGGGTCGGCGTTGAGCACACCGTCGACATCCTTCCACACCGACATCGACTCCGCGCCGAGAATATTGGCCACTACGGCCGCCGAGTAGTCCGAACCCTCGCGGCCGAGCGTCGTAGTCGTCCCGTCGGGTGCGCCGCCGATGAAGCCCTGTCCCACGAAGATCGTCTCCGCGGCACCTTCCACTTCGGCCAACAGACGGAATGCCGAGGCGTCGATATCGACCGAAGCGTCCTTGTGGCGCTGCTGCGTGACCAGTGCACGGCGCATGTCGACCCAATGGTTGGCCACTCCCGCCGAGGCGAGGTACTCCGAGACGACGGTCGTCGAAAGCAGTTCGCCGAAGGCGACGATCGTGTCGTACCACAACTCGGCGTCGGCCGCACGGTACTGCGTCTCGGCGGCGACGCGATCCAGTTCGGCGAACAACGCCTCGACCCGTTCCAGACGGGTCGGGCCGTGCCAGAGGTCGTCGATGATCGCGGCGTGATATTCGCGCAACCGTGCGATCTCGGCAGCGGATTTTTCGCGGTCGCCCCGCTGCACCCCCTCGAACACCCGTTCCAGCGCATTGGTCGTCTTGCCCATCGCCGAGACGATGATGAAGAGGTTCTGTTCGTCGTCGATGATATTGCGCAGGTTGCGCACCCCCTCAGCATTGCGGACCGATGCTCCGCCGAATTTATAGACCTTCATATCCTTGTTTCCCGTTTTACCTTATTCGAGCCGTCGTGCTGCTCCACTGCGCATGGCCGCTGCGCGGATACGGACATTCCCTCCCCACTGTCCCCTCCCTTTGATAAAGGGAGGGGCTTACACCGTATCGGCCTTCACCTGTTTCATCCTGCACCTCGGCAGTCAGCCGACAGGTATCCCGACGCTCTCCTACTCTTTAAAAGTACCTTACCCTTGTTTCCCGTTTTACCTTATTCGAGCCGTCTTGCTGCCCCACTGCACATGGCCGCTGCGCGGATACAGACATTCCCTTCCCTCTGTCCCCTCCCTTTGATAAAGGGAGGGGCTTACGCCGTATCGGCCTTCACCTGTTTCATCCTGCACCTCGGCAGTCAGCCGACAGGTACCCCGACGCTCTCTTAATTCTTTAAAAGTACCTTACCCTTGTTTCCCGTTTTTCCTTATTCGAGCCGTCGTGCTGTCCAGCTGCGCATAACCACTGCGCCCCTTTCCGGAGTTCGCACCTTTTATTTTATTAATAATATTATCCGCCCCTACCATCCACGGTTCGATACCCGCTCCGGTACAGCACGAGCAGGGGCAGTCAATCGGCCTTCGCCGACCTTCAATTCTCCGGCGCCGATTGTCCGTACGTCGTCCCCGTATTGTAGAACAGGAAAGCGTAGCTGTCAGCCGATTCGGCGATACGCTTCGAGAGCGGTTTGCCCGCGCCGTGGCCGGCATTCCGTTCGATGCGGATCAGCACCGGAGCATCGCACGCCTGCGCATATTGGAGCGTCGCAGCGAATTTGAACGAATGCGCCGGCACCACACGATCGTCGTGGTCGCCCGTCGTGACGAGCGTCGCGGGGTAGCAGACGCCTTCGCGGATGTTGTGCAGCGGCGAGTAGGCGTAGAGCGTGCGGAACTGCGCCGCATCGTCGCTCGTACCGTATTCGGTCGCCCAGCCCCAGCCGATGGTGAAAAGGTGGTAGCGCAACATGTCCATCACGCCGACCGCAGGCAGGCAGACGGCGAACAGGTCGGGGCGCTGCACTTCGCAGGCGCCCACCAGCAATCCGCCGTTCGAGCCGCCGGCGATGGCCAGCTTTTCGCGCGAGGTATACTTCTCGGTGATGAGGAATTCGGCCGCCGCGATGAAATCGTCGAAGACCTGCTGCTTGCGGTCGAGCATACCAGCCTTGTGCCACCGCTCGCCGTATTCCGAACCGCCGCGCAGGTTGACGTTCACCACCACGCCGCCCTGCTCCATGAAGAGGATGTGCTCGGGCTTGAACGCAGGGGTGATATTGATCTGGAAACCGCCGTAGCCGTAGAGGTAGCAGGGATTGCTGCCGTCGAGCCGCAGCCCCCGGCGATGCGAGACGAACATCGGCACGTGCTCGCCGTCGGAGGATTCGAAGAAGAGCTGTTCGGTAGTGTACTGCGCCGCATCGTAGGCCACCTGCGGCGTATGGTAGCAGGTAGTGCGGCCCGTGGGAATGTCGTAGCGGTAGACGGTCGGAGGCGCGGTGAAGGTGTTGAGCGAGAAGAAAATCTCCTGCTCCCTGTCCTTGCAGCCGAAACTCGGCACCGAGCCGATGGCCGGCAGCGGCACGTCGGCCTGCCGGTTGCCCTCGTAATCGTATTTGTAGATCTTGTTCTGCGCGTTCCGGAGGTATTTCACCCACAGGTATCCCCCGCCCGGAGCGACCGCTTCGAGCAGATCGTCGGGGTGCTCCGCGATGACGGTCTCCAACCCCCGGGGTTCGAGCAGATCGATGCGCGCCAGCCGATAGTTGGCCGCACTGTCGTTGGTCACGACATAGAGTTTGTCGTCGCGGCACTCGACGGGCGCATAGTCGTTGGCGAAGCCGGCCAGCAACGTACGGAACGGCTCCTCCTTGTCCGCCGGCCGGAAGAGAACTTCACTGCCCGACGTACCTTCCGACGCGAGGACGAAAAGCCAGCGGCCGTCGTCGCTCTCCCAGCCGCTGAAATAGCGCAGCGGATGCTCCGGATCGCCGTATATGAGAATGTCGTCGGCCTGCGCCGTACCCAGACGGTGGTAATAGACCTTCTGGCATTCGTTCTTCGACGAATAGACGTTCGCCTTCGGCGCGTCGTAGGCGCTGTAATAGAACCCTTCGGAGTCGGGGGCCCATGTCGCGCCGGAGAACTTCACCCATTCGATCACATCCTGCGTCAACTGACCCGTCGCGGTATCCACGACATGTATCCGCACCCAATCCGAACCGGCTTCGGCGGCGGCATACGCGCACCAACGGCCGTCGTCGGAGAACGAGACGTCGACGAGCGCCGTAGTACCGTCGGCCGAAAGGGTATTCGGATCGAGGAACAGTTCGCCCTGAGCCGTGAGCGAGCGCTTGCGCCACAGCGCCGACTGGTTTTGAAGGCCGTCGTTGAGGAAATAGTAGTAATAGTCGCCGTGCCGCTCGGGCGCGCCCTCCTTCGGATAGTCGTAGAGCGCCGTCAACCGGTCGTAAATGGCCTGACGGGCAGGGAGCCGGTCGAGGTAGTCGCGCGTGACGGCGTTTTCGGCTTCGACCCATGCGGCCGTCTCGGCCGAATTGTCGTCTTCCAGCCAGCGGTAGGGATCGGCGACGCGCGTACCGTGGTAGTCGTCGACGACGGTCGTGTCGCGCCGCGTGTCGGGATAGGGTAAATGGCTTATTTTCATCTTTCTGTTACAACCGGGCATCAACGCGACCACTGCGAGGGTCGCCGCCGTCCATACGAATCGTCTCATCGGTCTGCTTTTGTATTGTTGCCGCCGGACGGAGAGGGTGTCTCGCCGCTACCGCAATCGTGCGGGCTACGGACGAACGTCTCGCTTCGACCGGCGTTTATGCGGACAAAGATACGAATAAGCGAGGGCAATGTCAAATTTTATTCGAACATTGCCGAGCGGGAGTATCTAAGGCGCAGCCAAAGATACGAATAAGCGGGGGCAATGTCAAATTTATTTGAACATTTGAACATTTGAACATTGCCGAACGCGGGTATCTTCGGCATCGGCCGAAGATACGAAAAGTCGAGCGCAGAAGCAACCGTTCGTCCGATTCTGCCGTAACAAAGCATTCAAGGCGGAGCCAAAGAGTAGGAAAAGAGAGAAGATTTGCGTAACTTTGGCTGTCATAAAAACGGTAAAGATTATGTACGACGAACTCCGAACAACCGTCGAACGGGCGTGGGACGACCGCACCCTGTTGCAGGACGATACGACCAAAGCCGCCATCCGCGAGGTGGTGGAACTCATCGACAAGGGGCTTCTGCGCACGGCCGAACCCGTCGACCTCGCGCGCAGCCAGTGGCAGGTCAACGAGTGGGTCAAGAAGGCCGTGATCCTCTATTTCCCGATCCAGAAGATGCGCACGATGCGCGCCGGCGAACTGGAATGGTACGACAAGATGGACATCAAACGCGACTACGACCGGCTGGGCGTACGCGCCGTGCCCCATGCAGTAGCCCGTTACGGCGCCTACATCGCTCCGGGAGCCATTCTCATGCCCTCGTACGTCAACATCGGCGCCTACGTGGGCGAAGGGACGATGGTCGATACGTGGGCCACCGTCGGGTCGTGCGCCCAGATCGGGAGCCACGTCCACCTCTCGGGCGGCGTGGGGATCGGCGGCGTGCTCGAACCCGTGCAGGCAGCGCCCGTCATCATCGAGGACAACTGTTTCATCGGTTCGCGCGCGATCGTGGTCGAGGGGGCGCACGTCTGCCGCGAGGCGGTGCTCGGCTCGAACACGGTCATCACCGGTTCGACGCACATCATCGACGTCACGGGGGCCGAACCGGTCGAATACCGGGGCTACGTTCCGCCGCGTTCGGTCGTAATTCCGGGAAGCTACGCCAAGAAGTTTCCGGCCGGAGAGTACAGCGTGGCCTGCGCGCTCATCATCGGGCGGCGCAAGGAGTCGACCGACAAGAAGACCTCGCTCAACGACGCGCTGCGCGATTTCGGCGTTGCGGTGTAAAGGAAGGCGTGTTTCTCCCCGACCAAGCCTAAGAACGAACGGATAAATTCTCAATTTCGCCATGATCTATCATATTGCGGAGACGACTTCGACCAACGACCTCGCGCGTGAGGAGCGTTACGGCCACGGCGACGTGATCTGCGCCGAACGGCAGACGGCGGGACGCGGGCAGCGGGGACATACATGGACGAGTCCCGAAGGGGTGAACCTTCTCTTTTCGGTCGTGCTCTGTCCGACGTTCCTTCCCGCAGGCGAGCAGTTCCTGCTCTCGCAGGCCGTGGCGCTCGCGCTGGTCGACACCCTCGGCACCTGCGGAATCGACGCCCGCATCAAATGGACGAACGACATCTACGCCGGCGATCGCAAACTGGTGGGCATCCTCATCGAGCATCACCTCGCAGGCGGGCGGCTCGCCCGCACGGTGGCCGGCATCGGCATCAACGTCAACCAGACGGAGTTCGATCCCGCGCTGCCCAATCCCACCTCGATGGCGCTCGAAGCGGGACGCACGTTCGACCGAGAAGAGGTGCTCGACCGGTTCCACGCCGCACTCATGCGACGGTATGCCGCGCTCGAAGCGGGCGACAGGGCGCCGCTTGCGGAGGAGTATCGCCGCCGCATGTACCGGATCGACGCTCCGCAGGCCTTCCGGCTGCCCGACGGAACCCGTTTCACGGGCGTGATCCGCGGTGTCCGCGCAGGGGGCGCGTTGCAGGTCGAACACCCCGACGGCACGTTGCACGACTATCTTTTCAGGGAGATCGAGTTCGAGGTGAAAAAATCGCCGGAGGAGTTGGGAATGAAAAAATAAGACGTATCTTTGTGTCGCCGGCGCTTCAAGCCGCAGGAATTCGGGACGCGGATCATCCTGCCGGACAAAAGGCCGGAACGGCGCGACCGGTGCAACCGGCGGAACGGCCTCTGGGATCGCACCGCTGCGACGGAAACGGATAGTTCCATGCAAAAAAGATAAAATATGAATGTTCCTTCCAATTTGAAGTACTCCAACGACCACGAGTGGTGCCGTATGGAGGGAGACACGGCCTACGTCGGCATTACGGATTTCGCGCAGAGCCAGTTGGGCGACATCGTCTTCGTCGATGTGCCCACCGAGGGCGAGACCGTCGCGGCAGGCGAGGTTTTCGGTACGATCGAGGCGGTGAAGACCGTGTCGGACGCATTCCTCCCCGTATCGGGCGAGATTGTCGAATTCAATGCAGCCGTCGACGCCGACCCTTCGATCGTCAACAAGGATCCCTACGGCGAGGGCTGGCTCGTAAAGGTGCGGGTGAGCGATCCCGCTGAGTACGATACGCTGCTCACGGCCGAGCAATATACCGAGTTGATCGGATAGTCCGATCGCTGCCGGATAATGGAACCGCCGCCCCTCTCGGGGCGGCGGTTCCGATTTACGATACGAACGAGTTTTTACAATCGGCCCGCCATCCCGAGGAGGAAATCCGAGAGGATTCCGACGCGAGGGCCGATTGCAGGCCGTCGGAAATACGTAGCCGTGTTATCGTCTGTCAGCCTGCGGCCGGCGGAGGATGATTCGACCGCCTGTGGCGGAACGATGCAGCCCTTCGCATGGGACGGCTGCGAGCTGCCGCTCTCCGGCCGCAGTCGAAGAGCGAATCTTTTACAATCGTTAGTTTTAGCAGAATCGGAGTGTGAAAGCGTCGGAAACATCCTGAATGTATATCCGGAAGCATCCCGCACCTCCGATTGGGCATCTCCTGCAAGGAGCAGTTTTCACCACCTTTTGTCACCAAAAAGTAGCGCCAAAAGTGTCCGCCAGGCGAAAAGCTGCGGGAAACTCACAGCGCCTCGCTAAAACGGGCGCCTGTCGCGGGTTTGCAAGCAAACCGGCCCCGTTTTTTAACGCTTGTCGCTGCTCGTTTCTGTTTCCGCACTTTTCGCATGGCGGAGACTGTTGTGCGCTTCGCGCAACGATGATTTTAATTTCTTTTACTCAGTTTTAGCAGGCCCCGGCCTGCGGGATCGCACTGCGAAAATAGCGGAAGAAGCGGCGACATCGGCGCGAGCGCCCGAAGCGGGCGTGCAAAACAGCGCAGTCTTTTGTGCCCGCTCGGCGAGCACTGATGTCGTCGCCCACTACTTTCGCCGTGCTTGATCTTTTGGTGCTTTTGGATCAAGACAAAAGCACAAGAAGAAAGAAAATGCACGACAGAAGAAATCGATTCTTCGGAAAGAATTCCGACGCCAAGATCGGCTGCGTCGTATCTGCGGGCCGAAGGCTGCGGGACACGCCCACGGTGGCGGGCCTCCGCAGGCGGAGACTTCAACCCGCACGGCGCAAAGGCCCGCAATATTTCAAGCCGGATTGTGGGGTTTCGCAAGGCCGAAACCTGGCCTGCACGGCACGTTGCTCCGTGAATTCCCGAAAAGTTCGTTCAAGCAGGAGATTTCCACCCGTCCCGCTCCGTTCCGACCGGCACGCCCCCCGACATCCCGAAGGGCAACAGACATACCGAAAGGAGCACACGGCCCCCCGACAAACAACGGGAACCGTTTCCTATGAAACGATTCCCGTTTTCTTTTCCGCGGCGTATCCCGCCCGATCCGGCTTAGAGTGCGTTGACATGCAGTTGGAGCGCGCCTTTCAAGTTACCGGCCTTGTTCTTGTGGATGATGTTGTGCTTGGCCAACTTGTCCAGCATCGACGTTACCTTGGGCAGCAACGCTTCGGCAGCGCTCTTCTCGCTGGTGTTGCGCAGCGCCTTCACCGCATTGCGCGCCGTCTTGTGATAGAGACGGTTGTGCGCACGTTTGGTAACGGTCTGGCGAATCCGCTTCTTGGATGACTTATGGTTTGCCATAATTTCGTTTTTTTATTTTATTTCACTTTTCGTCAATAAGCAAAACGGCCGTAGCCGCCCTCGGATAGGTCGCTAAAACCCGCTCCTGCAACGTATCACCCGTGAAAGCCGCCACTCCGCCGATCCGTATCGGGCGAAACTTCTGTTCCGTCCCTCCCGCTTCCGGCAGCCCCGCGGCCTCTCGTTTGTAGCCCATAGCAGAATCGAACTGCTCTTTCAAGAATGAAAATCTTGCGTCCTAACCGATAGACGAATGGGCCTACTCACTGCTATTTCCGCCTCGCAGCGTACTTTAGCGGTGCAAAGATAAGCAAAAAAGCGATCGAAACAAAAAATGGAATAAAAAAATTGCGAAATAAACGCATTTTAAACTGCAATCTCCCGATAATCAATGCACTGCAAGAACAAACGCAATCTATTCCGCAGTCACCTCCGCACCGTTACCGTGCGCGTCGAGGCATCGAAGGCCACCGTCCCGTTGTCGAAAAGCCGTTCGATATGGCCGCTGCGAATCATTTCGTCGGTAGGCAGAAGGTGCAGCCGCGGCGGATCGATCAGCGCGACGGCGTCGCACAGCGTCAGCGCGATGTCCAGTTCGTGCGTCGAAAAGAAGATGCACTTCCCCTCGTCATGCGCCAGCCGGCGCAGCAGCGTACACAACTCGTAGCGATTGGGCATGTCGAGAAAAGCCGTCGGCTCGTCGAGCAAGATCACCGGCGTGTCCTGCGCAAGCGCACGCGCGATCATCACGCGCTGCGCCTCGCCGTCCGACAGGCGATCCATCGGCTTGTCGGCGAAACCGCCCATCCCCACCAGATTCAAGGCACGGTCGACGACCGCACGGTCTCCGGGCCGCAGACGCCCCAGCCAGTCGGTATAGGGAGCCCGCCCCAACCCTACCACGTCGCGGCTGGCGAGGTTGGCGATGCGCACCTTCTCGGTGGTGACGAAACTCACGACCTGCGCGAGCTCGTGCGCCGGCGTCGCACTCAGCAGGCGTCCGCAGAGCCGTATCCCGCCCGACAGCGGCGCCTCGAGCCCCGCGACCGCACGCAGCAGCGTACTTTTTCCCGTGCCGTTGCGTCCCAGCAACGCGACGAGCCGTCCGCCGCCGATAGCCGCCGAAACATCTTCGAGCAGCACCCGGTGCCCGTAGCCGATAGTGATATGCTGCAATTCGACGTGTGTCATACGATATTCTTATTACGCACCACCACCCACACCACGATCGGAATGCCCATGAGCGCCGTCAGCGTATTGACCGGCAGCGCCAGCTGTTTCGAACAGAGATCGCAGACGAGCAGCATCGCCGCACCGAGCAGCATCGAGGCGGGCATGAGTACGCGGTGGTCGGCGCTGGCGAAGAGCATCCGCGCCAGGTGCGGCACGGCCAGCCCCACGAAACCGATCGGGCCGCAGAAGGCGGTCACGGTACCCGACAGCAACGTCGTGGCCAGAAAGATCAACGTGCGTGTACGGCCGACATTCAGCCCCATCGTGCGGGCGTAGCGCTCGCCCAGCAGCAGCAGATTCAACGGTTTAAGAACGGCGAACGTCAATCCCGTACCGACCGCCACGGCCGGCACGAGCAGCGTCAGCTGCGGGATCGTCACGTCGCCGAGCGATCCCATCGTCCAGACGACGAACGATTTGAGAGCCGCCTCGTTGCTCATGTATTGGAGAATCTCGACGAGCGCCCCGACGGCCGATCCGAACATCATTCCCAGAATCAGAATTACCATGATGTCCTTGATACGGCGGCTGACGGCCATGATCAACAACAGGATGAGCGCCGACCCGATCCATGCGGCGCCCGCCGTACCGACGCTGGCCAGCAACGAATGCCCTGCGATGCCCAGCAGCGGCGCCCCCAACAGAAACAACGCCACGCCGAGACTCGCGCCCGAGCTGATACCCAGCACGAAAGGGCCCGCCAGCGGATTGCGGAACAACGTCTGCATCAACAGGCCGCTGGCCGCAAGCGAAAACCCCGCCAGCACGGCGACGACGGCCTTTATCAACCGGATTTTCAGAATGATGTCGCGCGCCATGGGATCGCACGGCCCGCCCGTCAGCAAGGCCCACACCTCGCGGCCGCCCACGCCGACCGATCCCGATGCGAGATCGAAGGCGAAGAGCACGACGACGACGATCGCAAGGAGGCCGAAAAGAATTCCTCGGCGGATTTCGAGGGCGGATTTCACTTTTTACGAAAATTATTCGGACAAAAGTAGTAAATATTTCAGAAAATAATTATCTTTGCACCGCAAAACCGACCGAGGGTTTGCACCATACGCCATCGGGGTGTAGCTCAGCCCGGTTAGAGTACACGTCTGGGGGGCGTGTTGTCGCAAGTTCGAATCTTGTCACCCCGACTAACCGAAAATCCTTGATATTCAGTCGAATATCAAGGATTTTTCTTTTGTGCCGTATGGCCGGAAAATGCCGGTGGCACACAAGTGGAACATAAATGGTCGCTATTCGAAAATTTCAATCTCAGTCGTTAAGTATTTGGTTGTTGGGTGGTTGCTGTATTTGGGCCTATACAGTCGCTCCAAACAGGCAGATAATGAATTTTATCGGGTTCGCGGCTATATGAGCTGTAATCGCGCCGCAGTATCTTCTGTTCCGACGAAATAAAACGACCTGCCAATATGTTTTGGCAGGTCTTGCGAATTTACTCCGCCGATGTCCCGATCAACAACAGAATCGAAAAGTCGGGTTCCGCCAGTTTTGCATCCGTGCCGCAACCCCAGACGATATTTACTTGCGGGGCAAATTCGTGAATGACAGTTAAGAGGCTGCATAGGTCGTCGAAACTAATTTCCGAAGCGGGATGATAGCTTATTTTTACAATTACGTCAAGATCGCCTTCGATATGTAGGGCTTCTAATTCGGTGCGGAGTTGTTCCGCCAAGACGGGCATTGCACCCTCGACCGTAATTAGAGTGCAAGATGCCGCGCTATTCAAAATGCGGTCGAAATCGTTCCGGACGATTGACACCATATCGTCTTCCGATGGGCTAAATTGGGTGTCAAGATAGTGTCTGATTTCTTCTTTGTTTTTCATGTGATTTTGTTTTTGGGTAATACATTCCGGCTGTGAATACGCAGGTCGATTCAGCCGATATGTACTGGAGACCATCATTGCGGCTTGCTTATTTAAGCCCTATACATTGGCTCGAAACAGGTGGTTAATGAATTTTATCGAGCCCCCGACTACATGAGCCGTAATCGCATCGCAGTATCTTCTGTCGGGATTTAACAAAGCGACCTGCCGGGTTGCGGCAGGTCGGGACAACTAAGAATGGTCGGGATGAAGATTCGGAAAGGATGTGGATAACAACTTATAACTATGTGCTTTATCCTCGACCGGAATTATATACGAGAAATTAATTTTATTCCCAATTGCCAATATCATTATCGGCTTCATCTGTCGAGCCGAATTTGATGCCGGGATAACGGTTGGAAACATTTACTTCTTCATCAATTAGATTGATTATTTCCTGCCGGTATTTAAGCGTATCGAGGAAGAATTTGTAGGGGGCACGAACTTCTATGAAAGGCCCAGTACAATTAGGAGATGTCTTGGTAAATCCGGTTTCCATGATAAACTCGTTGTCGGAATTGGGAATGTAACGGAGTTGCTCGATGTCGCATCTTAATTCGGTTGGATTTGCATGAAGAAATCTCTCCAATTCGTCGAAATCTTCGGCATAACGCTGATATTCGGCTCTGAATGCACGCTGGGCGGTGCGGACATCCTTGATGTGTTCGATGACCTGTGCTTTGCGTTCTTTTAATTCGTTTTCAAAACTGATAGGTGTTGATATTTGAGAGCCTATGATACCTATTATTGATATAATCGGTAATAAAGAAATAATTAACCCGGCAGTTGCTTTACCTTTGGGATGTGAGCGTAGTCCAAGGACGGACAATATCAATCCGAGCAACCATGCATTTAACATTAGAATTGTAGAAAACTGGAGAAACACGGAATCCGTCATTTTATATGAACTATCCCCAGCACCTATAATAATGGCACTTATCATGCCGTATAAAAAAGATAGCACAATGAATGCAAGTGAAAGGGTAAATCCTGCTGTACCCATTCGATTGGGAGTTATGTCTCTGGGGGCTGAAAAGTCGGTATTGGTCATAAGTCTCATGTTTTTAGTATCGCAGTGCATCTTGTTGCTCGGTATATCGTTGCAGTTCTTGAGTGTATTGTCGCTGCTGTCTGTTGCTCAAATACATGCAAAAGACAAGAATTAACAGTAATAGCATCGTAACTGTTGAAATTATTATTCCGGCAGTCGTCCGTTTTGTACGGCGATAGGAGGCTCCGATACATGATAAAAGGAGGCTGGTCGGTGCTATGAGGCATAAGGGGATTGAAATAAGGGATAATATGAATCCTAATTTGCCGATATTGACTGTTGGCTTTTCCAAACATTGCTCTGTGGGTTGCGGTGTATTGTCCATGTTGTGATTCATAGTTAAAGGTTCTTTATATCAGAAGAAAAATGGGGCTATGACAGCGGCAAGGGTTCCGACCAGTGCAACTAAAATAATCAGGTCGATTATCGAAATGATAAAGCCCGTAATCGCCAAGCCCCGCGGACTTTTGAAGATGCCGATGAAAGACAGCAGGAATCCCAGAAACCAAACCACCCAACCTACTCCCGGAAGCCATGACAGAATCAAGGCGATAAGAGATAAAACGAATCCGGCGGTTCCTGTCCCGTTAGATTGACGAACGGGAGTTTGAACGATTATCGTCTGGTTATGATCCGACGACGCAGCTCTTGGATTTGAGGTCGGGCAGATTGGATGCCCGCATTTCAGGCATGATGGGGCGTAGCGGGATATTTCCGTCCCGCAGGCCGGGCAATGGATCAATAGCGGTTCTGGTTGTGAGGTTTCAACAGCGGGCATTTCATCCGGCGCCTGCGGAACTTGGGACGGAGCAGTGGGCGAAATAGGTTTTTTACGCAAGTATCGAAACGTGAAAACGAATAAAAGAATGATGATGATTGTAAATACAATGCCGCTCACTCCGCCGAGGTATTCCTGCCATACAGGCGAGTAAAATTCTTCCATAGTTTTATTATTAGATAGTTAAAGGTAGTGTTACATGGCTGTTTTTCTCCAAAGCGAAGTCGGAGTTTCTTCTCCGTTCATGTTTATAGATGTAACTTCTCCGATCTTTTCAATCTGTAAAGCTCCGCTGTTATGGCCGAGATAATTACCTATAGACCTTGCGATAATAATATTCCTATCTCGAATGTCGCCTTCGTCCTCATGTGCGATCAACATACGTTCGTAATAATCTCTGAAATCCTGCGGAAAAGGATTGGTGATCCGGTGCGAATCAAAGGTAGGTTCGGCGATGTTCTCGTAAATGTACTTGCACAACGCATCGTTACCTAATTCTTTGAGAATCGAGTAGGCTGTAATTTTCTCCATGACGGTAAGTGTTTGCGCCACCCTGCCCCGACTTGGCATGATTACATAAAGAAAGTGTGGAGCCGATTTCGTTTATCGAATGGAAGGTTGTGGCGAACCCGAATCAGATAAACGATACAATACCCCACACCTGATAGATATGGGATACAGGCGCACAAAAATACGCCTTGCCATATACTAACAAGAAATGAGTGCTGTTCGTTGTCCCCGATTCAGTAGAAAATTGCCACATTTTCCATTCAGGACAGTGCGAAAACACTTTCTGTATGTCTGCCGCTTACGCGGCAAGACAAAAATAGAAATTATTTTTCACATTGAACAACACTCATGTAAAAACAGCAGCAAATTACGCCAAAAAGTTCCTGAAAATCAATATTGACTTCGAACAATGTTATTTCAATTTGGGAAACTGCGCGCTGCACGATCCCTCCGCATGAAACCGGAGGAATCATCGTCCGATGCATCCGCACGGACATTCGCCCTTTCAGCGAACGAAAAACGGAATCCCGCAGGATTCCGTTTTCCAGTCGTTCGGGCAGGATCACTCCTCCCCCATCACCTCGCGTCGATAACGTTTCAGCGCCTCGCCCAGCACGCGGATCGCACGCTGCAAATCCTGCTGGCAAAGCACATAGGCGATGCGCACCTCGTTGCGACCGCACGTCGGGTCGGAGTAGAACCCCGAGGCGGGAGCCAGCATCACCGTCTCGCCCTCGTAATCGAATTCGCCGAGGCACCACGCGCAGAAACGGTCGCTGTCGTCGATCGGCAGCCGCGCCACGGTGTAGAATGCACCCATGGGGATCGGCGAATAGACGCCCGGCAGGCGATTCAGACCGTCGATCAGACACTTGCGGCGGGCGATATACTCGTCGTACACCTCCGTATGGTACTCGCGCGGCGCATCGATCGACGCCTCGGCGACGATCTGCCCCACGAGCGGCGGCGACAGCCGCGCCTGGCAGAACTTCATCACGGCGTCGTGCAGCGCACGGTTCTTGGTGATGAGCGCCCCGATGCGGATGCCGCACTCCGAGTAGCGTTTCGACACCGAGTCGATCAGCACCACGTTCTGCTCGATCCCCTCCAGATGGCAGGCCGAGATATAGGGCGACCCCGTATAGATGAATTCGCGGTAGACTTCGTCCGAAAAGAGAAAAAGGTCGTAGCGCTTCACCAGATCGCGGATCTGCATCATCTCGCGGCGCGTATAGAGGTACCCCGTCGGGTTGTTGGGGTTGCAGATCAGGATGCCGCGCGTGCGGTCGTTGATAAGCTCCTCGAACTTCTCGACCGACGGCAGCGCGAAGCCGTCCTCGATCGAGGCGGTGATCGGCCGGATCACGGCGCCGGCCGATACGGCGAAAGCCATGTAGTTGGCGTAGGCCGGTTCGGGTACGATGATCTCGTCGCCCGGATTGAGGCACGACATGAAGGCGAAAAGCACCGCTTCGGAGCCTCCCGTCGTGACGATGATGTCGTCGGCCGTCAGGCGGATCTGGTACTGGGCGTAATACTCGACCAGCTTTTCGCGCAGCGACCGGTAGCCGTCGCTGGGGCTGTATTCCAGCACGGTGCGGTCTACCTGCTTCAAGGCGTCCAGCCCCACCTGCGGCGTGGGCAGATCGGGCTGGCCGATGTTGAGATGATAGACCTTCACGCCGCGGGCCTTGGCGGCCTCGGCCAGCGGAAAGAGTTTTCGAATCGGCGACTCGGGCATTTCACAGGCCCGAAGGGAAATTTGCGGCATAGCGAGCGGTTTTCGTCTGTGACATCCTCAACGGATCGGATGTGCGGCAAAGATAGCGTTTTTTTCAGCGGATCGGTCGTTTCGCCCGTTCAGTCTTCGATCGTGCGCGACGGGCGGAAGCGCACGGCACGGCGCGCCGGGATCCGCACGGGTGCGCCGGTGCGGGGATTGCGTCCCATACGCTCGGGGTAACGGACGGTCGAAAACGTCCCCAGCCCCGTCAGCAGAATCTTCTCATCGCCGCGCAACGCCTCGACGGCGACCTTGACGAACGCATTGAGCGCCTTCACGGCATCGATCTTCGAAAGCCGCGCCTCACGGGCCACGGCCTCCGCCAATTGAGATTTGTTCATAACAGAGAGGGTATAAAGGTTACAACATTCTTCGTCTCGAAATCCTAACCGTATCCGACAAAGTTAATAAAAATTTCCCGAACATCCGTTTCGACCTTTTTCCCCGCCGGCAAAGGGAGACCGCGACCGCACGGGCGACGCACGGCAGGAACACGGACAACGGGCAAGCAGCCGGTCGGAACCGCGGCCGCAAACGGCCGTTCAGGAAGGCCGTGCGCCGACCGCCGCACGCCGGAAGGGCGCGGGGCGAAATCCCGGCCGGAATTTGGTAAAATGGAAATAAGGTGCTACTTTTGTCGCCGGAAAGATGGCAGAGCGGTCGATTGCGGCGGTCTTGAAAACCGTTGAACCGAGAGGTTCCGGGGGTTCGAATCCCTCTCTTTCCGCAAACCAAAATCCATGGTGAAGGCAGAGGACGTGTCCTCTGCCTTTTTCGTTCGAAGCGTCACCGACTTCACAACAGACCGGTGCAGGACCGCCCGCGGCAGCGCAGGGAAAGACGAGCGAAGCGACGTCAACTCCGAAAACACCTCCCCGACAAAAATCCTCCGATATAATTCCGACCATTAGCAGGGATATCTGCGCACTCGCTCACGTTCCGCGCACCCTCACCGTATCCCTCCCCGAAAGGCGGATTCGCTCATGACAGGGGTTGCGGAGCGAAACACGTCGATCCCGAAAACGGCGCCCCCTCATCCTGAGGAAAATCCCGAAGCGACGTTACAGAAGCCAAGAGAACAAAAAATCAGATAAAGATCAATGAAATTTAATTTTCAACTATTTACAGATGATACAAGCACTATTGAGTAACAATCCCAATGTCCGACATTTCGTCGCCCCCCCCTCAGCTTGTTTTCGCAAAACAGTACAAAAAAGAGATTGCAAATTCTGCAACCTCTTGATTTTATGAGCTGTTGACGAGGCTTGAACTCGTGACCTCTTCCTTACCAAGGAAGTGCTCTACCACTGAGCTACAACAGCAATCACCTTGAAAATCAGCAGTTAGCAGAAGTACGAAAAGGAAATTTCAGCATTGTGTCCAACATTGTGTCCAACAATCGCTACCCGCAATCGCTTGCAGGTTAATGATTAAATGATTTATCAATAGAGAATTTATGGAATGAAAAATGAAAGAGGACAAACCTTGCAAAAGGGGTATATTTAAGACCCCTTTGCAAAGTCTGTCCTCATTGTCTGTCGAGAAAAACGCGCTGAAAAATTTTTCCCCTCCTCCCTGCTCTCTCCTTTTAAGAATGTTGTGTTGCTTTTGTTTCTGTGTATAATTTCGTATTTTTGATATGCGTAATAACCCAAGCATTATGAGCGACATTATTCCGATTGATTCTGAAATCACGACTTTCTCTGACTATCTTAATAATAATTGCCGTGGTATTTTATCTGCCCGATTTGGAGATGGAAAGAGTTTCTTCCTGAATGAAGTTAAGAAGCAATTATCCGATAAGTATTTATTCCTTACAATATATCCCGTCAATTATCAGGTCGCTGAAAATAAAGATATTTTTGAGTATATTAAGCGAGATATATTGTTACAAATCTTGATGACATCCGAGATTGATTTATCGGATGAAAAATACGGCTTTTCATTGAGATTATGGGGATTCTTCAATCAAAATGGGAAAGACCTCGTATCGGATATTGTTTCTTTAATTGCATCTTCTTTGGCAAATATCCCCCAAGATGCTATAAAAGTATTTCGGGACAACATTGCAAAATTCAAAGACTTTTCAAAGAAAGCCAATTCTTCCCAGTCCGATAGTATCGAATCATATTTGGATGAATTTGCAACCCAAAAAGGAGGGATATATGAATTTGATCCCATATCACGGATTATTTATCAACTAATCACAGATATTAAAGAAAATAGTGGTAAGCAGGTCATCCTTGTTATTGAAGATATGGATAGAATTGATCCTGCCCATATATTCCGCATCCTCAATGTATTTTCTGCACATTGGGATATGCAAGATTATTCAGAACAAAAACTTGCACATGGCAACCCTTTGAATAAATACAATTTCGATAAAATATTGCTGGTTTGTCATTTTCAAAACATCAAGAATATCTTTCATCATTTTTATGGAGAGAGAACCGATTTTACGGGTTATATTCATAAATTTTCGTCTTCCACGCCCTATGAATATTCATTAAATGATGTGATTGAAGAATGGATTTTACAGAAAATACCTTTTAATAAAGATACTTTTCCTGCCATTTGCGAGCGGTTGGCAGACCTTATTATGCGGAAATATAAGAATTGTGAAAATATAATTACCAACATTCGACACATTACCAACTTCTTAACCCAATCCAATTACAATATCAGAAAAGAGGATATTCCACCGTATAGCTGGCAAAATGGATACAATGGCTATAATTATTATATTTCTACCTACAATCAAGTTACTCACTTATTATGTATATTAAAGAACTTTGGAATATCTATTGACGAGTTTTTAGCTTTCCATGCAGATCAATTTTACAGTCAATTATGTCGATTTATTGGTCAATGTTGGTTGATTTATCCACAGCTAAATATAGATTTAGATTCTTCAAAATGTAAGTTTAGATTCTCTAATTGTAATGACGACACAATAACCTGTGAATGGGATAATTATAATCAACCTCTACCATGTAAATCAACGAAAGTCAATCCGAATTCTGTTATTCAGCGATTTGAAATAAAATGGATGCAAATGGATACTCTTTTGTACTCACCGCACTTTAAAGAGTTATTTTCAAAGCAGAGTTTTGAAACTGTATTATCGTTTTTTGAAGATTTTATCTATTGATTATATGAACTGCTCCAAATACTTCTCGTTGAATCCAGTCAGCGGGAAACGGAACTCTTTCTGTTTACCCTCTACCGATGTATAGCCGAATACGGCCGTGTCGCTCTTGATATGGGCTTCGAAAAGATTGAGCTTGCAGCTGGACTTGGGTAAATCTACGATGTTTGGCAATACAATGGCGAGATGACCCTCTTCTACGGCCTTTGGATTCAGCAGATAGGAGAATCCTGCCATATAACGACCCCGTTTTTGAAAACAGACGGTCATATCTTTCGTGGGGTCGATGTCGAGTTCAAAGATATAGGTGAACTCCCGTGGTGTAGGATCGTCTGTTCTGCGTCCCACGAACAGACAGACGCCGTAATTATTATCATAAGATACGCCTTTGGAGATATACGATACTTGCACATCGTCGATCGTCTCCGTGCCTGTTTTTCAATCAATGCTTGGTGTTTTTCTTTTCATTTCAGCTAAAATTTATGTTGTTATTAAATCTTTGATTATGATGTAAATATACGAAAAATTCATGAGATATGCAATAAAATATATAAAAACAGACTTGGGTATACGGTATGAAATAAACCGTTCTGTCAAAGTCTGTCCTTCGGGGATATCAATTAAATTCCTCCCATTCCATATCACCAGAATAGAGATTGAAAATAATTGCTACGATACCTAAAACAACTCCAATAATTATACACCAAAGATGCTCGATTGTCAAAAGGATCAAACTCGGAATTGCGCAAATAAGGCTTTTCCAGTTCTTTTTGATTCTTTGCAACAAATCTTTCATGCAAATATCATTCTTTGACAAAGCGAATAACCCGTTTACTTTCGATCTGTTTTACCTCTCCTGTCGCTTCATCTTCAATAATAGCTTCTGTCAAAGGATAATACCGACCGTTATCAATATGATAAGAATCTGCAAATCGATGAAACAAGCCTATCGCCGTCTTATTATCATCTTCATCGCCTCCATCCATAAAACCTGCTTGGGGGTCATATTTATCCGATGTGTAAAATTCAATTTTTCTTAATTTTTCCATAATCGCTTTCTATTTAACCTCTCCTGCTGTATTTTATATAGCAGGAGAGGATCGTTGTTTTTATTCGTCCAATTCAGAAATCGTTGTAAATCCTTTCCAGCCTTTTGCTTTTTTATATGCATCGACACATCCAGCAGGAACTTTCAGAACGGAGTAGGAATTTATACCCGTAAATACATCATCTCCACAACTCGGTGGTGTCCTCGTCCCGATTTTGAACAATTGGAGTTTGGAATCTTCGTAAAAGGCACGGTACTCAATCCTTGTTACTTGCGTACATGCAGACATATCCACAGTTGTCAATGCCGTACAATTCGAGAAGCCATCAACCGTTTTGAGTTGCGACCCTTTCTCGAACGTTACGGTTTGCAGGGAGGTACAGCCAGAGAAGGCTCCCCTTTCAATCGTCTCCACACTTGCAGGAATCTCGATCGTGGTTAGAGAGGTACAATCACGAAAGGTGTTATATTGAATCATTTTCAATTTTGACCCTTTCTCGAACGTTACGGTTTTCAGAGAGGTGCAATACGAGAAGGCATACCATTCAATCGTCTCGACACTTGCGGGAATCTCGATCGAAGTTAGAGACGTACAATCCGAGAAGGCGCATATTCCAATCGTCTCCACACTTGCAGGTATCTCGATCGAAGTTAGAGACGTACAATCCGAGAAGGCACCATAAAACTGATAATACCCTTCAATCGTTTTGAGCTCCGATCCTTTCTCGAACGTTACGGTTTTCAAGGAGGTACAGCCATTGAAAGCACTATATTTAATCGTCTCCACACTTGCTGGAATTTCAATAGTAGTTAGAGACCTACAACTCTTGAAGCCATCAACCGTTTTGAGTTGCGACCCTTTCTCGAATGTTACGGTTTTCAAGGAGGTACAGCCATTGAAAGCACTATATTTAATCGTCTCCACACTTGCAGGAATTTCGATCGTGGTTAGAGACGTACAGCTCTCGAAGCCATCAATCGTTTTGAGTTGCGACCCTTTCTCGAAAGTCACAGTTTTCAGGGAGGAACAGCCAAAGAAGGCATTATATCCAATCGTCTCCACACTTGCTGGAATTTCAATAGTGGTTAGAGACGTACAACTCTGGAAGACGCCACCCCACCCCGAACTGTTTTCAAACGCTTTGAGTTGCGACCCTTTCTCGAACGTTACGGTTTGCAGGGAGGTACAAAGATTGAAGGTTCCATTACCAATTGTTTTTACCCCAGCGGGGATCGAAATTGAAACCAACGAGGAGCCACAGAAAGCTTGTGTCCCAATTGCAGTTAGCGTGTTGGGAAGGGTGACGCTCTTAATATTGGTACATTTCAAGAACGCCTCCGTTGGCAAAACCGAAAGGTTTACTCTCGAAATATCGAGGTGCTCCAAACTCTGAATATTCCGTAATGTCGTAAAGTCAGATATGCCCAACGTTCCAGATAATTTCAATGACGAGGGTTCCGTCAGCCCCAATTCATTCAGAATCCCAGCAAGCATACCTCCCTTTGGAACATGAATCACATCCTTTGCATCTGAATCGGGGTCGGGCGGAGTGGTTTGTCCAGAATTGGAACCTCCGTTCGGGTCTGTATTTTCATCCGTATTGCTCTCTGTGCAACTGCAACACAAGGCTGCTAACAAGGCAAATAAGAATAGCTTTTTCATAGTGATGAATTTTTAAGTTTTTGTCAATAACTCTAATTTCAGAACAGCCCGCTGCACAGGTCTATTCTGTAATGATGACTGATTAATAGTAGGTCAATATATAATTGGCATTGGGGCCCACTATCTGTGTGGGATAGCCTTCGTCATCGTATTCGTAATATATGTTACTGTTGTCTGCCGAAGCTGGATAATTGGATGGGATGGAGCCTTTGAAATTGGTGGCCAGAAAGCCGACGTGTACAAAGATGCCTAACCCAAATTTCGCATCGAACAAATTAATGTTTAACTTATTCGGTTTATCAGTGTATGTATACGTCGTTGAATTAGAATACGAGTTACGTTGTTCCATCAGATTACCGTTCTCCCAACGATAAGTCCAAAAAAGGGGACTAACAACACTTGTACTCTGTTTTTTGGACACATAACCGTTTTCGTATTCATATCGCCAGTTGATCTTGCCATTAATATCGAATTCGGTAACATAACCGTTATGATCAAGAGCGAAAGCCGCGTCATAACTATATTCATCGCCGCAACTGCTGTTGAATTTAACACCGACACTATTGTCTGTATAAGTATAAGTAAAATCTCCATTGGAATAACAAATATCACCATCGACGATAACCTTTGCAAGGCGCTGCTGATCGTCATAACTGAAATCATAATAGATAGTTTTATCCGCACTTATCTCTTCTATCTGTTTAAGTAGTTTTTGCGATGTCTGGCTCTCTTTGTTATCATCCTCGGAACAGGCCGAAAACAAAATACTCGAAAACATCACTGCGGCAAATAAGAATAGTTTTTTCATAATGAGTTTGAGTTTTAAATTTCTAAATCACACGCCAGTAGTTCATAGCTTTTCGATTTCGTTGATATGGAACACTTCATGTTTAAGATGGTGATCCCCATTAAACCACTTGCATTCAACTTTTTCTGGATGTTCTACACCATCCATTGTTTTGAATGGATACTGAGCGACTGTCATTTCATAGCCACCAGATTTTAGTCTGACAACATCTCCGATCTTAAAATCCATAATTTGTAAGATTTCTTACCGTATCAACTCCTGCTGCGGTGGGTTATGGGTAAAAAGAAAGTGTGGGACTGCCCGGTTTATTCGAATAGAGGTTCTGGAATACCTTTGCTGAAATAAACTGACACAAGACCCCACACCTGTATAGTATGGGGATTATATCTCGCATACCAATACAAGTGATGAGTGCCGTCGTTTACCCTCAGCAAATTGAATTTTCCAGATTCCTATTCGAGGTTAAATCGAAACACTTTCACCAATATACGCCGCTTGCGCGACAAGACAAAGGTAAAAAATATTTCGCAATTGACGACACCCATCGGGGCCTTGTTGTGCAAATTTCGCCAAACATGCTTTCGGGTACTATCTACGCAGGGATGCAGATATAATAAAAAGAAGCCGGAACCCTTCGACAAGGTTCCGGCTCCGCGTGCAGGACGGCGGGCTACTTGAACGTCACCCCGTGTTTCTTGCAAATCCATAGGAAGGTCTCGATCCCGATTTTCCGGCTCCGCAGACATTTGGCGAACTGCTCGTTGCATTCGGTCGGGTAATACTTCTTGGAGTGCATGCTGACCAGATGAAATAACCGAAGCCCCTCCTCCTTGCCGTATTCGTGCGCCAAGGCGCATCCGATGCAATACCAGTCGTGATAGTCGTCGGTGATATCCTTTTTTTCTTCACGGATTTTCTTGATTAATTTATAGACCTTTTCATCGAGCAGCTTCTTTTCCCGGGCCGTCCGGACTTTGGCCCTTGCGGTTCTTTCTTTCAGCACGCCCCGATAAGGCTTCGCGTGCGGATTGATGTATGGGTAGGCATCGTAACTGGCTCCCCGCAAGCGGCAGACATCGCAACACCCTTGGTCGGCGACGAGCCCCGTTTTCTCGTAGATCTCCCGAACCAGAGCGTCGAATTGTGCCAGGTGCATGTCCGGGTGAGCGATGCGGAAAATCAGGTACAAGCCATTCCCGCTGATCGACATACTTGCACAAAACAAGCTGTCGAAGGTCTTGGCGACGAGTCTCTTCTTATCGAACCACTCCGGTCCGAATACGCCGTTGTCCTTGTGGTCGATGTCAATACATATGAACCCGCTGTGCTGAACCAGCCCGTCATGGCTCCGAGTCTTGAATATCCCGCTGGGAGTGATGCACGGCAGGTTGCGTTTAATCCGTTGGCGGACCTTCTCGTTGGAGGTCGTGCGGAACGCGATGACCTGCTCCTTGAATTTGGCAGTCTTACACCACTTTATCAGGTCAACATCGCCGAGGGGTTGTGTCGCGTAATAGTTATCGAATACGGAGACCCTGATCGGAGGGAGTTTCGAGGGATTCGAACCGACTGTTTGCCTTTCCGTGTGCCCATTGTCATATTCGTTTTCTTTCATGTTAGAATTATCTTTTAGGAGCGACCTATTTATATTGTATATCGTTGAGTATTCGTAGATTGTCATTTTCTTCGTCTTCAGTTTTTGTGAAAAATTCGTTGAGTTCTTCGTCGTTATTCTTTTTGATTGCCTTCTCCTTGTACTTTTTTTGTCGTTTTCGTTCATTGGCATCCAGCTGAGGTCGGATCAGTATGAAGGTTCGCATCTGCTCCCCGTTGAGATCCGTCGGTTCCTCGCCGTAGAGGGCATATCTCATAATCACATCATAGAGGTGTAATCTTGCCATGGGCTTCATCGAGGCCAGCGCTTCATAAAAGGTACGGTAGAAGATGAACCCTTCACGGGGCGGGACCTCCGGGTCGAATGCGGGCTTGGTCGTTGTTGTTTCAGTTTTCATGGTTAATGTTTTTTAATTGGTTTATTCTCTGGATGTTTTCCTGTTCGATCGTCGGGTGTGATTCGCTCTGCAACCAGTCGAGAATCTCTTCGCGCTGAAAGTAGAGTCGCCGTCCGCCATGCTCCGGCTTGCGAAACGGAATCTTTCGGTCGCTCGTAAATTTGTAAATCGTCGCCTTGCTGTATCCGGTCAGGCGCACGACCTCCTCGATGGTCATTACTTGCTCACTCGGAGCTTGATTCGCAGTAAGGTTACCTAAGATTCGGTCGATGCCGAGAATCTCTTTCAGTTGTCCCACGGTCAGCATTGCGATCGGGGTTTCATCGGTGAATTTGTTCATGTTTTTATTGAATTATATGGGTTTTCGTCTGTTTCTATCATAATGTATACTTAGTTGGACTACATATGAAAAAATCCCCTGAAATCCGAGGATTTCAGGGGAGTGTCATTGAAAATATCCCTATAAGTACAAAAAAACAGGTCTATAATATTCTGTGAAGCGATGCGAATAAATTGTCTCTGTCGGAAGCATCTGTTTCATCGAACCAGCGTGCCAGTTTGCGGTTGATGCGACACAGTGATTTGTAGGTGGTTCCCTGCATGTCCCGCTGTAAGGCTGCTATGTTGAGGCGATCGATTATCATATCTGTTTGCATTCGGTAATGCAGATACCCGATGTAGAGCCAAAATCTGAAGTCTGTCTCCTTTCGAACGAAAATCGTATCTTTTAATATCGAGAATTCCTTATGGCATTTTTTGCAGTAGGCCATGTAGGGCTTGCCATCTCGTAAATAAGCAAACCGTTTATCTCCACATGAGGGACAATAGATTCCACAGTACGTTTGATAAAATTGAAACGCATCTGCTTCCGTCGGGAATTTTTGTAGGAAATCATCGTATTTAATAGGCGGGGAATACATGGCAAACGTAGATTTATGAACCGAAAAAGAACGTTTTCAATTTCCTCAATCCATCCTCGTGTTTCTTTTGATTGCGAAACTTTAATTTCTGTATATTAAGCAGTTTCCATTGCACCGACGGATAATGCTGAAAATCCCGGTATTCCGATGCGTCCCAATCCGGCGTCCCGTCTTCGAATCCGAGTAGAAACGCTTTGTCGGTCGGTGTCAGATGGTCGTTGATATACTCGACCAGTCGGCGGCGGGTCGCTTCGTACTGCTCGTAGGTGAACGGCGTTGAGGACATGCCCTCGAATTGGTTGGTCAGGGCGTCGCGCTGGTCGTTGAAATTAGGATTAAGAGACTCCAAGATCGGGCGGTCGCTTCCCAGCAGGCAGAAGATGAATCCGCGTTTGATCTCGTCGAAGTCTTTAATATAATCGAGCATCAGGCTTACATCGAACAGATCGCGCGGGTGCTGGCGGTCGAGTGCCGCCGTGATCTTGCCGCCATAGAGTTGTGACAGAGGTACAATGCGGGCTTTGCAGAATACGCCGAAATCTTCTTGGGCGAGGTCGCATAAGGGCAATTCGACGGGCGGTGCGATAATGCCGCGCTTCACGTCGTTTACCTCTACTTTGACGAAATGCCCGTTATGGGTGCATATCAATTTGTTAGGAACTTCGCGTACCGCAATGCCCGGTATCGCAGTCTCGATCTTTGCCTTTACCGCTTTCAGCCGTTCTTTGATATGGGCGAGACTTGCTTCTCGCGGTTCGACGGGAATATAGGTCAGGTCGATGTCTACCGAATAGCGCGGCAGATTTTGCACGAACAGATTGATTGCCGTGCCGCCGTGAACGGCAAAACATTCTTCCGCCGAAATAATCGGGATAATGCGGAGCAACAGCCGCACGCGCTCTTTGTACTCTTGATTAATCATTTTTCAGTTCTGCCGGAATCGTGATTTGGTATTTCTTATCGTAAACGCCTCCTTTGGCGATTACCCGCTTGCCGCTGCCGAGGTCTATTTTGTCGAGGTCGAGGGCCTCGAACCACGCATGACGGGCCTTTTCGGCCATAAAGAGGAACAGCCGCTTCACTTTGACGGAACGGCACTCCTCCAACAGTCGTTGTACATTCTTTGGCGGGAGTATCGACAACATTTCCATTACATAGTAGAGGTCGGTAATGTCGTAACATTGCGGAGCGAGGTGCAGACACTCCATAAACGCCCGTTCCGGGGTAGAGATCGGCAAATCGAAAACCCCTTGTCGGGTGATAGTGATTCCGGTGTTGGAGTTGAATATTTCGGTGGTAAACAGCCGGAGCGTCACACCCCAGTCATATTTTCTGAACCAAAGCGGTAAATACTCTTTTTGTGGCGCAGACAGCGAAACGGTCGGCCTGCCCATCGGGAGGTAGTGCGAATATCCGTGTATCTCCAATGCCGACATGGCTCCGATTGTCAGATGTTTGTCAGCCTGTGTATTGAGGCTGTACATGGCTCCGTATAACGTCGGCGTATCGCCCGTGCGGATCATTACACCTGTACCTATGGGGGTCAGCCAAGCGGATTTTATGTAACGGTGCTGTAAGTCGTTGGAGATGTTTTTGAGTTTCATCCATGACGACAAATAGACTGCTCCGGGTGGGAGGGACTGTAATAGCTGGTTTATTTTTGTTTGCGATGTTGTACTCATAGTACAAATATACAAAAAATATTAAACTATTGTTGGCTTATTACAAAACTTTCGCCGCCTCGTTGATCACTCCGTTGTCGAAGCTGTCGAGGTATATGTTCGTGGTTTCCAGATCGGCATGGCCAAGCATCTGTGAAATCACCTCGCGCGGAATGTTGTTGCGCTGCAAGGTCATGGCCGCCGTATGGCGGGAGACGTAGCTCGTCAGGTGAAAATCTATTCTGAGCTCCTCGGCGAGCAGGCGCAGGTATTTCTGGTACTTGCTGTAACGGGCCCGAATGTGCATGTAGAGCCGCTCGCCCGTATAGCCGGAGCGGGTTACGATCGGCAGCAGGAAATCGTCCACGGTCGGTGAGCCCGCTTGCAGGCTCCCGATCAGTTGTCGGATCGCGGGCGTGATCTTGATCGAAATAGGTTTGACCCCTTTCTGCCGTTTGATCTTTTGCCGCTTGTAAACGATATAGTCGCCGTCCTCCATCTGTTTGATATGGGCGGCCGTGAGCATCGCCATGTCGATGAACGAAATGCCGTAACAATAGTAGGAGAATAGAAACAGCTTGCGGGCGTATTCGCATTGCGGATTGCTGGCCGTGGTGCTTTTGAGTTTCGATAACTCGGCGGCAGGCAGGTAGCGTTTGGCGGTCGCCTCTTCGAGTTTGGAGACCTCGAATCCGCCCCGTCCGAACGGATAGGTTGCCACCGAGCCGACGCCCTCCGCATTGGCCCGGTTCAGAATGGCCCGTAACGCTTTGAAATAGAATTTGCGCGTATTGCCGCAACAGCCCCGCTTTTGAAGAAACATATCGAATCCCCGGACATAACGCAGGTCGATGTCGGAAAAGAGCCGTTGATCCAGTTTCCGGTCATAGCTTCTCAACATGTCCTGCGTCTGCTTATAGGTTTGGGAATTGCCGATATGTCCCGTTGCGTGCAGTTCCGCGATACGGTCGGTGAAATAGGCGTTGAACTTGCCCTGTTTGGAGGTATTCAGAAAGGCGTCCTCGAACTGGTTCAGCGTCCAGTCGATACCCTCTATTTCGAAACGTTCGACGATCTCGCGGGCGCGAACCTTGTACTTCGCCAGCAGCGCATTGTCGGCCTCGCGTTGTTTATTCTCGGCTTTCTGCTCGGCTCCTTTCAGGTTACGCAGGATGATGAATTGCTCGCTGGCCTCGTCCCAATATGCGGGATCGGCGTAGAGATCGAGCGCGATATATTTGCGCCGCTTGTTTTTGGTGATACACAGCCTGACGGCGTAACGGCCGTTGCGGTCGGCCTTGTCGTGGCGACGGGGAAACCGGATGGAATAAGCCATAACTTTGCACAGTTTTTCTTCTTGATTCGCTGATAGTTATCGAAATGTCATACGACAAGCGAATGAAGATACTGTCAAAGCTGGATTCGATAGATCCGGCCGAAGCACTAACCGCCTACCCGAGAATTGCAGAGTATGATGCGATTACTAAATTGCCCATCTGTCGTAGACGGGGCAAAAATAATATGTCGATGAAGCGATTGCAAATATTTTTTGGTTTTAATTATGGATCAGTTGATAATTAGTATATTGCGATTTGCTGCAAATTGCGGATTCGCATTTGTATAATCTGTATAATAAGAGTTAAACATTTCTCAAATACGTATGCCGATTATATGGTATTAGGTAGGTAGAAAATGTTTTTTCATTTGCAATAATCCTATAGAGGATTAAGGTTTTAATTTTTAGACTGCAAGAAATTTTGTGCCGAAAAAAATAATTATTAATTTTAACAAAACATTTTTTTCAATGGATTGCAAAGTTTTTGTTATAGTTGATTTTGATAACTTTTTTCCTCGGCCGATTCCTGAAATCCCAATTAATAAGATTGAATTCTTATTCAAGGAAATTGTTAGAGATATTATAACAAATGTACACAATGTTCAAAATATCATTATTCGTATATATGGAGGATGGTATCAAGATGATACTTTAACAAATCGCGCGTCACAACTTTTAAGCATATTAAAACTGATAAGTGACGGTATTTTTCCTGTTGTAATTGAACAAAGAAAAATTGAAGGGTCCATAGATATGGTGTTTAGCCTATTTAAAGTATCTCATGTTTGGTATAATACTTATCAAGAAAGGTCTGGCCTCCCAAAATTAAGAATAGCGCATGCAAATGTGGGAGATCATTGTTCGATGAATAAGAATTCCTGTCCTGTTCATATTCTTTCGAGATTTACACGTACTAAGAGCAAATTGTGTCATGTTGATGGTTGCTTAACAAAACAAGACGATGTATTTATCCAAAGAACTCAAAAAATGGTTGATACAATGATGGCTTGTGATGTTCTATCTTTTTGTGAAGAGCAAAATGTAGGAGGAGTATATATTGCATCAGATGATATTGATTTATTTCCTGCTATAGCTTTAGGACGGAATATCAATAATTCGATGCCCCTATTTTTATTGGTTCTGAATAAAAAACGATTTGATTATTACTCGGCGACATTATCTGATTTTAATATTAAAATTCGTAATTGCAATGAATAAATTAGAAGAAATAAGACGTGAAATAGCGTCGTTTGCAGATGATGAAAATGATGTATTGATCGAGCGAGATACGATTGTATTTGAGCGGTTTGGAAAAACATTGTCATTTCGAATTTTTGAAAAAGATGAAGTGCTGTATGTATTATATAATGGCAAAGAATTGCGGTATACAACTTTTCTTGCCAAAGAAATAGCACGGTTGGATATACTTGCAGATAAACTACTACAAACTAATGTAGATAGTTTGACGTATATTGATACGACGGCATCTTTGCATCGTATTGATCAGCAATTGCAAACAACCGGTCTAAAGGCATTGGAAAAAGAGTGTAAAGATTTATTGTGGTCTGGAACTCGAATTTGTTTTGTTACTGCCGATGCAGGACATGGAAAGACGGTATTGTTGCATAAATTTCAGCAGGAAATAGCTCAAAAATATCTTAATGGAGAATCTAATTATCTTTTCTTACATATTGATTTACATGGTCGAGATCTTGTTCGGCTGAATGAAGCCATTATGTATGATCTTGGAGAATTGCGGTTTTCTGGATTATATTATGCGTCTATTATATCCTTAATGAAACGAAATTTGTTGGTGTTAGGAATTGATGGTTTTGATGAACTTGCTGCAGAAGTTGGGGGAGAAGTTGCATTGGGGTCTTTAACAAGCCTAATTACAAAAATGGATGGTAGGGGTGTATTGATTGCTGCTTCTCGTCGAACGTTTTTTAATACTCAAGATTACCTAAAACGAGCAAGAATACTGCAAACTAAAATTCGATTAGAGGGTGAATTTGATGAAATAAAAATAAAAGATTGGAATAGGGAGCAATGTATTGCATACTTATTGAAGTTTTATTCATTTAATGAAAGCACGGAGGCATATGAGTCTATGGTGAATAAATTGCATTCATCAGAACATCCTTTGTTGGCTCGTCCGTATTTATTCACGAAAATGGTAAATATGGCCTATGAGGATAATATCACACCTGATAAATTCTTACTGAATGGAGAAACATATATAGGAATAAATGATGTTATTGATGCTTTTGTCGGACGAGAAGTATTGAAATGGAAAGATCGAGATCAAGAAACAGGGAGACCGTATTTAACTTTTGAACAGCATACAAGATTATTGTCTGAGGTTGCTCGAGAGATGTGGAATAGCCAAAAAGATGCTATTTCTACAGATATGATTCAATTTGTACTAACCGTGCTTTTTGATGAATGGAATATTGAAACGAGATTACGTCCTATAATTATTAGAATGGCAGAATCTCATGCATTATTGATCCCTGTTCCTGGACGAGAAGATCAACGAAAGTTTGACCATGAAGAATTTAAAAATTATTTTTTGGCAAAATCTTTAGGGCAGGTTATGCGAGATACATTATCAAAAGAATCATGTTCTCAGTTAAAATCTTTCTTATACATAGCTCAATTGTCTAATAATGTTGCTCAATACATTGGGCAGGTTGTTGATCCATTAATGACGCCTATATTGATTTCCAAATTAATAAAAATTACTCATGATGAGTGGAAACCCACCTTTTTGCAGATAAATGTAGGTACACTTATTCCCTATTTGTTGAATGATTTTATCCCGGTCGATGTACTTACTATTGGTCCCAAACTGACTTTTTCGAGTTTAATATTTGAAAATAAGAGATTGTCAAATGTAATTTTTGAACAATGTTCGTTTGTTAATGTAAGTTTCTGTAATACAGAATTATCGAATGTCCAGTTTAAAAACTGTGTGTTTTCTGATTTGCGAATTGATAAAAAATCGGATAACATTTTTAATCATGTTACATTTGATCAAGGTTCAGTGGTAAAAGTATTGTCGATAAATGAGGGCGATAACGAAATATATTCAGAATATGCTCCGAGGCAAATTATTGCCAATCTAAAAATGTTAGGAATTTCTATAGAAGATGATAATATAAATGATGACAAGGAGTTAGTTCAAACCTTAAATCCGGAATTCAAAAAATGCATTAAACGTTTTTTGAATAAATATGTTAAGGCGACATATCAGTATGAAACAGCCATTAAAGAAGAGCCAATTAATAATTTTGGCAAGCCTACAATGATTTTTGATGAAATAATACCACTTCTTTTGAAGTATAACATAATAGAGGAAAAAAGTAATAAACGGACATCTCAGGCATCGTCAAAAGCTTGGGTATTGAAAAATTATGCACTATCTGATATCTTTATGGCAGAAGGGGATAATCGATCTCCGTTGTATGCATTTTGGAAAGAAGTTAACGAACATGAATAAGGAGGGAGCATTTAGTGCCAATAAAGATTTGTCTAATATTTTGGCTAAAAAATGGTTGTAATTTGGCTATAATATGGTAGTTAGTATTGCGATATTTTGTAGAAACGGAACAAAGAGATGCATTAAATGTGGAATTACAGTTATTGGCAATAGCTCAAAAATTAGGAGATCGCAATGCTGGCTAATATTTATAAGAAATGGCTTCGCAGCAATCATGATACAATTTAAGTGTGGAACACAAGTGGAACACGCGAAATCGCAACAACTCTCGATAATGGCAAGTTGCAACTCTTTGAACATGTGTAAAATCCGCTGGAATATAGTTTGTTAAATTTATTAGAAAAAGTAAAATTTAATTCTGGGGGGCGTGTTGTCGCAAGTTCGAATCTTGTCACCCCGACTAACCGAGAATCCTTGATATTCAGTCGAATATCGAGGATTTTTCTTTTATGCCGTATGGTCGGGAAAATGGCGGTGGTACACAAGTGGGACATAAATGGTCGCTATCCGGAAATTTCGATATTAGCCGTTAAGTATTTGGTTGTCGGTTAGTTGCTGCATTCGGGCCTATACAGTCGCTCCGAACAGGCGGATAATGAATTTTATCGGGTTCATGACTATATGAATGAACTGTAATCGCGTCGCAGTATCTTATGCAGGGGGGGGGCGACGAAGCGACCTGCCGGATGGATTGCGGCAGGCCGGGACAACTAACGACGGTCGGGATGAAGATTCGAAAACGATGCGGATAACGACTCACTGCCATGGGCTTTATCCGTGGCTGCAAGTACATGCGAGACCATCAAAAACTACAATATTGAACATTTCGCCCTCCTCTTGTGGTTCCACAATTGGCGGAGATTCTTCAAATATAACGACAAGACTCATTTTAAAATAGGTATTCAGCCTCGGCATCGCCGGCTGCACTGGCGGTTCGCCGCTATCCGACGCAGCCTGCACTCGCAAAAAAAATGCGCGGCACCGACCGCAGACGGCGGAACGAGCGGAACATGCAAAACAAAACGAACAGGAGTATTCGGACGGATAAATACCGATATCGCCATTTCGAGCGGACACCTTGGACAACGACCCCTTCTCCTCGGAGGGGGGGGGTAGTGCCGTTCGCAAAACGGGACGATTGCAATACGGAAGCCAATGACTCCGCAATATCATTCGCACGAATGTCGGAGATTTATCTTCGGCAGAAAAAGGTATCGCAACTTACACGAGTCACCGAAGAGAACGACGACGCCGGCGTCGCGGGACGAGTCAGAAATCGAGCCGGAAATCAAAGGGTTTCGCCTCTCGGTCGGACACCGGCATACGGCGATACGCTCAACAGCACCCCGAGACCTTCATGCCGCCGGCCCCCCCCCGGAACCCTCCGTACGGAGCAATTCCAGCTCCGGCAGCAATCCCCGCACGCCCCCCCCCGAAACAATATCCCGCGATTTCATGCGCAGAAAAACTCCGGCCGGATGAAACGAAATACCAAAAACGACAACCAACCGCATGAAAATTTATTCGTTCCGTATTTTGCAAATTGAAATTTTTTATTTATTTTTGTCTAAATGCTTCCCCTTAATGGAGAAGCGACCCGACCACTACCGACCAAAACCGAACCGGATGGGAACCTCGACCATCGTCTATACGATCTTCGCTCGCAGGATGCGGCACGCTTCTACGCGCCGTAGCGAGGGAATAATTCCCCCCCCCATCGGTATTTAGATCGTAGCCCACTAACACACGTACGATTCACGTGCGCGCATTGTTTTCTGCAATGTGCGCTCCTCTTTTTGCATTCCGTTTCCGGCCGCATCCTGTCTCCGCAGAATTCCTAAATCCCATATACTATGCTTCAAAATCTACTAAGAACCTTAAACTCTTTCAGCAAAACGACAGTATTGCTGATCTGCTGTTGCTGTCTGGGGTGCGGCAACGGTGAAAAAGAAATCGACGACCCCGACCGTCCCGACCGACCGGACGGCGACGAATACGAGGACATCGAGGTGGTGGACGGCAAAGTGCGTTTCTACCTGTCCGAGTCGGAAAACGGCATCCGCCGGCCGATGGGCGTCGGCGAGCGGGTATGGAATGAGTCGAAGGTAACGGTCAACGGCAAGCCCTATGCGATTGCGACCGATGAGAACGACCGCCGCTATATCGACGTCGCGGCATCGAACGCCGGCACCTACAACGCCACACTGACCACTACGGAGTCCGGCAGTTGGTATGACACCTCGGTCTACACCGATGTGAAACTCCCCTACTCGCAGTTCTGGACGACGACCGCCCAAGCGCTGCAATCGTACCCGATGTACGGTTCGTACACCAAAGAAAACGGCAACAAGCTGATTTTCGACGACGCTTTCGCCGTGCTGGACGTGGCGCTGACGGGATCGGCCGAAATCGCTTCGGTGAAGGTCGCGTCGCCCGACGAAGAAATCGTGGCCGGATTCGCCAACTATCTCCCCTCCCGCGGGGGCTTCTCGATGACCGAAGGCGTCGACTTCGCCGTGCTCAACTGCACCGACGACGGCCGCTGCGTGGCGCTGGACAAGGGAACGACGAAACATTTCCACATCATGCTGGCGCCGGGCGACTATCCGACGGGGTTGGAGATTACCGTCGGCGACGCGGAGCACCGCGCCATGAAACATACGCTGGCGTCCCTGCAACTCGCCGCAGGCGAAGTATACACCGTCGATCTGGCCTATACGCCCGACGCCGACCTCGTCTTCTACGAAGGTTTCGACAACTTCGTCTGGGGCGGCGACATCATGGGCGGACAGGAGGCGTCGGGCTACGCCCCGACGGCCGAAACCGTTACGACGGACTCGGGAACGGACCGCGACGGTTATGCGGACGCCTTCGAACGGGTCGCCTACAACAACCCCGGGTCGGCCTTCATCCAGTCGAATACGTGGGATGAAGTCAACGGCAAGACGGTCGGCACGTCGCATCAAATGTCCGACTCCTACGTGGCCAGCCGCAACATCGCCGACTACACCTTCATGTTCCGCTGTCAGGAGTATCAGGGTTATCTCGCCTGCGGCACGGGGAACACGGGCCGCGGCATCTTCCAGACCGCCGCGCTTCAAGCCATAGAGGGCATCGGCTCCGTGCGCGTCGCATTCGACTTCTGCTACCAGTACGGTTCGACGGACGTCCTGCTGTTCCAAGTCCTCAACGGAGGAATGATCGCCTCGGCGACCGTCGACGGGCACTCCGTCACGCTGACCGACGAGAATTCGGGCTACTCGGGTGCAACGGGAAAATACATCGTCGAGAAAAACTACGTGACGCTCCCGTCGAGCGAGTCGGCCGTCAAGGAGTGGCACCGCGTGGAGGTCGTCGTGGAGAACGCGACCGACGGCACGATGCTCTACTGGGCGGGCAACGACACAAGCAGCGGCGTCCATGGCTTCTATCTCGACAACATCGAGGTGCGTTCGCTCGGCGAAGCGGAGCGGGGCGAGAACATTCTGCGCGTGCTCTACTGGAATATTCAAAACGGCATGTGGTCGGATCAGGCCAACGATTACGACAACTTCACGGCTTGGGTGAAGAAGTACGACCCCGACGTGTGCGTATGGTGCGAATCGGCGACCATCTACAAGGACAATACCAATGCAGGAGCGCCCGCATCCGATAAGTTCCTGCCCGACGGCTGGCCGGCACTGGCAGCGCGCTACGGCCACTCGTATACGGCCGTCGGCGGCTGGCGCGACAATTATCCGCAGACCATCACCTCGAAATATCCGATCGAGACGCTGCTCAAAATCACGGATACGGAGCAGGCGGGAAAACCCGTTTCGCACGGCGCCGCCATCCAGCAGGTCACCGTGAAGGGCCATAAAATCAATGTCGTGACGCTCCACACGTGGCCGCAGGCCTACGCCTTCGGCGTTACCGGCTCGGCAAATCAGGCGGCGAGCGCCGCCAACAACGAAGGCGACAAGTACCGTGCGTTCGAAATCGGGTACATCTGCGACAAGACGGTCAACGATCCGGCCTACGCCGCACAGGAGGATTGGCTGATGATGGGCGACTTCAACGCCCGTTCCCGCGTCGACAACTGGTTCTACAACTATCCCGAGAACGACACCCGTCTGCTGGTTCACGATCACATCCGCAACAATACCGATTTGGTGGACATCATCGCCGAGCGCAACCCGGGACGCTTCATCTCGTCGACCTACGGCAATGCCCGCATCGACTTCATGTACGCCTCGCCCTCGATGTACGGACGTGTCGCGAACGCGCTGATCGTCATCGACAAGTGGACGACGGCAACCAAGAGTCCCTACGTGTCCAACTTCTACGACCCCTCGGACCATCGTCCGATTTTGGTGGATTTCGAGTTGAAATGACCGTTGGGAACGAATCTCCGACATGAAACCAATACTACTACTGTTAACCTTATCGACTTATGAGAAAAACATTTCTGACGGAAAGTCTCGCCCGCTTGCTGCGGGGAGCGATCGGAATCGCGTGCCTGGCGGCGGCCTGCGTGTCGTGCGAAACGCACTCGAACTCCGACCGCAGCGAGTCGATCGCGGTCTACGCGGACCCGATCGAAAAGAAGCCGGTCGACGCCGTATACGTCGGCGTGCAGGGCGGGCAGGCGAAAATCTATGCGGAGGCGAACGTCGACTTCGTCGCCTCGTGGGAGGACGACGCCGACATGCCCTGGGCGGCAGTCCTGGACGACACTGCGGTCGACCCGCTGACGGGGTGCCGCATAGTGACCCTCGACGTCCAGCGGCGTGTCGAAACGGGCTGTTACTACACGCGGCGCACGGGTATGCTGATTCTGGCGGCGACCGACGGGACGCTGAACTACAACCGCATAGTGCCCGTACACCAAGGTTCGACAGCTCGCGTGAGCAACGATTTCTCCTCCATGAAGTACGGCAAAACCGATCCCCGCTTCACGGACGACGAGACGCCCATCGACGACTGGACGACCGCCCAGAAGGATTACGGCTTCTCCTCCACGACAATCGACGGCGAGGAGCACGCCCACTGCTACGGCAAGAACGGCTATCTGAAATTGGGCGACGACGAAGGACACGGCGCCGACCTGATTTCGCCCTACACCAACACGCTGCGCAGCGACTCGATGCTCATGGTCTCGTTCCGCGCTGTGGCGTATACCGACTTCTACACCGGAGCCAAGGACGACAACAAAATCAAGGTCGAGGTACTCGACGGGGGCGTAATCGCCGATTTCGCCGACACGGGCAAGACCTCGATCGAGCTCGAAGCCGCCTACTACGACCCCCGGAGCGACGAGTTCCCCGAGAACATGTGGGAGGGAAGCGACCTGCTGGTCTTCGTGGTCGGAACGCAGCTCAATCCGATTACGGTCAACACGCGCATCCGCATCAGCTGCGGCTCGTTCACACAGACGTCGCCGGTCAACAACCGCATCTTCCTCGACAATTTCTACATCCGCCGCCTCGAAGCGGACGAAGAGAATTACTTTACCGAAAACAACGGCAGCGGCAAGGACATAATCCTCGGAGCGCCTCTCGAGGAGGGTCAGGAGTAAGCAGGCCGGAACAAGTCGTATCACCTAAAACAACCTGAAATGAACAAATTTCTTCACACAATGAGCGTTTTCGCCCGTGCGATGTCGCTGGGGGCGATTCTGATAATGCTCGCAGCATACACGGCACCGGCGAAGGCTCAGGAACAGCCGCAGGCGGTTCACGGCATCATCTTCGACTCCGAAGGCAATCCGCTGGTCGGAGCCACAGTGGTCGTCGCTGGCGGAGTGCAGGGCACGACGACCGACACCAAAGGTAAATTCACACTCAAAGTCAAACCCTCCGATTCGCTGACATTCTCCTACCTCGGCTACACGTCACAGACGACGAAGGTGGGCAGCCGCACGAAATTCAACATCCGGCTGGAAAAGGACGCCTCCACCGACATCGAAGAAGTGGTGGTCATCGGCTACGGCCAAGTGGCCAAGAAAGACCTGACCGGTTCGGTCTCTACGGTCAAGATGAACGACATCAAGGACCTGCCCACGCTCTCGGTCGACAACGCATTGCAGGGACGTATCGCCGGCGCCGACTTCATGTCGACCACCGGCGAACCGGGCGCCACCACGACCATCCGTATCCGCGGCACGCGTTCGATCAACGCCTCGAACGAACCGCTGATCGTCGTCGACGGCGTGATGGACGCCATCCACGACCTGAACGACATCAACTCCGACGACATCGCTTCCATCTCCGTGCTGAAAGACGCCTCGTCGACGGCCATCTACGGTTCACGCGGCGCCAACGGCGTCATCCTCATCACCACCAAACGGGGACTCGGCACGACGGGCAAGCCGAACATCACGTTCAAGACCGACATCGGCTTCTCGCAGCTGCCCCGCCACCTCGACATCATGAACGCGGCGGAATTCGCACAATACCGCAACGACTACGCCTCGTTCGGCTCCGACGCCAACCATCCCGACATCGGCGCCGATACGCCGCTCTCCGGCTCGGTGTACCCCGACCCGCTCTCGCTGGGCGAGGGAACCGACTGGATCAAGGAGATCACCCGCACGGCCATCTACTCGAATTACGCGCTCTCGCTCTCGGGCACCAACGAGAAAGCCTCGTACTACTCTTCGTTCTCCTACAACGATACGCAGGGCATCATCGACGACAGCGGCCAGAAGCGCTTCACGGGGCGTATCAACCTCGAACGCCAGCTGTTCAAATGGCTGAAAGTCGGTTACACGGGGTCTTATACATGGAGGCACAACGACCAGAACAAGGCCACGATAGGCGGCACCAACTGGTGGAGCGGCGCCCAATACCTGTCACCGCTGCTCAAACCGACGGACACATACAACCCACTGTACTACAACGGACAGAAAATCAATACGCCGCGTGCGTTGATCGACCAGAACACCCATTACCTCGAACGTCATTCGAGCAATCACAACTTCTCGCTCAAACTGGAACCGATCAAGAACTTCACGATCAACAGCACCTTCTCCTACTACCTCTACCAGCGTCACACGTACCGTTACTATCCGGGCACGCTGCCCATGAAGAGCGAAAACGAAGGCGGCGAGGCATACCGCGCCGACTGGGACGAGAATTCGTTCTCGTGGGAGACGACGGCCGGCTACAAGTTCGAGAAGAACGGCCATGCGCTGGACGTCCTCGGCGGCTTCTCGGCCTACCGGTTCGTGTCGCACGACTTCAATCTCTCGGGCAAAGGCTACATGGACGACGCCATCATGTGGAACAACATGAACGCCGTCCTGGACAAGGAGACCTACTCGGCAGGTACGGCCTACTCGAAAAAGACCAAGATGTCGGTCTACGCCCGTCTGAACTACAACTGGAAATCGCGCTACTACCTCACGGTGACCGGCCGTTACGACGGCGCCTCGAACTTCGCGGCCAACAACAAGTGGGCATTCTTCCCGTCGGCGGCCGTCAAGTGGAATCTGGCCAACGAGAACTTCCTGAAAGACTGCGACTGGATAGACGACCTGTCGATTCGCGTGAGCGCCGGTCTGACCGGCAACGACGCGATCAGCACCTACCGTTCGCTGGCCGTGCTCTCGTCCACCACAGGCGGCTATCTGTTCGACGGCTCGCAGCCTGTCGCCTTCTACCGCAGCCGTCTGGATTCGCCCGACCTGACATGGGAGAAGACGGCCGCCTACAACGTGGCCATCGACTGGTCGATGTTCAAAGGACGCCTGAACATCACGGCCGAAGCCTACAAATCCAAGACAACCGATCTGCTCATGTCGCTGGCCGTAGCCGCCCAGACGGGTTACACCTCGCGCTGGACCAATATCGGCTCGACGTCGAACAAGGGCATCGAGCTTTCGATCGAGAGCCAGAACATCGTGCGGCCGAACTTCCACTGGACGACGACGCTCACGATGTCGCATAACGACCAGATGGTCGACGACATCGGCTCGGAAGACTTCATTTCGGCTTACGACTCGCCGGGCAACAACAGCTACATGATGTACGGATACGTCAAGGGATACCCGCTCAACTCGCTGTGGGGCTTCAAGTACGGCGGCACGTGGAAAAACGCCGACGAACGCAAGGAGAACGAAATTACGAAGACCTACGTGAGCGTCTCCAACACCGACGGCGGCGCACGCTACTACGACGTCAACCACGACGGCGTGATGTCGCGCGAAGACCTGATTTATCAGGGCAACGCCGACCCCTATCTGTATGGCGGTCTGCAAAACACGTTCTACATTCACGGCTTCAAACTGGGTGTCTATTTCGCCTACTCGCTCGGCGGCAAGATCTACAACTATTCGGAGATCTACATGGCCGGTTCCCAGTTCGCGAACCAGTACCGCTACATGCTCGACGCCTGGCATCCCGTGCGCAACCCCAACTCCGACATCCCGCGCGCCGGAGCCAAGAGCGACGCCGCGCTACCGAGCGACTTCATGATTCACGACGCTTCGTATCTGCGACTGAAAAACGTCACGCTCGCTTACACGTTCGATTTGCGGAAAAAATGCTCGTGGCTGCGCGACCTCACGCTGAGCGTATCGGGCGAAAACCTCTATCTGTGGAAGAAATACAACGGATTCGATCCCGACGTATCGAGCGAAGGCACCTCGTCGACGCTGCGCCGCATGGACTTGGGCGCCTACCCCAAACCCCGAACCATCATATTCAGCATCCAGTTGAGATACTAAACCAATAAGATCATAAGAACTATGAAAATCAAGAACATATTGTATGCGACGCTCTTCTCGGCTTCCCTCTTGTTCCAGTCGTGTTCGCTCGACGAGGACACGTCGGGAATTTCGAGTCCCGACAATTTCTTCCGCAAATACTCGGAGTGCCAGTCGGTCGTGAACAGCTGCTACATCCCCATCAAATCGATTTACACCTACACCTACATGCTCGCCACCGAATGCGTCACCGACATCGCATACTGCCCGTCGGGTACGCGCGACGCCAGTCTGGACATCTCGCCCGCCGTGCCGCGTTTCGGCTCGACCGTCTGGACGCAGGGCTATCTCGGCGTACAGCGCTGCAATTTCGCCGTCAACGGCATCGAACGCGCCTATCAGAACGAAGTACTCTCCGAAGAGCAATACCTGCAACTGCTCTGCGAGGCCAAGACTCTGCGCGCGTTCTACTACTGGACGCTGACCTGCTTCTTCGGCAACGTTCCCTTCTACTTCGACGACGTCACCGACAACGAGGTGCTCAACCGCATTCAGGTGCTGCCGCGCATGGATGCCGACGAAACGCGCGCGACAGTAATCAAAGACTTGCAGTCGATCGCGCCACTCGTCGACCAGACTCGCACCTACGACAACGAGGCCAACCGGCTGGGAGCCTCCTGCGCCTACATGCTCATCGCCAAAATGGCCATGTGGAACAAGGAGTGGGACACGGCCCTCGAAGCGCTGCAACAGATCGAGACCATCTACGGCCCCCTGTCGCAGTACGACTACGCCCAGAACATCCTCTTCCGCAACAAGAACACTCCCGAATCCATCATGGAGATTCAGCACACCTACACGCAGGGCGGTCTCACCTATACCTCCAACGTGGCCTGCATCTGCCAGCCCTATCCGCGTTCGGCCAACTCGTCCATCTACGACGGCGTCGACATTCCCGAACTCGGCGATCAGGCGACCGTATGGACGGCCATGCGGCCGAACGTCTACTTCTGTCAGGGACTCCAATCCAAGATGGGCAAGGATATCCGCGCCAAATACAACATGGCGTGGGGCTATGAAGACAAGACCTTCAACAGCACCAACACCCGTCCCTGGTGCGGTCCGAAATTCTGGTGCCCGAACATGCAGGCATCGGCCGACGGCAACAATTACAAGGTATTCCGCTACGCCGACGCGCTGCTGATGATGGCCGAGTGCTACTTCTACAAGGAAAACTACGAGAAGTCGATCGAGTACCTCGACATGACCCGCACGCGCGCCGGACTGGGCAACTACATCTACCGTACGCCCGCACGCCTGGAAGAAGAGATTCGCAACGAACGGGCGCGGGAGCTCTTCGGCGAATTCCAGCGCAAGTACGATCTGGTGCGCTGGGGCATCTGGTACGATGCGGTGACGAGCAACAGCGACTATGGCCCTCTGCAACTCAATACGACGTCCAGCCTCATCAAACCGTGCCACCGCTACTACCCCATTCCCGACACGGAGGTAACCTACTCGAAGAATAACCTCGACAACAACGAATACAAGGCCTACGGGTTGTAACGACCAGAAACTCTCAGACTATGAAAACATCACTCAATAAACACAAAAGATCGGCCGCCGGCCTGCTGATCGCCGTCGCGGCATTCGCGGCCGCCCTGACCGGCTGTCAGAAGGATTTCGAGATGGACCTGCCGCTGGCGGTGGCGGCACGGGAACTGTCGCTGAGCAAAGAGGCCGGCTCGACACACGTACTGGTCTATTCGAACGGAGAGTGGACGGCACGCTTCACGCGCAACGTGAAGTGGGCGTCGCTCAACAAGCTCGAAGGTTACGGCAACCACGAAATCGTCTTCACCTACGCGGCCAACTACGGTATTTCGCGCAAAGTCGGGGTCGTCTTCCAGAAAGGCGAACTGGCCGACACCGTAACGTTCACCCAAGCGGGCACCGTCACCGAACCGTCGCTCGCGTTCGCCAAACCCGCCGTAGCGCTGTTGAAGGCGCCATCGCGAATCTTCGCACCCATCGACACCAACCTGCGGTACTGCATCGACGACGTGGAGGCTTCCGTCACCTACTACGATGCGGACGGAGTGCCCGGTGAACCCGTACCCGTCGTGACGCGCGCCGAAAGCGAAGAGGGCGACGACAAACCGCAGGCACAACCCGTTACGCCCTGGATTTCCGAGGTCGCCATCACGCACGAGGGCGTGTCGTTCGCCGTCGAGGACAACGAGGCCGGCTCCACGCGCCTGGCCGACCTGACCCTCTTCATCGAAGACGCCGAGGGCACAGCCACCACCTCGGTGCTGAGCATCTCGCAGGGAATCGCCGAGCCTTCGCTCAAACTGGACAGCTCCGTCGAGACCTACGAGGGCTATGCACAACAGTGCACGATTCCGGCCACGACAAATAACCTCGTACCCTACGCCGACCAAATCGTCTACGATATCACCTACGATACCCCCGTCGAGGAGGGCAACGAGTGGCTGTCGGAACCCATGCTCACGGACGAGGGGCTGACCTTCTCGCTGACTCAGAACGACAGCTCGGAAGCCCGTTCCGCCACGCTCAACCTCAGTTACGCCGACGCATTGGGCGCCTCCGTTTCGGCAGTCTGCAAAATCACCCAGAGAGCCTATCCCACCGCCGTCGACTTCGCGACCGTACGCGGAATGACCCCGGGCGAAATCTCGCTGGCGGGCTATATCGAGGGATTCGTGGTCAGCGACCCGGCCAGCAAGAACATCGTTTCGAGCCCCCAGACCGGACAGTATGCGTTCGACCGTACCGAGAACGACCGCACGGTCTACCTCGAATCGACGGACGGCCGCTACGGTTTCTGCCTGAAATTCGCAACCGAAGACGACAACACGCTGGAACGTTTCTCGAAGGTGCGGCTCTCGCTCGACGGCGCCATCCTCGAAAAGAAGGCCGTCCCCGAATGCTACACCATCACGGGACTGACGGCGGCCAACATTCTGGATACATCGACACCCGACGAATTCAAGATTCCCGTCAAGACCAAACGCATCGCCGAACTCACCGACGACGACATCTTCACGCTGGTCTCGGTACCCGACCTGGAAATCATGTGCAAGGACGGCGCCTACACCAACTGCACCGACGGTTACTCGCTCAAAGACGACGTGAACCCAATCGGCGCCACCGCGCCGCGCTGGGACGTCGCACCGCTGATGTGCTACGACAAGACGGGCGAAGTAATCCACATGCTGACCAATGCAGCCGTACCCTGGCGCCGTTTCAGCTCGGGACGCGATCTGGAATTCTATTCGGTCGTAGCCCAAGGTTCGGGCACGTTCCGGGGTATCGTCGTGGCCGACGACGTGGCGCCCGTCCGTTTCGGCGACCTCGGCCGCTACCAGCTGCGCGCCATGACGCAGGGAGAAATCGCCCTGACCGAAGAGCCGTTCTCGAAGACCATCGTCGAGTGGAACTGGAACGACCGCCAGAACGACCTCACACCGGAAATCGGAGAGGGCGAGATCGACAAGTACGACGCCACGCAGGCCGGGTCACCGGACTTCAACAATGTCGTCTGCTCGGGCAACGGCGGCGGAACTTCCGAACAGAAGGGACTGGTGCCCAATGGCAGCGTCGTGCTCTCGCGCCAGTGGTGGGATTTCGACAAGGACGAAGGCAAATATTTCGACATCTCGTTCTCGACGCAGAGCATCACCGGATCGAACCTGATTTTCGGCATCGTTTGGGGACACGGAAACATGAACAACACCTCGTTGACCGGCCCTGCGCACTGGAATCTGCTCTACTCCGTCGACGGAGGCACGACGTTCCGGCCCGTTCCCGACTGCCCGATCGTCAAGAAGCGTTCGATCGTATGGTGGAGCGGGACATCGCAGGACTCGACGCCGGGCTACACCGAGCATCTGCGCCGGCTGCCGGCCGATTGCTTCGGCAAGGAGAAGGTGGTGTTGCGCCTGCAAGTAGCCGACAAGGTGACCGACATCGCCCCGAGCAGCAGCGCTTCGACCTATCCGACGAATCTGGGCATCGAAAAAGGCACGCTCACGCCGGAGATCACGGCCGCCAACTGTCAGGTTCGAATCGGTACGCTCACGATACGTTACAACTAAACGCATTTCGGTCGGGCGGCGGACGACAGCCGGCCGCCTGACCGGAAAAACAACAACGACAAAACCGAAACAACATGAACTTTCGCAAATCGATATTCAAGTTTTGGAGCATCGCCGCTGCGGTCGGAATCGCAGCTGCCTGCACCAATGTCGACGCCGAGGACATCGACCTCGTCAAACTGGGTGCATTGGAAAAAGAGTTCATCGTCGAGGCCGATGCGAACTCGTTCGACATCGACATCTACACCAACGGCGCATACCATATCGAACGGATAAACGAATCCGACTGGCTGAACCTCGCGTGCGGCGAGACGACGGACGGCAAGGCCACAATCACGGCCGAATGCGAATTCAACGAGGATTTCAAACGCAAGGCGGGCATCGTCCTCTGCTCCGACGTGGATTCGCGGCGCGACACGCTCTACATCAAGCAGAAGGCGCTCATCGACGCGCGCATCGCATTCGCAAATTCGTCGATCATCGTCCCCGGGGCCGGCGGCGAGAACAAGTCGGTCATCGAGACCAACGTTCCCTTCTCCGACATTACGGTGGAGACCGAATACTCCGATCCCGAGAATACGGACTGGATCCAGGAGATCGAGATCGTCGACGCCGAGAGCGAGGAGCGCGAGCTGGTCATCACGCTCGACGCCAACCCCGCCGAAGAGGTTCCGCGCTCGGCCGCCGTGTCGCTCTCATTCACCGACGGGTGGGACGAGACCGTCTCCGTCGAGTTCAATCTGCTGCAACGCACGGCCAAAGAGACGCTCGGCCGCAACATCACTTTCGAGGAGTTCCGCCAAAACTACGCCCTCAACAAGAAGATCGAAGACTACGTCATCATCGAAGGCATCGTCGTGAGCAACCCCGACAACCGCAATGCGGGCGAGAACACCCAACTTACCACCTCGACAATCGACTACACCGTTTCGGAACGGACCCTCTACCTCGAATCGAAGGACGGCCGCTACGGCATCGCGATTCTCACCAACGAGGTCGAGGACAACATCTTCGACCAGTACGACCACGTGCAGCTCCTCATTCAAGGCGCCACCGGCAACCTGGTCGAGAATCCTGACCGCTACGAATTGGAGGGTGTCACCAAGTCGATGGTCATTTCGCGCACCGCCGGTTCGGCCTCCGACGTTCCCATCAAGGAGAAACACATGAACGAGCTGACCGACGACGACATCTACACCTACGTGACACTCAAAGAGGTCGAGTTCCCCGTACGCAAAGGTTCGATCACGCCGGTCAACGAAGGGTACGCAATCGGCACGAACGCACACCGTATCAGCAAATACCCGCTGCTCGTGCGCGACATCAACGGCGACGCCATGTATATGATGACCAATACCAACTGCGCATACCGCAGCGACGGCACACGGCTGCCCTACGGTTCGGGCGACATTTCGGGCGTAATCGTCCACGAACGTTTCTCGCGTTTCGAATGGCGCAACGGAGCCGACCCTGCCGAAATGACGGATGACCCGACGCTCGGCTACATCGGCCGCTATCAAATCCGCCACCAGAACAAGGAGGACATCTGGGGCAAGATGCAGAACAGCGTGGAAGACAGCTTCTCGGCACTGCTGACCGAATATCGTTATTGGAACCCCGACACGGAGAACGAGGTGCAGAAACCCACCTACGGCACAAACGGCTGGCTGACGCACACCTATCAGGAAAAGTATTCGGGTTCGGCCTCCAAGGAGTACCTGCAAGCCACCTACAAGCAGCACATGGTGGGCGGCGGCACGTACGAATACTTAGGGCCCGTCGGCAACAGCGCGAACAACCTCTTCGGCGCCAACTACGGCAACAAGAACGGTATCGGCATCGTAATCGACCCCTCGAAGGAGAGCTGGAATCCGAAGATGGACGCCTTCATCAGCCGCAATCCCGACGGAACGATCGAGTGGTGCGGCCCGTATGCCTCCGACCAATACGCAGCCAGCGGTTCGGGAGGTTGGCCCGGAAACGACGCAATCCCGACGAGCTCCCAGCAAATCAACTACAACGGCAGTACGTCGATGCGCGGCAAGGCCAACGTAAGCGGCAACTGTTACACCGCCTTCTCCAACCACTACTGGTGGGACGACGACACGGGACGTTTCTACGCATGGCTGATCAACTTCTCGACCGAGGGCATTTCGACCTCGCACATCTCGATGCAAATCTCCGTGATGAACACGCAGCAGACCTTCTATTCGCCCCGCTACTGGTGCGCCGAGTGGGCGCTCACCGACTCGCAGGCGCCCGAAGACGACTCGCAATGGAATCTCATCGGCGAATACACGGTGCCCGACGTCTCCGTCTGGTCGAATACGCTCTACTCGTCGATCGTGGCCTACAAGTACATCGACTTCGAACTGCCGCAGGAAATCCTCGGCCACCCGGACGTCTACATCCGTCTGCGTCCGACGAGCGACCTTTGCAGCGACGGCAGCGATTATGCCAACGCCCGCCTGAACGGAAGCGCTGCCGGAGCGGCTTTGGCCTCCCAGCATGCAAGCAGCCTCGAGTATTTCGCGATTCGTTACAATAAATAACCGCTGTATCCGATAACCGGCCGAGGGCCGGCAAGCAACGGAACGTCCGGGCTTGTCGGCCCTCTTTTCGAATACATCCGAAACAATGAAGCTGAAAATCACGCTATTTCTGACAGCATTGCCGTATCTCGCCGTCGCGCGCGCCGACATCGGTATCGTGCCTCGCCCGCTTTCGGCCGCGGAAGGCAGGGGGACGTTTGCGATCACGGAGCGCACGGTCGTCGCATCGCCCGAAACGCTGCGGCAGGAAAAATAAGGTTTCGGAATCGCGCAGTCACGTATCGCAATCCCTGTTTCGTCCCGGCGGACCGGGAGGAGGCACCGCGAGCCGTCAGAGACAGTCCCGCTTCACAAGCGGGACAAATTGCGACACGGGAAGACCTGAATCCGCACCTTCTGACGAAAACCGCCTGCCGAACCCTCCGGCGCGAACTCTCCGCACGAACCGCTCCCGTTCTCGTTTTTATTTCCTATCTTTGGCGGTGAAAACGACCTCGCTTTCGGCGGCCGGACAGGAACGACCGGTTCCGCACCATGCGGCCGCCCTCAAAACTGAGACCCGGCATGGACAATCTGAACCAAGACCTGACATCGCTGCTCCGCCGCGCGGGGCTGGACAACTCCGGCGGAGAGTGGGGCTCGCGCATCCTGCTCGTCGCAGGCATCGTCCTCATCTGCTACCTCGCGGTGAAATTGTTCCGGCATCTGGTGACACCTGCCCTGCAACGCATCAGCGCCCAGACCCGGACGATGTGGGACGACCATCTGTTCGACGACAAAGTCCTGCACGCCGCCTGCCGTCTGATTCCGCCCGTCCTCCTATATCTGCTGCTGCCGCTGGCCTTCGGCGACGACCCCTCGCTGCTGAAACTGCTGCACAAAGGCTGCTCGATTTACCTCATCGTCGTGACGATCGCCCTGCTAAACACCTTTCTCAGCGCGCTCTACGACATTTCGAACAAACACGAAACGCTGCGCGACCGGCCGTTGAAAGGCATCTACCAGATGCTCAAACTCGTGACCGTCAGCGTCGGCATCGTATTGATCATCGGGATTCTCATCGACCGGAACGCCACGAGCATTCTGGCCGGACTGGGTGCATCGGCCGCCGTGCTGATGCTGATTTTCAAGGACAGCATACTGGGGCTCGTCGCCGGCGTTCAACTCTCGGCCAACGATATGCTGAGACCGGGAGACTGGATAACGATGAGTAAATACGGTGCCGACGGGTATGTAATCGAGGTGACGCTGACGACGGTCAAGGTGCAGAATTTCGACAAGACGATTACGACGATTCCGCCCTATGCGCTGGTCAGCGACTCGTTCCAGAACTGGCGGGGCATGCGCGAATGCGGCGGACGGCGCATCAAGCGCTCGGTCTTCATCGACGCCCGCACGATTCGCCGGTGCACGCCGGAAGAGACGGCGCGGCTCCGCGAAAAGGGGTATCTTGCGGCCGATACATCGCAGGAAATCGTCAACCTGCAAGCGCTGCGGGAGTATCTCGCGAATTACCTGCGCAACTGCCCCGACGTGCGCAGCGACCTGATGTTGATGGTACGCACGCTCCAACCCACGTCCGAAGGCGTGCCTTTGGAGTTCTACTGCTTCACGCGCCACTTCGAATGGATTCCCTACGAAGCGTTCCAGAGCGCACTTACCGACCGTGTGCTCACCCTTCTGCCGGAGTTCGGCTTGCAGGCGTTCCAGCGGCCTGCGGGCACCGATCTGCATGAACGGCACTGACGGCATTCGGACACAGGAGGAATGTCTGTTTTCCGACGCAAAACGCGCGCTTTCTCCCCGAAGGAGCGTATCCCTGCAACGGTTTTTCCGGAAAAGGTGCGCGAAATACCACGAAATACGCTTTGCCTGCGTGCGTTCCTGCCGTCGCACGGCGCGAACGTCCGCGAAAGACGGCCCGACGAAGGACGGCGAGGGCAGAACGCCGTCTCCACCCTATCGGATATTATGCCTCCGCACTGAGACACATGCTGACATAGCGCACGACGACGGGATAAAAGCGCATGTATGCCGATGCATGCGCCGAATCGGGATTGCGACGGCAAGGCGTCCCCTGCTCCGAATACACCGCCGCAAGGGAACGAAAAGGGGCAGAGTTGTGAAAACTCTGCCCCGAATCGTCCTCCGTCGCGACGGAGGAGAGACGATCCCCGCTATTTGAGAATCTTGTAGGTCACCTTACCGCTCTTCACGGCCCAGGGATAAGCCACCTCGACGTTGACCGTCACGTCGACATCCTTCTGCAACGAGAGGTTATTGAGATTCGAGAAGGTGATCTGACCGGTCGTCTCGTCGACAGTTACACGGTCGCCGAGTGCCGCCGAAGCGTCGAATCCGTTGTCGGCATAGGTCACCGAGAAGCTGACGATGCGGATCGCTTCCAGCCCGAAGACTTTGTCGCTGTTGGGACGGACACCCGTAGCGAAACCGTTGGTGTCGTCGCCCGTGATCCACGGATCGGCCAGCGTCGCATCGTGATCGATCAGCTCGAAGCCCTTCATATCGTCGGCGTCGCGCATATCGCGCAGCGAAAGTACCTCGCAGATATTCTTCGTATAGGTCGCCTCGGCCGTGCGGGTCGGGATTTCGACGGTCTCCGACTGCGTGAACGAGCGGATCGGGTCGAACTTGTTGACCTCATACGACGTATAGTCGTTCACGGCCGTGAAGGCGTTGCCGATGACGATGCCGTCGATCGAAAGCGTACCGACGACGGGCACGGATTCGTTGCGGCCGTAATACGAGAGTTTGTTACCGGCGATCTCGATGCCGTCGTGAGCGGGAGCCGTCGCGGGAATCTCGTAAGCGAAGACGAGTTTCTGTGCAGCGATCTCATCGTCCGATACCGGTACCCATACGCCCTGCGCATCCTTCTTGACGATCGTGAAGGCGGATTCCAGATCGATGTCGGCTACCGAGAAGCCCGTGAGCGCACTCGATCCGAAACTCGGCGACCAGAGACCCTTCACATCCGACTGCCACTTGCCGTCCGCGTTGTAGACCCATGCGTCGACGTGCTGCGCGGCATAGGCGGGAATCTCGACCCTGGCCTCGCCCTTGACATAGATCGGCAGGCCGTAGTTGGGAACGAGCTTCGTCTCGAAGGCGAATACGTCGGCGTCGGTCTCCACATCGGCACGATTGACCTGCATGTGGGAGGTCATCTTGCCGTCGTTGGCCACGGCGATGCGGGTGATCGTCGCAGGATTCGAACCGTCGAGGAACCAGTAGTTCTTCTCCAGCGTCCGGTCGCCGCAGACAGCCGTATAGAATGCGTTCGCACTGTTGGGCGAGCCTCCATAGTAAGGACGGGTAAGCGACGTAGCCAGTTCGGCGGCATCCGTGAAGTGATCCTTCACCTGCTCGAAGAGTTCGCCGACAACGGAGGTATCCTCGGCTACGAACAGCTCCTCGGTGGCATCGTATGCGAGCGTAGCGGCGGGAAGCGTAACCTCGATCTTCTCGGGCAGTGCGACGAACTCGGCCTCGAAGGCGATCGTCACCTGTACGTTCTCGAACTCGCTCGACGCTTCGACGGCATAGCGCTTGCCGAAGGTGTATCCCGAAACGCGCAGCGTATAGCCCTCGTCGGCATCGTAAGCCACGGGAACCACCTTCACATTGTCGTCGACGGTCTCGGTCGGCTTGCCCTCCGCGTCGAGCTCGACGGCCTTCACCACGGCGCTGCCGCCCTGGTTCCAGTAGGTCACGATGTTCTCGGGCGTGATGTCCTGAGGAAGCGTCGACTCGGTTACTTTGAGCGTGAATTCGCGCTCGGAACCTTCGTACTCGCCGCCGGCTTCGTAGACCGTCCGGAAATCGGAGTAGTTCCAGACGTACTTCAACAGGTCGAGCGTTACGCCGCGCTTGGTCTTGACGATCGTCACACGGCTGTTGAAGGTCGGGTTCAGCGCATCGTAGGCGGCAGCGACCGTATAGGCGTGCTCGGTGAGCAGGTAGTTGTTGCGCGTCGACTTGTCGGCGGCGATCAGCTTGACCGTCTCGTCGCAGACTTCCTCCCCGCCGTTCGCAACTTCGAAATTACCCTTGTCGGCCGACTCCAACTCCGTGCCGTCGGCCTTGAAAGCCTTGCTCGTGCAGGCCACAACGGGCGCTTCGAGCGAATAACCCATGTCGGCGAGCTGAGCCAGATCGTAGTAGGCTTCGCCGTCGGTAGCCCAGAGTTTGTAGCCCTTCATCAGTTCGACGACCATGTCGGTATCGTCGTAGGGAATCTCGTAGGCCACTTCGCCGTCCGCAGCGACGATCCGGTCGGCGTCGATCGAACCGTCCTCCTTGGCGGGAGCCAGCACGACGGCCTTCACGTCGGCGCGCGCCGGCACGAGGTTCACGTAATCCGAAACCACATTGGCCGAATAGTCGTTCCCGGCCTCCGCGTCGTAGGCTTTCTGTACGCGCAGCGCAATGCTGTACGAAACCTTACCCGTGAAGAAGTCGGGGGTGAAATCGGCGGGAAGCGCCGTCACGATGAAGCGGCCGTTGCCCGTCTCGTCGGCCTCGACCTTCTGAATATTCAGCGCAGGCACCGTAGCGCGCGTCTTCACCTGTTCCATTTCCAGCGAGAACATCTCGGGTTCGGCGGCATAGGCGGCCACGAGCTGTCCGGCAGCCTCGACGGGCGTAACGCGGAAGGTCATCTCCACCGTACCGTTCGCCAGCAGAACGGGCTCCTCGCCCTCGGGGGCATAGTAGAGCGCGTTGACCGACGCCTTGTGATCGTCGTAAGCCGGAACATAGACGAGGCTCTGGATACGGCTCAGGAGCTGATCCACGTCCATGCGCAGGCCGTCGATGAGGTTTTTCAGATCCTGCATCGTCCCCTCGTACTCACCGGCGACATCCTTAATCGCATTGGCAATGGCCTGATCGATCGCGCCGTCGTTGGCGAGCGCCTTGCCGATGCAGTCCTCCACGCCCTTCGTGAAGGCGGCGTTCGACTCGTCGTATTTGATCTCGGCATTTTCGAGCGCTTCGAGCCGGCTCTTGATGTTGGCCAGCGAACCGTCGGCGTCGGGCTTGCCGTTGAGGGCATCGATCTGCTCCTGCAAATCCTGGATTTCGAGATCGAGCACATCCTTTTGGACGAAGTTATATTTCGCCAGGATCGGCTCCATCGCTTCGCCCAGCGAGTTCTTCATCGCCGTCTCGCTCTGGCGGATCGCCTCCTGTAAGACGGTCAGCGTCGGATAATCGGCCAGTTCGGCGTCGGTCACGTAACCTTCGAGCGTCGAAGCCAGCCCTTCGGCCGAAACGTAGTTGGCCTTGATCTGGTTGAGCAGCTGCGACAGACTCTCGACCGTCGTTTTGGTGGCGTAGGTCGCCTCGGCGTCGCTCTTGGTCAGGTAGTTCGCCAGCGAACCCTTCACGGCGTCGATTTCATCCTGCAAACTCGTGCGGGCGCTTTCGAGCGCCTCGATCCGCTTCTCCAGCTTGCCCTTATCGCTTTCGAGCGTCTCGATCTGTTTTTTCAGCGCTTCGACTTCCGATGCGGAGGCCGCCTTTCCCAACTCCTCCTGCAACTTTCCGATCTCTCCGGCCTGCGTCTCGGCTTTGCCCTGCAATGCCTCGATTTCGTCCTTCAAGCCCGAATCAACCCCGTCCAACCGGTCGACCGCATTTTGCAGAGACTGCATCTGCTTCTCCACGGAAGCGATCTGCCCCGTCGTCAGCTCGTCGATCCGGTTGTTCAGACTCGTGATGTCGTCATCGTAGTCCTTGCAACCGACTCCGGCTACCACCGTTCCGACAAGGAACAGCGATAGGAGTCTACCTAAGAATTGTCTTTTCATAATGAAGAAATTAAAGATGTTTTGAAATGGTTTGAACTTCGTGTCTTTTCGGTATTTATTTACTGATTCTTATCTAGTTGTCATCCCTTATCGGCAGGATTTCATGCCTCCCGCCGCCGGACTATTAGTATCATATATGATACGCATGATGCAAAGATATATGAAAATCTTTGCAATACAAAACTTTTCGTAAAATTTTTCGGGATGCCAATCGACTATACAGAACAGATAAAACTTATCGCTCTAAAAATCAGAACACTAAGAAAGGCTCGAAAGCTCACGGTACAGGAATTGGCCTACCGCTGCGACATCGAACGTTCGAACCTGAGCCGTATCGAAACGGGCCGTTCAAATCCCACGGTCAAAACACTTTGCATCATCTGCAACGCACTCGACGTACCGCTTCGGGCACTGATCGAATAAACGCCGCCCGCCGCCCCGTCTCCATTGCGTCGTTCCGTCACTCCCGCTTCGTCCGGAAGGGACGAATCCCAAACTTATCCTGTACTTCGAGGGTCGGAAAAGCCTCCGATCCGCCGGACTATATAAATAATAAGTAGTATCCTTCCGGATTCCGTCCCCCACGGGAGCGGCGGCGGCGTCACTGTCGGCGGGCCGCTCCCGTCGGCTGCGGTTATGCCCGCGCATTGTCCGCAGCGCCGATCCTGCCACGGAGCGCCTTTTCGGACGATCCGTGCGGCGATCCGAAACGGCAACTTCCTGCAAACAAGATCGTACAATTTATTATTTACTTATACAATATTATATTTCATCCACCAACAAACGTTGCTTTGCTTGTTTCGGCCGGCCGGTTTTCGGAACTTTATATTGATTAACCCGCTAACGAATCATCGTATGAAAGTGACCAAAGAACGACTCAGCTATCTCAAACAGGCGCAATACGTCCAACGCCTCGCCGAACCCTACATCCGCAAAGGGAAGCTCCCGCTATGGAAAATCCATACCAAATTCGTGATCGAAGAGGCTCCCGTCAGTCTGAACACGTTCCGCAAAATGCTGAAAGAAGACGTTTCACATCTCAATGAGAAGATCGAAATCTATCGCAAACAGATGGAGGAGCAGCACGACCGGGAGGTGGAGAAGAAACGACGCAAACGTATCAGAAGCAAATAACCGGCCCGCAGCCCCGCCACACCGGCCGGCGCCGGTGCGGGCCGTTCCGGCCGCCGTGCCTCCCGTGCTGCGGCACGGAAACTCATTCCCCCGAAGCCGGAAACGCCGCCGCACAGGCACCTGCAAACGGGTCGGGAGACCCGCAAACGGAATACCCCCGCCGGAAACATTTCCGGCGGGGGTAATGCAAGGATCGGACTCGTCCGAACGTCCCCGTTATACACGTCGCACGCCGAACGGGCCTGCGACGGAACGGACGTTATTTATACTTGATCCACGGCGCGTTCTTGTCGAGCCAGTTCTTGACCTCGACCGCACGGTCGCTGTTGAGCGCATCGGCACCCAGATAGGCACCCCGCATGAACTCTTCGGGCGACTGACCGGGCCACAGCGAGACATAGAGTCCGGCCTTGTGCGCCAGATCGACCATCGCCTTCGACGTGCCCTCGATGCGGCAGCCCAACCGTTTGATGCCCATGTCGATCGCTTCGAGGATCGTCTCCTCGCAGATCGGCTTCGAAATAATCAGCAGCAGATCGACGTCGGGGTGGAGCAAACGCATCATTTTCAGCGCACGTTTGTCACTCGACGTGAACAGATAGAGCGAGTTGGCGGGTTTCTTGGCCATCACCGTGTTGTACACCTTCTCGCAGTACTCGCGCAGCCGCTCTTCGGGATAACTCTCGACCGGCTTCGTCTTCATTTCGAACTCGATGTATACGTTGTCCTTGTCGGCGAAGAAGTCCACCAGCTCGGGCAGGAAGATCAGGTCGTTGCCCTGGTTGGTCTTGACCTTGCGGATCTCGTCGGCCGTCATCGTCTCCACCACGCGCTTGCAGGGCGTCAGACGTGCCAGCGTCTCGTCGTGCGAGATCACCAGCTCGCCGTCGCGGGTCATGCGGATGTCGGTCTCGAAACCGCGCAGACCCGCATCGTAGGAGGCCTTGAAGGCCGGCAGCGTGTTTTCGTCGTACTCGAAACGGCTGCCCCGATGGGCGAAGAGCTGGATGACCTGCTCCTGCGCCAGCGCCTCGGCGGCACCGGTGAGCGCCAATGCGCAGACACCCAGTTTCAAAAAGAAGTTTTTCATAAGCTTATAAGGTTTTAGTTGGTTTCGGCGGCGTCGTGCTCATATCCGTCGCTCTTGGTGTTCCACATCGACAGCAGCACCAGGAATCCGAGCACGGCCATGGCGATCATCGTGATGAAGACCCAGCGCCAGCCGAAGTGGTCGGAGATGAAGCCGAAGCCCCAGCCCGAAACGACGACACTGACGTAGCTCACCATACCCACCACGCCGTTGGCCGTCGAAGCGGCCTTCTTCGTGGCGTGGTTCGACGCGATGACGCCGATGAGCGCCTGCGGGCCGTAGATGAAGAATCCCGCCACGGCGAGCATCATCAGCAGCACGACAGGATCGGTCGACTCCGGCAGGGCGAAGAAGAGCGAGATGAAGAGGATCACGCCCGCCATGCAGAAGACGCAGGTGCGCTGTGCGCGGCCCCCGAAGAATTTGTCGGAGATCCAACCCGCGAGCAGCATGCCCGTGATACCGCACACTTCGAAGATGGCGACCGTCCAGCCGGCCATGCTCGACGAGAGGCCGCGCGACTCCTGCAAGAAGGTCGGGCCCCAGTCGAGCACGGCGAAACGCACGATATAGACGAAGAAGTCGGCCACGGCCAACCCCCAGATCATGGGATTGAGGAAGACCTTCTTGCGCAGGAACGCCTTGAACTCCTCCGACGAATCGTGCTCGTCGAGCTGCGTCTTGGTACCCTCCAATTCGGGCAGGCCGACCGACTTGGGCGTATCGCGCAACGTAACGATGATGAAGATCACGCCCAGCACCGCGATGGCAGCCGGAACCCAGAACGTCCACTGCCATGCGCCGACATGCTGCAACGCGTTGGTGACATAGGCTTCGGCCGAAGCGGCGTCCATCTTTTCGGTGATGCTCGCCGTATTCTCCACGACGCGCTGCCGCATCTCCGGATCGCCCGTCATATCCGTACCCGTGTGGCCCATCAGATACCCGCACAAGATCGCGATGATGAAGGCACCGATCGAGTGCGAAGCGTTCCAGATCGACATCTTGGTCGCCAGCTCCTTGGGCGGAACCCAATGCGTGATCAGGCGGTTGCACGGCGGGAAGCCGCACCCCTGGAACATGTTGTTCAGAATCAGCAGCACGCCGAACAGGACGACCAGCGTATGGATGAACGTCGTCCCGTAGGTCTGCCCCGTAATCCATGCGCAGATGATCGCACCGCAGCCGAAAATGAAGTTGATGACCGAACACACCGACAGGCCCGTCACCATGTGCCAGCGGCCGTTGGTGCGGTCCGCCAGTACGCCGTTGACGAATTTCGACACGCCGTAGATCAGCCCGACGAGGGTCATGATGACACCGAAGGTCGTTTTCGAGATGCCGTACTCGGCCGTAAGACCGGGAATGGCGAAAGAGAAGTTCTTGCGAACGAAATAAAAAATGGCGTAACCGATCATCGTTCCGATGATCGTCCGCCACTGCCAGTATTTGAATCGTTTGGTCTGTTCCGCAGTCATAAGGCTTGTCGATTATGCGATTTCCCAAGCTCCGCCCTTACCGAAGACGCGGGCGACCAATTCATCGTAAATCCGTGCGCGTTTGGCCAGATCGAGCAGATTGATGCGCCAGCGCAACAACTGCGTGAAATCGACCATGCTGCGCAACTGCTCGCGCGAAACACCGATCTGCGAAGGATCGGTCGGCGCGCCCGCAGCGGCGAACAGCGCACGCATCTTCTCGAACGGATAGCACTGCGCCTGCAACCGTGCCTTGAAGGCGGGCCAGTTCTCCTTGACTCGCGTGAGTTGTACGCGAACCGTCTCGGCATCGTTCCACTTCTTCGTGATCTCGGTATAACCCAGCTCCGGCACGGGGAAATCGCGGAACAGATCGAGCGCACGCCGCTGCTCCGCTTCGAGCGAGGGCCATGCGGCCACGCAGGCGTCGACGTCGAGCGTCGAGAGATCCATCTTGAAGAACTCGTCGAAGAAGGCGCACATCGTGAGCGTACCGATCGCCACCTGGAAACCGTGCGACTGGAACTTGCCGTTGTAGCGATGGTGCGTCATGTCGAGCACGTGGCTGAACAGGTGTTCGGTGCACGACGCCGGACGGCTCGACTTGGCTACCTGCATCGCGATGCCGCTCAGCGTCAGACCGGCGAAGAGCGAAGCGATCGCTTCGGGTTTGCCGGCCGCCACCCCTTCGGGATCGGCGAGCATCGCATCCAGATCGTTCATGAAGACGTTCCACGCAGCGGGAATGATCGGCTCCGTACCGAACAGGTCGGCGATCATCCACTCGGCGCCGGCGGGTATCTTGGCCGCCAGATCGGCATAACCCGCCGCTGTCATCTCTTTCGGCGCGGCAGCCAGCACGCCCACGTCGGCCAGAATCACCAGCGGCGCATGGGTTTCGATATTGAGTTTGGCGCCGTCGCGCGACACCACTGCGCCCGACGACGAATAACCGTCGACCGAAGCGGCCGTAGCCACGCAAAGATAGGACTGACCGTGGTGGAACGACGCGAGTTTGCACAAGTCGTTGATGACGCCCGACCCGACGGCGACGGCGACGGCCCCCGTGCGGTCGAGCATCTCGTCGATCCGCTCCACATAGGGCCAGTCGGCATGAAACTCCTCCTCTTCAATAAGGAAACGCTCGCAGGGAATTCCCGCCTCGCGCATGGATGCGTCGACGGCTTCGCCGGCGGCTTTCCATGTATTGTTATCGGCGACGATGACGGCCTTCCGATTCGGAAAATACTCCTTAAAAAGAGCCGGAGCACGGTGAAGAACACCCTCGCCGAGTTCGAATGCTTTCGTATCGGTTGCGATTTTTAAAGCATCGAGAATACATTGCGTATTGTTCATTCGATTTAAGAGTTAGTAAGTTACTATTCCAAGACACAAAGTTACAAAAACCGCGTGGAATAGCAAGCTTTTAGCGTTATTTTTCCGACATTTATTTCCGGAAAGCCCTGTCCATCCTCCGGAAAGGCCGGCTGCGTTCATCTTTCGGCGGATTTATCGGAAACGATAATACCCGCGCGCCCCTTTCGAAAATCGAAATAAATCGTAAACATACACTACTAAATTTCGAATCGGTTCCGATTCTGCAAATCCACATCCGGTCGGCCCGTACCGGAAGCATATGGCGGGACGGGAGAAATCGCGGCGGAATCCGCCCCGCCGTCAGATGCTCTCCGCAGTTCCGTTCTCTTCCACACGCCGCCGCCTGTCCGCACTGCGATCTCTCTGTCCATACCCAAGCGGACGCGGAAGCCCTTCCTCCGAGCCGTCACACCCCAAAGAGATGCGTGCCGAAGTCCCTGCCGAAACGAGACGCCGGACGCAACGCCCAACCACGCCGAGACCGCCGAACGCCGGCGTATTAAAGCGGATGCGTCCCGTGTCTCCGGTCGCGGAACGGTTCCGGACGGACGATGACCGCAACGCATTTTTTCCGCAAAATAGTTGCAACTTTAAAAGTTAAATTCTATTTTTGTAAAAGCATTCGAAAGAAAATAGAATTAAAACGAAATCGAATTCGATCGGAAGCGTACGGCAAACGCAGTCGGGAAACTCCGATAACCGCCTTGCGGACACGCAAGACCGTTGAAGGCCGGAAACGACAACCAGCAGACGCGACGGCGGATGCCGAAGCGGATTCCGGCCTGCCGGCACAAAAGACGTTATACCTAAATATATAAATAGATGAAAAATACGATGAAAGCGCTCAACCTCCATGCGGTCGGCGACCTGCGTTACGAGGATGTGCCCATGCCCGTGCGTCAGGCGGGAGAGGTGTTGCTCAAAGTGCACGCCTGCGGAATCTGCGGAAGCGATCTGCCGCGCGTCTTTACCAAAGGAACCTACCATTTCCCGACGATTCCCGGCCACGAATTCGCCGGGGAGATCGTCGAAGCCGACGACCCGTCGCTCGTCGGCCGTCGTGCCGCAGTCTTCCCGCTGCTGCCGTGCCGCAAATGCGAAGCCTGCCAGGTGGGAGAATACGCACAGTGCAGCGATTACGACTACTACGGCTCGCGGCGCGACGGCGCTTTCGCCGAATACATCGCCGTGAAGGAGTGGAACCTGGTCTTCTTCGACGACTCGCTCTCCTACGAGGAGGCCGCGATGTGCGAACCGGCCGCCGTAGCGCTTCACGCCATCGGTCAGGCGTCGGTCGGCATCGGCGACACCGTCGCCGTGTTCGGTGCAGGCCCGATCGGCATCATGCTGGGCCTGTGGGCCCGAACCGCCGGCGCGTTCCGCGTCATCCTGTGCGACATCGATCCGACCAAAGTCGAATTCGCGCGCAAACAGGGATTCGACGCCGTGAACTCGCGCGAGACCGATCCGGTGGAGTATATCCGCACGCAGACCGGCGGCCGGGGCGCCGACGCCTGCATCGAAGGAGCCGGCGTGGCGCAAACGTGGGAGCAGGCCCTCAAAGCGGTCAAAAGTTTCGGTACGGTCGTCTCGATGGGCAATCCCGCCGGCGACATGACCCTCACCCAGAAAGGCTACTGGGAGATTCTGCGCAAGCAGCTCACGCTGAAAGGGACGTGGAACAGCAGCTACAACGACGTCCGCAACGAATGGCGCACGGCGCTCGCGGCCATCGCGTCGCACCGCATCGACGTGCGTCCGCTCATCTCGCACCGCTTCCCGCTCTCGGAGGCCGACAAGGCGTTCGGCGTCATGCGTGAGCGCAAGGAGTTCTTCAACAAAGTAATGTTCATCAACCGATAGTATCACCGGCAGGGAGGTCGCAGCCCCCTTTCCGACCGCAGGAGGCGGACAACACTTCCGCAGGAAGCGGTCTCCGGCCGCCCCCGTCTGACGAAACCCGGCACCATCAACACCCAACGATTATGGCAAAAACCGAAAAACTGTTGCAACGCATCGCGGAGCTGGAACGCGAAACCGGCATCCGTCGCACCCTCTTCGCCGCCTGTCCCAATTCGACGGCGGTCATCAAGGCCGCCTTCCGTGCCGCCAAGCGCAACAACGCGCCGATCTATTTCGCCGCGACACTCAATCAGATCGACTGCGACGGCGGGTACACGGGGATGCGGCCCGACGAGTTCGTGAAGCTCGTGCGCATGGAGGCCGCCGCCGTCAACTTCGACGGAATCTATATCGTGGCCATCGACCACGGCGGTCCGTGGCTCAAAGACAAGCAGCGCACCGAGAAGTGGTCGACCGAGGCCGCGATGGACGGGGTGAAGCGCTCGTTCGAAGCGGCGCTGCTGGCGGGGTACGATCTGATCCACGTCGATCCGACGGTGGACATCAACGTACCGGCCGGCCAGACGATCGACATCCGTCTCGTGGCCGCCCGCACGGTGGAGCTGATCCGGCACTGCGAAACCTTCCGCCGTGCGAAGGGACTGCCCGAAATCTCCTACGAGGTGGGAACCGAGGAGGTGCACGGCGGTCTGGCCGACGAACGGACGTTCGACACCTTCATCGCCGAACTCAAAGCAGGACTGGCGCGCGAAGGGCTCTCCGACATATGGCCCTGTTTCATCGTGGGCAAGGTGGGAACCGACCTCCACACGACCCTCTTCGACACGGAGGTAGCCCGCAGCCTCACGGCGAAAGTCCGTCCGCTGGGCAGCTACATCAAGGGACACTACACCGACGGCGTAAGCAATCCGCAGGACTACCCGCTGTGCGGCATGGGCGCCGCCAACGTCGGCCCGGAGTTCACGATGAGCGAATACGACGGATTGGCCGAACTGGAACGTACCGAACAGAAGCTCCTGGCCGAAGGACGTATCGCCATGCGTTCGCGCATCACCGAGACACTCGAACGACTGGTCGAAGCGTCGGGCCGCTGGAAGAAGTGGCTGCTGCCCGCCGAGGAAGGATCGGCATTCGGCGCACTGAGCGCCGAGCGCCGCACGTGGCTCGTCAAGACCGGCTGCCGCTACATCTGGCAGGAACCCGAAGCGCTCGTAGCGCGCCAACGGCTCTACGACAACCTGCGCCGTGTGGGAATGGACCCCGAAGAGGTGGTACTCGGCCGCATCGAACACGATATGGACAAGTATTTCTACGCATTCAATCTGGTCGACCTTAACAACCTGCTGTAATGAACGTAAAAGAACTGTTGAAAAAATGCCAGCGCGACCGGACGGCCGTGCTGGCGACCAATTTCTATAACTTCGAGACCCTCACGGCCGTCATGCAGGCTGCGCAGCGAATGCAGGCTCCCGTGCTGTTGCAGCTCACGCGCAGCTCGATCGACTATATGGGGCTCGAACAGGCCGTCGGAATGGGCCGCAGGGCGATCGCCGACTACGGCGTCGAAGGGTGGATTCATCTCGACCACGGCGGATCGGTCGAACTGGTCGAGCGGTGTCTCGATGCAGGATTCGACTCGGTGATGATCGATGCCAGCGAACGTCCGTTCGACGAGAACGTCTCGACGACCCGACGGATCGTCGAACTGGCACGCCCCTACGGCGTGAACGTCGAAGCGGAGCTGGGCTACGTCGCCAAACTGGGACAGGCGCAGGGCGGAGGCTTCACCACGCCCGAAGAGGCCGCACGGTTCGTCGAAGCGACCGGCGTCGATGCGCTGGCCGTGGCGATCGGTTCGGCCCACGGCTTCTACAAGCAGACTCCGCGGCTCGACATCGAACGGCTGGCGCAGATCCATGCGGCGACCGACGCGGCGCTGGTGCTGCACGGCAGTTCGGGCATCCCCCACGACATGGTGCGCGAAGCGATCGCCAACGGCATCGTCAAGGTCAACCTCGCCACCGAGATCAAGGACAACTTCATGCGCGCGCTCAAAGGCGTACTGCTCGAAAGCGAGGAGATCGACCTGCGAAAGGTTTTCCCAAAAGCCGTGGCGCCGGTCGTGGAGCTGCTTTGCGAAAAATACCGCATGGTCGGCAGCAGCAAGGTGAAATAGGAGAACACAACCGGGCAACGGACCGCCTTCGAAAAGCAATCCTCGACAATCCGCCGAATCATCCCGCTTCCGATCGCCAGAAGCGGAATGATTCTTATCCAAGAACATTCGTACTCAGAGCATCCCAATATTTACATCCCGTGGTGCAGCGATATCCGGACGAAATATATTACGGATACCCCTGCATACCAACAAAAAAGCGGTGTGCCTAATAGGCACACCGCTTTAAATACAACCTCTATGGATCAATTAGCTGCGAAACCCGAAAAATCGGTCTGGAAAGCAGCTGCTTCATAGACATTGGTCTTCCCGCTTGCAGGAATCGTCTGCGTAGCACGTACGACCCAATCCTTTTCAGTCGAGGGATTTCCTCCGGGAGCTTTGACGTACCAATAATGCTGCAATGCCTTGTTCCAGGTCGTCGTCGTCTTGCCGCATTCGTTAAAGAAGAACGATACGGCACACATATCAGCAATATTCGAACTTATACGCGACATCGGCGTAACAACGCCGTTCTGAACGAGTTCCACCTTCCAATTCTGGGGATCGTCATTCCAAATCGAAACGACGAAACAATCCTTCAATGCCGCATTGCCATTCGTCTTGATACCGGCGCCAGTACCGCCACCCGTCCAAGTGTAGGAGTATTTCTTCTGTCCCGTATAGGTGGCATTGCCATCGTATACACGCATCTGGTACGTCTCGGGCCGTCCGGTAGATTTCGCTACCCAGTTATCGACGACATTGCCTTTGATTTCGTAGATGCTGTAACCGTTGGGAGCCCCGTCGACATTCAGGTTGCTCGACCACCAAGCACCGCAGGCACCGCCATGAACATGCTCATACACAGGCTTACCACCCTGGCACACATACTTGGTATGAATATAATTCTGCGGATAATGCGTATGTCCGATCATGATATGCGCCTCCTTGAATTGCGTCAACAAATTGAGGACATCCGCATAATGCTTGTCTTCATTCACATTCGATCCCGTGTTCTTTCCCCCGTTACGGAAAGGAATATGGGCACAAAAGAAAATAATCTTGTCCGCCTTGTTCTCGACCAGGTCCAGATCGGCTTTCAGCCAATTATACTGCTGATCCAGAAGTCCGGCTTCATAATTCCACGTCGAACCCGTAGATCTCGTGCAAACGACATTATCCATCACAACGATATGTGCCTTACCTCTATTAAATGAATAGTCGGCCGGGCCGAAACGCTGGACATAGTTCAATTGAGCAGCGTATGGAGTCGATTGAGAGGCATCGTGGTCGTGATTGCCCATGCAGTTGAAGATCGGCAGATAATCCGTCCCGATCTGCATGTTCGACATCGATTTTTTCATCGGATCCCACTGCACCGTATTGTCGAACGTAATATCGCCCAATGTAACGGCATAGGCATTCGTCCACCGACCTTCCTCCTGTGCACTTTTGAGTGTGGATTTGATATCGGGAATCGTCTCCGTTTCCCAACGAGTCACATCATCATCCGTCTTACACTGCGGATCCCCGATAGCGACGAGCGTAAAATTCTCCTCGACAGCGGGAAGCGGTTCCAGTTTAAAATCGTTGCGATTCTCCTTGTAGCGCTGAATCGTAGAGGTCGAATAGAACAGCGGCAACTTGGAGGAAGGATCGAGAGCCACCTTATAGTTCGCCGGAGTAACGTAATAGACATTGCGGCAATAACGGTTCGCTACGAGGCGGTAGTTACCGTCGGCATCCGTAGTAGTAAACGTATAGCCGTCCGTCACGGGAACGCCGGCAATACCTTTCCCCGTCGTAGCATCCGAGATCTGACCGACAAGGACCGTCTCACCCTCGGGAGGCGTAGGATCCGAGTCATCAGAATCGGAACTCGAACAAGCGGCTCCGCCCAGCAAAGCCACCGTCAAAAACAGATAATAAAACTTTCTTAACATATATAATCCTTCCTTATTTGGATTCACAGTAAATAAAATCGCGTACTATTTAGAAAGATAAGCGATCTTTGAGTAAAACAAAGACCACTTATCTTTTTAATCAAACTCTATTCTCCTGCAAAGATCACTGTTCCCAACCGTAGTTCTGGCCTAAATTGGTATTCAATGACAATGCCGCAGAAGGAATCGGACGCACGTACATTCGCTCGTCGAAACGTAAATCTTCGTGGTATACCAGATAACCGTGATCGCCGTCGGTCAGCGTCCAGTTATTATCACTCATGCTGGTACCAATGCAATAGTTGTTAGGATTGGTATCCGCCGCAGTAAAGGTATACGTGTATCCGTTGAATTCCATACCGTTCTTAACTTCATCAGCCGATAAGTATACACCCTTCCAACCCTTCTCGGTATCGCGAAGAGCGATCAGATTCGCACAATGCCAGCGATAAAGATCATCGACACGGAGGTTCTCGAGAATCAGCTCCGTAACACGTTCACGACGGATTTCGAGAATCGTATTCGACAGATTCGTAATAGCGGCGCCCTCTGCCTGAGCATAATAATCGATCAACCACTGATCGGGCTTATAGTTCGCTGTATCTTCCGGCCAGATATTCTTAACCCCAGCACGATCGCGCAACGCGCCTACCGTCAAATTCCAGTCCTCCTGAGATAACGAACCGTTATTGAGCTCGGCTTTCGCCTCCGCATAGTTGAGCAAAACTTCTCCAAGGCGGAAAATAGGTACGGAATTATCGCCACGCCCAGTCGTGTAGTTGTTCTCGAACTCCTGACTCCATTTCATAAACATATAGCCGGTAACGACGTGCGTGAAGTTCAAAGGCTTAGGCCCGGTTACACCGCCGTACGTCCACTCGTGTCCCGGAGCATGAACCGTCTGGCTCAGACGAGGATCGCGGCCTTCAAACTCTTTGCTCATCGGAACCTGATCCGACTCGATCGGGGTACCGTCGGTCGTGAGATACATGTTCATCAAGGCCTTCGTCGGCGAAACCTTCTGACTTGCAGTAGAAGTATTGTAATTCAACGTCAGGTCGTTCCATACATTCAGACCGTCACTCGTCTTGTACTCGCGATACCAAATCACTTCATTGATATCGCCCAAAGCCGACGTCGTAAACAAGGCATGATAGTCATTGTGCAACTTCAACCCCGCCTCCGTCATAATCGTATTGGCGGCATCGACAGCTTCCTGCAAGAAATCATCGGCACTCTCATACTTATTGTTCCAAGGCTGATTCGTCGACGGATTGACCTTGTGATATTTACGATAAGTACCTTCGAAAAGACAAACTCGCGATTTGAAAGCCAAAGCTACCCAACGATTAATCACGTTCTTGTAAGTCTTCGTATCGGTAGAACAATACGTGCAAGCGAAATTCAGATCCTCCAACACTTTGCTCATCACATATTCGCGATCGTCGCGGCCGGCATAAAGCAACGCGTTGTCGACATCGAGGACCTGGTCGATCCACGGCACATTGCCGAACGTCTTCACTTTGCTATAATAGAAATAAGCCCGCCAAAAACGCGCTACGCCTTCATAATGATTATAAACGGCCTCTGAAACATTCTCTTTGGCTCGAACCATGTCCCGCAGCATAATATTGGCACGACGGATACTTCTCCAATCACCGACATCCCAACCGGTCTGCTTACCTGCATCCCATGCTGCCCCCGGTTTGTAATAATCCGTACCCGATTTGCTGGCGGTCAAGTCTGTATAACTATCTCCCATACCAATCGTATTCGCCGACGGGCAATACGATTCGAGGAGACCGTTACAATATAACTGTAAATCGGATTCCGAAACAAAAAAGGCTTCGGCCGAAACTCTATTCACCGGATCCGCCGACAAAAAGTCTTCACACGAAACTCCGGTGAAGGCAACGGCCCCTATTGCAAATAATCTAATAATATTTTTCATAATTTAACATTCATTAGAAAGTGACATTCAAACCGATCGTCCACGTCTTCAGCATCGGATAGCTGTAACCCTGACCTACACCGCCCAAACCGCCGGTAGTATCATTGTAATCGCTATCACCGAAACCGATTGTTTCCGGATCGAACATATCGGTATGCTTGAAGAGCGGCGAATGGGTGAAAATGTTATCGCCCGATACATAAATCTTCAACTTCTCGATCCGGATCTTGCGCGTCAGCTCCTGCGGGAAGGTGTAATCGATCGTAATGTTCTTGATACGCCAATACGATGCATCCTGCAGATAATAATCGTTTTCATAAGTCAGAGGTCCGACGTTACGATTGGCCGCATAGGTTACACGACGGGTATAATATGCCCCCGGATTGGTTACTCGCCAGTTTTCGGTACTGTAATCCATAATGACTGCATCGGTCGTATGAACCTTCGGCAAATAACCGTAAGGACGGTTGTACATACCCCAGAAGAAACCGGACTCGACCATCGGATACCAGTCGCGCTTGCCGACACCCTGAACGAAGACACTCAAACCGATACCGTTCCAGTTCGCGCCCAGATTGATACCATACTGATAGCGCGGCGTCGTATTGCCGATAATGTCCAAATCGCCATGGTTGTCGAGCGTAGGACGTTCACCTCCGTTTTCGATCTTCCCGTTACCGTCGAGATCGAGGAATTTCAAGTCACCGGCAAACGCACGGAAATTGTTGCCATTCTTATGGAATGCATCTACTGCCCAGTTGTTTGCCTCCTCATTGGTCAAGAAATAACCGTCGGTGCGGAAGCCCCAGATATCGCCCAATTCCTGGCCTTTATAGTAAGAGTAGATCGCACCATCGGAGTTGTAGTAATCCTTCACCCAGGTGCGGCTGTCCCAGACGCTGACCTTCACATTGTAATTGAACGGTTTTCCGCCGACCTTAAAGCTGTCGCGCCACGAAAGCGATGCCTCCCAGCCTTTGGTCTTCAATGCACCGAAATTGCCCTTGGGCGAAGTCTCACCAAGCACCTGCGGATAATCGGGACCATTGATCAACATATCGTTGGTATAACGCCAATAGTAATCGAATGACCCGGACAAACGATTACGCAACAAGTCGAAATCGACACCGATATCATACGTCGTAACAGTCTCCCATGTCAACGACGCCGGAACCATCGTAGGCCAGGAAGTGTAAGGAACCTGCTCGCCGTTAATCAAGATAGACGACTTCTCGATCGATTTGCTAGCGCTATTGCTCGTACGCATCAGGGACAAGAACTGATACGGATCAATCGAAGCATTGCCCAACGAACCCACATTGGCGCGAATCTTGAAGTTATCCAACCAGTTGCGCGACCATTTCATCCACGGCTCCTCCGAAATACGCCAGCCGATCGAGCCCGAAGGGAAGAAACCCCACTGCTGATTGGTCGGGAAAAGCGACGACCCGTCGTAACGAGCTGCGAACTCGAAGATGTAACGATTGAGCAAAGTGTAGTTAATACGTCCGAAGACGCCGACCATAGATTTATCGTAACCGCTGTCGGATACACTGTATTCAGACGAATCCATCAGTTCGAACGAAGGAAGCGACGGATAGAGGATACCTCTACGCTGCAAATAGGTGTTACGATACTTCGTCTTCTCGATATTCCAACCGCCCACAACGTTCAGATTGTGATTCTCGCCCAATTTGGGAGTCCACGTCGCAACAATGTTCGATGCGACATAATCGGTATCGTATGTCCAATGCGACTTATAAGAGTTCGGATTGTATTCATGCGGCTCTCCTGCCGTCGTATAACCCGTCTGGGTAGGCGAAAGACGATCCTTTTTCGAACGGATAGCCTTGTAGGTAAAGTCTGCCGAAACCTTCAATACGTCCTTAATCGGCTCGGCCGTCAAAGTCGTCGTCGTGATCGCATCGAGTTTGTTATCCTCCTGGTAGGCTTCATCTCGCGACCACCCTTCATAAACCATTGCGGCGGCGGCGTAAGTCGGCGTACCGTCCTCGTTATACACCGGATAGAGCGGCTGAGCTCGGTGTTCGATCTGACGCCAGATAGGCATCGATCCACTTACGACGAAAGGCTGATGGTATTTACGGCTGAAAATCGACGTATTGTTGGCCAACGTCAGCCATTTGGTGATTTTCACATCGCCCTTGGCGCGCAGGTTATAGGACTTGAAATCCTCCTCACCAATATTATAGATACCGTCCTGATTGTAATAACGACCGGAAATCGCGAATGAAGAGCGTTCACCGGCACCCGATACGGTAATATTGTGCGTCTGCGTGAAGTTATAGTCCTTCAGATACATATCCACCCAATCCGTGCTGCCGTAATAAACGGTCTTTTTGGTAGGAGAGCCCAATTCGCTCAGGTCGCCGTACAAATTACCATACTTTTCGTAGGAAGGATCGGTCTTGCGACGACGGAACTCATCGAGATAAGCCTGCGAGAAGCCGATCTCCTTGTTGACATCGCTGGGGAACGTTCCCGACGACTGGGGAGTACGGTCATTACCCTGGAAAAACTCGGCGAAAGCTTCCGCCCACTGCAAACCGTCAGATACCAGATGGTCTTCCCAAATCACCGTACGACGATTAATGGAGAACGAACCGTTATAGTTTACGGTAACCCGATCCTTTTTAGCTGCTTTGGTCGTTACCAAAATCACACCGAATGCGCCACGAGCGCCGTATACGGCAGCCGAAGCGGCATCCTTCAGCACGGAAATCGTCTCGACGTCTTCGGGGTTGACTGTCGTCAGGTCGCCTTCGACACCGTCGATCAGCACCAGAGCCGAACCGCCCTGACCGATCGAGTGCTTCGTACCTGCACCGTTCGTACCGCTCTTACGCGACTGATAACCCGTCGCGTTACCGCGCACGTATACCGAACCCTGATGGTTGGGCTTACCGTCGGTCTGGATGATGTTCAGACCCGGGATCTGCCCCTGTAACGAACGGGTAATGTTGGCATTTGTACGTCCTTCGAGCGCTTCGCCGGAGAGGTTCTCGACAGCACCTACCAGCTGCGTTTTCTTCAACGTACCGTAACCTACGACAACCACCTCGTCGATTTTCGTATTATCTTCTGCAATGGCAAAATTGACAGCCGAGCGATTGCCGACCGTAACTTCCTGAGATTTGTAACCGAAGAACGTACATACCAGCACGTCGGTCGGTTTGGCCTTGATGCGATACGAACCGTCCGCATCGGAAATGGTACCTACTGTCGTTCCTTTGACCATGATCGCCGCACCTGCAAGCGGGCTGTTGGTCGTAGCGTCGGTAACGGTACCAGAAATCGTTTGGCTCTGTGCGAAAACGCTCGATGATATGAGCATCATCAAACAAGCAAGAGCACACGTGAACACACCTCGCACAGCAAACTTTTTACTGGGGGGGGGAAGTAGTACGTGTTTCATTCTAATCTTCTTTAATTAGTTCCAACATTTTTAGTAATTTTCAGGCGTCCCTTTACCTATTAATATAGGAAAACATCTGCCTGCCCTGAGGGCATTCAAACGGGGACGATTGCGAGTTTGGATTCTCTGAAAATAATCGAATAATGGTTTAAGGGAATGTTTGGATGGCTTTCTGGGTCGTCGTAATTTTCGTTTAGGTTGTTAAGTCAATGAATTAGGGGTTATTACTTATATTTTATACAAAAAACTTTTATGCAAATATAATAAATTTCGAATTCAAACAAATAAAATCGGATATTTTTTTACTCGAAACCAAAATTAATTCCGATCGCCCGACGAAAAGGGAATAAAAAACAGCATAAATCGCTGACAAATAACAAATTACCCCCCCCCCTACATCTCCTTCAAAAAATCCAATGCCTTAGAAACCAAATACTTTCAATTTCTTTCAGTTCCCCAATCAGATTTTTCGATTCACTTCGATTCCCGACACGGTTTTCCATCCGTCCGCATTTATGAAATGCGCCCGAAAATCCGGATGAAATTAAAAATTTCAGGAAAAAAGTTTGTTTTTGAAAAAAAAGATATATATTTGCATTGCAAGTTTGGAACAAAGGCGCGGACATCGATGTCCGGCCGACTCTTAGATAAATTGAATAATGTGGATTAAGGTTCGCTTGAGAAGCGAGACCTTGATTTATGTTATTTTGTGTTTATTATCTAACAAACAGTTCAAGACAAACTTATGAAAATCAATAAAATGCTTATAGCGATTCCCGCTATGTTAGCTGTTGTTCTGAGTAGCTGTAAAGATGACGATCCGACGGTCGGTATCGATTCGAGTATGCCGGCTCCCGCCGAAGTCTCTTACGACGAAATGAACTCGTCGAGTTCATCCATCGGAGTGTATTGGGACGCTAACGCCGCATTGAAAAGCGGGGCGACATCTTTTACGGTTCAAATCTTAAAGAAAAAAGATGTCGGCGGAGATGCTTACGACAATACGGTCTCCCATACACTTCAATCCTCAGACTCTCCGTATGATGCATCTCAATTCACAGGACTGACCGAAGGAAGCAAATATTTTGTACGGGTACGCGCAAACTATCCCCGTTCGGTCTACTCCGAATGGGCATATATTCTGAGTTCTTACAACGTTCCGGCCAAAGTAAAAGTCGGAACAGGAGTCATGCATATCGATCCCAATGCCAAGAACGGCCCCGAAGATGTCACCGTTGTGCCGTTCTTCTCCGATCTCAACCTCAAATGGGAAGAAGACGATACGGCGGAAAGTTATGTAATTTATATCGACGATCAAAAAGTCGGGGAAACAGAAGAGTTATCCTACCATGTAACCGGACTTGATTACAATACGTCTTACAGCGTAAGCGTAGCGTCTGTCTATTCGGATGGTTCCGAAGTAAAAGCCGATCCCGAACCGACAAAGACCGGAAATATCCAGCAAATTACACGCAACGTCGGTCCGACCCACCTCAGCGTAAACTGGGATGACGTATCCGGTGGTGCGGGAGCCGGATCGCGCGCTTATCAGGTCGAACTTTCCAAGGAAGAATCGATGGCGAACCCCATTTATTCGATCTATTGCGTGGACGGTCAAGCCTCGACCAACGGTTCGTTCGGCAGCTCTTCTTGGTATGGAAAAGAGAATGGAACGAACCTTCTGCCTCCTACGTCGATCTCATTCGGCCAGCTGGAACCGGCAACGACCTACTATTTCCGCGTGAAGACCGTTGGAAATTACAGTTTCCAAGGAAGCAAGGGTACCGTTACGATCAAGGCCACAAACGGAGAATCGGACTTCTCTCCCGTGATTACACTCCGCACCGAAGCCGAACACACCCCTGCGGCGAATGAAATTCTTTACCAAGGATTCGACAATATTACGATGCAGTCCGATTTCATCAATACGGCCGCAGGCACCACGCCGTACTGGTCCGATAAAGCGATCGTTTCCAAACAAGCCGATACCCCGAATCCGTGGGAAGGAGCATGGGTCGTATATCCGTTCGCAAATTCGCACTTGCTTGCAACATGGGGCATGGCCTCCACCGCAAATTACATCGACGGCCAAGCAACATACAAGGGCCAGGCGAATCGAATCGCAGGAGACAAATCCGGCTCGCTGAAAGGGTGGTACATCGGCGATCAGGTATCGCCTCATCAAGGTTATGTCAAAGTCGGTACAAGTTCGAAGGACGGATTTTATATTGCAACTCCCGCACTTGACAGTCCTTTATTGAGCGCAGAAGGAACGCTTTGCACATTCTCGTTCAAAGGCTGCCCGTTAATGACCGATGGAAGAGTCGTCGATATCGAAGTATATCGCGCGGCGACCAAAACCTTCGAGAAAGTAACGAGTATCACGATGGATTCCACTTTGGCAGATGGATGGACAAGCAGCGACTACCTCTGCAACTACAAGTGGACAACTTATTCGATCGATATCACGTTGCATCCGGGAGATAACGTGGCCGTTATTTCTACGAACAAGAGCCGGTTTGCTATCGACGACATCATGATCGTTAAAAAATAAGATTGATTAACCCTTTTCGGGAGGCCGATCCTGCATGGATCGGCCTCTTTTACTTTCAGGGAGAGAATAAGGGGAGGGCATCTTTGACTGGCGATCAACTCCCGTCGGTCATCATCGCAGCAAACTCATACTAACGCAGGGAATCTGCAATCCTAATAGTATAAGAATAACCGTACCAAAATCGATTTCCGAAGCGTATGTAGATCAGGCCATACGGCACGTTGCTTTGTTGGACCTCGTTAGGACATGCCGCGACCTGCTCCGATGCAGCCGGATAGCTATGCCGGCAACAACTCATATCGCCGCTACCTGAGACGCTGATTGAAGAAATCACGACCATATCTCTCTGGAATCCCCAATATCCAAAACAGACAAGAGGCCGTCCGAGATAATGCAAACCGACACGGTTGCGACGAAAACCTGACAACCCGCTGCAACCTCCGACGAACCCACCGCAAAAAGATTCCGGGATTCAGCTTCTGCTGAATCCCGGAACCGCTATCAATACATTACAACGTTTTCGTTAAACCGAGCGCAGAACCGATGTTGGTTCTGTCGAGGCGAGAAAACGAAGAGAAAACTCGACGTTTACTCCTCTGCTACGACCGTGAACTTGATCGTGGCCTTCACCTCGCGGTGCAACTTGGCCGAAGCCTCGTACTCGCCGACGTTCTTGATCGCCTCGACCGTAATCGTCTTGCGATCCAACTCGACGCCTTTGGCTGCCAGCGCCTCGGCCAGATCGGCTGCGGTCACCGAACCGAAGATCTTGCCCTCCTCGGCCTTCATCGCAATGGTGAGCGGCAGGTTGGCGATCTTCTCGGCCAGTGCCTGTGCGTCGGCCAGAATCTTGGCGTCCTTGTGGGCACGCTGTTTCAGGTTTTCGGCCAGCACCTTCTTAGCCGAAGCGGTCGCGGCCTTGGCATAACCCTGAGGAATCAAGTAGTTGTTCGCGTAACCGGGCTTCACGTTCACGATGTCGTTGGCGTAGCCCAGCTTCTCCATATCTTTCAAAAGAATCACTTCCATGTCTTGCTCCTCCTTGATTATTTCATACAATCGGTTACGAACGGCAGAATGGCGAGGTGACGCGCACGCTTAACGGCCTGTGCGACCTTCTTCTGGAACTTCTGCGAAGTACCCGTCAGGCGGCGGGGAAGGATCTTGCCCTGCTCGTTGAGGAACTTCTTCAGGAACTCGCCGTCCTTATAATCCACGTACTTGATGCCGAGTTTCTTGAAACGGCAGTACTTCTTCTTCTTCACGTCGACCGATACCGGATTGAGGTAACGGATCTCCGATGCCTGTGCTTTGTTCTCCTGTGCCATGGTTACTCCTCCTGCGTTTTGTTAGAAAGTTTTGCACGACGCTTCTCCGAATACTCGACAGCGTACTTGTCCTGCTTGAACGTCAAAAAGCGGATCACACGTTCGTCGCGGCGATACTGGGTCTCCAACGTGTTGATCAGAGAACCCTCGCCCGTGAACTCCACGAGGAAGTAGAAACCGGTGGTCTTGTTCTGAATCGGGTAAGCGAGCTTTTTGAGCCCCCACTTCTCCACATTCACGAGCTGACCGCCGTTCTCGGTGATGACACCTTGGAATTTGTCAGCCACCTCCTGAACCTGAGCCTCGGAGAGAACCGGCGTGACAATGAAAACGGTTTCGTAATTGTTCATAATGCTAAAAATTAATTAATTGCCAAATAGCGGGGCAAAGATAGCGATTTCCCGCGAATTATCAATACTCCGCAACGGATTATTTTCACTTTTCGCCGCCGCGCACCCCTTTTCCGGCCAGCAGGGCGTCGATCGCCTCCGTCGCCGCTTCGAACTGCGAGGGACGCGGTGCATCGCACGTCGCGAGCCGTCCGTCGGGCGCAATGAGCATATAGGTCGGAAAACCGGACAGGTCGTATTCGGCCAGCGTCAGCGAAGAAGCCGCATCGGGCAGGAAATAGTTCTCGCCCAGCCCCGTCAGACCGAATTCATCCAGAAATTCGATCCATGCCTTGCGACGCGATTGGAGGCACAGCGTGACGAAACGGACCTCGTCCGAGCCGGCGTAATGCTCGCGCAGGATCGGCATCGCCGTTTTCAACTCGCTGCGGCAAGGACCGCACCATGTCGAACAGAAATCGACGTAGAGCGCCTTCCCCGGATGACGGGCCGCCAACATCGAGAGCAGCTCGCAGTCGGGCAGCGTATCGATCCGTCCCGCCGCATCGCACCGCAGCACGCCGGAAAGCGGGACAGTGCTGAAAGCAGGACGTTCCGCCGCCCGTTCGCGCACCCGCGCCGCATAGGCCGGATCGAGGAACAATCCGGCCATCCGTTCGGCCGGCACCGCACCGTTCGCACGCATGCCTTCCATACAGCCGTAAAGCAGGTAATCGCGCAGTCCCCGGCCGATCTGCGGGTCGGCATCGAGCCGGGCCGCAACGGCCGCCAACGCTTCAGCCGGCGCTGCGCCCGACCGAACGGCCTCGATCTCGTCGGGACAAATCGCACCGAGATAATAGCTGATGCCGGCCGAATAGTTGATGACAGAGACCATATTGCGTTCCAGATCGAAGATGTCGAACATCGGATCGGTGAAGATCGCCCGCCATGCCGCCGGATCGAGGTCGTGGTTCCATATCTGCACCATATCGATGTCACGGGCCACCGCCTCGCGCACCTCGGCCGGAAGCCGGCGCGCGGAGAGCGAATCGGCGACGGCCTGCCGGTAACGCCGGTAGCTCGCCAGATACTCCTGCGGATCGCCCTCGACGGCGGGAGCCTGCTCGCACAGCCTTCTTTTCAGGCCGGCGACCGACGCAAGCGCATTGTTGGTCCGCGCATGGTCGCCCGAAAAACGGATCGCATCGGGATCACCGGCACGCATCCGCCCCGCGTCGATGGTCACATAGACCGAGTCGCCGGGGGAGACGATCAGATCGAAGAAATCGCCGTATATGCCGGTCATTCCGGTCGTATAGGCCGTTCGGAATACGAAATGGAAGTCATTCGCTTCGGGCGAGACACGGGCTGCCATACGGTTTTTCAACGCGAAGGGATCTTCGGTATTGAACAGCACCGCCCCGGAAGCTCCCTCGGCGAGATTGACCACACGTCCCGCGATGACCGTACGCCGCAGAACGACGCCGTCCGGCCCGCAGGCAAAAAGCGGCAACAGCAGCAATGCCGCGAGCACGCGGCAGATCGGAATCGGTTTCATAGGCAAAGTTTCAGGCCGGAACACCGGCGGTTGGTGTGGTAAAAATAATGAAAAAAGTCCGAAAAAACAAGTTTCCGGACTTTCATACGGTTCTTCCTTCGAAAAAATCATCTGTGCGCATCCACCACCCGACAGATCCGGTCGAAAACCTCGTCCATCGAGCCGACGCCGTCGACCTCGAAATATTTGTTCTGCCTGGCGTAGTAGGCACCGACCACTTCGGTCTGCTCGCGGTAGACCTTGATGCGGTTGCGGATGACGTCCTCCGACGCATCGTCGGCACGGCCCGAATCCTTGCCGCGCAGCAGGATGCGGCGCACCAGCTCCTCTTCGGGGACATGCATGTCGACCATGAGCGTCACGCCCAGCCCGTGCCCGCCGAGAATCTTGTCGAACTCCTCGGCCTGAATCGTCGTGCGGGGAAAGCCGTCGAAGATATTGCCCGCCGCATCGCGGTGCTCGGCCACGTAGTTGGCGATCATCCCGATGACGACGGCATCGGGCGCCAGACGGCCCGTCTTGATATACTCCTCCATGCTGCGGCCCAGCTCGGTTCCGCGCGCGATCTCGGCGCGGATCACCTCGCCCGTCGAGACGTGGTTGATTCCGTAATGTTCCCTCAGACGCGACGCCTGCGTCCCCTTGCCGCAGCCCGGCGCACCAAATAATACGATGTTCAGCATAGTTTGTGTTAGTTTTTTCACAACGGCAAAAATAATCTATTTTCCCGAAAACGGCAAAGTTCTTTAAAAATTATAATATCTCTGCCCCGCCGGACGGTGCGCCGGCGACCTTTTCCTTCGGAAAAGCGGCGGCAGGGCCGTTGTACGGACGTTCGATCCTCCCGTGGGATGACCGCCGAGCGGCTGCGGCGGACGGAACGCGGAGAGCGAAGTTGCGAAACGGCAAAGTTTTCGCTACTTTTGTGCAAAATTCGATCGGAGGCATGGAACAGAACAAACGGACGCAGATCGCCGAATTGGGGGAATTCGGCCTTATCGACAAACTCACCGGCGCATTCGCCCCCCGCAACCGGACGACCCTGCGGGGCGTAGGCGACGACGCGGCCGTGATCGCCGCTTCGCGCAGCGAGGCGACGCTCGTCTCGACCGACCTGCTGATGGAAGGGATCGACTTCGACCTCACCTACTTCCCGCTCAAACATCTGGGCTACAAGACCGTCACCGTCGGCGCGAGCGACATCCTGGCGATGAACGCCCTGCCCGAACAACTGTTGCTGTCGCTCGGCGTGTCGTCGAAATTCTCGGTCGAGGCGTTGCAGGAGTTCTACGAGGGTGTCCGCCTGGCTTGCGAGGAGCTGAACATCGACCTGGCGGGAGGCGATACGACCGCTTCGGTGACGGGGCTGACCGTCAACGTCACGGCCATAGGCCGTGCCAGACGCAGTGACATCGTCTACCGCAACGGAGCCAAACCCAACGATCTGATCTGCATCACGGGAAATCTGGGCGCCGCCTATATGGGTCTCCAACTGCTCGAACGCGAGAAGCGCGTCCTGCACGACGTCGAAAATCCCGAACCGCAGTTCGCCGGCCACGAATACCTGCTCGAAAAATACCTGAAACCCCGCGCCCGCCGCGACGTGATCGCCGCGCTGGCCGAAGAGAAACTCCGCCCCACGGCGATGATCGACCTCTCGGACGGGCTGGCCAGCGACCTGATGCAGCTCTGCAAGGCTTCGGACTGCGGCGCGCGCATCTACCTGGAACGGATCCCGATCGCCCGGCAGACGCATCAGTTGGCCGAGGAGATGCACACCGACCCCGTGGTGGCAGCCCTCAACGGAGGGCAGGATCACGAGCTGCTCTTCACCGTGCCGCTTTCCATGCAGGAGCAGGTGATGCGGCTGGGCCTGGTCGACGTGATCGGACATATCACCCAGCCGGGCACGGGGTGCTATCTGGTGACGCCCGACGGCAGCGACATCCGCCTCAAAGCCCAGGGATTCAAAGAGGGAATCTGACCGCAGGCCCCTGCGCTCCGTTCAGTCGCAGGAGAACCGCAGATTCAGCCCCCGCGTAAAGAGACCCAGCTCCTCCTGCGAGGCTGGACGGCACGAAGTATATCCCGAGGGCAGCGGCGACCACAGTTCGAAGCCTCGGAGATCGCTCGAACAAACGGCCAGCAGCACTCCGCCCCGCCGGTCGTGCCGCTCGAAAATCCCCCACAATCCGCCCGAAGGAGCGGCCGCCGGAAAAAAGAGGTAGAGTCCGCCGGGTTCGAGCCGCGTAAAATCGTAAATCAACATCACACCTAATATGTTCGTAATGGTAAGCGGATGAATTTCCCCTTTCCCATTCAATATTCCAACCGGAGTGCCAACTTTTGGCAGAAATAAATCGTGCGGTTCGAAAAAATCACTATTTTTGTTCGGACAACACGCATTCCCGCCGTTTCGCAAGTCCGCCTTCCCGACGGCCGCCGCACCGACCGGCAGGAGCGCGCGCAGGAATGCCACCGAAAAGAGACGAACATGAAACAACCTTATATTCCGCAGCCGATCGACGTCAGCCGCATCGAACTGCCCGCCGCGCTGGCACCCCTCACCGAAGCGCTCGCGCACAACGTCCACGAGGTATGGGCGGCTACCCGCATCGCCCAGGGCTGGCGTTTCGGACCCGAACGCAACGACGCCCGCAAGGAACACCCCTGCCTGATCCCCTACGAGGAGCTGCCCGAAGAGGAACGCACCTACGACCGCCAGACGGCGCTCGAAACGCTGAAACTGATCGAACACCTCGGATTCGAAATCCGCAAACGCTAACCGAAAAACCGCCGCACCATGATCCGACGCCTGTGGAAAACCCTGAAACTCGGCTTCGACCGCTCCTTTTCGGGCGCCAGCTGGAAACAGATCACCTGGCTCTTCGGCATTCTGGCCCTCGTGCTGGGCTTCTCGCTCTGGATCAAAAGCTATTGCACAGCCGAGCTACACGACATGCGCATCCTCGAACTGCTGCTCGATCCCGGTTCGTTCGTGTTGCAGGATGGCGATCCGCTGGGTTATGAACGCCTGCCGCTGCTGGCGCTCACCTTCCTCGGCGCGATCTTCTTCACCGGAGGATTGATCTCGGTCGTCTCGAACATACTCACGGGACGCATCGCCCGTTTCAGACAAGGCGAAATCCGCTACCGCTTCGACGGGCATATCGTCCTGCTGGGAGCCAACGACACGGCCGCAGGACTGATCCGCGAACTGCACGCCGAGCCGGAGAACCGCCGCCGCGACATCGTGTTGCTCACGCAGAGCGATGCGGAGGCTCTGCGCCGGAAGCTGCACGCCGAACTTTCGCCCGCCGAGGAGCGCCGCCTCATCATCCTCCACGGTCAGCGCGACTCGCGCGAAGAATTGGAGAAGATCCACATCCACCGCGCCGACCGCGTCTTCGTGCTGAGCGACGACGGCGAACTGGAACACGACTCGGTAAGCATCAGCGCGCTGGTTCAGATTTCGGCGATTCTCGGCGCAGCGCACCGCCGCGATCCGCTGCCCTGCCACCTGTCGTTCGAATACCAGAGTTCGTTCCAGGTCTTCCAACTGGCCGATTTCGAAGAGGCCGAGCGGATGAAGAGCCGCATCCACTTCTCGGCGACCAATTTCCACGAGAACTGGGCGCAGCGCGTGCTGGTGTCGGGCTGCTGCAACTGCAACGGACGGGATATTCTCTATCCGCCGCTCGACCGCGACGGCATCCGGGCGCAAAGCGACCGCTACGTCCACCTGATCGTCGTGGGCATGAGCCGCATGGGCGTGGCGATGGGCGTCACGGCGGCCCACATCGCCCACTACCCCAACTTCGTCACACAGGGGATCCGCACGCGCATCACCTTCATCGACCCCGATGCGGAACGGGAAATGAACTTTCTCAAAGGCCGTTACGAACCGCTTTTCCGGTTGTCGCACCACACGCTGCGCAAATTCGACGCGGCCGGCAGCGAAACGACCAGCGTCCACACCCCGCAGGAGGATTTTCTGGACGTGGAGTGGGAATTCGTCGCAGGAGGCATCGAATCGCCCCACGTGCGCAAACTGCTCAAAGACTGGACGGCCGACGAAAAGGCGCTCCCCACGCTGGCGATCTGCGGCAACTCCGCACCGGAAAACGTCGCCGCCGCGCTCTACCTGCCGCAACCGCTCTACGACCGGCAAGTTCCGATCTTCGTCTATCAGAAGGAGACGGCCACCATTCTCGAAATCGCCCGCCGTTCGTCCCGTTACCGAAGCGTATATCCGTTCGGCATGATGTGCGAAAGCTACGACGCCACACTCAAACAGCGCATCCGCAAGGCCAAACGCATCAACTACGTCTACAACCATTTCACCGACGCAAAAAAAGCAGCGAAAAAAGCAGCGGACGAACTCAATGAAAAGTTCGACTTCAAAACTTTCGCAGCCGGATTCGAAATTGCCGATTGGCCAGACGATAAGATCGACCAATACTGGAACGATCAATCGCTGGCGTTCCAATGGTCGAACATCTACGCCGCCAACGCCATCCCCGCCAAACTCCGCTCGCTGGGTATCGATCCCTGCCGTCCGCATCCGCTGGACGGGCAGGAGGTGGAGACGGCGGCCCGTGTGGAACACAACCGCTGGAACGTGGAGCGGCTGCTGATGGGTTACCGTCCGGCCACCACAGCCGAACGGGAGCGGGCGAACGCCGACGACGAATATAACGAAATGTTGAAAAAAAAGTATTTCATCCATATCAATATCGCCCCTTATGGGGAGATTCCCGAAGAAACCAAAGAAAACGACCGCATCCTGACCCGCTTCCTCTACCGCGTGGAACAGTGATCCGCTCCTCCGGTGCAAGCCCCGAAACGTCCGTGCGGCACGTTCCGGGGCTTTTGCGTTCCGGCCGCTGCGGCCGCCCCACTCGGACAACGGATCGACGCCGATCCGGTCACGTATCCGGCAATACCGATTATCCGCCATCTCGTCCGTAAGGCCGGACGATAGTCCCGCCGGTTGCGGCCGGAAAAGGCGGCGCCCTCCACCGGAAAAATCGCATACCTATCCGCAATCGCGCCTCCGAATCCGATTCCCGACCGACGCTGCCGGCAGGAAACCCGCACACCGTGCGGAGGGAACGTATCCCCCCCCGAGACCTAATACTGTACTGTACCGTTCCGGTCGCCGGCGGTTCGTCGACGCGCATCGTAAGCGGGGAGGTAAGCGGAAAAATCGATATTTCAATAAAAATTCAGTACTTTGTATTGCAAAGTATAAATAATCATATTATATTTGCAACGACAGAGTAATTAAAGTTTTTTAGATACCCCCTCAAAACAGTACCGTTATGAAAGAGACTGTAAACGTCAACATCGCCTCGCAGGCCTTCACGCTCGACGACGACGCCTACGCCGTGCTTCGCCGCTATCTGGACGACATCCGCCGGCGACTGCCGCAGGAGGACAACAACACGATGGAGGATGTCGAAGCGCGTATCGCCGACATTTTCCGTGAACGGCTTTCGTCGCCGATGATGGTCGTGTCGCTCGCGTCGGTACAGTACGCCATGGAACAACTCGGGCAGCCCGACGACTTCGGCGAATGCCCCTCCGACCGCACGGGCGGCTGCACGGGGGAGCGGATCGGAGAGCCGGAGCCCGCTCCGCGCAAACTCTACCGTTCGCGCAGCGACCGCGCCATTGCCGGCATCTGCGGCGGACTGGCCGACTACCTCCGCGTCGATCCGCTGGTGATCCGGCTGCTGACACTCTTCCTGATCCTCTTCGGGGGCCTCTCGATCTGGATCTACATCATTCTCTGGCTGGTCGTTCCCGAAGAGCCGCAAAGCATCAACACCCGTAAATAATCCCAAAACGATAACGCCATGGCAGAAGATAACGTAAAAGCCCAGATGCGGAAAGGCATTCTCGAATACTGCATCCTCGCGATCCTCTCGCGCGGCGACTCCTACGCCCCGCGGATCATCGCCGAGCTGAAAGCGGCCGAGATGATCGTGGTCGAAGGCACGCTCTATCCGATCCTCACCCGCCAGAAAAACGCCGGTCTGCTGACCTACCGCTGGGAAGAATCTCCTCAGGGGCCTCCCCGCAAATATTACACGCTGACCGAGAAAGGCCGCGAAGCACTCCGCACGCTCGATCAAGCGTGGATCGAGATGGTACAGCAGATCGACGTGATCCGTCACGGCGGCAAACCGGCCGAAAACCGATAAACCGATCTCCGAACGAAAGAAAGACACTCCGGCTTCACGCAGTCGCCGCACTCCGCACGACGGAGGGTGCCGTCTCCGACGGCGGGCGACGGGACATGACTACCGGAGGCGTCGAATCGCTCCGAAATCACACGCGAAGCATCCGAAACCGACACAAACCTATTACACCATGAAAAAGGCACTCCTTCTCCTCGCCGCGGCAGCCGCCTGTGCAATCGCCCTTCCGGCCACCGCTGCACGCAACAAAACCCTCAAAGGCAGCGGCAGAATCGTCACCGAGACCCGCGACGTCGGATCGTTCCACGCCGTCGAAGCGGGCAGCATCGCCCACGTCCTCGTCGGCGACTACCCCGCAGGCCGCGTGACCGTCAAGACCGACGACAACCTCCTCGTCCACGTGCAGACCTCGGTCGCCGAGGGGACGCTCCGCATCGGACTGGCAGACGTCACGGTGCAAAACGCCGAATTGACCGTCTATGTTCCGGCCGCCGGCATCACACGACTCGACGCCAAAGGCATCGCTGCATTTTCGCTCGAAACACCGCTGGCCGGAATTACCGGATTAAAAGCCGGCGGAGCCGCCAAAATCACGGCCGAACACCCGCTGCAAACCAATGACGCCGCGATCGAGACCAGCGGCACGGCACACATCGCCGTCGAGGCGATGACGGGCACCCTCGAACGCATCTCGGCCACCGGTGGTTCCGAAATCGATCTGAAAGGACAACCGGCGGGTGCCGACGCCGCGATCGAGACCAGCGGCACGGCACACATCGCCGTCGAGGCGATGACGGGCACCCTCGAACGCATCTCGGCCACCGGTGGTTCCGTGATCGAACTGAAAGGACAACCGGCAGGCGCCGACGCCGCGATCGAGACCAACGGCACCGCGCACATCGCCGTCGAGGCGATGACGGGCACCCTCGAACGCATCTCGGCCACCGGTGGTTCCGTGATCGAACTGAAAGGACAACCGGCAGGCGCCGACGCCGCGATCGAGACCAACGGCACCGCGCACATCGCCGTCGAGGCGATGACGGGTACCCTCGAACGCATCTCGGCCACCGGTGGTTCCGAAATCAAACTGAAAAGCACGGCGACAGGTCGCGCCATCGAACTCCGAGCCTCCGGCACGAGCCGCCTCGTCTGCAACGGAGAACTCCTCTGCGACGACGCTTCGATCGAAAGCAGCGGCGCCGCCCGCATCACGACCCGTGTCAAATGCACGGAGTGCCGGATCGAGAGCAGCGGTACTTCCGCCACGCAGGTGTCGCTCGACGCGACCTCGCTCCATGCCGAGAGCAGCGGAGGCGCCGGCATGACGCTCGCCGGAACGACCCGCGCCTGCCGCATCGTCGCCGGAGGAACCTCCCGCATCGACGCTACGGGACTGAAATCGGAACAGTGGGACACCACGGTCGGGAAATACTCCGCACTCAAACGTTAACCGCATATGAAACGCATCTTTCTATTTTCTACACTTTTCATCCTGCTCGGTCTCGTACCGGCGCAGACCGCCGCACGCGCCCGCACGATCAAGGGATCGGGTGTCATGCGCACCGAAACGCGCGAGGCAGGGCGCTACACGGGGCTGAAAGTCGCCCGCGGCGTCGCGGCGACGATCGTCGAAAGCGATTCGGAAAAACTCGTCGTCGAAGCCGACGAAAAGATCATCGGCTATGTCGTCACGACGATCGACAAACAGGGCGTCCTGCTGCTGACGATCGATCCCGAAATCGACAACATCCGCGACTGCGACGTCCGCATCAGCGTACCCAAACCTGAGGTACTGCAAAGCCTGACGGCCACCAGCGGCGGTCGGGTCACCTGCCGAACCGTCGTAAACACCCCGACGCTCAACGTCCGCACAACCAGCGGCGCACATGCCGAGATCGCCTGCGAGGGCGACGGCTGCACCCTCTCGGCCACCAGCGGCTCCGAAATCAAGGCCAATCTGGCCGTAGGCCGGTGCGCGATCGAAGCGCACAGCGGAGCCGAAATAAATGTCAAGGGAGTGGCCGAGGAGTGCAAAATCAACGCCATGTCGGGAGCCACCTGCAAGGCCCGCAATCTGCTGACCCGGCGCACCGAAGCGCGCGCTTCGTCGGGCGCTTCGGTGCGCATCACCTGCTCCGAGACGCTCGAAGCCGCCGCTTCGTCGGGCGGAAGCGTCTCCTACTGGGGCGACTGCCGGCTCGTCGGTTTCAAAAAGAACCTGACAGGATCCGTCACCCATAAACGATAACCGCCATGAAAGAGGTCAAAAAATGCAGTATTTCGGGCATCGCCTTCACGCTCGACGCCGATGCCTACGCCCTTCTGAGCCGCTACCTCGACAGTCTCAAAGCGACCTACGCCGAGACGGCCGACGGCGACGAAATCGTCGCCGACATCGAGGCGCGCATCGCCGAACTGATCCTCTCGCAGCAGGAGAACTCGCGCGTGGTGGAGACCCCGCTCCTGCGACAGATCATCTCGCAAATGGGAACGGCCGAGGACATCTCGTCCGAAAGCGAAACCGACGCAGCCAAAAAGCAGCCGCGCATCCCGCGCCGTCTCTACCGCGACACCGAGAACGCCCGCCTGGGCGGGGTGTGCGCCGGGCTGGGGCGTTACTTCGACGTCGACGCCACATGGGTGCGCCTGACGCTCTTCGCACCGCTGCTGTTGTTGATCCTCGTCGAGGTACTACCCTTCTCCGGCACCCTCTCGACCTTCTTCTCCAACCTGTTCGGCGTCTTCGTACTGGGCTACTTCATCATGTGGTTCGCCGTACCGGCCGCACGCTCCGCGCGGCAGAAACTCGAAATGGAGGGCGAGCCGATCACCGTGCGCTCGATCCGCGAAAAAACCGTTCGGGACAGCGAGACGAACAGCGACGTGAAATCGATCGTAGCCCGCGTGATCTACGCCCTCGGACAACTGGCGCTCATCGTCATCAAGATCTTCATCGGTTTCTTCATCTTCGGTCTGACCTTCGCCGCCTGCATCCTCCTCATCGTACTCTTCGCCCTGATCTTCGGCGACCCGGGCAGCAGCGGAACGCTATCGATCGCAGGCTGGACGATGACGACCACGGCCATGGGCGTCATGGGTCTGCTGACGGTGCTCATCCCGCTGCTGCTGCTCATCTACATCCTCTTCTGCCTGATCGCTTCGCGCAAACCCAGCGGGCGCGCCACGCTGATCGTCTTCCTGCTCTGGATCCTGACGATCGTCGCTACCGGCGGACTGATCCTGCGGGAGTACGGCGGCGAACAGCGGCACCGCCTGCACGAACTCTTCGACGAGGCGCGCGACGAACTCCGCGACAGGGAAATCGACCGTATGCAGGAGTGGGTGGCCGCCGACACCGTATCCGTCATTGCGACCGAACCCGCCCCGCAGACCGCTCCAGCAAGCGATTCCGCACACCGGATCACGATCAAGGGACCCAAGAAACAAAAGGTCGACATCCGCGTGACGGAACACAGCGTCGACATCGATTTCGACGACGAGAGCTACGAATGACGACGGCCGGAACGACCCGTCGCCGCGAAACGGGAGGCCGCACCGGACGGCTTCCCGTTTCGGCATAAAAAAAGCTGTAAAAAAGAGCGGTATTCATAAATTATTTTACTAACTTTGTCCCGAAGTGATAATACTCCTTTCGCTATGGCAGCCATCAAATGCATCGGTATCCTGACCTCCGGCGGCGACGCCCCAGGCATGAACGCCGCCATCCGCGCCGTTACCCGCACGGCCATCTACAACGGATTTACGGTCAAGGGAATTCTGCGCGGTTACCGCGGTCTGGTGACGAACGAAATCGTCGATTTCCACTCCTCGTCCGTAAGCAACATCATCCAGTTGGGCGGAACGATCCTCAAAACGGCTCGCTGCGAGGAGTTCAAATCGGTCGAGGGGCGTCAGCAGGCCTATGAAAACCTGAAAGCCGCCGGTATCGACGCACTGGTGGTCATCGGCGGCGACGGCTCGCTGTCGGGCGCCAATATCTTCGCGCAGGAGCACGACATTCCCATCGTGGGGCTGCCCGGTACGATCGATAACGACCTGGGCGGTACGGACGCCACGATCGGTTACGACACGGCGCTCAACACGATCATGGAGGCCGTCGACAAACTGCGCGATACGGCGTCGAGCCACGAACGGCTCTTCTTCGTCGAGGTAATGGGACACACGGCCGGATACCTGGCCCTCAACGGTGCGATCGCCACCGGGTCCGAAGCGGCCATCATCCCCGAAATGGACACGGAGGTCGACCAGCTGGCCGAACTCATCAGCCAGGGTTTCCGCAAGAGCAAGAACTCGGCGATCGTCATCGTGGCCGAAAATCCCCGCACGGGGGGCGCCATGGGGCTGGCCGAGCGCGTGAAAAAAGAGTTCCCGCAGTACGACGCGCGCGTCACGATCCTGGGACATATCCAGCGCGGCGGATCGCCCTCGGCACAGGATCGCATCCTGGCCTCGCGCATGGGAGCCATGGCCATTCAGGCGATCATGGAGGGGCAACGCAACGTAATGATCGGCATCCAGAACAACGAACTGGTCTACGTGCCCTTCTCGCGTGCGGTGCGTCACAACAAATCGATCAATCGGGATTACGTGAATCTCGTGAAGATACTTTCCATGTAAGCTCCCCGCAGAACCCAAACGAAGAGAACGATCGGATGAAACGCGTAATCGGCATCGGCAACGCCCTGACGGACATGCTGGTCAATTTGGAGTCGGACTCCGTACTGAGAAAATACTTGCTCGAAAAAGGATCCATGTCGTTGGTGGACAGCAAGTTGCAGACCGAAATATCGAAATCGGTCGCCGGACTGCCCTATTCGCTCTCACTGGGCGGCTCGGCCGGCAACACGATCCGTGCCATGGCGCGTCTGGGCTGCGGGACGGGATTCATCGGCAAGGTAGGTCCCGATACGACGGGCGACTTCTTCGAGCAGGCGCTCGCGAACCTCGGTGTGAAGCCCTTCATCTTCCGCGGCAGCGAGCGGTCGGGCAAGTGCGTGGCGCTGATCTCGCCCGACGGCGAACGCACGATGATCACGCATCTGGGCGCCGCGCTCGAACTGACGGCGGCCGACGTCCGCGCCGACATCTTCGAAGGATTCGACTGCGTCTACATCGAGGGGTACCTGGTGCAGAACCACGAACTGATCGAGCACACGGCCCGGACGGCCAAAGAACGCGGATTGCAGGTGGCGATCGACCTGGCGAGTTTCAACATCGTCAAGGAGAACCTCGATTTCCTGCGCGCCCTGGTCGAAAAATACGTGGACATCGTCTTCGCCAACGAGGACGAAGCGATCGCCTTCACGGGCGAGAACGAACCGATCAACGCCTTGCAGGCCATTTCGCAGCTTTGCGAACTGGCGATCGTCAAGATCGGCATCCGCGGCGCGTTGATCAAACACCGCAGCGAAGTGGTGCACGTCGGCATCATGGCCGCCGCCAGGCGCGTCGACACGACGGGCGCAGGCGACTTCTACGCCGCGGGGTTCCTCTACGGCATGTGCGCCGGACTCTCGCTTCGGCAGTGCGGCACCATCGGCGCGATCACGGCGGGCAAAGTCATCGAGGTGGTCGGCACGACCTTCGGCGAGGAGGCGTGGGAGGACATCTTCCGGCTCGTGAAGAAGGTGCGCAACGAACGCTATCTCTTTTAGCACATTCGGCAGCGTACGACCGCGGCCTTTTTTATACGGTTACAGGTTTAGGTTAGGAGGGTTCCTCCCCATTCGGAACGGGTCCCGTAGCACCCGGAACGCGGAGTGCGGTGAATTCGGCATCGGGCTTCGCGACATACGACAAGCAATCCAGTCGGTTCGATGCCGAATTCATCGGGCCTTCACTCAAAAACACCTCTTAATTATGGAGAAAGAAGCACAAAAATTTGTCGACGAATTCATGGCCGGAATCGTTGCCAAAAACGCCGGTGAACCCGAATTTCATCAGGCGGTGAAGGAGGTTGCCGAATCGCTGGCGGAGTACATCGTCATGAACCCCGTCCTGAGCAAGATGAAGGTGCTCGAACGCATCGCCGAACCCGAGCGCGTCATCATCTTCCGCGTGCCCTGGCTCAACGACAAGGGCGAGATCGAGATCAACCGCGGCTACCGCGTACAGATGAACAGCGCTATCGGTCCCTATAAAGGAGGTATTCGGTTCCACCCTTCGGTGAACCTCTCGATCCTGAAATTCCTCGCCTTCGAGCAGACCTTCAAGAACAGCCTCACGACGCTGCCGATGGGCGGCGGCAAGGGCGGTTCGGACTTCAACCCCAAGGGCAAATCCGACAACGAGGTGATGCGTTTCTGCCAGTCGTTCGTCACCGAACTGGCGCGCCACATCGGACAGGACACCGACGTTCCGGCGGGCGACATCGGCGTGGGCGGCCGCGAAATCGGCTTCATGTTCGGGCAGTACAAACGTCTGCGCGACGAATTCACCGGTACTTTCACCGGCAAGGGTATCGGCTGGGGCGGCTCGGCGATGCGCCCCGAAGCGACGGGATACGGAACATGCTACTTCGCGCAGGAGATGCTCGCGACGCGCGGCCTCTCGTTCGAAGGCAAGACGGTCTGCATCTCCGGCTCGGGCAACGTAGCGCAGTACGCCGCCCAGAAGGCCACCCAGCTCGGCGCCAAGGTCGTGACGCTCTCCGATTCGTCGGGCTACGTCTACGACCCCACGGGCATCACGCCCGAAAAGCTGGAATACGTCATGGAGCTGAAAAACGTCTTCCGCGGGCGCATCAAGGAGTACGCCGACCGCTATCCCGAAGCGACCTACTACGCAGGCCAGCGTCCGTGGGGCGTGAAATGCGACATCGCCATGCCGTGCGCCACGCAGAACGAGTTGAACGGCGACGAGGCCGCCGCACTCGTGAAGAACGGCTGCATCTGCGTGGCCGAAGGCGCCAACATGCCCTCGACGCCCGAGGCGATCAAGGTTTTCCAGGAGCACAAACTCCTCTACGCGCCGGGCAAGGCGGCCAACGCCGGCGGTGTAGCCACGTCGGGACTGGAAATGAGCCAGAACTCGATGCGTCTGCACTGGTCGCCCGAAGAGGTCGACGCCAAACTCCGCGCCATCATGCAGAACATCCACGAGGTATGCGTGAAATACGGTACCGAGCCCGACGGCTACGTCAACTACGTGAAGGGCGCCAACATCGGCGGCTTCATGAAGGTCGCCAACGCCATGCTGGCGCAGGGGTGCTGCTAAAAGGGAGCATTCTCCCGTCGTGCCGGTACGATTGATCCGGCCTACGACACGGAAGCGAAAAAGGGAGCCGCCGCTGACCGAGTTCAGCGGCGGCTCCCTTTTTTACGCTTATCCGCGAACCGTCGCGACGGTTCGCCGTCGGAGGCCGATACGCTACCGCACGGACCGCAGCGAAGTTGCCGGTCGGCCGGAGATCGAATCCAGGAGCAAAATCCCGGACAGCCCGATCGTTTTCATCGGCCGAAAACCGGAGTTCCACCCGATCCTCACCCCGTTATCACCCGATCCATCCGCACGTCGTGCGGTTCGACGGGCAGGTCGTCTACCAGCTGGTGCGCATAGCAGACGCCTACGCGGAATCCCCTGAAAGCGGGATCCCCGAGATAGCGGTCATAATAGCCCCGTCCGCGCCCCAACCTCCGGCCGTCGGCCGTGAAAGCCACGCCCGGACAGACCACCAGATCGATCTCGCCGGCCGGACACGGCCGCTCGCCCTGCGGCTCCAAAATGCCGAAAGCCCCGAAGACCAGCGCGTCGGGGCGGCAGGCATAGAACCGCATCGCGTCGCCCTCGACACGAGGCAGCACCACGCGCCGCGTCGAGGCCCAGCGCGCCAGCACCTCGTCGGTAGCCGGTTCGTCGGGCAGTGCGGCAAAAACGGCGACGGTCCGCGCCGCACGGAACTCGGGCAGTCGTTCGACCGCCGAAAAGATCGCCGCCGACGCCCTCAGACGCTGCTGCGAGTCCAATGCGCGGTTGAGCCGCCGCATCCTTTCCCGTATCTCTTTTTTTACCATGTTTCAGGTATTTTATCCGACAATTTCCACCCGTTTCGCATTGTTATTACACAAACAATACCTATCTTTGTGGCACTTGTAAGAAATCCTTAACAAAAATAAACAAAATTCAAACATTATGAGCTGTTTTCTGACCAATTCATCTCTTGGCAAGAAATTGGTGATGAGCCTGACGGGATGCTTCCTCGTACTGTTCATCCTCTTCCACATGTCCATGAACCTCGTGGCCATCATCTCGCCCGAAGGCTACAACACGATCTGCGCATTTCTGGGCGCCAACTGGTATGCGCTGGCCGGTACGGTGGTGCTGGCCGCCGGCGTGCTGATCCATTTCGCCTACGCCCTGTGGCTCACCTACAACAACTACCAGGCGCGCGGCAAGCAGCGTTACGAGGTGACCGTCACCGAGCCGGGTGTGGACTGGGCTTCGAAGAACATGCTCGTACTGGGCTGGATCATTCTGGCCGGTCTGGCACTGCACCTCTTCAACTTCTGGGCCAAGATGCAGCTCGTGGAGATCATGGGCGGGCACGAGAACTCGCTGGGGTTCCATCCTGCCGACGGCGCCGCGCTGATCCAATACACCTTCTCGCAGTGGTATTACGTGGTGATCTACCTGCTGTGGTTCGCCGCCCTGTGGTTCCACCTCACGCACGGCGTATGGTCGATGTTCCAGTCGGTGGGCTGGGCCAACGACACGTGGTACCCGCGCCTCAAAGGGCTGGCCACCGTCGTCGCCTCGATCGTATTCCTCGGCTTCGCAGCAGTCGTCGTGGTCTATTTCGTGCAGAGCATCTGCCCTTGTTCGGCCGGTGTATGTTAACCTTTATATAAATTAAAAAAACACCCGATATGGCTTTCAAATTAGATTCCAAAATTCCCGCCGGCGAACTCGCTCAGAAATGGAGCAACCACAAGGCGGCCATCAAAGTCGTAAGCCCTGCCAACAAACGCAAACTCGACATCATCGTCATCGGTACCGGCCTGGGCGGCGCGTCCGCAGCCGCTTCGCTCGGTGAGTTGGGCTATAACGTCAAGGTCTTCTGCATCCAGGATTCGCCCCGCCGCGCCCACTCGATCGCCGCGCAGGGAGGTATCAACGCCGCGAAGAACTACCAGAACGACAACGACTCGGTATACCGTCTCTTCTACGATACGATCAAGGGCGGCGACTACCGCGCCCGCGAGGCCAACGTCTATCGTCTGGCCGAGGTTTCGAACCTCATCATCGACCAGTGCGTGGCCCAGGGAGTGCCCTTCGCACGCGAGTACGGCGGCCTGCTGGCCAACCGTTCGTTCGGCGGCGCGCAGGTATCGCGTACCTTCTATGCCCGCGGCCAGACGGGTCAGCAGCTCCTTTTGGGTGCCTACGCCGCACTGAACAAGGAGATCGCGGCAGGTTCGGTGAAGAGTTATCCGCGCCACGAGATGCTCGACATCGTCATCGAGGACGGCGAGGCGCGCGGCATCATCGCCCGCAACCTCGTGACAGGCAAACTGGAACGTTTCGGAGCACACGCCGTCGTACTGGCGTCGGGAGGTTACGGCAACGTCTTCTTCCTCTCGACCAACGCCATGGCGTCGAACGGTTCGGCCGCCTTCCAGTGCTACCGCAAGGGCGCCGGCTTCGCCAACCCCTGCTTCACGCAGATCCACCCCACCTGCATCCCCGTACACGGCACGCAACAGTCGAAACTGACGCTGATGTCCGAATCGCTGCGTAACGACGGCCGCATCTGGGTACCGAAGAAGATCGAGGACGTGAAGGCGATCCGCAGCGGCGCCAAGCAGCCGTCGGACATCGCCGAGGAGGATCGCGACTACTATCTGGAGCGCCGCTATCCGGCCTTCGGCAACCTCGTGCCGCGCGACGTGGCGTCGCGTGCCGCCAAGGAGCGCTGCGACGCAGGCTTCGGCGTGAACGAGACCGGTCTGGCCGTCTTCCTCGACTTCAAGACCGCCATCGAGCGTCTGGGCAAGGAGATCATCAAGCAGCGTTACGGCAACCTCTTCGACATGTACAAGGAGATCACCGACGTGAGCCCCTACGAGCAGCCGATGCAGATCTTCCCCGCCGTACACTACACCATGGGCGGCATCTGGGTCGACTACAACCTGATGACCACCATTCCCGGCCTCTACGCCATCGGCGAGGCCAACTTCTCGGATCACGGAGCCAACCGTCTGGGTGCTTCGGCGCTGATGCAGGGTCTTGCCGACGGTTACTTCGTGCTGCCCTACACCATCGGCGACTACCTGTCGCACAAGATCCAGGCCCCGAAGGTGAAGACCGACACGCCCGCCTTCGACGAGGCCGAGAAGGGCGTGCGCGCCAAAATCGAGAAGCTGTTGTCGATCAACGGCAAGCAGTCGGTGGACGACATCCACAAGAAGCTGGGCCACATCATGTGGGAGAACGTCGGTATGGCCCGCACCAAGGAGTCGCTCGAAAAGGCGATCGTCGAGATTCAGGCGTTGCGCAAGGAGTTCTGGAAGGACGTGAAGGTCGTGGGCAGGGCCGACGACTTCAACGTCGAATTGGAAAAGGCACTGCGTCTGGCCGATTTCCTCGAACTGGGCGAACTGATGGCGCGCGACGCGCTGAACCGCGAGGAGTCGTGCGGCGGTCACTTCCGTGTCGAGCACCAGACGCCCGAAGGCGAGGCCGACCGTGACGACGAACACTTCGTATACGCCGCCGTATGGGAGTACAAAGGCGAGAACGAGGTTCCCGAACTGACGAAGGAGCCGCTCAATTTCGAGTTCGTACACCTCGCAAAGCGCAACTACAAGGACTAAATCCATTTGACGTTAAACTTTAAGATCAAGATTGCATTATGAATTTTTCATTAAAGATATGGCGTCAAAAGGACGCTAAATCGAAGGGCGCTTTCAAAACCTACCGTGTCGAGAACATCTCGCCCGACACCTCGTTCCTCGAAATGCTGGATATCCTGAACAACAACCTCGTCCATGCGGGCGAGGAGCCGGTGGCATTCGACCACGACTGCCGCGAAGGTATCTGCGGCATGTGCTCGCTCCACATCAACGGCCACGCACACGGGCCGGAGCAGGCCGTGACGACCTGCCAGCTCTACATGCGCAAGTTCAAGGACGGAAGCACGATCACCATCGAACCGTGGCGTTCGGCAGCATTCCCCGTCATCAAAGACCTGGTGGTGAACCGCTCGGCCTACGACCAGATTCTGCAAGCGGGAGGCTTCATCTCGGTACGCACCAACTCGGTGCCCGACGGCAACGCCATTCCGATTCCGAAGGCCGACGCCGACGAGTCGATGGACGCCGCCGCCTGCGTGGGTTGCGGAGCCTGCGCCGCCACCTGCAAGAACGGATCGGCGATGTTGTTCGTCGCAGCCCGCGTGTCGTCGCTGGCCAAACTGCCGCAGGGCCGCGTCGAAGGCGCACGCCGCGCGAAAGCAATGGTCGCCAAGATGGACGAGCTGGGCTTCGGAAACTGCACCAATACGGGTGCCTGCCAGGCCGAATGCCCCAAGGCGATCTCCATCGCGCATATCGCCCGCCTGAACCGCGAGTTCCTGTCAGCGAAGTTCGAGGACTAAGATTTTGCTGTACGACAAGTTCGGCCCCGAAGGTTTTCGGGGCCGAACTGTTTTACCGCGGGCGATATGCGCCGCAGCGCACGATTGACAATCCCCTGAATCCCCTTTGAAAAGGGGACTTCCGTCGCCTGCCTGAACCGCGAGTTCCTGTCGGCGAAGTTCGAGGACTAAGGATTTTGCTGTACGACAAGTTCGGCCCCGAAGGTTTTCGGGGCCGAACTGTTTTACCGCAGGCGATATGCGCCGCAGCGCACGACCGACAATCCCCTGAATCCCCTTTGTGCCCCCTGCGGCGGCACGTCCGCTCGGGCGGCTCGGCAGACAGCCATCCCTGTCTGCGCTCGCCTGTTGTCGCGGGTGATAAAGGGGATTTCCGTCGCCCGCCTGAACCGCGAGTTCCTGTCAGCGAAGTTCGAGGATCAGCCCCCGATTCATGACAAACGTGCTCCGGAAGAATCCGAATCGCATTTCCCCTGTCCGAATCGTAAATCGTATTTTTCTATCGAAGAATCCGGAGACACATGATCCTGCACGTATTCGGAAATTCCCTTTCCGGCCGCCGAAGACAGCCCCGCTCGCGGCGAAACCGAATTACGACACGGAAACAGCCTCCCCCGCAATTAACAGTTAAATCAAATGATTCAAAGGGGTTGAATCATAAAAATTTTCGTTTAAACAGCCGTTGTTGAAAATATATTCACTATCTTTGCATCGCCGAATATCATTATTGTCTACGACTTTGTCTCACGGATCAACATATCCCGTTTCGCACAGCAAGCGTAATCCGCTTCGTGAGGGGGGGGGAATTGCCCTCGCCATCCGGTAGACATCTCCTCCGAATCCCTGTTTTCCGACTCCGTCGCGAGGCGCCCCCGATGCGCCTCGTGCGGGATTTCGCACTATCCTATTTACTTAAAACATAAAACACCATGAAAAAACAGACCTACGAATCGCCACGAATCGAGTGGTGCTCCTTCGTCGTGGAAGGAGGATTCCAAGTATCCCAAGTAACCGACGACCCGCAGGAAGGGAAGTTCGAGGAAGAAGACTTCGAATTCTAACCGACAAAACGACACAGAGATGAAAAAAATCATTTTCCGCACGATGGCGATCGTCCTCGTGCTCGGCGTCGCGGCATGTTCCCGAACCGACGAAACCGCAGACACCCCCTCCGACCAGAAGATCACGGAGCTGGGCGTGATCGCACAGAGCACACGCTCGACGCTCGGCGACGACAACTGGGTGGAATGGGACGCGAACGACTCGTTCAGCGTATTCTCCTCCATGTCATTCAGCAGCGAATTCACCATCAAGGAGCTGCTCGACGAAGGACACGGAGCCAAACTCGAAGGCATGACCATTCCGGCCGACACCTACTACATCCTGTATCCCTACATCATGGATGCGATGATCGCCGAAGGTAAAATCCATGCACGGAACATCGTCCCTGCGACCCAGCCGCTGGTCGAAAACACGTTCGACCATAAACAGAATCCCGCCGTGGGCCACACCGAAGGAGCCGAAACCGTAGCGCCGATGAAAAACATCGCGGGATTGGTGAAAGTCCGCGTCACGGGCAAAATCGACCTGCGGCGCATCACGTTGATGAGCAACTCCGACAACGAGTTGATCGCCGGCACCGGAACGATCGATGCGAAGACGAGCGAACTGACGATCGATGAATCGGAAGGATCGGCATCCGTCACGCTGACCGCATCGAAGTCCATTCCGCTGACCGACACCCCGAAGACATTCTATTTCGTCGTGGCGCCCCGCACGTTCGCCTCGGGTTTCACGCTGACATTCATCGGATCGAAGGAGGGCAAAAACTATCGGTTCACCCACACGACTCACAACGAAGCGACCATCACCGCTTCGAAAATACTGAATATCACCAAGGTCTTTGACATCGACATCACGGAGGAGACCGTGGAAATGGAACCCGGCATCACCTACACCGCCGACAAGGAGATCTTCATCAGCGACAACACCTTCGTCCCCGCTGCCCTGGACAGCGACTACGACGAGACGACGAAAACCGGCCGCATCTATTTCGAGAAGGGAGTGGAAGTCACCAAAGTGGGAGCCAACGCATTCGAGTCGACCGCTTTGCAGACGATCGACCTTCCCGAAACGATCGAAGAGATCGCCGCTGGCGCATTCAAGAACTGCGCGGAACTCACCGAGATCGGAAATCTGGAAAAAGTCTCCGCGATCGGGACGCTGGCCTTCTCAGGATGCTCGCAGTTGAAGGATATCACCCTGTCGCCCGCCCTCGCCGCCATCGAAGACGGTACGTTCAAGAACTGCACGGCGCTGACATCGGTCGACCTGTCCGGCGTCGCGACGATCGGCGACACGGCATTCGAGAACTGTACGGCACTGGTCACGGTCACGCTCAGCGATAAGACCGCCTCGATCGGCGTAGGGGCTTTCGACGGCTGTGCGGGTCTCTCCGTGATCGACATCCCGAACAGTATCACCGAAATCTCCGACAACGTCTTCCGTGACTGCTCGAAGCTGACCGAGATCACCATCCCCGCAGGCGTGACGAGAATCGGCGTACACGCATTCTACGGCTGCACGGAACTCCGCACCGTGAACTGCAAACCGATGATGCCGCCGAGCGTATACAGCGATTCGTTCCCGACGACCTCCCCGGAGATGGTTATCAACGTCCAGGCCGATGCATTGAAACAGTATCAGGAAAACACGGAGTGGAACCAGTTCTACGGACGGTTCCTGCGTTCCGCTGCGCTTTAATGCGCAGGTCGTGCACGGCAAGGCTGGGAAACCCGCCCGAACACGCACCAGAAAAGCCCGCATTCGGTATGCGGGCTTTTTCCGTACAAGCGGGCGGGATCACCGGAACCGGACGATTTCGGGGCGGCTCGGCAGATAACGGTACTGCTCCATGCGCGTCCCGTTGGAAGCCTGGAAATAGCGGCAGTCGGCCCAGCCGCCCTTGCCGAGCGCAACGCCCAGCCGCAGCTGGATCGTGCTGAACACCAGTCGTTCGTTACGCAGGCGGACGCCCAGTCCGAAGGTCGTGTAAAAATTATTCTTGAAAATATTGGCGTCGCGTCCCAGCAGACCGAAATCGGCGAAGCCGAACAGCGCGATACGGAAACCGAGCGGCTGGTAGGGCGTGAAAAAGACCGTTTCGGTATTGAGCACCATCCGGTTGGTCCCCACCAGATCCTCTTTGAGCAGCGACAGGCCGTCCTGTGCGGTGAACCGCAGCACCTCGTCCGATCCTTCGAGCCGATTCCACCCCTGCGTATAATTCAGCGAAAGGAACTGACGGATATGGCTGCGTTTCCACACGAACAGCGGCGAGAACCAGCGCAGGTTGACGTCCACGGCACTCTGCGTCCACTGACCCGTCGCCAGATCGATGAAGCTGCCCAGCGAAAAGCCGCCCATGAGATAACCCGCGCGGGTGAATCCGCCGGCCTTGTAGCTCAGACCCATATACATGTCCTCGCCGAACTCCCGCCACGAATACCCCCCGACCAGCTCGGCCTTGTAGCCGGTGGCCAGATACTCCCTCGTACCGAAGCCGTAGATCATATTGGTGGTGTAGAACTTCTCGCGGTAAAGCCCCAGCCCGACCAGCACGTCGTCGGTATCGTGAAAAGCCGGGTTGTAAGTCTTCGTCACGTCGGGACGGAGCGAGTAGCGCGCGAAACCGTAACGCGCCGTGAGGAAGACGCTCGAACGGATCGAACGAATGTAGCGCGAACGCCCAGCCCAGACGTCGAAGCGCTTCGACTTGGCCAGGTCGGAGGTGTCGCGGTCGACCAGATAATACTTCGCCTTGACGTTGTTGTAGGCGATGCCCAGTTCGTAGTCGGTCGGCAGGATGAACTCCTTGCCTACGCCGATGCGCAACTCGCTGTTGTAGAAATCGCGGCCCGCCGAAAAGTTGGCCTTGTAGAACGACCCCAGGAAGTTGGGGATGTCGTACGAGACGACGTTGCCTCCGTAGCCGAAATCGTTGCGGCTGAAATTGGTCGCAACGCTCAGGCGGTTACCCGAGCCGAAGATGTTGGCGTCGGAGAGACCGATCATCGTCCGGCCCTCGCCGTGCAGCGCCGCATCGGCGCTGATCGTCCAGCTGTCGCGCGAACGCAGCGTGACCACCACGCGCGTCGAGTCGAGCGAATCCGGTGTCAGCTCCATCGTCGCATCCGAGATATAGGCGCGCGAACGGAGCAGCTGGAGGTTGCGCACCAGCAGCTCCGGAGCGATCGTATCCCCGGGTTCGAAGAGCAGGTCGCGCCGCAGCACCCGCTCGCGCGTCATCACGTGCAGTTTGTTGCCCGTGCGTTCGAGCCAGTTGCCGTCGGGGGTGAACACCGGATCCTGCGCGATGACCACCTCGCCGATCCGCCGGCCGGAGTAACGTTCGAACTGCCGGCTCTCGTCCAGCACCCGTCCGTTGGCTGTCGTATCGAGTACGGGGTTGACGAAGAGCATCCGGTAGAGCAAACGCGGTACGGCACGGCGCGTCGTCTTCGAACGGATACTGTCGTAGAGACGCTGGTTGCGCTGTTCGGCCTGACGGCGCAGGCTGTCGTTGCGCCGCAACGAATCCCTGCGTTTGAGATAGACGCTGTCGCAGGGCAAGCCCAGTTTCAGGTCCTCCGCTTTCAGGCGGATCGTATCGGGACGCACTCCGTGGCGGAGGTCGATACGCGGCGCCGTCTCCCGCGCCGGAACGAACGCCGGCAGCAGCGACAACAACAGCAACCCTATGCAACACCTGGAAAACATACCCCGAAAGATAACGATTTTTCGCGAAGAAAAAGTATCGTCCGATACCTCTTTCGGCCCGATAGCAGCGAATCCGCCCTGCAAAAGCGGTCGCAGGAGCCGAAAAAAGCCGTCAAAACGCCCCCGTCTGGATGATACACGAACTAAAACGTAGGATTGCCGAACGACACGGCAGCCGGGAAGCTGCGGCCGGCATGCCACTCTAAACGGGATCCAGCATACCCCCAGTCCGGAAACGAGCGCGCTGTGATTGGACAGGTCACGATTTCGGTCCGAACAAGCTGCTTTTTTATGTTCTCGAATACATCGCCTAAAAACGAAAAAACCTTACATATCGTTGATACATAAGGTTTTTTTGCTTCGCATTACTCTTCATTTCAAGAGCTTCGAGGGTGGAAGATGGGACTCGAACCCACGACCTTCGGAACCACAATCCGTCACTCTAACCGACTGAGCTACATCCACCGTTTCGACCGCAAAGCCGGAACTTCGCGAATCGGTGTGCAAATGTAATACGTTTTTTTGGTCTGTGCAAGGATTTCGCCCGAAAATTATTCGAACCGGCGACGGGCGTTTCGGGAAAAGAGCGTCGGGTTCCGGCGTGTACAGGAACCCGCGGAGCCGACGGAATCGATTTCCGACGGAACGATTCGCGAAGCAAGCTTCTTTCGCCAAAACATCCCGACGATGTTCCGTGTCGACCGTCCGGCGTCGCCGAACGCCGCCGGCAGAAAAGCCCCGCCCCTTGCGGCGGACGGACGCTCGCCGGCATTCACCGGTACCTCGGCCGTTCGGCGGACAGCACACCCACGTTCGGCGCATCTATCGAATGGATCAGGGGAACTTTCGCGGAGACGCATCTCGCAAAACGATGCAAGCGAGTTTCCCTTCGCTCCTCGTTTTCCGCCTCTACGACTGTACCCCAGACGTCGTGCTCCGGCAGAACCGAACCGGTCGTTTGTTTCTGTGCCCTGCTTTTCCGACTTCGGCTGCGCCGAAGCCCCCGCCGCTCGGCAATGTTCGAATAAATTCGACATTGCCCCCGCTTATTCGTATCTTTGACTTCGTCTCAGATACTTCGTCTCGGCATAATCAAACTAACGTTTGCTTCTGCACTCGCTTATTCGTATCTTTGGCTGACGCCGAAGATACTCCCGTTCGGCATAATCAAGCCGGCGCTTGCTTCTGCCCTCACTTATTCGTATCTTTGCACGCAACACACACCTCATCGAAGATGAAACGTTTCGGTATCTCGTCGCTGCTCCTGCTCGCCTCGCTGCTCCGTCCCGCAGCGACCGACGCACAGATCTACGCGAAACTCAACGGCCTCTACGCACTCGTAGGAGTCGTCAACCCTGCCGTGGAGTTCCGGTTGACCGACCACTCCGCCTTCCAGACGGAGTTCGTCTATTCGCCGTGGAAATCGATCAACGTCGACGGGCAGAGCAAACCGATGCACTTCGGCATCTTCCTGAACGAATACCGCTACTACTTCCGCGGTTATGCCCGGGGCTGGTACGTGGGCGGCAATGCGGGCATGATGGCTTTCCGCATGTCGAAACCCTACATCGAGAACTGGGGCATCCACCTCGAAAACCGTTACAGCAAAGGCTACGGATTCATGTTCGGTGCTTGTGCGGGCTACGAACGGATTTTCCGCAAGCGGTGGGTCTTCGACGTGTTTTTCGGCTGGTCGTGGATGACGAGCTTCTACAACGGCTACGACCTCGACGGCCGCACGCAGATGGAGCCGCACCGCCCCGTACAACCGCTGCACCCCGATCCCTTCAACGGTTCGTCGGAGTGGTATCCCAACAAGATCGGCATCTCGATCGGCATCCGCATCTACGATCCCGAGCTGCACAGGCAGCGAAGCGAAACCCGACGTCTGCGCAAGGCGGCCCGCAGCGCCGCATCGTACGGGAAAACGCCGGCCGCCGACCTCGGTTCCCGAATGTCGCGTCCCGTACCGGCCGCGTCCGGAAGCGTGTCAAAATGACAGCCCCGACCTGCCAAAAAGGGCACCGCGTCTGCCAAAATCCGTTTGGCATATCAATTGTTGGAATCCCCCACCGAAAACAGAAAAACGGATCGGTGCGGCCATGCGGCCGTACGGCTGCCGCCCCGAACCGCAACAGAGAGAATTTTTCAACGAATGTCAAACTAAAAATAGTTGAACTATGAACGTAAAACCTTTATCGGACAGAGTGCTCATTCTCCCGAATCCCGCCGAGGAGAAGACCGCGGGCGGACTTATCATTCCCGACACCGCGAAAGAAAAACCGCTGGCAGGCAAAGTCGTGGCCGTAGGCCCCGGTACGTCGGAGGTCAAGATGGAGGTCAAGGTCGGCGACGAGGTACTCTACGGCAAGTATGCCGGGACGGAGATCAATGTCGACGGCACGGACTACCTCATCATGAAACAGTCGGATATTCTGGCAACGTTGTAATTTCACCGATTCGTAAAACACATCAAATTCCGTAAAAGCTATGGCAAAAGAGATCAAATATAACGTAGAGGCACGCGAGATGCTCAAAGAGGGTGTCGACGCGCTGTCGAACGCCGTGAAGGTCACGCTTGGCCCCAAAGGTCGCAACGTCATCATCGACAAGAAGTTCGGTGCTCCGCAAATCACCAAGGACGGCGTGACCGTCGCCAAGGAGGTCGAGTTGGAGGATGCGATCGCCAACATGGGTGCGCAGATGGTGCGCGAGGTGGCGTCGAAGACCAACGACAACGCCGGCGACGGCACGACCACCGCGACCGTTCTGGCACAGGCGCTCATCGGCGTGGGACTGAAAAACGTGACGGCCGGCGCCAATCCGATGGACCTCAAACGCGGTATCGACAAGGCGGTGGCCAAGGTGGTCGAATCGCTGCGCGAGCAGAGCCAGGTAGTAGGAAGCGACATCGCCAAGATCGAGCAGGTGGCGTCCATTTCAGCCAACAATGACCCCAACATCGGCAAACTGATCGCCGAAGCGATGTCGAAGGTCAACAAGGAGGGCGTCATCACGGTCGAGGAGGCCAAAGGCACCGACACCCATGTGGACGTGGTCGAGGGTATGCAGTTCGACCGCGGCTATATTTCGGCCTATTTCATCACCGACCCCGAAAAGATGGAGGCCCAGCTGGACAAGCCCTATATCCTGATTACCGACAAGAAGATCTCGACGATGAAGGAGCTCATGGGCGTCTTGGAACCGGTAGCCCAGAGCGGCCGCTCGCTGCTGATCGTCGCCGAGGATGTCGACGGCGAGGCGCTGTCGGCACTCGTGGTCAATAAGCTGCGCGGCACGTTGAAGATCGCCGCCTGCAAGGCCCCGGGCTTCGGCGACCGTCGCAAGGAGATGCTCGAAGACATCGCCGTACTGACTGGCGCGACGGTGATCTCGACCGACAAGGGCATGAAGATCGAGGACGCCGACCTCTCGATGCTGGGTACGGCCGAGAAGGTGACGCTCAACAAGGAGAACACGACGATCGTCGACGGCGCAGGTGCCAAGGATGCCATTGCAGCCCGCGTAGCGCAGATCCGCGCCGGCATCGACGCCGCGACGTCGGACTACGACAAGGAGAAGTTGCAGGAGCGTCTGGCCAAACTGGCCGGCGGCGTGGCCGTGCTCTATGTCGGCGCCGCGACCGAAGTCGAGATGAAGGAGAAGAAGGATCGCGTGGAGGATGCGCTGGCCGCAACGCGTGCAGCCGTCGAAGAGGGCATCGTCCCGGGCGGCGGCGTGGCCTACCTGCGTGCCACGGAGGTGCTCGCCAACATGAAGGGCGCCAACGAGGACGAGACCACCGGTATCCAGATCGTGAAACGCGCAATCGAAGAGCCGCTGCGCCAGATCGTCGAGAACGCCGGCGGCGAGGGTTCGGTCGTCGTGAACAAGGTCAAGGAGGGCAAGGGAGCCTTCGGTTACAACGCCCGCGACGACAAGTACGTCGACATGTTCGAAGCCGGTATCATCGACCCGACGAAGGTGTCGCGCGTAGCACTGGAAAATGCGGCGTCGATCGCTTCGATGTTCCTCACCACCGAGTGCGTACTCGCGGAGAAGAAGTCGGAGCAGCCCGCCATGCCTGCGATGCCCGCAGGGGGCATGGGCGGCATGATGTAAGCCGATCCGCAGAAACGACAGAGCAGCGCCGCCGGAATAGTTCCGGCGGCGCTGTCACGTTCAGAGCATTGCACGAGGAGCCAGATTAGCGGGACGATGCAGCTCTCCGTACTTTTCGCAAGGCGGAGGCTGCGGCGCGCTGCACGCAACGATGATTTATTCCGAATAATTCCTCTATACTCAATTTAGCAGGCCGGAGGCCTGCCCGATCGCACTGCAAAACGAACGGGGTGGAGCACAATCGTACCCCACCCCTCATCGTATCGTCGGGAATCCCTTATTTCAGCGTCGACCGGAACTCGTAACGGCCCGAACCGAGGCGCACGAGCGTATAGCCGTCGTCCCAGCCCGCAACTTTCAGATCGCTGCGGCCGTCGAGTGCGCGGCCCGACTCGGTCACCTTGTCGGCAGCAGCCGACGGGACATAGACCTCGGCGGTAGTGTTGGCCGGAATCTCGACCGTCAGCGTCAGCGCGTCGCCCTCCTTCGTCCAACCGCTCGACGCCAGGCCGTAGGGCGTCCGCTGCTCGGCCTTCATCGAAGTGAAGTGATCGTTCAGGTAGGGTTTGATCCGGATTTCACGGAAGCCCGGAGCAGCCTCCTGCAAACCGGCGGCCCAACGATAGAGCCAGTCGCCGATCGCACCGTAGGCATAGTGGTTGAACGACACCATGCTGTTCGAGTTGACCATACCGTTGGGAAGCATACTGTTCCAACGCTCCCAGATGGTGGTCGCACCCATCGAAATGGGATAGAGCCACGAAGGGATCTTCTTGTTGAGCAGCAGCTCGTAGGCGACGTCCTCGTAACCGAAGCGGGTCAACACTTCGCAGATATAGGGCGTACCGAGGAAGCCGGTAGTGATATGCCCGTAACGATTCACGTTATCGACCAGACGTTTGGCCGCACCGGCGCGCTGCGCCTCGGGCAGCAGGTCGAACATCAGCGCCAGCGTGTAGGCCGTCTGCGTATCCGACACGAGCATTCCGTTGGGCGTCACGTATTCGTTGCGGAAGGCATCGACCGCACGCTTGTGCAGCGCTTCGTATTTCGCCGCATCCTCCGTTCGGCCCAGCAGGCGTGCCGTGCGCACCACCAGATCGAGCGAATGGGCGTAGAAGCACTGCTGGATGAAGGGTCGGATCGTCACCGCCGACCGGCCGTCCTTGTCATCGGCATAACTGAAAAATACCCAGTCGCCGTAGCTGTTCCCCTTGCTCCACAAGTCGTTCTCGGTCTGCGAGGTGATGTAGTCCACCCATTTCTTCATGCTGGGGTACTGGCGTTCGAGCATCCGCAGGTCGCCGTAAGCCATGTAGTGCTGCCACGGAATGATCGTGGCCACGTCGCCCCAACCGGCCGAAATACGGCTGCGGTGCGTCACGGGGTAGACGCCGTTGACCGCGCCGTCGGCATACTGCTCGGCGGCCACGTCGGCCATCCACTTGTTGAAGAAGGTCTGCACGTCGCGGTTGAACGTCGCCGTGCGGAAGAAGACCTGCGCGTCGCCCGTCCAGCCCAGACGCTCGTCGCGCTGCGGGCAGTCGGTCGGAATATCGACGAAGTTGTCGAGCATCCCCCACTTGATATTCGACTGCAACCGGTTGATGAGCGAGTCGGACGAAACGAACGTACCGTTCTCGGGCGTCGCCGAACTGATCGCCTCGGCGACGAAATCCTCGGGGTTCAGCTCGCCGTCGATTCCCTCGACCTTGATGTAGCGGAAGCCGTAGAAGGCGAACCGGGGCGCGAGCCACTCCTCGCCCTCCCCCGAAAGGATATAGGTACTCAACGCTTTGGCCTTACGCAGGTTGCGGGTGAAGAATTCGCCCTTTTCAAGAATCTCGGAGTGGTAGATGCGCACCGTGTCGCCGCGCTGGCCGCGCAGACGCACGCGCTCGCGCCCCGATATGTTCTGGCCGAAGTCGATCACGCGGGCTCCCGACGGGGTCGTGAAGATCTTGACGGGTTTGAAGGTTTCGATTACCCGCACGGCCGGGCTGACGCTGGCCGTCAGGTTATCGAGCGAGGTGTCGGCCACCTGCACCGAAGCCCACGACGCATCGTCGAACGACGGGGTGTCCCACCCCTTCTGGCGACGGTTCAGATCGATCGTCTCGCCGTCGTAGAGGTTGCCGTAGCTCACTTCGCCCGTCGAGGCGCGCCACGTGTCGTCGGTAGCGATCACCTCCTTCGTACCGTCCTTGTAGCGGAGAACGATCTGCGCCAGCAGGCCGTACTTGTCGCCGTAGTTGAACTCGCGGCTCCACGGCAGTTTCGACAACCACCACCCCTTGGCCACGGTAACGCCGATGGCATTGTCGCCCCTGACCACCAGCGGCGTGATGTCGTAAGCCTGATATTGCAGCCGCTTCTTGTAGGCCGTCCAGCCCGGTGTCAGAAGGTCGTCGCTCACACGGTGCCCGTTGACGCTCGCCTCGTAGATGCCGTGGGCGGTCACATAGACGGTCGCCTCGGCCACGGGTTTCGTCACACGGAACGTGCGGCGGAACATCGCGGCGAGGTCGTCGCTCACGGCCGGCTCGATCCAGCGTGCCTGCCACTCCCCGACGTCGAACAGCCCCGTACGCCAGAAGGCCGGACGGCTCCACGCCGAAGCCTTGCCGCGGTCGTCCCACACGCGCACCTGCCACGTGTAACGGGTATCCGACGTCAGCGGCGTGCCGTCGTAAAAGACGCCGGCCGACTCCGCCGAAGCCACTTTGCCCGTCCGCCAGACGGTACGCCCGCCGGACTTGACTCGGATCTCGTAGGCGCTCTGCGTCACGCCGCGGCGCGACGCATCGCTCACCTCCCAGCTCAACAGCGGACGGCGCTCCCCGATCCCCACGGGGTCGGTCAGATGCTCGGTGCGAAGCTGCGACACGGAGAGTTGCGCCGAAGCGCTCCACGCCGTGACGACCGTCGCAAGAAACAGCAGAAGAAATCTTTTCATGGTCGATAGTTTTAAAGTTTGGAATTACATGCTTCGTTCGAAACGCAAGTTAGCCATTTTCCGTCATGGGTGAAATATACATTTTGACATTTCGATAACGAATTTTGACACTCGACCGGCCGGTGCCTGCGCGCGAACGCCTACCCATACCCGACCGGACATTGCAGACGAACGGCATTCCGCACATTCGATCTCTGCCTTTGCGCACGACCTCGTCCGCCCGGCGACACCGCTCCGCGATGCCGGAAGTTCGCCGCCCCATGCGGCGGACTGCAATGCACCCCTGCTCGCGCACTACCTGACGCCGGCACCGAATCGCCGGGAAGCCCCTCGCCGACCGCGGTCCGAGAAACAGGATACGTCAGCCTGCCGCAAAGGTCGGCATCGCCCGCCTGCGGATAAAACAGAAACGCCCCCGACTTATCCGTCGGGAGCGTTCTCCTAAATCCGGCAGGAAAAGGGCTATTTCTCCTCTTCCTCCTTGGCAGCCATCTGCGCTTTCAGCTCGGCCAGCCCGGCGATGTCGCCCAGCGTGGTCTTCTCGACCGAAGCGTTGATCTTCTTCACCACCGACTTGTTTGCATCGGCGGCAGCCTTCTTCTCGGCCTTCTCGGCAGCATACTCGGCACGCTTCGCATCTTCGAACGTACGGCTGTGCGACAGCGTGATGCGCTTGGTGGCCTTCGAGAATTCGAGCACCTTGAAGGGCAGCTTCTCGCCGACCTTGGCCGTCGTGCCGTCCTCCTTGACGAGATGCTTCATCGGGCAGAAGCCTTCGATCGAATCGGTCAGCGAGACGATCGCGCCCTTGTCGACCAGTTCGGTAACGGTTCCCTCGTGGATCGAATCGATCGAGAACTGTCCCTCGAACTCGTTCCACGGATTCTCCTCAAGCTGCTTGTGACCCAGCGACAGGCGACGGTTCTCCTTGTCGATTTCGAGCACTACGACCTCCAAGTCGGCGCCGATCTGGGTGAACTCGCCCGGATGCTTGACCTTCTTGGTCCACGACAGGTCGGAGATATGCACCAGACCGTCGATGCCCTCCTCGATTTCGACGAAGACACCGAAGTTGGTGAAGTTGCGCACCTTGGCCACGCAGCGCGTGCCGACAGGGTACTTCTGCTCGATATCGGCCCACGGATCGGTCGTAAGCTGCTTGATGCCCAGCGACATCTTGCGCTCTGCGCGGTCGAGCGTCAGGATGACGGCCTCGACCTCGTCGCCGACCTTCATGAACTCCTGCGCCGAACGCAGGTGCTGGCTCCACGACATCTCCGACACGTGGATCAGGCCCTCTACGCCCGGAGCGATCTCGACGAACGCACCGTAATCGGCCATGACGACCACCTTGCCCTTGACCTTGTCGCCGACTTTGAGGTCGGGATCGAGCGCCTCCCACGGGTGCGGGGTGAGCTGTTTGAGACCCAGCGCGATACGCTTCTTGGCCTCGTCGAAGTCGAGGATCACGACCTTGAGCTTCTGATCGAGCTGCACGATCTCCTCGGGATGGTTCACACGACCCCACGACAGGTCGGTGATGTGAATCAGGCCGTCCACGCCGCCCAGGTCGATGAACACGCCGTAGGAGGTGATGTTCTTGACCGTACCTTCGAGGATCTGGCCCTTTTCGAGCTTCGACATGATGATCTGCTTCTGAGCCTCCAACTCGGCCTCGATGAGCGCCTTGTGCGAAACGACCACGTTGCGGAACTCCTGGTTGATCTTCACGACCTTAAACTCCATGGTCTTGTCTACATATACATCGTAGTCGCGGATGGGCTTCACGTCGATCTGCGAGCCGGGCAGGAACGCCTCGATGCCGAACACGTCGACGATCATACCGCCCTTCGTGCGGCACTTGATGTAACCCTTGATGATTTCGTCGTTGGCCAGCGCCTCGTTGACGCGATCCCACGATTTGAGCTGACGCGCCTTCTTGTGCGAAAGCGACAGCTGGCCGTTCTTGTCCTCGGCCGACTCCACGTAGACCTCGACCTTCTCGCCTACGGCCAGTTCGGGGTTGTAGCGGAATTCGGAAACGGGAATGACGCCCTCGCTCTTGTAGCCGATGTTGACGACAACCTCGCGCTTGCCGATGCTCATGACCGTGCCCTCGACCACCTCGCCGACGGCGACGTTCGACAGCGTCTTGTCGTAAGCGGCGGCGATCTCCTCCTTAGGCTGGGAATAGACGCCCAGATCGTTCTCGAACGCGTTCCAGTCGAAGTTCTCGTTCGTGACTACAGTTTTGTTCTCTTCCATAACGGAAACAGTGTTTGCGATACAATCGCTCGTTAAATGGTTAATACTCGTACGTTACCCGCACGCAGCGGGGTTGCAAAGTTAGGAATTAATTCGCGGATTTCACAACAATCGCGCGCGATAATTTTCACCGGACCGCGATTTCGGATGCGAAGGGTCTCCCGCCGCCGCGAAAAAGGCCGCCCCGCAGACGGGAACGGCCTTTTCACGAAAAAATGTTGGAAGAAGAGTCGGTGGAGACTGTCGCGCTATCGTTCGTCGGGACGCACGAAAGTACGGCTCGCCAGCTTCACGTCGTCGATCGGGTTGTTCGACGCCGTCATCGCATAGACCAGCACCTTCTTGTCCTTGGGCAGCGTCACCGTAGTCGCGCCTTCGGGAATGTCGAACGTCAGCAGATACATGTAGGAGAAACCGTAGGGAACGTTGCCCAGGTCGGTCTGGTGACGGTGCGTACCCAGATACCCGATCTTGGCGCGCTGCATGAAGCCCTCGCTGTTGCCGTACCAGCCCCACTGGCCGTAGAAACCTTTCCACAGCGGCACTTCGGCCTCGTAGGTGCGATCGCCCACGCGGAACTCGGCCGTGCGCGGCTCTTCGACGGCCGACGCCAGCACATAGAGCTTCGTATAGGTCCGGTCGGCGGGCAGCGCGACGGTCTGGCCGTTGCAGAGCACGGCGTCGTCGGTGTTGGCTTCGCCCATGGCGAAGGTCACGCCGTCGCACTCGACCGTGGCGGGAATCAGCTCGGCGGCGAACGAACCCAGCGCCTTGTCGATCGTATAGTAGGTGAAGAACTCGTCGGTGGTGTAGGCCGTGATGTCGTAGTCGAGTTTCACGGGCGCGTTGTCGATCGCGAGCGTCGACCGCACGGCCGGCTCGGCCAGCCGCACGCGGTAGGTCTTGGGGGCGAACTTTCCGGCCGAAACCACGAGCGAACGCCCCTCGAACGCGGCGTCGCCGATGCGCTCCTCGATACCGTTGCACTCCTCGGCCGAGACGATCGCCGCCGGGAAGGTGATGCGCGCCCCCTCGACGGGATTGCCCGTCGTCTCGTAGCAGCGCACGATGTAGCCGTCGCCGTCCTCGGCCGCTTTGAGCGCACGCACGCCGATCTGCGGGGTCGACGCAGCGAGCATCGAGAAGGTGCGGCCCAGATGCCCCGCATGTTTCGGCGCGACGAAGGCCACGAGCGGCATGTTGAGCGCCTCGCCCGCCACGAGCGCATCCTCCGTGCGGGCGCCCGTGTGTCCCACGATCGAGTAGGTATAGTGGTGTACGCCGTGATCGAGCGTCCGCTGGTGCGCATAGCGCTTCTCGGTCGAAGGGGTATGGAGCAGCGTCAGGCGCAGCGTATTGTCCGCCGGCTTGTCCCAGCCGTATTTGCAGTCGTTGAGAATCGTCACGCCGTAGCTGCCGTCGGCATCCGTCAGATCGACCCATTTCTGGGCAGGCACTTCATAGGCCGTTTCGGTGTTGTTGCCGCGCTCGATGAAGCCCAGTCCGAGGTCGTAAGCCGCCTTCGCGTTGGCCACGGCACAAGGGAATTCGGCTTTCAGCAGCACGTCGCGGCTCGACCAGTCGACCGTGTTGCGCACGTCGATGCGGTCGTCGTCGCCGCCGTCGGTCAGCGACACGTACTGCACGAACTTCGAGGGGCCGTAGCTGCGCTCCACTTTGAGCGTGGCGCGCACGGGGCCCTGTTCGGCGATCGAAATGCGCACGTCGCCGTCGATCGGACGCCCAGGCTTGTCCATCGTCTCCTTCATGATCTCCCACGCCGGATAGCGGTTCGACGGGTTTCCCTCGAAGACCGCCATGCGGAATGCCTTACCCTCGGCCACCAGCTCGCGGCCGGCACGCTTGTCGCGGATCGAGCGGATATCGCCGTTGGCGTCCAGCTCGATGCGGTAGATCCGGTTTTCGAGCGTCCGCTCCGACGCTTTCAGCGCCGACGATTTCGCAACGCCCGAAGCGGGGCGCACGTCGTAGACGGCATATCCCGCCGCCTTGACGTCGGCGGCGAAGAGGATGCGCGCCCGGTCGCCCTCGCGCGACAGAATCTGCGCCGCCACCCGCTTGCCCGAAGGCGCATAGACGGCTACCCCCTTGGCACAGGCGTCGAGCGGCACTTCGGCCTCCACCAGATCGCGCAGATCGTAGGTCACGGGATTGTAGACCACCACGGGCGTACCCTTCACCCGCGTGTCGAGCGAATGGCTCAGCGCACCGACGGCCGCCGTCATGACCTCGGTAGCCTGTTGCAGCGAGATCAGTTCGTCGTTCCACGAATAACGGTAGGCGTCGGCGATGCTCGTACCCGTCAGGTCGTCGTGGAACTGATGCCACAGCACGCGCTGCCACACTTCGTTGAGCTTCGCACGGTCGTAGGGTTTCGCGCCCAGCCAGTCGGCCGCCACGGCGGCGCGCTCGGCGGCGCCCAGCAGCTCCTCGTTGCGGCGGTTGTAGTACTTCATCGCTCCCTGCGAGGTGTAGCAGCCGCCGGCATGTACGTCCATGAGCAGTTCGCCGTCGTAGGTCGGCAGTTCGTCGCGGCGATCCATATAATCGAGGAAGAGCTGGTCGCTCGTGGCGCTGATGAGTTGCACCGGCGCATCGGGGTCGGCCATGGCCGCGGCCATGCGGCGCGCGGTGGTCACCGTGCCGCTGTTGCCCTTGTCGCCGCAGTTGGTCGTGCCGTGCAGGTGGCCGCCGCTGTAATAGCGCATGGCCGTATTGTCGAAGCCGTTCGAAGCGCGGCGGATGAAATCCTTGTTATACCCCGCGTCGGCCGGCAGTTCGGCGGTATACCCGCCCGTATCGAAGGCCGCCATGAGCGACTGCCCGTCGATACCGTACCATACGCCCCACGAGAAGGGGTTCTTCTTGTGATAGGGTGCGTCGGGGAAGAAGTCGTGCTTGCGCCAGCTCAGCTTCTGGGTCGAGAAACCGATCAGGCCGCAGTGGGCCGCCAGCGAAGGCAGCGTGTACCCGAACCCGAAGCAGTCGGGCAGGAAGATGTCGGTCGAACGCACGCCGAACTCGCGCTTGTAGAGCTCCTGTCCTTGCAGGATGTTGCGGATGAACGACTCGGCCGAAGGCATGTTGGGGTCGTTGGCATTCCACGACGCGCCGCTGATGTGCCAGCGCCCCTCGTCGATATACTTCTGCAAACGGGCGTAGTGCAGCGGATAGTACTCCTTCATCCATCGGTAGATGATGCCGCCCTCGAAATTGAACTTGTAATCGGGATACCGCTCCAGCATCCAGAGGTTCTGGAAGAGGATGCGCGGAATGTATTCCCGGATGGTGTGGGTCAGGTCCCAGTTCCACTGGGTGTCGAGATGCGCGTCGCACACCGCATAGATCTTGTAGGTCTTGGGTGCGGGCGTCTCCTGCTCCTGCGCCGCGGCACGTCCGGCGCAGAACGTCAGGATGCACGCGACGACAAACAGTCGAAAAAGTTTCATCGTTCGAAAAAAATTAGATTGATAGTTTCATTACATTCGAGTATCGGCAAAATTAGAGAATAAAACCGCGCAGCACAAGCGCCCTGTCCGAAAATATAAACGATATATCAATTTGTGAAATAAAAAAATCGCAGGGAACTGCGCTCCCTGCGATCCGATTTCACCCTATGCGTCAGCCGGTTGCTACTCGATCCGCTGACGGGGTTCGTTGTCGGGCGCCAGCGGCGAGCGGGCGCGCAAATATGAATCCAATACGTCGGTCAACAGCGTCCCGGTAGGAGCTCCGTCGGTATAATCGAGACCGGAATAGGTCTTGAAAATGTAGTCGCCCATCGCCACGCGGTAGCGGCGGCCGGGTTTCAGTTCGGGGAAAGCGACCGACTGCGCCTCGAACCGCTCGTCGGTACGGATCACATAAGGGGTGGTCATGTAGATGTCGATGCGGTGCGACTCGTCGAGGTTGACCGTATCGTTGAATTTGGTCTTCACCAGCCGCGCCAGCTCGTCGGCCGTCATCTCGGCCGTCACCAGTTTGGAGCCGAAAGGATCGAGGTTGTAGATATCGGCCGCCACGACCTCGCCCGCAAGCGAATCGAGCCGCACGCCGCCGATGTGGTAGATACCGACGTCGGCCTTGCCCGCCTCGCGCACCGCCTCGGTAAAGACGTTGGCCAGCCCGGTCTTGTCCAGCCGGCCGCGCAGGTCGGCCACCTTCGCCCGAAGCGCCGGATCGCTGTAATAACCTTCGACCATCCGCTGGTAGGCGGGTGCGGGTTCGTAGCCCGCCAGCGGCACCAGCCGGAAGCTCTTCTCCACCAGTTCGTCGCCGCGGAAGCGGAGCACCGTGACGCCCACGTTGTCGAGATTCTTGCCCGTCTGCGTCACCAGCACGCCGCCGACCGTCTCGTTCGTCTCGTCGTGGCTGTGCCCGCCCACGATCACGTCGTAACGCGGCGCCTTTTCGGCCAGCACGCGGTCTTTCTTCGTCCCGATATGGGTCAGGGCGACCAGCGCGTCGCACTCGTCGCGCAGCGACTGCCGGTCGGCCACGGCATCCACCGCGTCCGTGAAGGTCAGCCCCGCGAAATTCTCGTCGTGCCCCGCCGGATGGTTGTTGTGGTCGTAGTTGGTCACCGAGGCCACGAAGCCGATCCTGCGGCCGCCCCGCTCGACGATCGCATAGGGCGCCGGCTGGGGAAAGGTCGCCGTATCGCTTACGATATTGGCGCAGACGACCGGAAACCGGCACTGCGCGGTGCGCACGCCCAGAAAAGCCTGTCCGGCGTCGAACTCGTGGTTGCCGAAGGTCGCCACGTCGTAACGCAGGCGGTTCATCAGATCGATGATCGGCCGGCGCGGCTCGGCGGCTCGATCGCAGTAGACGTTGCCCGTCCAGCGGTCGCCCGCATCGACCAGAATCACGTTCTTCACCGTATCGCGGCACTTCTTGACGGCTTCGGCCAGCTGCGGGAACTTCTCGATATGGGCGTGGATGTCGTTGGTCGAAAGAATCACCACCGTCTCCATGCGCGGCGAGCAAGCCGCCAGCACGAAGAGCAGCAATGCGCCAAATAACGATTTTTTCATCATACACGTATCTCTTTTTTCGAATTCATCCGGCCAGAACCCACTTTATTATAATGGGGAAGACAAAGATAGAGACTCCCCGTCGATCCTCCAAATTTTCCGACGTTTTCTTTCGCCGGCCGACGGGCACGGCCTTCCCGCCGCACACAAACCCTGCCGCAACGGCAGACCTGCAAAAAAGCGCGGTGCGGAGCGAATCCGGCGAAAAAAAATGCGTAACTTTGTAGGAAACCCGACCTTGCGAACCATGAATAAATTCCGAATGTTTCCGCCGCTGCTCGGCCTTGTGTTTCTTCTGGCCGGCTGCGGCGATTCCCGACCGGCGGAGACGGTACGGCTGGTGACCTACAACGCAGGCACCTTCAACAAGTACATCGCCGACGACTACCCGCTCGTGGCCGAAATGATGCGGGAGGTCGGCGCCGACGCCGTCTGCCTCAACGAACTCGACAGTTGCACGACCCGCACGGGCGGCGTTTTCCAACTCGAACGCATCGCCCGGGCCATGGGCGGCTGGGACTACCGCTTCGGCCGCGCCATGCCCTATCGGGGCGGAAGCTACGGCGTCGGCGTCATGACCCGCGAGCGCATCCTCGATCATTTCACCGTCGCCCTGCCGCGGGGAGAAGGTGCGGAGCCGCGCGTGCTGACGGTCGTCGAACTGGCGCGGTACGTGATCGCCACCACCCACCTCGACCATACGTCGGCCGCAGCGCAGCGCGATCAGGTCGCCGTCATCAACCGCGTGATGCGCGAACGCTACGCCGAGGCGTCCAAACCCGTCTTTCTGGGCGGCGACCTGAACGCCCTCCCCGACTCCGGAACGCTCCGCGCGTTGCAGGAGGCCTGGACGGTACTGACGCCCACCGACGGGGGCACCTACCCCTCGCACGATCCGAAAAAGTGCATCGACTACATCCTGCAACTCGACAACGGCGTCTCGTGCGAAACGGCCGGCGCGCGCGTCCTGCACCGTTTCGAGGCGGGCGACGCCGCCCGCGCATCGGATCATCTGCCGGTGCTGCTCGAAATCCGGCTGCCTGCGGAAAGCTGACCGCCCGGGAACGGGCACGCTTGCCGACACAAATAATTATCGTTACCGTCGGCTGCGTCTCAGCTACTTCCGCCCCGGCAACCGCAAATAAATTTGCATCGCTCCCGGCTTATTCGTATCCTTGACTTCGTCTTAGATACTGCGGTTCGGAAAAAGAAAAACAGTTGTTTTTTCTTTTTCTCTCACCTTATTCGTATCTTTGGCTGCGCCTTAGATACTCGCGCTCGACAATGTTCAAATAAATTTGACATTGCCCTCGCTTATTCGTATCTTTACGCACCTTTTGCCCCATACCTCATGAGAGATCTTATCCAAGTCATCTGCGAGAACCTCGACCGCACGATCGAGGTCGAAATGGGAACGTCGCTGCTCGACATCCAGCGGCAATACCTGCCCAAGGGACCGCACCCCTACCTGGCGGCCTACGTCAACAACCGCATCAAGGAACTGAACTACAAGGTATACACCCCGATCACGGTGCGTTATATCGACGCCACACACTTCGAAGGCATCCGCGTCTACGAACGCACGGCGTCGTTCATCCTCCAGCGGGCCGTCCGCGAGCTCTATCCCGAACACAAGTTCTACATCCGCCACTCGATGCTGCGCGGCTTCTACTGCGAAATCGAGGGGCGCGACGGCATCTCCGCCCGGGAGGCCGAAGCCATCCGCACCCGCATGGAGGAGCTGGTCGACGCGGCGATTCCGATCATCCGCAGCCGCGTACGGTCGATCGACGCCGCAATGGAATTCACGCGGCTGGGATTCGACGACAAGACCGAGCTGCTCAACACCCGACCGCGCCTTTACAGCACGCTCTACTCGCTGGGCGACATGAAGGGCTACTTCTACGGCGCGCTCGCCCCGTCGACCGACTACATCCGCCTGTTCGACATCCGCCCCTACTACAACGGTTTCTACGTCGTACTGCCCGGACGCAGCCACCCCGACGCGCTCAAACCGCTCGTGGCGCAGGACAAGCTGTTCGACATCTTCCACCAGTACAAGGAGTGGGTCGACATCATGGGCGTACCGACTGTCGGCCGGCTCAACGCCAAGGTGCTGGCGGGCGACGCCTCGGAGCTCATCAAGATCGCCGAAGCCTTCCACGAGAAACGGCTGGCGCGTATCGCCGACACGATCGCCGCGGCCAACCGCTCGCAGGGAACGCGCATGGTACTCATCTCCGGCCCCTCGTCGAGCGGCAAGACCACCTCGGCCAAGCGTCTGGGCATCCAGCTGCGCATCCTGGGGCTGAACCCCGTGCTCATCTCGCTCGACGACTATTTCGTCGACCGAGACAAGACCCCGCGCGACGCCGACGGCGAGTACGACTACGAAGCGCTCGAAGCCATCGACCTCAGACTCTTCAACGACCACCTGCAACGCCTCTTCGCCGGCGAGAGCCTTCCCGTGCCGCGCTACGACTTCATCACCGGCAAACGCCAGTGGCACGACAATCCGCTGCGGCTCGACGACCGGTCGGTGCTGATCGTCGAAGGCATCCACGGACTCAACCCGCGCCTCACGCCGAGCATCCCCGACCACATGAAGTTCAAGATCTACATCTCGTGCTTCACGTCGGTGTCGATGGACAACCTCTCGCGCATCGCCACCACCGACAACCGCCTGCTGCGCCGCATGGTGCGCGACAACGCCACGCGCGGCCACAACGCGCAGGCGACGCTCGCACGCTGGGAGAGCGTGCGGCGCGGCGAGGAGAAGCACATCTTCCCCTATCAGGAGAACGCCGACGTGATGTTCAACTCGTCGCTTTTCTACGAGATCTCGGTGCTGCGCCCCTATGCCGAACGTATCCTGCGCGAGGTGCCCGATACGGTGCCCGAATACGGCGAGGCCAAGCGGCTGTTGAAATTCCTCGACAACTTCATCCCGATCGATCCCGCCGAGATTCCGCCCACCTCGCTGCTGCGCGAATTCATCGGCGGCAGCAGTTTCAGGTATTGACAAAACCCGTACAACAATTTCAAACATAACCGACAGAATACGGCCCTGAGAAGCCCCTCCCTTTGTCAACTGCGCGCAAGCCGAGCGCACCCGCCCGCGGGATGCCGAGGCGCCGCCGCAGAAACCGAGCGAAGCGAAGGGAGGGGACAGCGGGGTGGGAATGTCGATATCCGCGAAGCGGCTACGCCCCGCCCGAGTCCTGCGACAACCGAAACAAGTACAACAATTTCAAATACAACCGACAATGTCTTTTGATACATTCGCTGACCGCCATATCGGCGTCAGCAATCCCGACGAACTCAAAGCCATGCTCGACACGATCGGTGTCGGAAGCGTCGACGAACTGATCGCGCAGGTGATCCCCCAGTCGATCCGGCTGAAAAAACCGCTCGACCTGCCTGCGGGCATGAGCGAATACGAATTCGCCGCACATATCCGTGCGCTGGCCGACCGCAACCACCCGCTGCGGTCGTTCATCGGCATGGGCTACTACCCCTGCGCCGTACCGGCCGCCGTGGCGCGCAACGTCTTCGAGAATCCCGCGTGGTACACCTCCTACACCCCCTACCAGGCCGAAATCTCGCAGGGGCGTCTGGAAGCGCTGCTCAATTTCCAGACCGCCGTGCTCTCGCTCACGGGCATGGAAATCGCCAACTGCTCGCTGCTCGACGAGGGGACGGCGACGGCCGAGGCGATGCTCATGATGTTCGCCCTGCGCAGCCGCGACGCGGTGAAGGAGGGGCGCACGCAGCTCTTCGTCGACCGCAACCTCTTCCCGCAGACGCTCGACCTGCTGCTCACGCGCAGCGAGCCGTTCGGCATCGAGCTCATCGTCGACGACTACGACTGCTACGAGTTCTCGGGCAAAGAGTTCGGCGCTGTCGTGCAGTATCCGGCCGCCGATGGCGCCGTGCGCGACTACGCGGCCTTCGTCGAAGCGGCGCACGCGCACGATGCGAAGGTGACGGCCGTAGCCGACCTGCTCTCGCTGGCACTGCTGAAAGCTCCCGGCGAATGGGGCGCCGACATCTGCGTCGGTTCGGCGCAACGCCTGGGCACGCCCATGGGCTTCGGCGGCCCGCACGCGGGCTACATGGCCACGCGCGAGGCCTACAAACGTCAGATGCCCGGCCGCATCATCGGCGTCTCGGTTGACCGGCTGGGCAACCGCGCCCTGCGCATGGCGCTGCAAATGCGCGAGCAGCATATCAAGCGCGAGCGCGCCACCTCGAACATCTGCACCGCCTCGGCGCTGATGGCCTCGATGGTGGGCTTCTACTGCGTCTACAACGGCGCCGAAGGCCTGCGCCGTGCTGCCGAGACGGCCCACACGGCCGCCTGCGACACCGCCCGCGCCCTCGCGGCGCTGGGCTACAAGCTCACGAACCAGCACTTCTTCGATACGCTCGACATCGAGGCCGAAGCGGCCGTCATCCAGTCGCTCGCCCTCGAACGGGGCATCAACTTCTTCTACCCCTCCGAGGAGCGCGTGCGCCTCTCGTTCGACGAGGTGACCACCCCCGACGAGGTGGCCGAGGTCGTGGCCCTCTTCGCCGAGGCGCGGGGACGCAAACCCAAAGTCGCCAGGAGCCACGCCCCGAGCACGCTGCCCGAAGCGCTGCGCCGCACCTCGCCGATCCTCACCGAGGAGGTCTTCCGCTCGCACCGCAGCGAAAGCGCGCTGATGCGCTACATCAAGCGGCTGGAACACCGCGACATCTCGCTGGCCGACTCGATGATCTCGCTGGGGTCGTGCACGATGAAACTCAACGCGGCGGCACTCATGCAACCCCTGTCGCTGGCCGGGTTCCAGAACATGCACCCCTTCGCACCCGTCGAACAGGCCGAAGGTTACATGGAGCTGATCGCCGCGCTCGAACGCGACCTGGCCACGATCACCGGACTGGCCGCCTGCTCGCTGCAACCCAATTCGGGCGCCGCGGGCGAATACGCAGGGTTGATGGTCATCCGCGCCTACCACCAGTCCAAGGGGCAGGGGTACCGCAACGTCATCCTGATCCCCGCCTCGGCGCACGGCACGAACCCCGCGTCGGCCGCCATGGCAGGCATGAAGATCGTCACGGTGGCGTGCGACGCCAAGGGCAACATCGACGTCAACGACCTCAAAACCAAGGCCGAAGAACACGCCTCGGAGCTGTGCGGGCTGATGGTGACCTATCCCTCGACGCACGGCGTCTTCGAGAGCCGCATCCGCGAGATCGTCGACGCCGTACACGACGCCGGCGGACAGGTCTATATGGACGGCGCCAACATGAACGCGCAGGTCGGCCTCACCAATCCGGGCTACATCGGCGCCGACGTCTGCCACCTCAACCTCCACAAGACCTTCGCCATGCCGCACGGCGGCGGCGGTCCCGGCGTCGGCCCGATCTGCGTGGCCGCGCACCTGCGTCCCTTCCTGCCGTCGCACCCCATCGCCGCGACGGGCGGCGACGAAGGCATCACCGCCGTGGCGTCGGCCCCGTGGGGTTCGGCGCTGCTGCTGCCCATCACCTACGGCTACATCAAGATGCTGGGCGGCGACGGGCTGCGCCGCGCCACCGAGATGGCCATCGTCAACGCCAACTACATGTCGTCGGCACTGGCCGCGGAGTACCGCACCTATTACAGCGGCGAAACGGGCCGCGTGGGGCACGAGATGATCCTCGACCTGACGAATTTCAAACACGACTACGGCATCGACTGCGGCGACATCGCCCACCGACTGATGGACTACGGCTTCCACGCCCCGACGCTCTCGTTCCCCGTGCACGAAACGCTGATGGTCGAGCCCACGGAGTCGGAGCCCAAGGCCGAAATGGATCGTTTCATGGAGGCGCTCGTGCACATCAAGCGCGAGTGCGAAGCGGCCGCCGGACAGGAGGACAACGTCGTGCGCAACGCTCCGCACACGGCCGTGGAGATCGCCGGCGAGTGGTCGCACCCCTACTCGCGCCGGGAAGCGGCCTTCCCGCTCGGCTGGATCGCCGAGGCGAAGTTCTGGCCCTACGTCTCGAAAATCGACAACGGCTACGGCGACCGCAACCTCGTCTGCCGCTGCACGGAGTAATCCGCACGGAGGCATCGAGCAGTACGTTCCGACTGTACCGTATCATCGGCCGGCAGACGAAAACCGCGGACGGACAGCCCGAAGGAGCCGTACTCGAAGAACTCCCGCCGGCACATCGCACCTTGCACAGACGGAACGTCCGGTCGGACGTTCCGTCTCTTTTCGAGCCGATGGAGCGGAAATCCGATAATTTGCACTATCTTTGCCGTGCATGTCGAGAAAAAGAGTGCCGCGGACGGCGACGCCCGCGCAGACGACTTCGATACTATATTTAATTCTATAAATTCATGAAAGCAGAAAACAACAAAATGGTGGCGGTGGATTACACGCTCACCGTCGACGGCAAAATCGCCGACCGGTCGCGTCCCGGACAGCCGCTGGAATTCATCTTCGGCACCGGTATGCTGCTGCCCAAATTCGAGGCGGCCATCGTCGGCAAGGAACCGGGCGAGAAGGTCTCCTTCACGCTCGCTCCCGCCGACGGCTACGGCGAAATCGTCGACGACGCGATCGTCGACCTCCCCAAAACGATATTCATGGTCGACGGCAAGCTGGCCGAGGACATTCTCTTCGTGGGCAGCCAGATTCCGATGGCCAACGCACAAGGCCAGCGTATGCTGGGCGTGGTGAAGGAGATCGGCGACGAGGTCGTGAAGATGGACTTCAACCACCCGATGGCGGGCAAGACGCTCAACTTCGACGTGGAGGTGATCTCGGTGCGCGACGTGACGCCGGAAGACCTGGCCGGCAAATGCGGCTGCGGGGAGTGCGGCTGCGGCGACGACTGCCACTGCGAAGGCGAGTCGCACGCCGACTGCGGCTGCCACGGCTGCCACTGATCGACACCCGAATGCAAAGGCCGGCCCGCAGGCCGGCTTTTTTTATCGCCGCGGCGATCCCATGATTCACCATCTCCGGCCTTGCTCTTCACCGTCACCCAATACCTCGAATCGGTTCTCAACTCCCGCGGCCTGACGCGCACGCTGGGAGAGATCGACGTCTGCCGCACGGCCGACGGCCGTCCCGTGTTCCATACGGGCAACAGCGCGGTGGTCTTCCGCATCCGGCTCGACGGCCGCGACCGCCTGCTGAAATGCTACACCCGCCCGCACCGCCATCTCGAAGCGATCTACGGCGACCGGTTCCGGCCTGCGGAACTCTTCCTCTACACCGCCCCGTCGGAGGGCATGTGGGCGGATGTCGTCGTGGACGACTGGATCGAGGGCGAGACGCTCACCCGCACGCTGGACCGTGCCGCAGCGAACGGAGACAAACTCCTCGTCGCACGACTCGCGACGGCCTTCGACACGCTGGCCGCGCGACTGCTGCCGGCCCAGTGGGCACACGGCGACCTGAAACCCGACAACCTGATCTGGGACGGGCAGCGGCTCCGCCCGATCGACTTCGACGGGATGTTCCTGCCCGAATTCCGCGGCCGGCGCAGCCCCGAACTGGGAACCCATGCCTTCCAGCATCCGGCACGCACGGAAGCGGACTTCGACGCCTCGCTCGACGATTATCCGGCGGCGTTGATCGCCACCGTGCTCCATGCCGCGGCCCACGATCCCTCGCTGCTCGTGCGTTACCCCGCCGAAGGGCTCGTGCTCGACCCTTCGGCCGTCATAGAAGGGCGCAGCGAAGCCTACCGCGAGATGCTCGACGCCTTCGCCCGCCGCGGCGACGCCGTGGGATACCGCACGGCACAGTTGCTCCGCTCGCCCGTCGCGAAACTTCCGCAGGCCGCTTCGCTCTTCGCATGGCGGCTGCGGCCGCCCCGTCCCGCCGACGATCCGCCCGAACTGGCCGTCGACGCCGGACGCTGGGGTTTCCGCTCGGGCGGACGGTTCGTCATCCCGCCCGTGTGGGACAACGGATTCGATTTCAGCGAAGGACTGGCGGCGGTGGAGATCGCCGGACGGTGGCACTTCATCGACACGGCGGGCCGCGTCGTCCTCAACTGCCCGCCCTGCGATGCCGTGAAACCTTTCCGCAACGGTACGGCCGAACTGCGCAGCGGCCTGCGGCGGGAGAAAATCGCACACCCGTTGAAAAACTCACGCTAAAACGCTATATTTGTAGATTGGAAATATGACGCGAATGGACACATACAGAGCTCTGACCCCCGGCGAAATCGCCGCGCTCGAAGCCTCCGGCTCGACGGCCGACGACTGGTCGTCGATCGAGGTGGCGGAGGACTTCCACCCCTCGCAACTGCGCGGCGCACGGCTGGGCGGCCGTGTCCGGCTCGCATCGGGCGTGCGCATCCGCAACTCCGGCGTCCGCAACTACGACATCGGCGCAAGAACGCTCGTCGAAGAGGTCGTCCGCCTGGAATGCCGCGGCGAAAGCGCTTTCGGAAACGGCACGGAGGTGGCCGTCATGAACGAGAACGGCGGCCGCACGGTACGGATTTACAGCGGCCTGACCGCCCAGATCGCCTACATGGCCGCCGTCTACCGCCACCGTCCGGCGCTCGTCGCCGCACTCGACCGTATGGCGCGGCGGGCGGCCGACGCGGCACGCTCCGCGCAAGGAAGCATCGGCCGCAACTGCCGCATCACCGACTGCCGGCTGCTGCGCGACGTATGTATCGGCTACGGGGCGACGCTCGAAGGGGTCTCCGTCCTCTCCAACGGCACGGTCGGCGACTTTTCGCGCATCGGCATCGACGTCAAGGCCTACGACTTCGTCACGGCCGAGCATGCGCTCGTCGACAACGGTTCGCTCATCGAACGCTGCTTCATAGGCGAACGCTGCATCTTCGACCGCGGCTACACCGCCTCCGATTCGCTCTTCTTCGCCAACTCGCACTGCGAGAACGGCGAAGCGGTTTCGATCTTCGCAGGCCCCTACACCGTCTCGCACCACAAGTCGTCGCTGCTGATCGCCGGCATGTTCTCCTTCTTCAACGCCGGCAGCGGCACCAACCAGAGCAACCACCTCTTCAAGTGCGGCGCCGTACATCAGGCCGTCCACCGGCGCGGCTGCAAGTTCGCCAGCGGCGCCTACGTCATGTCGCCGGCCATCGAAGGGGTCTATACGATGATCATGGGGCGCCACACGCATCACCACGACACGTCGGTCTTCCCCTTCTCCTACCTGCTGGAACAGGAGGGGCGTTCGGCCCTGCTGCCCGGCGCCAATCTGTCGAGCTACGGCACGGTGCGCGACATCGAGAAGTGGCGGCAGCGCGACAAACGCAGCGCAGGCCGCGACCTGATCAATTTCGAGACCTGGAATCCCTTCGTGGGCAACGCCCTCGCAGCCGGCCTCGATGCGCTCCGCACGCTCTACGACAGCAACCCCGACGCCCAGAGCTTCATCTACAACTCCGTCCATATCAAGCTCACGGGGCTGCGCCGCGGGATACAGCGCTACGAGCAGGCGCTCGCGGCGACGCTCGGCGACCTGCTCGCGCGCGGCGGCGACGGATACGACGGCCGCGGCGCGTGGATCGACGCCGCTGGGCTTTACCTCGCCCGCTCCTGCATGGAAGAGCTGCTCGACGCAATCGAGCAGGGTGCCGTCACCACGCCCGAAGCCCTCACGGAGCGTTTGCGGGCCTTTGCGGAGCACTACGACGACTACGCCCGCAGTTGGGCGCTCGACATCCTGGCCCGGCGGCTGGGACACACGCCCGACGCCGCCGAGATCGAACGGGCCGTCGTCGAAGGGAAGGCGGCGCAACAGGAGTTGCAACGCCTCGCGGAGGCCGACCGAGCGTTCGACTGTTCGTTCGACATGGCCGTCGGCTACGGGCTCGACGCCGCCACGGACGACGAACGCAGGGCCGACTTCCGCGCCGTCCGCGGACTGGAATAGAGAGACCTAAAACCAACATAAACCATGAACTACACCCAAAGCATCACACGCCGTCACCGCACGGCCTTCGTTCTGGCCATCGACCAGTCGGGTTCGATGGTCGAGGAGCTGGAATTCCGCGGACGGCGCACCTCGAAGGCTGCGGCCGTAGCGGAGGTCGCCAATTCGCTGCTGTCGGAACTGCTGCTGCGCGCCACGCGCGAAGGCGAAGTGCGCGACTACTACGACATCGCCGTGGTCGGTTATTCGGGCGAAGGCGTACACTCGCTCCTCTCGGCCGATGAAACGTTCGTTCCGGTCTCCGCGCTCCGGAACGCCGTGCGCAATACCCGCCGGGTCAGCGTCGAACGCCGCCTTCCCGACGGTCAGCCCGCATTCAACGAGGTGACCGTGAGCGAGTGGATCGCTCCCGCCGCATCGGGACAGACCCCGATGTACGAAGCGCTGCTCTACGTCCACGATCTCGTCGAGGCGTGGTGCCGCCGGCCGGAACACCGCGAGAGTTTCCCGCCGCTGGTCTTCAACATCACCGACGGCGAGGCTTCCGACAGCGACGAGGAGGAGCTCGCGCAGATCGCAGGGCGCATCCGTTCGCTCGGCACGGACGACGGCCGTGCGCTGCTGGTCAACATCCACCTCGCATCGGGCGACGCAGCGAAGGGCCGCATCTTCCTGACCGACGGGGAGACCGCCTACAACAACCGCTACGCCCGCCTGCTCTACGACATTTCGAGCCCGATGCCGCCGCTCTTCGACGACGCGATCCGTTCGCTCCGGGGCGACGAGGCCCGCGGGCCGTTCCGCGGCATGTGCTACAACGCATCGATCACCGAACTGCTCTCGATCCTCAACGTCGGGTCGATCAGCGTAAATCTCCAATAGCCATGTTCCCTACGATCCACCGCTTCATGGAGGGGCTGCTCTCACCCCGCACGTCGCTCCGCACGCTGAGCGAAGCCCGCTTCGCACAGGACGGGACGGGCGCATTGCTGCTCGAACGCACGACGCTCTTCGCCGAGGCGCAGTGTACGCTCGGCGACCGCCGGCTGCGGCTGTTCTGCCCGCTCTCGCCGCTCGCCCACCGGCTCGCGGAGACCACGGCGCAACGCCTCAAATATCATCCGGCCGAATTCCTGCTCCCGTGGCGGATGCTGCGCGGAGAATTCACCTACACCGACGCCACCGGCACGCAGCGCACCTGCGACCTGGCCGCGCAGGAACTTCCCGCCGAGGGCGAGCCGCTCGCAACGGCAGTCGGCCACGCAGACCGCGACCGTCTGCTCTCGGCGCTCGATACCCTGCAACGGCAGTTGGCGCAGGCCGGCCTGACGCACAACAACCTCAAAGCGGCCAACCTATGGATGACGCCCGACTACCGGCTGCTGCCGCTGCGCTACGCCTACATGCGTTTCGACGGCGGCGACGACGCACCGCAGTTCGACGCGCTGCGCGCTTTCGTCGCCGAAAAGGCCTCCGTGGCACAAATGATGTGCGATACCTCGGCGGAGTACAGCGCACCGTGCACCGCTTTTCGGAACCACCTCTGGGTCGGACACATGTTCGAACAGATGATCTGCGTCGAGGACGCCGAAGGATACGGCTACGTCGACACGCAAAACCGCTATCTCATCGCCCCGCAATACCGCTGGGCCAACGATTTCCACGAAGGCCGCGCCGAGGTGCAGACCGCCGACGGGCGGATGGGGCTCATCGACAAGACGGGCCGTTACGTCCTCGAACCGCACTACGAAATCGTCGAATACGACGACCGGACGGGACGTCTGCTGGCCCGCTTCGACGGACGTTGGGCCGCCTTCGACTACGAGGGCCGTCAACTCACCGAGTTCGGCGCCGTAGAACCCTGACAACGAAAATCACAACGCATAACAATCATGGAAAAAGTCAAATGTCTGATTATCGGCAGCGGACCGGCCGGATATACGGCGGCCATCTACACCTCGCGCGCCAACCTGAACCCCGTACTCTACGAAGGGATCGAACCGGGCGGCCAGCTGACCACCACCACCGAAATCGATAACTACCCGGGCTACCCCGAAGGGATCGACGGCAACCAGCTCATGGGCCACATGCGCAAGCAGGCCGAACGGTTCGGCGCCGACATCCGCCGCGGCACGGTGACGCGCGCCGACCTCTCGTCGCGGCCGTTCCACCTGGTCGTCGACGGCGAAAAACAGATCGAAGCCGACAGCCTCATCATCGCTACGGGCGCTTCGGCGCGCTATCTGGGACTACCCTCCGAGACGAAATACAGGGGACAGGGCGTGAGCGCCTGCGCCACCTGCGACGGCTTCTTCTACCGCAAGAAGGACGTGGCGGTCGTGGGCGGCGGCGACACGGCCTGCGAGGAGGCCACCTATCTGGCTTCGATCTGCCGGCAGGTCTACATGATCGTACGCAAACCCTACCTGCGCGCCTCGAAGGCGATGCAGCACCGCGTGATGAACACCCCCAACATCGAAGTGCTCTTCGAATACAACACCGCCGAGGTGCTGGGCGACGACACTGGCGTCACGGGCGTCACGATCCGCCACAACGACGGTAAGGAACGGACGCTCGCCGTTGCGGGATTCTTCGTGGCCATCGGCCACCACCCCAACACCGAACTGTTCCGCAACCAGCTGGAACTCGATGCCGAGGGGTATATCCGCACCGAAGGCAATTCGTCGAAAACCTCCGTCGAAGGGGTCTTCGCGGCCGGCGACGTGCAGGATCCCGCCTACCGGCAGGCCATCACCGCCGCCGGTTCGGGCTGCATCGCCGCGCTCGACTGCGAGCGCTTCCTGCTGCAATAGGCCGGATGCCCTGCAAACGACAGAAGCCTCTTATGCAGAGGCTTCTGTCATTTTCAACACGCACCGCCGAACCCGGCATCGGGCGGGACGACGGGAGACGGACGCCGCAGCATCCGCCTCCCGTCGTATTCCGCCGCGCGCCGCAGATCAGTCGACGCGGATCGTCCCTTTCAGCCGCAGGTCGCGCGACGAAGCGCCCACCTGAATCAGGAAATCGCCCGGCTCGACCACGAAGTCGTGGCGCACCGTATCGTAGAAGGCGAAGGCGTCGTGCGGCAGGAGTATCTCCACGCGCTTCGTCTCGCCCCGTTTCAGGAAGACCTTCTCATAGCCTTTGAGCTCCCTCACCGGACGCGGCACGCTGGCCGCGAGGTCGCTCACGTAGAGCTGCGCCACCTCGGCGCCGTCGCGGCGGCCCGTGTTCCTCACGTCGAACGACACCCGACAGGAGCCGTCGTCCTGCCGCACGACTTTCAGCCCCGAATAGGCGAAAGTGGTATAGGAAAGGCCGTAACCGAAGGCGTAGAGCGGTTCAGTCGCCGTGCGGTCGTACCCACGGTAACCCACGAAGATGCCTTCGTCGTAGTTGACGCGCGGCTGCGGTGCCCCCTTGCGGTGCGAACGGTCGACGTTCTCGTAATAGCTGCCGTAGCAGGGATTGTCCTCGGCGCGCCGTTCGATCGAGATCGGCAGTTTGCCGCTGGGCGAAACCGCTCCCGTCAGAATCTCGGCGACCGCGCGGCCGCCCTCCTGCCCGGGATACCAGGCCATGAGGATCGCACGCGCCCGGTCGGCGAACTGCGCGAAATCGACCCCGCCGCCGCTGTTGACCACTACCACGAGGTTCGCGTTGAGCTTCGCCACGGCGGCGATCTCGGCGGCCTGTCCTTCGGGCAGGGCGAAGGTGCGGTCGTGGTTTTCCCGTTCGGTATCGCTGTCGAAGCCGGCGCAGTAGATCACCGCGTCGGCCGCCGCGATCCGCCGCTCGCGATCCGTCACATTCTCGAAGAGATAGCGCAACGACACGGAGGCCGTCGAGGCATTGTCGTAGTACTCCAACCGCACGGCGTAACTCTTGCCCGCCACGACGTCGAGCGTCGCCGAGCGGGTGGTCGCCGCATGGTCGCGCCAGTCGGCGAGCACCTCGCGGCCGTCGACATAGAGCCGGTAGCCGTCGTCGCCGCGCACGACGAAGGTCACGCGCCCCGTCGCCGCGGGTTTGAAACTCCCCGACCAACGGGCCGAAAAGCCGTCGGCGGGAACACCGTCGGCGGGCGAACCCTCCCAGTCGAAGTCGATCGCAGCGTCGACCTGCGTCGCCACGGGCATCCCCGCAAGTTCCTTTCCGGCGAAGAACTCGCCCCGAAGGCCAGGCCGGCCGTCAGGGGTGAAAAAGAGTCCCGACGCGGCCAGATCGCCGACGGGAGCGGGATCGAGCACCGTCGTGCGCAAACGTTTGCCGACGGCCCGCATCCCCTCGCCCACCGACACGGTCGAGAAGGGATGGACGAATCCCGCACCGCCGCCCGTGGGCACGCGGCCTGCGTTGGGCCCCATGACCACCACGTCGCGCACTTTGGACGAGAACGGCAGCATCCCGCCTTCGTTCTTCAACAGCACGATGCCGCCGCGCGCCACCTCCAGCGCCACCTGATCGGAAAAAGGATTGCGTTCCTTGATCTTCGCGTCCGTCTGTTCGCGATCGAGAAACCCGAAGGCGATGAGCGTTTGGAGGATATGGCGGCACTTTTCGTCGACGGTCGCCTCGGTCACCAGTCCGTTCTTCAATGCCGGACGCAGGTTCTCGGCATTCATGAAGCGGGCACGCGGCATTTCGAGGTCCAGTCCCCCGTTGGCGGCACCGACGGCCGAATAGGTAGCGTTCCAGTCCGACATGAAGATGCCGTCGAAACCCCACTTCTCACGCAGCAGGCCGACCGTCAGCGGGCGGTTCTCGGTCATGTGCACGCAGTTGAGCGGATTGTAGCTCGACATGACGGCGCCGACCTTCGCCCCGGTCACCGCCTTGCGAAAGGCGGGAAGGTAGATTTCATGGAGCGTCCGCTCGTCGATGTCCGACGAAACGTGGTGGCGGTTCCACTCCTGGTTGTTGCCGACGAAGTGTTTGACGCAGGCCATGACCCCTTCGGCCTGCATCCCCTCGATATAGGCCGCCGCCGTCTCGGCCGCCAGATAGGGATCTTCGCCGTAGTATTCGAAATTGCGGCCGCACAGCGGCGAACGATAGATGTTCACCCCCGGCCCGAGCAGGATATGCACGCCGCGCGCCCGGCAGTCTTGTCCCAAAGCGCGGCCGTAGTCGCGCACCAGCGCGCGATCCCACGCCGCAGCCGCGGCGATGCCGCACGGGAACATCGTACTGCGCGTATCGTTGCGCACGCCCTGCGGGCCGTCGGCCATGCGGATCTGCGGGATGCCCAGCCGGGGAATCGCACGGATATAGAAGGAGTTGAAACCGCCGATGTAGTCGAGTTTCTCGTCGAGCGTCATCCGCTCCACAAGGGCCGCCGCGCGCTCCTTGTCCTGCTCCGTGATCTGCTGCGCCGCTGCCGGAAGCAACGCCCCGACAACCAGCAGCCATGTAAGTAGTCTCTTCATTTCATTGGATTGGTTCGTTATCGAATACAAAAATAGGGAAAAAGCATGATAAAGCCATATTTTATCAGCCACTACACTATTAAAATATTTTATCAATTTATTTGTTTTTTCATTTTTCAATCGCTATATTTGTCATACAGACCAATTAACACCCTCTCTTATGAAAAAGTTTTTCACAATAAGATTGCATTTGCTTGCAATTTTAGCAGCAATCACAATCGTATCCTGTACAAGCGATACGGTCGACACCGAACCCGTAATCCCCGTCACTCCGCAAACAAGGGCGATTCCTACCCCGACTTTCGACTGGGCCAATGCCGAATGGATGCCCGTTCCCGCAGGTCAGAGCGCCATTCCTTCCCCGTGGAACGGAGCCGGCAGCATCTCTTACACCTATGGCATGGACATTACGAACGACCGCTATCCCAACGCAGGCTGGGAGTTACTTTACAACACCTTCGATGCGAATGCGTCGGGGCCGCTGGTCAACCCCTATTTCGTCCTTTACAACAAATACCGAGGAATCCTGCGCATCTACCTCTACCTTACGACAGAATTCGTCGCCACATCCTCCTATCTGCAAGACGGCATCTCTGTCGTTTCGGATCACCAAACCTCATTGCTGAGTTTTTTGGGAAAGGAGATCATCGATCCGGAAGAGCGCTATGCAACAACCGACTACATCCAAATCCAAGGCTCTCCCGACAACATCAGCCCGATGGCGGCAAACAAATGGTACATGATGCAGTATGAATTGGCATACGACCCCGACATCACGAGTATCCCCTACGACCAGGTTCAACTTGCCTGGTACCTGAACTATTGCAATGTACAGACAATCAAGCTCGGAGGGACACAGGAAGGCCGTATTAACGGAACGATCGGCGCCGCATCCTCCACAACTTTTTATGATGAATTTAAGACAGCAGCTAAATCTACCGGCACTGCAGTATTAACGGGTATTGGGAAAAATTTCATCACAGAAAATGCTCGTGACGAAACGACCGACTCATTAGGCCGTAATAACAACCTCGGGTTACCGAATTATATTTATAGCAGTATATCAAACACAATCAACAGCGCCCTGTCAGGTTCTCTTGACGAGATACCGCAGGCTCTATTCAAAGGATTCAATGCGATCTTCGGTCTAAATAAAACCACTCAGCCGATTCCTATCAATTTGACTTTCAAATCCCAAATCGAATTAAAATGGAGACTTGTCTGACCGTGGTTCTTTCCCTTCGTCTCCATCTTCTTTCTGGCTTCCAGGAACCGATATTGCGTCCGATGCCGTAGGCTACATTCCGTTATACAATAAACCGCTTGGAGTATTAGGACTCGACGGCCGGCCGAAAGTATCGCCCATGGTAATATACCAGCGTGTCTCGGATGGCTACAAACTTTTCGTTACATACAAAACCAACACCTTCCGCCAACGGTTACAATACAATCCTGAAGTTGAAGCAATTGCAGATATTCAACTCACAAAACTGGAGCTAATCGAAACCGATTTCCAAGGCCGATTTACTCAAGTTTGCCCCAATCGGTTCTTTGCAGGAACTTTGGACACGAATTACAATCCAACCAGTTCTATCGATGTTCCAGAATATCTGGCTTTCCGTGCAACCTTCAAAATTACACCGAACAACGGAGATGAACCGACGGTCATCATTAAAACATTTAAAACAGACCAAGATCCGTTACCATTAAAAAATGCACAATAATTCAATCATTATGAAAACGCTCGCCACATTTGTTCTCTGTCTGTCGCTGCTCGCAGGATTCACCGCCTGCGACAAGAACGACGATAACATGGGTACATTGATCGTAGAGATCCGGGATAATGCGAAAGCTTCGGTACTCAATATTTACACCGAAGAGGGCAGTCTGATTTATACCAATACCGAATACCTCTATCAAAACGATCCGCGGTTGTCGATCCCGCTCAATCCGGGGAACTATCGGCTCAATACTACGTGGAAGTTCAACGACTGCGCTTTCCAGATTCGGGCAGGCCACACGACCACCGTCTATTACGCCTACGGCAGTTACAACGGTGTGGTCACCTACGATTAAGCTGCAATAATCCAATCTTCAAACTATTTAGCGCCATGAAAACGCCCGCCGCACTCGCTCTCTGCCTGTCGCTGCTCGCCGGTCTTATCGCCTGCGACAAGGACGACAACATGGGAACACTGATCGTAAACGTTCGGGATAACGCCAAAGTCGAGGAACTAAACATCTATACCGAAGGAGGCAGCCTGATCTACACGAATACCGAATATCTCTATCAGAACGATCCGCGGTTGTCGATCCCGCTCAACCCGGGGAACTACCAGATGCAACTGATGTATGGCTTCAATCGCTGTTCTTTCCAGATTCGGGCCGGCCACACGACCACCGTCTATTATGCCTACGGTAGCATCAATGGAGAGGTGACTTACGATTAATCCGTAATTTTCCGGTTTCAAACCTCGTATCCGATGAAAACGCTCGCGAAATTCCTTTTCAGCCTGTCGCTGCTCGCCGGTCTTACCGCCTGCGACGACGACGCCCCGACCACAGGAGAAATCGTATTGGATATCGAAAAATACATGTATGTCCAGTCCATCTCGATCTACACGGAACTCGGAAACAAAATCTACGAAAACCGGGAATATCTTTACGAAGGAGGCCGGTTGTCGATCCCGCTGAACCCCGGCAATTACCGAATTTCGATTTACGGATATTCCGACTGCACCTTCCAGATTCAAGCGGGGCACACGACGCGGATCGACTACGACCAGCACGGGAACGGAGTCGTCACCTACGACTGACGAACGGCCGGCACCCCCGCAACCACGCAGGGCACGGTATGCAATCGCAGGGGCGCCCCGCCCATTTACACCGGCAGACATCTTCTCTGCACGCACCGGCTCCCCGATCCTCGGCGGCACAGCTGCTCCGCCCGGCAAAAACAAATAAATTTGCATTGCACTCGGCTTAATCGTATCTTTGCCACAGGATCGGCCCGCAAAGACCGATCCTGCAAAGCGCGCAGCAGCCATGAGTTTCACCGTCACCATCCTCGGTTCGGCTTCGGCCAAGCCTACGCCCGGACGACACCCGTCGGCACAGGTCGTCAACCTCCACGAGCAACACTACCTCGTCGACGCAGGGGAGGGTACGCAGCAGCAGTTGTTCCGCTACGGGATCAATCCGCTGCGGCTGCGGGCCGTCTTTCTCTCGCACCTGCACGGCGACCACTGCTTCGGGCTCTTCCCGCTGCTCTCGACGCTCGGGCTTTACGGCCGCCGCACGCCGCTGCCGGTCTATGCACCGGCCCCGTTCGGAGAGATTCTCGCCTGCCACCTGCGTTATTTCGACAGCGAACTGCCCTACGCCGTGGAGTGGCATGAGGTCGATACGACCAAACATCGGCCGCTCCTCGAAAACCGTTCGCTCGAAGTATGGAGCATCCCGCTGCGCCACCGCGTCCCCACGTGCGGCTACCTCTTCCGCGAAAAGGAGCCGCCGCTGAACGTCGACAAATTCAAAATCACGAAATACGGCCTCTCGATCGCGCAGATCACCGCCGCCAAACGGGGCGAAGCCGTACGGCTCGATTCGGGCGAGACGCTGCCCAACGAGGAGCTGACCTACCGCCCCTACAAGGCGCGGTCGTACGCCTACCTGTCGGACACGGCCTTCTCGGCCAAGGCGGCGGGGCTGGCCGCAGACGTCGACCTGCTCTACCACGAGGCGACCTACGCTGCCGCCGAGCGGAAGATCGCCCGCGAGCGGGGACACTCCACGACGGCCGAAGCCGCACGGGCAGCCCTCCGCGCCGGGGCCGGACGGCTCGTGATCGGCCACTTCTCGTCGCGCTACAAGGAGCTCGCTCCGCTGCTCGACGAGGCGCGGACGCTCTTCCCCGCAAGCGATCTGGCCGAGGAGGGGCGCACCTTCACGATCGAAAAACGACCTTTCAGATGCTGACCAAAGCCGACATCCGACTCGTCCGCTCGCTGGCGGACAAACGCGCCCGCACCGACGAGGGGCTTTTCGTCGCCGAAGGCGGGAAACTCATCGGCGAACTGCGCGCCTCGACGCTCCGCATCCGCCGCATCTATGCGCTCGACGGCGTTTTCGCAGGCGAGGACGTCACGACGGTCTCGCCGAAAGAGATGGAACGGCTCTCGCTGCTGAAAACCCCTTCCGACTCGCTGGCCCTCGTCGAGATACCCCGCCGCAGACTCGATCCCGCAAAGCTGCGCCGGTCGCTGGTGCTGGCGCTCGACGACGTGCAGAACCCGGGCAATCTGGGGACGATCGTCCGGCTGGCCGACTGGTTCGGCATCGGCGACGTGGTCTGCTCCGAGGCGACGGCCGACTGCTTCAACCCCAAAGTCGTACAGGCCACGATGGGCGCGATCCTGCGCGTGCGGGTCCACTACTGCGACCTCGAAGCCTATCTGGCGGCCGAACGCGCCGCCGGCACGCCGATCTACGGCACGTTTCTGGAAGGGGACGACATCTACCGCACGCAGCTCTCGCCGACGGGCATCGTGCTGATGGGCAACGAGGGCCGCGGCGTCACGCCCGCCTGCGCCGCGCAGGTCACGCGCAAGCTCTTCATCCCGCCCTACCCCGCCGAGCGGCACGCCACCGAATCGCTCAACGTGGCCATGGCCACGGGCATCGTCTGCGCCGAATTCCGCCGACAGGCGAGTGCCGGACGGTAAGGCGGCCGCAGGCCGGAACGATGCGGCAGAGAGCGTTCCGATCTGCGCTCGGCCGCTCACTGCCGTTTCGTTCGGATCGTCGTGCAAGCGACCGGCCGGCCGGGCCGCCACAGAAAAAACAGAGCGCGCTTATTCTACCCCGCCGACTCTCCGCCGGCCCCACAAAAAAAGTCCCGCCACACCGGCAGGACAAAACCGAAAAGCGAAAGGCCGAATTCTAAAAAGCGGACACCGCGCGCACGGAGGGATCGGCCGCCTTGGGCTCGCAACACTCCTCACCACAAGCCAGAATCACATCCACGGCGCAATATTCGTCCACTTCGGTCGACGACCAATACCACGCTTCCGTTCCTCCGGCACTCAATGCAACCCCTCCGACTCGTTCCAACGTTCGATTGACGACGTCATGCACCGTTTTGTTCAGCAACAGGATTTTCACCTCCTCGATCGCCGGCAAGTACCATCCGTCGCCCTGCGCCGCACACCACGCGAAAGCGGGATATTTTTCACGCCAACCGTCGATCCGTTCGATTATCCGCTGATTCCACAACCCTTCCGCCCGATGTATCGCACCCGTAACGATCGCCCGATCATACTCTTCGTCCGTACTCCAGTACAAACCTTTTTCGGTCAAGCTCACGATTTTACCATGCTCGCCCGTGGTGTCGACCTCGAAGACAACGCCACGTTTACCATCCACGTTGTAGTAGTCGCCCACCTTGTAGCGGCGTGCAGGGGCAGGAGTGGGTGCAGATGGCGGAACGACCGGCTCCGTGCGGAACGCACCGACCGCCGGCCGCCCGAGAAACCGTTCGGCGGCCTCGACCAGTTCGCCGAATTTCGATTCGGCGTCGGGATAGGCGTCGACCCAGTGCGTCTGATTCAGGATCAAGCGCATGGCACCCTTCAACGGCGTCTCGTCGATCCGGTAGGGAATGATAATTTTCTTCTCGGTGAAGGCCAGATTCAACTCACCCTTCACCCACTGCGAGAGCGACGCCGGTTCCGAGAAGACCAGCACGAAAAGCCGGCAGGCGACGATCGCCTCGTCGATCACGTCGCCGTAATCGGCTCCGGGAGGAATGTCGCGCGGCGCCATCCAGCACCGGACTCCATGCCCCTCCAAGACATGACAGATCGCCAGCGCCGTCGGTTTGTTGCGGCTCGAATAGCTGATAAAGACATCGTGATTCATCGTGGTCGGCTGCAAGAATGTTCGGAATCACAAAATTAGTGCAATCCTCCCGAAAATCAAAAAAATGATAGTCAAAACAAACCCCGCGCGGCACCCACGTGCCGTGCGGGCCGAAGCCTCCGCCTGCGGAGGCCCGCCACAAGGACGTGCCCCGCAGGCTTCGGTCCGCACGGGTACGGAAATGAAAACCGGCACACACAGCCTTTCGGCGCCTCCGATTCGCATCCGGATTGCGGCAGACCGTCCCGCCGGCTGCCCGCCTTGCGCGTTTTTTCGGCCGAAGCCGCACGATTGTGCGAAAAAAATCTTAACTTTGTCAATTAAAGCGATTCGAACATGTCAGACAACAGACTCAAAATAGGAATCACGCAGGGCGACACCAACGGCATCGGCTGGGAGGTGATCCTCAAAACGCTCGCCGACAGCCGCATCGCGGAGCTGTGCACGCCCGTGGTCTACGGCTCGCCCGCAGCGGCGGGCTACTACCGCCGCTGCATCGCCGACCTGGAGGAGATCGCATTCAACACCGTCTCCTCGGCGCGCGACGCACGGCGCGGCCGCGTCAACCTGATCGCCTGCGGCCCGCAGGAGTTGCGCATCGTCCCCGGAGAACCCTCGCCCGAAGCGGGACGGGCCGCCGTCGAGGCGTTGCAGGCCGCCGTGCGCGATCTGAAAGAGGGTACGCTCGACGCGCTGGTCACCGGCCCGATCGACAAGGAGACGGCGCAGGCCGACGACTTCCGCTACACGGGGCACACCGAGTACCTCGCCGCCGAACTGGAAGGCTCGCCCATGATGCTGATGTGCAGCGATCGGCTGCGTGTGGGGCTCGTGACGACGCACCTGCCGCTGGCGGAAGTGAGCGCCGCGATCTCGCGCGAGAAAATCACCGAGGCCCTCGACCGGCTCGCCCGCTCGCTGGTCGCCGATTTCGGCGTAGTGAAACCCCGCATCGCCGTGCTGGCGCTCAACCCCCACGCCGGCGACGGCGGGCTGTTGGGCAGGGAAGAGGAGGAGACGATTCGCCCCGCCGTGAACGACGCTTACGCTGCGGGCGTTCTCGCCTTCGGGCCTTTCGCTGCCGACGGCTTTTTCGCCAGCGGCAACTACGCGCACTACGACGCCGTGCTGGCAATGTACCACGACCAGGGGCTGGCGCCCTTCAAGACGCTCACGCCCGACGGCGTGAACTACACGGCCGGCCTGTACGAGGTGCGCACCTCGCCCGACCACGGCGTGGCCTACGACATCGCAGGCCGTGACAAAGCCGATCCGCAGTCGATGCGCAACGCGATCTACGCGGCCCTCGACATCGTCGAGAACCGCCGCCGCTGGGCTGCGATGTCGGCCGACCCGTTGCAGCATTTCGAGCGCGACCGGGGCCGCGACGCATCGGCCAAAGACCTGCCCGAAATGCGGGAGGGACGCCACGACTGACCGTTTCATGCACCGGAATATGGCACGACGCGACGACGGATTCCTCTCGACCAGGCGCAAGGTGGCCTGGATGTTCTTCGGCCTGTGGGCCGTGGTATTGGTCATGGCCGCCGTCCGCTATGCCGTCCACGGCGACATGGTCGTGACGCTGGCGGTCGCCGCCGCGGCCGTCGCCTTCTGCATTTACCGCCTGTGGGACGCCTATCGGGTATGAGAATAACGGAGGGTGCAGCGATTTTCGCATGAAAAAAGCGGCTAACCGCTCCTCAATTAGAAGATTATTGTAACTTTGCGACGAACAAAGGGCAAGCGGGAGGCGTATTCCGTCTCGTAATTGTGGAAGCGCCGATCGCCCCGTAACAATTAAATACACAAGTAATGGTTAAAATTACATTTCCCGACGGCAGCGTGAAGGAATTCGCCGCGGGAACGACCGCCTACCAAATCGCGGAAAGCATCAGCCCTCGTTTAGCTGCTGACTCTCTGGCGGCTTCGGTAAACGGCGCGACGGTCGACCTGTCGCGCCCCATCGACGAAGATGCCTCCGTCAAGTTCTACAAGTGGGAGGACGAAGAGGGCAAGCACGCCTTCTGGCACACCTCGTCGCACCTGCTGGCCGAAGCGCTCGAAGCGCTCTACCCCGGCATCAAGTTCGGCATCGGCCCGGCCATCGAGAACGGCTTCTACTACGACGTCGACTCGCCCGTGGCGATCACCGAATCCGACCTTCCGAAAATCGAAGCCAAGATGGTGGAGCTGGCCCGTCAGAAAGAGCCGCTCGTCCGCCGCGAGGTTCCCAAGGCCGAAGCGCTCAAAGAGTTCACCGAGAAGGGCGACCCCTACAAGGTCGAACTGATCGAGGCCCTCGAAGACGGCACCATTTCGTTCTATACCAACGGCAATTTCACCGACCTCTGCCGCGGCCCGCACATCCCCAACACGGGTGCGATCAAAGCCATCAAGCTGCTGTCGGTTGCCGGCGCCTACTGGCGCGGCGACGAGAAACGTCAGATGCTGACGCGCATCTACGGCATCTCGTTCCCCAAGAAGTCGATGCTCGACGAGTACCTCGCCCTGATGGAAGAGGCCAAGAAGCGCGACCACCGCAAGCTGGGCAAGGAGCTGGAACTCTTCGCCTTCTCGCAGCGCGTGGGAGCGGGTCTGCCGCTGTGGCTGCCCAAGGGCGCCGCGCTGCGCGACCGGCTGGAACAGTTCCTGCGCTCGGTGCAGAAGGAGTACGGCTACCAGCAGGTCATCACGCCCCATATCGGCAACAAGGAGCTGTACGTCACGTCGGGCCACTACGCCAAATACGGCAAGGATTCGTTCCAGCCGATCCACACCCCCGTCGAGGGCGAGGAGTACCTGCTCAAACCGATGAACTGTCCCCACCACTGCGAGATCTACAAGGTCAAACCCCGCTCGTACAAGGATCTGCCGATCCGTCTGGCGGAGTTCGGCACGGTCTACCGCTACGAGCAGACGGGCGAGCTACACGGCCTGACGCGCGTGCGCGGCTTCACGCAGGACGACGCCCACATGTTCGTGCGCCCCGACCAGCTGCTCGAAGAGTTCGAGAAGGTGATCGACATCATCCTCTACATCTTCCGCACGCTGAAATTCGACAACTACACCGCCCAGATTTCGCTGCGCGACAAAACGAACCGCGAAAAGTACATCGGTACGGACGAAAACTGGGAGAAGGCCGAGCAGGCGATCATCCGTGCCACGGAGGAGAAGGGATTGAAAACCACGATCGAATACGGCGAAGCGGCCTTCTACGGTCCGAAGCTCGACTTCATGGTGCGCGACGCCATTGGCCGCAAGTGGCAGTTGGGAACCATCCAGGTGGACTACAACCTGCCCGAGCGGTTCGACCTGACCTACAAGGGCGCCGATGACAAGCTGCACCGCCCGATCATGATCCACCGCGCACCGTTCGGTTCGATGGAGCGTTTCGTGGCAGTATTGTTGGAGCATACGGGGGGCAAATTCCCGCTGTGGCTCTCGCCCGACCAAGTGGTCGTGCTGCCGATCTCGGAGAAGTTCAACGACTATGCCCGCAAGGTGGCCGACTACCTCAACCGCTACGACGTGCGTGCGCAGGTCGACGACCGCAACGAGAAGATCGGCCGCAAGATCCGCGACAACGAGCTCAAACGCATCCCCTATCTGGTGATCGTGGGCGAGAAGGAGGAGGCCGAAGGCAAAGTCTCGATCCGCGTGCAGGGCGAAGGCGACAAGGGCCAGATGACGCTCGAGGAGTACAAAGATTACATGGTCGGACTGGTGAAGGCCGAGATGGAAGCCAACAAGATCGAAAAATAAACCGTTTTCGCCGAGCCTCGGCAGAGCCGCGTTTGCGCGAACTCCGCCGAGGCGGGAAAACGACCGTTGAAAACGAACTTTTATTAACCAAATTAGGAGGACACTGCTATAAACACGACACGTCCATTCACTCCGAGACCCGCTGGCTCGGGGAATAATCAAGGGAACGGGAATCGTCCTTCGGGGCCGCGCGGTCTGCGCCGTCCGCCGCAGAAGGAGAATCCCCATCGCATCAACCACGAGATCACGGCACCGCAGGTGCGTTTGGTGGGCGACAACATCGAGCAACCGATCGTCATGCCCACCCGCGACGCATTGCGCATGGCCGACGAGATGGAACTCGACCTGATCGAGATTTCGCCCAAGGCCGATCCCCCCGTCTGCCGCATCGCAGACTACCAGAAGTTCCTGTACCAGCAGAAGAAAAAGGCCAAGGAGATCAAGGCCAAGCAGGTGAAGGTGGTCATCAAGGAGATTCGTTTCGGCCCCCAGACCGACGATCACGACTACAACTTCAAGTTCAAACACGCTCAGAACTTTCTGAAAGAGGGCGCCAAGGTCAAGGCTTACGTCTTCTTCCGCGGCCGTTCGATCGTCTTCAAGGAGCAGGGCGAGATTCTGCTGCTGCGCTTCGCCACCGACCTCGAAGAGCTCGCCAAGGTGGAGATGATGCCCAAGCTCGACGGCAAGAAGATGAACATGATCCTCGCGCCCAAGAACACCAAGAAGTAGCGCGGGACACGAGCGCATACGGGCCGTCCGACCCGACTCCGGCAACGACTTACGGAACGGCACACCCGTTCGGTAAGTCGTTGTTTTGGATTTTCCGGCCGGTAGCGCGACGTGTCCGGGGCATCCGCGGCTTCCGGCCGAAACGGTAAAAACGCCGATCCACACCCGAAATGGGATACCGAATCGGGAATAAATATGTACCTTTGCCCTGAATGAGACCCTTCGAAGAGATACTGGCGATCGATTCCGCCGTGGCATTCGACTGCGCGGCGCTCGAATTGTTCCGCTTCCAGGCCGAGCGGTGCGGTGTCTACCGCGAATACCTCGCCGAGATCGGCGTCGATCCGGCGGCCGTGCGGCGCGTCGACGAAATCCCGATGCTGCCGATCGAATTCTTCAAGTGGCGCGACGTCTACTGCGGCGACACGGAACCGCAGATCGTCTTCACGTCGAGCAACACGGGACAGAGCGTCGCATCGCATCACATGATGGCCTCAACGGCGCTCTACGAGGCGGCGTTCACCGCAGCATTCGAACGTTTCTACGGCAATCCGGCGCGGTGGAGCCTCTATGGCCTGCTGCCCAACTACCTGCAACGCGAAGGGTCGTCGCTGGTCTACATGGTCGACCGCCTGATCGGACGGTGCGGTTCGGGCGGGTTCTACCTCGACGACTACGAACGCCTGCTGGCGGACATGGCAGCCGATCCGAAACCGAAAATCCTGCTGGGCGTGAGCTATGCGTTGTGGGACCTGGCCGAACGGTACGCCTCGAAGCTGTGCGATACGATCGTCATGGAGACCGGCGGCATGAAGGGCCGCCGCGAGGAGCTGCCCAAAGAGGAGTTCCACCGCATCCTGTGCGAAGCGTTCGGCGTCGACAGGGTCCACTCCGAATACGGCATGGCCGAACTCACGTCGCAGGCCTACTCCGACGGCGGCGGCCGTTTCCGCACGCCGGGCTGGATGCGCGTCGCGGTGCGCGACGTCAACGACCCCTTCTGCCGCCTGCTGCCCGACCAGCGGGGCGGCGTCGACATCATCGACCTGGCGAACCGTTTCTCATGCGCCTTCATTCAGACGCAGGACGTGGGGCGCGTCTCGGCCGACGGATCGTTCCGCATCGAAGGACGTATCGACCACAGCGACATCCGGGGCTGCAACCTGTTGGTACAATAACCGTAAAATCCGTATGAAAGTCGTCGCATTCGTTCCCATCCGTCTCAACAGCCAGCGCGTCGAAGGCAAAAACCTCCGCCTGCTCGGCGGCGAACCGCTGCTGTGCCACATCCTGCGCACGCTGCTCGAAGTCGAGGCGATCGACGAGGTTTACGTCTATTGCAGCGACCCGGCCGTGCGCCCCTACCTGCCCGACGGCGTGCGGTTCCTGCGCCGCAGCCCGCGGCTCGACCGCAACGAGACGCTCGGCCGCGAAATCTACGACGCCTTCACCGCCGAAGTCGTGGCCGACGTCTACCTGCTGGCGCACGCCACTTCGCCCTTCATCCGCCCCGCGACGATCGCGGCGGCCCTGCACAAGGTCACCGACGAGGGCTACGATTCGGCTTTCAGCGCCGAGCGGATGCAGACCTTCGCCTGGTACCGGGGCGAGCCGCTCAACTATGCGCTCGACGCGATTCCCCGTACGCAGGAGATCGAACCGGTCTTCGTCGAGACCAGCGCGTTCTTCATCTTCCGCCGCGAAATATGGTGCGACCTGCATCAGCGCATCGGCCGGCACCCCTACGTCGCCGTCGTAGACCGCATCGAGGGGATCGACATCGACTATCCCGAAGATTTCGCGCTGGCCGAGGTGATCGCAAAACTGCCGAACAGATAATCGTCGCGGGCCGAAGGTCTGCGAAAATCCGAATAACATTCATAGCCGATGCAACGCATCTGAGACCGGTATCTCCATAGCGGCCGCCGGACAAAATGACGCACTGCGGCAGCCGACCGGCGGCGACGCGTGACATCGTGTCCTTTCGGGATGCCATTCTATCGGCCGGATGCGACAAAATGTCGCCGTCGGCGGGTTGGCAGGGCTTTTGCGTGGAAGAGGGCAGAAACAAAAAACAAAAGATACGACTATGAATGTAAACAGTTTAACGATCAAGGCACAGGAGGCGTTGCAGGCGGCCTATACGCTGGCGCAGCAACGCGGGCAGCAGGCCATCGAGCCGCTGCACATGCTCTCGGTGCTCATCCGCGACGACGACGCGCTCTGCACGTTCCTGCTGGGACGCGTAGGCGTCAACGTGCGCGGCCTGCGCGACGAGGCCGACCGCGCCGTGGGTTCGCTGCCGCAGGTGACGGGCGGAAACGGCGAACAGTATTTCTCGCAGGACGCCTCGCGCGTCATCCAGCGTGCGGTGGACTTCACAAAGACTTTCGGCGACAAGTATGCGTCGGTCGAACATCTGCTGCTCGGCCTGATCGCCGAACGCGGTGCGGCGGCCGACCTGCTGAAACGAGCGGGCGCTACCGAGAAGGAGCTCATCGAGGCGATCCGCACCTTCCGCAAGGGGGCGACCGTCGATTCGCAGACCGCGTCGCAGGAGTTCAACGCATTGGGTAAATACGCCGTCAACCTCAACGAACAGGCGCGTTCGGGTAAGCTCGATCCGGTGATCGGCCGCGACGAGGAGATCCGGCGCGTATTGCAGATTCTCTCGCGCCGCACCAAGAACAACCCGATTCTCGTGGGCGAGGCGGGCGTCGGCAAAACGGCGATCGCCGAGGGTATCGCCCACCGGATCGTCGACGGCGACGTGCCGGAGAACCTGAAATCGAAGGTGATCTTCTCGCTCGACATGGGTGCGCTGATCGCCGGTGCGAAGTATCAGGGCGAATTCGAAGAGCGTCTGAAAGCCGTCGTACAGGAGGTGATCGCCTCGGAAGGCGAAATCCTGCTCTTCATCGACGAGATACACACGCTCGTAGGCGCCGGCAAGTCGTCGGGGGCGATGGATGCGGCCAACATCCTCAAACCGGCCCTCGCGCGCGGCGAGCTGCGCACGATCGGCGCCACGACGCTCGACGAGTTCCAGAAATACTTCGAGCAGGACAAGGCGCTCGAACGCCGTTTCCAGAAGGTGATGGTCGACGAACCGACCACCGACGACGCCGTGTCGATCCTGCGCGGGTTGAAGGAGCGTTACGAAAACCATCACCAGGTGCGCATCAAGGACGAGGCGATCGTCGCTGCCGTCGAGCTGTCGCACCGGTACATCACCTCGCGTTTCCTGCCTGACAAGGCCATCGACCTGATCGACGAGGCGGCGTCGCGGCTGCGGTTGGAGATGAACTCCGTACCCGAAGAGATCGACAACCTCGACCGCCGTATCCGACAACTGGAGATCGAACGCGAAGCGATCCGCCGCGAAAACGACGAGGAACGCGTCGCAGCGCTGACCAAGGAGATCGAGGAGCTGCGTTCGCGCGACGCCGAGAAGCGCGCCAAGTGGCAGGGGCAGCGCGACTTGCTGACCAAGATCCAGCGCCAGAAGGACGATATCGAACGCTACAAGGTCGAGGCGCAGCAGGCCGAACGCCAGGGCGACTACGGCCGCGTGGCGGAGTTGCGCTACGGCAAGATCGTCGAGGCGCAGAAACAGATCGAGGCCTTGCAGACCGAGTTTCAGACGGCTGCCGGCAACGACGCCCTCATCAAAGAGGAGGTCGACGCGCAGGACGTGGCCGAGGTCGTATCGCGCTGGACGGGCATTCCCGTGACGCGGATGCTCGCCTCGGAGCGCGAGAAGCTGCTCCACATGGAGGAGGAGCTGCACAAGCGCGTGGTGGGGCAGGAGCAGGCCATCGCCGCGATCTCGGACGCCGTGCGCCGTTCGCGCGCCGGGCTGAACGACCCGCGCAAGCCGATCGGATCGTTCATCTTCCTCGGTACGACGGGCGTGGGCAAGACCGAGCTGGCGAAGGCGCTCGCCGAGTTCCTCTTCAACGACGACTCGATGCTGACGCGCATCGACATGAGCGAATATCAGGAGCGCCACAGCGTGTCGCGGCTCGTGGGGGCGCCTCCGGGATACGTCGGTTACGACGAAGGCGGCCAACTCACCGAAGCCGTACGGCGCAAGCCCTACTCGGTGGTGCTGCTCGACGAGATCGAGAAGGCGCACCCCGATGTCTTCAACATCCTGTTGCAGGTGCTCGACGACGGTCGCCTGACCGACAACAAGGGGCGGACGGTGGATTTCCGCAACACGATCATCATCATGACCTCGAACATGGGTTCGCAGCTCATTCAGGAGAATTTCGCCGCCGCCTTCAACGGCGAGAAGTTGCCCGACGATACGGTCGAGCGGACACGCCTGGCGGTCATCGACCTGTTGAAGCAGCAACTCAAGCCCGAGTTTCTGAACCGCATCGACGAGATCGTGATGTTCGAACCGCTCACGCGCAAGGATATCGAGAAGATCGTCGACATCCAGTTGGGTATCGTGCGGCGCATGTTGGCCGAGAACGGTCTGGAACTGAACTATACGCCGGCGGCGCGGGCGTGGATCGCCGAAGCGGGTTACGATCCGATGTACGGCGCACGACCCGTCAAGCGGACGATCCAGCGCGAAGTCGTCAACGACCTTTCGAAGCGGATTCTGGCGGGCGAGGTCGACCGCTCGCGCCCGATCTCGATCGACGTCGAAGGGGGCAGGCTCCTCTTCCGCAACTAAGATTGCCGTATGTGACGAATGCGGACGATTCCTGCGGGAATCGTCCGCATTTTTCTTTTTCTTTGGCTGCGCCGAAGATACTCCGTCTCGGAAAAATCAAGCTAACGCTTGCTTCTGCGCCCGACTTTTCGTATCTTTACCCGACAAAATAAAACTATTCCCCAAAACGATTCATCGAACAATGAAACTTTTCAGACGATTCACCGCTCTCATGCTGGCGGTTACGCTGTCGCTGACGACCTTCGCGGCCGCAGCCAGGGATTGGGCCGCCGTCGAGGTGGCCGACAAGGCCGGCGCAACGGTCAAGGGCATCGTTTACGCCGGCGACGAACCGCTGCGCGGCGTAGCCGTATCGGACGGCGCCGAGATCGTATTCACCGATGCCGAAGGCCGTTACTGGCTGCCGACCGACAAGCGCAGCGGCTCGGTCTTCATCACGATTCCGTCGGGATACGAGGTCTCGGCCGACGGGGTGTTCCCCCGCTTCTGGGCTGCGCTCGAAGCACCCGCGAAGGAGGTCGAACGGCATGATTTCGCCCTGACGAAGGTCGACAACGACCGCCATGTGATGCTGGCCGTGACCGACATCCACCTCTCGAACCAGAACAGCGACATCGAACAGTTCTGCACCCGCTTCATCCCCGACATCCGCGCCGTGGCGGAGAGTTTCGGCGACACGCCCGTCTACTCGCTCAACATGGGCGATTCGGCGTGGGACGGCTACTGGTACACCAACCGCTATTCGCTCAAAGACTTCCGCCGCACCATGAATATCGTGGGCTACCCCGCGCAGATGTTCTGCGCGATGGGCAACCACGACAACGACGGTGCGACGATCCACTCCGACTCGGTCGACTGGGCGGCTTCGGCGCCCTACCGCCGCATCATCGGGCCGCGCTACTACTCGTTCAACATCGGCAAGGTACACTACGTCGTACTCGACAACCTGATCTATGTCAACTCGCCCAAGAAGAACAGCAAAGACGGGATCGCCGGCAAACGCGACTACGTCCGCCGCGTGGATTCCCTCCAACTCGACTGGCTGCGGCGCGATCTGGCGACGGTCGAGGACAAGTCGGCGCCCGTCGTAGTGGCGATGCACGCCGCGACCTACCGTTACAACAAGTTCAACGACAAGGTGACGGCCGGTCTGAGCGATCCGGCTTACAGCGCCGAACTGAAAGCCTGTTTCGACGGATTCGAGGAGGTGCACTACGTGTCGGGGCACATCCACAAAAATCTGCTGGCGCGCGTAGACGACCGCCTAATCGAGCACAACATAGGCGCCGTGTGCGGTTCATGGTGGCGCACGGGAGCCAACCACTTCCAGATGCTGGGAACGGATGCCGGGCCGAACGGCTATGCGATCTTCACGATCGACGGCAAGCGGATGCAGTGGACCTACCGCAGCATCGAGGACGGCGACAAGCAGTTCCGCGCATACGACATGAACGAGGTGGCGCGTTATTACACCGCGTCGGAGGATGTGGCCGAGTTCCTCGCTCACTACCCCGAGCGGCACGACTTCCGCAAGGAGGCGGGCGGCAACCGCGTCTTCATCAACGTCTGGTGCTGGGAACCCGCATGGAAGATCCGCGTAACCGAAAACGGGCGCGAACTGCCCGTGCGGCGCGAGCAGACCGAAGATCCGCTCTACGTCATCTCGTACGACATTCCGCAGTCGGTATGGAAGGGCAAGTACCCCGTCGACTACGGCAAGCGCGGCAAGCAGCATACGCTCTTCACGGTCGACGCTTCGGGGCCTGCGACGACGCTCGAAATCGAAGTGACCGACTCCTTCGGCAAAGTCTACCGCGAGACGATGACACGCCCCAAGGCGTTCGGCCCGCAGATGAAATAGGCGGCAGGGACGGATGAATCCGTTTCAGGATCGCGGCGTTTGCACGATCCGTGCAGAGGCATGTGAAACGACGATATAAAAAATTATGGAGAATTTCATTTTTCAGAACCCCACGAAGCTGGTCTTCGGCAAGGGGACGATCGCCCGGCTCGGCGAGTTGATTCCAGCCGGCAAGCGCGTGATGGTGACTTTCGGCGGCGGCTCGGTCCGGCGCAACGGCGTCTACGACGAGGTGTGCGCCGCCCTCGCGGGCCGCGACACGGTCGAGTTCTGGGGCATCGAACCCAACCCGTCGATCGAGACGCTGCGCGAGGCGATCGCACTGGGCAAGGAGCGCGAAGTCGATTTCCTGCTGGCCGTGGGCGGCGGTTCGGTCATCGACGGCACGAAACTCATCGCGGCAGGACTGCTCTACGACGGCGATGCATGGGAACTGGTGCGCAAGGGCGCTTCGCAGCGCACCGTACCGCTGGGTACGGTGCTGACGATCCCGGCCACAGGCTCGGAGATGAACAACGGCGCCGTCATCTCGCGCCGCGAGACGAAGGAGAAATATCCTTTCTACGGCAACTACCCGCTCTTTTCGATACTCGATCCCGAAAAGACCTTCACGCTGCCCCAGCGGCAGGTGGCCTGCGGACTGGCCGATACCTTCGTGCACGTCATGGAGCAGTATATGACCGTCGCGGGGCAGTCGCGGGTGATGGACCGTTGGGCCGAAGGCATTTTGCAGACGCTCGTCGAGATCGCACCCGAAATCCGCAAGAACCAGCACGACTACGACCTGATGGCCGATTTCATGCTCTCGGCGACGATGGGACTCAACGGCTTCATCGCGATGGGCGTGGCGCAAGACTGGGCGACGCACATGATCGGCCACGAACTGACGGCACTGCACGGACTGACGCACGGGGCGACGCTGGCCATCGTACTGCCGGGTACGCTGCGCGTGCTGAGCGCGCAGAAGGGCAACAAGCTGCTTCAATACGGCGAGCGCGTGTGGGGCATCACGACCGGCGAGCGCGACGAGCGCATCCGGCTGGCGATCGAACGCACCGAAGGATTCTTCCGGTCGCTGGGGCTCTCCACCCGTCTGTCGGAGGAGGGGATCGGCGAGGAGACAATCGCCGAGATCGAACGGCGGTTCGACACGCGGGGCGCCCGTTACGGCGAGGCCCGCAACGTCGACGGCGCCATGGCGCGCCGCATCCTCGAAGCGTGTCGTTGACAACGGTCGGAAATCGCATGAAAAACCGGAGACCTCTGGCTGAGGTCTCCGGTTTCGTTTTCAGAGGGCGTTGACCGCCGCCGCGACGGCACGCACCAGCGGCAGCCGTTCGGTGCGCAGCGCAGCGGCGTAGAGCCGCTGCGCAAGGCCGATCGGAGCGTCGTCCGATGTGAAAAGCCGCGTACGGTAGTCCGACGGCGAAAACCCGCGCATGAGAATCCACTTGGCGACGTTCAGCTTGCCGAGCGTCAGTGCCGGGCGCCAGCTCTCGAAATCGGGCTGCGCGCGGAAAAAATCGGTCACGACGCGGTTGGCCTCGACGTAGGCGTCGGCCGAACGGCGCGTAAGCGTGTTCATGCAGGAGCCTGCGTTGGCGGTGCGGTAGGCGTAGAAGGGGCGGTCGACCGCCGCGATGCGCGCCGCACGATAGACGAGCTGCGACAGCAGGACGTAGTCCTCGGCGAAATTCAGCCCCGCGGCAGGCCACACGCCGTAGCGCGTGTGAAGCGCACGGCGGATGAGGATACCCCAGAGGCGGTTGGACGTGCGGTAATCCTGTCGGAGCAGGCTGCGCAGCACGCGGTCGTGGTCGGGCCAAGGCGTGTGAATCCGCCGGCGGCCCGCAGGCGACACCTCGCAGTAGCCGCCGAAGATCAGGTCGGCGTCGGTGCGACGCGCCTCCTCCGACAGTTGCGCCAGCGCACGGTCGTCGCTCAGCACGTCGTCCGAATCGACGAAGCAGATGTAGGTGCCGCGCGCGGCCTCGATCGCCGTGCGCCGTGCGGCGCCTACTCCCCGGTTGTGCGCGTGCCGCAGGATGCGTACCCGTTCCCCGACGGTGGGATATTCGGCCATGACTTCGCGCAGACGGTCGACGCTGCCGTCGGGCGAAGCATCGTCGACGAAGACGAACTCCGCGTCGACATCGCGCTGCGCGAACAACGAACGGGCGCAGTCGGCGATATAGCGCTCCACTCCGTAGACGGGAACGAGCACCGAGAGGTCGGGCACATGTCGCGGGTTTGCTTCCATATCCTTGCAAATGTAGCGAACTTTCGGTAGCTTTGCAACAATCAAAATCCAATGCGGTGCGACTTTCCCAAAAAATAACCGGATTTCTGCACAACGGCGTCTCGACGCTCTGGTACTTCGCGGTGATGGCCGTCAAGGAGAACTTCCGCAACTACGTGGGACGCGCCGGACGTACGGAGGGCGCCCTCTCCGACGAACTGGCACTGCTGGCCAACGGCCCGTCGCTGGCGGACGAACTGCCGCGCCTGCTGGCCGGAGCGCGCGCGGGCTGCGATTTTCTGGCGGTGAACTACTTCGCCGAACACGAAGCTTTCGAGCGTCTGCGGCCGGCCTACTACGTCCTCTCCGATCCGCAGTTCTTCCGCGCAAGCGCGCAACGCGACCGCGTGGCAGCACTCTACCGCACGCTCGCGCGCAAGGTGACATGGCCCATGACGCTCTACGTGCAGTATTACAATCCCGAACGGTTCGATTACCGCGCCGCGCTGCCCAACGGACGCATCCGCATCGTGCCCTTCCACACGCAGCCTTACCGCGGTTTCCGGAGGTTGGAGTTCTGGCTCTACCGCCACGGGCTGGGAAGCGCCAACTTCGGCACGGTAATCCAGCACGGCGAGTACGTGGGGCTGCTCTTGGGCTACCGCACGCTGCATCTCTACGGCGTCGACCACACGCTCACCGAAGGGCTGACGGTCGACCGGCGCAATCGTCTGTGCCGCATCGACCGCCATTTCTACGACGACGGCCGTCCGGCCGAGGCCCATCCGATGTATGTCAACGCCACCTGCCCGCCCGTCCCCTATACGATGGCCTCCTACATGGCCGAACTGGCCGAGCTGTTTCGCGGCCACGAGGTGCTGCGCGACTATGCCGCCTCGCTCGGCGCACGGATCGTCAACCATACGCGCACGTCGATGATCGACGCCTACGAACGGGCTGCGGACGACCGGCCCTCAACATGACGCACGGCCGCGAATTTTCGGCCCGCGATTTCTATTCTTAACGAAAAGTTCTTACCTTTGTACGGTTATGGAGAACTTTATCGTCAGCGCCCGCAAATACCGTCCCGCGACCTTCGCATCGGTCGTCGGACAGAAGCACATCACCTCGACGCTCAAAAACGCCATCGAGCGCGGGCAGCTGGCGCACGCCTACCTCTTCTGCGGCCCGCGCGGCGTGGGCAAGACCACCTGCGCGCGCATCTTCGCCAAGGCGATCAACTGCCTGCATCCCGAAGGGGCCGAGGCATGCAACGACTGCGAGTCGTGCCGCTCGTTCAACGAGAATCGTTCGCTCAACATCCACGAACTGGACGCCGCGTCGAACAACTCGGTGGACGACATCCGCAACCTGATCGAACAGGTGCGCATCCTGCCGCAGGGCGGCCGCTACTCGGTCTTCATCATCGACGAGGTGCACATGCTCTCGGCCGCGGCATTCAACGCCTTTCTCAAAACGCTCGAAGAGCCGCCCGCACACGCCGTCTTCATTCTGGCCACCACCGAGAAACACAAGATCCTCCCCACGATCCTCTCGCGCTGCCAGATCTACGATTTCAACCGCATCAAGGTCGAGGACTCAGTCGAGTACCTCAAATATATCGCAGGGCAGGAGGGCGTCGGCTACGACGAGGAGTCGCTGAACCTCATCGCGCAGAAAGCCGACGGCGGTATGCGCGACGCACTGTCGATGTTCGACAAGGCCGTGTCGTTCTGCGGCGCGCGACTCGAATACAAGTCCGTCGCGCAGACGCTCAACGTGCTGGACTACGACACCTATTTCAACGTCACCGACATGCTGCTCGGCGGCGACTACCTCTCGGCGCTGCGGCTGTTCGACGAGGTGCTCGCCAAAGGATTCTCCGGCCAGACCTTCATGGCCGGTCTGGCGCAGCACATGCGCGACCTGCTCGTGGCGCGCGATGCCGCTTCGGTGTCGCTCATCGAACTGACGGGCACCCTGCTGGAGCGATACCGCGCCCAGGCAGGGCGTTGTACAATCGAATTTCTTTTCGGGGCGATCTCGCTGCTGACCGAAGCCGACGGACGAATCCGGCAATCGTCGAACCAACGGCTGCTGGTCGAACTGGGACTGATGAAAATAGCCGGTCTCGGTCAAAAAAAAAATGACGGCGTAGCACTCGGCACGAGCTATCCCCTACCGCCGCTCACGGGGCAGAACGCCCCGGCGGCAAATCCCCGACATACGACTTCCGGACCGAGTGCGGCTCCGACATCCGCCACGACCGCCGCGACTGCGACAGGAACTCCTTCGACGGCAACTCCGGCACCCGCGGCCGGAAACGCAGGGGCGGCGCCCGCCGCGGCTGCCATCGCGCCCGAGGCGGCTCCCGTCCCGCAGGGAACGGCCGCCGTCGCACCGGCCGCCGAACCGCCCGCAACGGCACCCATGCCGGCAAGGGCCCCGGCTCCGCAGGCGTCCCGACCTGCCGCGGCGACAAGCGCCGCATCGCTCATCGGCGGCGCATCGCTGTCGTCGCTGCTGAGCCAGGCACGGCGGGGAGCCGCACCGGAGACGGCGCCGGAGGCTGCCGAGCAACCGCAGCCTGCCGTCACGATCGACCCGGCGAGCGGACAGAAGCTGGAAAGCGGCCGCACGGCGATCCTCGACTACATCCGGCAGGAACGTCCCCGTCTCTACGCCTTCTTCGAGCAGCTGCGCATCGAAGGACACACGCTGCGGCTGGCCGTACCGACCGAGGCGCTGCGCGAGGAGATCCTGCGCAGCAAGCTGGAGATGCTCACCCGCATCGCCGCGATCGCCGGCGTGGAGGGGGCGCTCGAATTGGAGGTGACGATCAACGAGCAGATCAGGGCCGTGCGCCCCATCAAACTCGAAGACCGGCTCCGCCACATGAACGAGAAGAATCCGCTGCTGGCCGAACTGCGCAGGGAGCTCGATCTGGAAGTGGAATAACCGAAAACACGAAAAAATAAGAACAAAAACAATATGGCAATCAAGAACTTCATCGAGGAACTGGAATGGCGCGGCATGATCCACACGATCATGCCGGGCGCAAAGGAACAACTTGAAAAAGAGATGACGACGGCCTATCTGGGTATCGATCCCACGGCCGACTCGCTGCATATCGGACATCTGGTGGGAGTGATGATTCTCAAACATTTCCAGATGTGCGGCCACCGTCCCATCGCACTGGTCGGCGGCGCAACGGGCATGATCGGCGATCCGTCGGGCAAGTCGCAGGAGCGCAACCTGCTCGACGAGGAGACGCTGCGCCGCAATCAGGAGGCGATCAAGCGGCAGCTGGCCAAACTCATCGACTTCGACTCCGACGCCCCCAACGCCGCGCTGATGGTCAACAACTACGACTGGATGAAGGGGATCGGCTTCCTCGACTTCATCCGCGACATCGGCAAGCTGATCACGGTCAACTACATGATGGCCAAGGATTCGGTCAAGAAGCGTTTCAACGGCGAGGGCGACGGCATGTCGTTCACCGAATTCTCCTACCAGCTGGTGCAGGGTTTCGATTTCATGCACCTCTACGAGAAATACGGCTGCAAGGTGCAGTTGGGCGGATCCGACCAGTGGGGCAACATCACCACCGGCACCGAGCTGATCCGCCGCAAGCTGGGCGCCGAGGCCTATGCGATCACCTGCCCGCTCATCACGAAGGCCGACGGCACCAAGTTCGGCAAGACCGAGAGCGGCAACGTGTGGCTCGATCCGCGCTATACGTCGCCCTACAAGTTCTACCAGTTCTGGCTCAACGTGAGCGACGACGACGCCAAACGCTACATCAAGATCTTCACCCTGCTCGACCGTGCGACGATCGACGCACTCGTCGCCGAACACGACGCAGCGCCCCACCTGCGCACGTTGCAGAAGCGGCTGGCCGAGGAGATCACCGTGATGATCCACTCGCGCGAGGAGTACGAGAAGGCGGTCGAAGCGTCGCAGATCCTCTTCGGCGGCGCGACCTCCGAGGCGTTGCGCCGGCTCGACGAACAGACGTTGTTGCAGGTCTTCGAAGGGGTGCCGCAGTTCACCGTGGCACGCGCCGAATTGGGGTTGCCGTTCGTCGACCTCTGCGCTGCGGCGACGCAGATCTTCCCCTCGAAGGGCGAATGCCGCAAGATGGTGCAGGGCGGCGGCGTGGCACTCAACAAGGAGAAGGTCGCCGATGCGATGCGCCCCGTCACCGAAGCCGATCTGATCGCCGGCAAATACCTGCTCGTGCAGCGCGGCAAGAAGAACTACTATCTCGTGACCGTCGAATAAGTTTCATCGCAATCGGGAAGGCTCCGTAAAGGAATCTTCCCGATTGCGCATACTGCATACGCCTATGCTCTACACGATCGATCTTCAAGGCATGGAGTTCCACGCCTTCCACGGCTGTTACGACCTCGAACAGCGCGTCGGAAACCGTTTCGAGGTGACGCTCTCGATTACGACCGAACTGGGCGGCATCGCCGCGCACGACGCCGTGGAGGAGGCCGTCAACTACCTGACCGTCTACGAAATCGTCCGCGAACGCATGGCCGTCACGCAGCGCACGATCGAGCGCGTGGCGACGAATATCATCGAAGCGTTGCACGCGCGCTTTCCCGCAGTGCGGCACGTGCGTTGCACGGTAGCCAAACTCGCCCCCCCGCTGGGCGGCAAGATCGCCCGCGTTTCGGTGACGCTGGAAGGATAGCCCCGAAACGACGCGGGCGATCGCCGTCGCGGCGTTGCCGGCCCACATGCACGGGACACGCACGCCCGAAGCAGGGCGCATACTGCGAACAGACGGGAGACCGGCCCGAACGCCGCCCTCTCCCGACGAAGATAGGTGCACCTTTTCCCGCTGCGGCATAGACGGAACAAGTTCTGCGCTGTGCGCGGCTTAACGAAAACGTCAAGCTATGAAGACAACTCATCGGGCCACATTCGGCGGCCGGCTGAGCGCCGTGCTCGTCACGGCGGGCAGCGCCGTCGGATTGGGCAACATCTGGCGTTTCCCCTATGTCGCAGGGGAGAACGGCGGCGGCGCGTTCCTGCTGATCTACATCCTCAGCGTCCTGCTGCTCGGCGTGCCGATCATGCTTTCGGAATTCGCCATCGGACGCAATACCCACCGCAACGCCGTGGGCGCCTACCGCACCCTTTCGAGCCGCTGGTCGATCCTGGGCTACAACAGTATTCTGGCTCCGCTGCTCATCATGGGCTTCTATCTGGTGGTCTCGGGCTGGACGCTGGAATACATGATCCACTCGCTCACGGGCGAATTCACACGCATCAGTACCCCCGAAGCCTACGAATCGCTCTTCAACGCCTTCACGCAGAACCCGTGGAAACCGTTGCTCTACACCGTCGTCTTCACCCTGCTGACGCACGGCGTCATCGCACTGGGCGTCCAGAAAGGGATCGAACGCTCGGCTCGCATCATGATGCCGCTGCTGCTGTTGATCCTCGTGGTGCTGGCCGTCCACTCCATCCTGCTGCCTGGCGGCACCGAAGGCGTGAAATTCCTCTTCGCTCCCGACTTCTCGAAGGTGACGCCCTCGACGGTGCTCACCGCGCTCGGACAGGCCTTCTTCTCGCTGTCGATCGGTCTGGGCTGCCTGGTGACCTATGCCTCCTATTTCAAGAACGACACCAACATCACGCACACCGCCCTGCAAGTCGCCTTCATCGACACGCTCGTGGCGGTGTTGGCGGGGCTGGTGATCTTTCCGGCCGTTTTCAGCGTCGGCATCGAACCCACGGCCGGCCCCTCGCTGGTCTTCGTCACCCTGCCCGCGATCTTCAACACGCTTCCGCTGAGCATGGTATGGTCGACGATCTTCTTCCTGCTGCTGGTCATCGCAGCCCTCACCTCCACGATCTCGCTGCACGAGGTGCTGACCGTCTACGTGCAGGAGGAGTGGCGTCTGAGCCGCCGTGCGGCGGCATGGATCGTCACCGGCGCCTGCATCGCACTGGGTGCGGCCGCTTCGTTGTCGCTCGGCGCATGGCAGAGGTTGCAGCTCGGCGGGAAATCGTTCTTCGACCTGCTGGACTTCGTGACGGCCAACATCATGCTGCCCGCAGGCGGTTTCTTCATCTGCATCTTCACGGGTTGGGTACTCGACCGGCGGTTCATGCCGGCGGAACTGACCAACCACGGCGCACTGCGCCTGCACCTCTGGCCGCTGCTCGGCATGCTGCTGCGCTGGGTTTGTCCGGTGGTGATCCTGCTGATCTTCCTGGATAACCTGGGAGTGCTCTGATTCGCGACAGCGGTCATACACTTTAAATTTGTCCCTCGGAAAGTCGACTTTTTATTCAGAAAAGTCGACCTTTTCGTATTTTTTCCTATATTTGCAACCGGAGCGGGTTTTCCCATGCGTCCGCATATCAACGGTTTGCGTTCGGGAAGCGGTTCCGCCCCCCCGAAACGGCGACGAATGCCGAAACACGTCTCCGCGCGAAACGGCTATCGCCCGATGAAGACGAAAAGCGGGCAGGGAAAACGGAAGTTGAAAATGAAAAAAGACATTTACTGCTTTACATAATTCCAATTTCTAATCTAAATCGATTTTATGAAGAAACTCGTACTGCTCATTTTCACCGTCTGCATGGGGGGGGGAATCGCCGCATCGGCGCAGGAAGTCTCGCAGCAGAAACTGGACTCGCTGAATCAGGCGCTCAGTGACATTTCGGCCCGCGTAAAGGAGACCGAAGCAGCGGAAAGCAACCGCGCGATCTGGAAAGACCGTTCCAAGTATTTCAACCTGAATTACGTCAACCAGAAACTCTCTCCCGACATCGACGGGTGGGACAAACTCGGCGGCGGCGAATTGAAAAGCGACTTCGGTGCGGCGATCGTCTGGGGTAAAACCTACTACCTGCACAAGAAGCCGCTGGCCGGCATGATCAAGTTCGGCATCGACTGGTCGTGGATGGACCTCAACTACGCACAATACAAACTCGAAACCTACGACTACGACACGGACGAGCTTTACTCCGAAAAGGCCCACCAGCTCGAATACGGTATGCAGATCGGCCCGTCGGTGACGATCAATCCGGTGCACCACCTCAAAGTGAGCGCCTACTTCCGCGTAACGCCCTCCTACTCGATGATGTACCTCAACGACGAGTTTTACCACCACTATGCGACCTTCTGCAACACGGGTTTCGCCGTAGCCTGGAAGGTACTCTCGGTCGGCTGCGAATGGCGTTGGGGCAAAGCGTCGTACGACGGTCTGGGTCTCAACCTCGACGATCTGGAAGGCGATTACTCCGACGGCGATTTCAGCGGCGACATCCCCTCGGCGGACGACGTGCTGACCGACTTGCAGGATTTGAAGCTCAAAACCAAATCGTTCCGCGTCTATTTCAGTTTCCGTTTCTAAACGGACACAGGCAACCGGAGACGAGCCGAAAAATCTCCGGAAATGAAATTCACCCCTGCCGCGTGCTGCGGCAGGGGTGAATGCGTTGAAAACGGAACGGCAGGCGCTCTTTTCGACCGGCATGTACGCTACTCCACGGCACGCCGGTTGAGCAACGCATGGGTCAGCGTCAGTTCGTCGACGTATTCCAGCTCGTCGCCGAACCCGATGCCGCGTGCGATGGAGGTGACTTTCAGGTCGGAGAACTCCCGCAAACGGTTCATCAGGTAGAAGAGCGTCGTCTCGCCCTCGACCGAGGTGGAGATCGCCAGAATCACCTCGCCCACGCCGCCCCGGCGAATGCGCTCGACCAGCAGGTCGATTTTCAGGTCGGAGGGCGCGATTCCCTGCATGGGCGAGATGACGCCGCCCAGCACATGATAAAGCCCCCGGTACTGCTGCGTATGTTCGATCGAGAGGACGTCGGCCACCTGCTCCACGACGCAGATCGTCGAACGGTCGCGTTTCGGATCTTCGCAGATCGGGCAGACATCGGTGTCCGACAGATTGTTGCACTCCCTGCAATAACGGATTTCGCGGCGGAACCGGTCGATGCTCCGCGTCATGCCCGCCACGATCGACGGCTCCATGCGCAACAGGTGCATGGCCAGCCGCAACGCCGTGCGGCGGCCGATTCCGGGGAGTTTGGACAACTCCTCCACCACGTCGGTCAGTAATTGAGACATTCGAGAATGAATATCCGCGGCGGCGACCTGAACCGGTCGCCGCCGCGATGCGTTTTCGTTAAATCGTTTCGATCGTGCGGGCCTCGACCCACCCCTTCTTGCCGTCGGCGATGACGATCTCGCGCCAGTCGCCCAGCTCGCTCACCGTGCGGACCTTCGTCCCCTCGTGCAACACGAACAGATCGGTCGACGCCTTGTCGGGCGAACTCTTGACCGAGACCGACGAACTCATCACGACGGCCTCCGTACTGTCGAGCAGCTCGCGCCGCTCGGTCACGGCGAACGAAGTGGAGGCGACGAAGACGAGCAGCATCGCCAGCGTACCGTAGAAACCCGCCTTGCGCCACGCCAGCCTTCCGGCCAGCAAGTAAAGCAGCACGAGCGCGAAGAGCAGCGCCAGCGCCGCCAGCGAGACGACGCTCCACGCAGTGCACCCGAGCGACATGCGCACCGAGCGCACCCAGCCTTTGAGGAAAAACTCCGGCACGACGGCGATCTTGTCCTTGGTGAAGGTATTGGCCACGTCGAGATTGTAGCGGATGTCCGCATCGCCCGGAGCGAGCCGTAGCGCGCGGTTGTAGTAGAGAATCGCCTTGCCGTAACGCCCCACCTTGAAGTAGGCGTTGGCCAGATTGTAGTAGAGTTTGTCGGACGCATAGCCCCGCAGGATCAACTGCCGGTAGGCATCGATCGCCCGATGATAGTCCGAATTGATATAGGCCGTATTGGCGGCGTCCCACACCTGCTCGACGGCAGCCAGCGAGTTGCCGCCGGCCGTTTGCACAGTCAGCGGATCAGTCGTCGCGGCAGCGAGCGAATCGCGGTCGCCCTGCGCCCGCGCAGCAGCGGTAAAACTCAGGAACAGGAGCAGCAGGCTCCAAAATATCCGGCTGGTTCTCATAGCCTCCTATTTTTTAATCACCGATTCGAGTTTCGAAATAAAATCCACCCCTGCGTTGTAGACGTCGCTCATGCGCGCCCCGGCCAACGGCGAGTACTGCGCCTCGTCGCACTGCGAGATGATCTCCGAGAAGCTCTGCGACAACTCCTGCGAAACGCCCCGTTTATTGAGCTCCTCGCGCACGTTCTCCTTCGTCAGATTGGCCACCGGAATGTTGAACTTGTCGCTCATGTAGCCCCACAACGCCCGCAGCATCTCCTCGTAAAAGGCATGGCGGTTCTCCTCCTGCATGAATTTCGCCGCAGCGCGGAATCGCTGTACGGCCACCTTGTTGGCTCGCTTGCCGCGCATGAGCACCGCATTCTGACGGTCGCGGATCCGTTTGCGCAGCGCGACGTATGCCGCTGCGAAGAGTCCCACGATCGCCGCCAGCAGCACGAAATAGAGCGTCCCGCCCATGAACGGCCGCCCCTGCAAATGCAGGTTTCCGCGTCCGAGTTTGATGAAACGGATGTCCTGCCCCAGCAGCTTCACATCCTCCTTCGAAAGACCCGTGACCACCTGCGCCGCTGCGCCGCCGCCCGCATCGGGCGCGACGTTGATCGGCAGACGCGCCGTCGAAAGCGTGATATACTGCTTCTTCGCGGGATCGAAATAGGTGAACTCCACCGGTGCGATCTCGTACTCGCCTTCGGCACGGGCGATGAACGGGTATTCGAACTGACGGTAGCCGGTCGTACCGGCCGCCGTGGTCTTCATCGACTCGGTCGTCTTGACGTTGTACTGCTCGAACGAACTGGGAAGCGTCAGTTTGGGCGCCTGTACGAACGACAGGTTGCCCGTACCCGAAATCTTGATCGTATAGGTCGCCGCCGAGTTGGCCGCCAGCTCCGTCGAAGGAACGTCGGAGGCCATCGTGAACTTGCCGACGGCACCGCTGAAACTTGCCGGAGCGCCCGCGGGCAGGTCGCGCACCGTCACCTTGACCGGTGCCGTGCGCAGCGAACGGCGCACGTCGTAGACCTCGTGGCCGCCGCCGAAGAAGGGATCGGGATTGGCGCTCTGCACCAACACCTGCGCCACGACGTTCAGCTCGGCGGGTTCGACGGTCAGTTCGCCCGACTGCTGCGGGTAGAGCAGATACTCCTTGATGACCTGCGTCTCGTAGACCTTGCCGTTGTAGCGTTCGCGCTGGGGCTGTGCGTCCTGCTCGATCTCCTGTGCCCAGAAGCCGTTGAACGACGGGAACTTGCTGCCGTTGTCGCCCCGCAGGTTGACGCGGTAGTAGAGTTTGAGCGTCGCACGGATCGGCTCGCCCTTGAAAGCGGTCGTGCGCGACAGAATCATGCGCAGCAGGATGTCGTCCTTCGAGACCTGCTGCACGTCGTCGGCCGACTGGCCGCCCTGCACCGCCTGCTGGCCGCCGCTGCCCTCCGGCGTCTCCTCCACCACCTCGATCGGCAGCGCCTTGGTCTTGTACTGGCTCTTGCCGACCCGCACGGAGGCCGCACCGATGGTGAAGTTGCCCTCCTGCTGCGGCAAAAGCACGTAGGTGATCGTGTAGTTGCTGCTGCGGGTCATCTGCCCGTTAACGATCTGAATCGAACTGCCCTGCGAAAAGGCCGGTCCCGCGATCACGTCGAACCCCTCGAACGACGGGGCCGTGAAGGAACCTTCGTCGGGAGAGGCGTTGAGCGAGAATTCGACGCGCACGGCTTCGCCTTTGGCCACCACCATCGGCGCCTTCACCTCGAAGGAGACCTTTTCGTCGGCCGACGCGACCGTTGCGCCGAATACCGTCAGCAAGGTCAGCATCCACGTATAAACGGTTCGTTTCATTCCGTAATATCGATTGACTGTTGTACTATCTTGGACGTAACGAAAAACAGGCCGTTTTATTGCCTGCGGCACAAAACACACCACAGCCGGCTCCGAAGAGCCGATTGTGGTGCGTATCAGACCTTTTCAGGCATCAGTGCTTGAAGTCGGCGAAGAAGTCGTTGCCCTTGTCGTCCACGATGACGAAGGCGGGGAAATCCTCGACGTAGATCTTGCGGACGGCCTCCATACCCAGCTCGGGGAAGTCGACCACCTCGACCGACTTGATCGAGTTCTTGGCCAGAATCGCCGCCGGCCCGCCGATCGACCCCAGATAGAACCCGCCGTGCTTCCGGCAGGCGTCGGTGACGGCTTGCGAGCGGTTGCCCTTGGCCACCATCACCATCGAACCGCCGTGCGACTGGAACAGGTCGACGTAGGGATCCATACGGCCGGCCGTCGTGGGGCCGAACGAACCCGAAGCCATCCCCTCGGGAGTCTTCGCGGGACCGGCGTAGTAGACCGGATGCTTCTTGAAATAGTCGGGCATCGGCTTGCCTTCGTCGAGCATCTGCTTGATGCGGGCGTGGGCGATGTCGCGTGCCACGATGAGCGTTCCGCGCAGGTTCAGGCGCGTCTTGATCGGATACTTCGTCAGAATCTCGCGCACCTTGTCCATCCCCTCGTCCAGATCGATGTCGACGGCCGGCGACATGGCGGGCGCCTGCTTCGGAAGGAACCGAGCGGGATTCTTCTCCAACTGCTCCAAGAAGATGCCTTCGGGGGTGATCTTCGCCTTGATGTTGCGGTCGGCCGAGCAGCTCACGCCGATGGCCACGGGGCACGAAGCGGCGTGGCGCGGCGCACGGATCACGCGCACGTCGTGCACGAGGTACTTGCCGCCGAACTGAGCGCCCACGCCGCTCTCCTGACAGATTTTGAGCACCTTCTCCTCCCATTCCAGATCGCGGAAGCAGCGGCCGCCCTCGTTGCCCGACGTGGGCAGCGCGTCGAGATAACCCGCCGAAGCCTTCTTCACGGTCGAGAGACACATTTCGGCCGACGTTCCGCCGATGCAGATCGCCAGATGGTAGGGCGGGCAGGCCGAAGTGCCCAGATCCTTGATGTGGGTACGGATGAACTCGGTGAGCGTCTTCTCGTTGAGCAGCGCCTTGGTCTGCTGGTAGAGGAAGGTCTTGTTGGCCGAACCGCCGCCCTTGGTGATGAAGAGGAACTCGTACTCCATGCCGGGGTGGCCTCCGTAGATGTCGATCTGCGCCGGAAGGTTCGTGCCCGAATTCTTCTCGTCGGTCATCGTGAAGGGAACCACCTGCGAATAGCGCAGGTTGCGCTCCTTGTAGGTCTCGTAGACGCCGCGCGCGATATGCTCGGCGTCGTCGGCGCCCGTATAGACGTCCTCGCCCTTGTGGCCGATACAGATCGCCGTACCCGTGTCCTGACAGGTGGGCAGTTCGCCTTCGGCTGCGACGCACTGGTTCAGCAGCATGGTGTAGGCCACGAAGCGGTCGTTGTCGGAGGCTTCGGAATCTTCGAGGATGTTGCGCAGTTTCTGCAAGTGCGAAGCACGCAGGTAGAACGACACGTCGGAATAGGCGGCCTTCGACAACTCCTCCAACCCCTTGGGGTCGACTTTCAAAATCTTGCGGCCGTCGCACTCCACGACTTTCACGTAATCCTTGGTCAACAGACGGTACTCCGTGGTGTCCTCGCCCACGGGGAACGGCTCCTGATAGATGAATTCTGGCATAATTCGCGTTATTTTTTAGATCGTTAAATGTTGAATTCCTTTCCTCGTTTTCTCGCTTCGGCATAGCCTGAACAAGTTCGGCTCTGCACTCGGCTTAACGAAAACGTTCCTTAACATTACAATCGCACCGGCATTCTTCCCGAAGGAAATCCGCTCTCCGCTTCCCGGCCGCGATGCACGGCACGACGGCGCAAAACGCCCTCCGCCGGTCTGCGATTTACAGAGGCCAAAGATACGAAAAGTCGAGCGCAGAAGCAAACATTTATGTTCGATTATGCCGAGACGAAGTATCTAAGACGCCGTCGAAGATACGAAATTCTTGCGAAATATCCGCCCGCGCCGCACGCTTTTCAATTTATTAAAAAATATTCCGAATTCCCGCGCGGCGGTTTCTGAATTTTGTTGTATCTTTGCATGAACTCCCATAGAGATTCATTTCGTATCAAATAACTAAAATTTAACGGTTATGGTATCTTACAAAGAACTCGGACTGGTGAATACGCGCGAGATGTTCGCCAAGGCCATCAAGGGCGGTTATGCCATTCCTGCATTCAACTTCAACAACATGGAGCAGTTGCAGGCGATCATTTCGGCGTGCGTCGAGGCCAATTCGCCCGTTATCCTGCAAGTGTCGGCCGGCGCCCGCAAATACGCCAACCAGACGTTGCTGCGCTACATGGCACAGGGCGCCGTGGAGTATGCCAAGGAGCTCAACGGCGGCAAGGGTATTCCGATTACGCTGCACCTCGACCACGGCAATTCGTTCGAACTGTGCAAGAGCTGCATCGACATGGGCTTCTCGTCGGTGATGATCGACGGTTCGTCGCTCCCCTACGATGAGAACGTAGCCCTCACGAAAAAGGTCGTCGAGTATGCTCACCAGCACGACGTGACGGTCGAAGGCGAGCTGGGCGTACTGGCCGGCGTCGAAGACGAGGTAGCTTCGGAGGTCGCGCACTACACCAAGCCCGAAGAGGTGATCGATTTCGTGACGAAGACCGGCGTCGACTCGCTGGCCATCTCGATCGGCACGTCGCACGGCGCCAACAAGTTCAAGCCCGAACAGTGCACCCGCAACGCCGAGGGCATCCTCGTTCCGCCTGAACTGCGCTTCGACATTCTGGCCGAGATCGAGAAGAAACTCCCCGGATTCCCCATCGTGCTGCATGGTGCTTCGTCGGTTCCGCAGGAGTACGTGAAGATCATCAACACGCACGGCGGCAAGCTCAAAGATGCCGTCGGCATTCCCGAGGAGCAGCTCCGCAAGGCAGCCAAGAGCGCCGTATGCAAGATCAACATCGACTCCGACGGCCGTCTGGCGATGACCGCCGCCGTACGCAAGGTCTTCATCGACAACCCCGCCGAGTTCGACCCCCGCAAATACCTGGGTCCGGCCCGCGACGAGTTGAAGAAGCTCTACATGCACAAATGCGAGAACGTGCTGGGTTCGGCAGGCAAGGCTTAGTCCCGTACACGAGACCCTTTATACGAAAAACGTCCGGCTTTCTCTCCGGACGTTTTCTTTTTATTTGCTTTTTCGACATAAAAAACATATATTTACAACCGAAAACGAAACGTTTCGGCCGCGGGTCAAAACGGATAAATCATGAACCGATAAACAACCCATCCTAATTATGAGCGAAAAACATTCAATACATTGTCCGGCACGCGACATCCCCGTCCGCGCCGAGGTGGACGTTCTGGTCGTGGGCGGCGGCCCCGCCGGCATCATGGCCGCCGAGGCGGCTGCGGGCGACGGCCTGCGCGTAATGCTCGTCGAGAGCCGCGGTTTTCTGGGCGGCAACCTTACGATCGGCCTGCCTGTACTCGGATTCCTGGGACACAAGGGAACGCAGATCATCAAGGGCCTGCCCCAGAACTTCATCGACCGGCTGCGTGCACGCGGCGCAGCGAGCGAACACCGTCCCTGCGCCCTGCACATGAGCCTGACGATCATCGACCCCGAAGAGGCCAAGCGCACGGCACTCGAAATCATGGAGGAGAAGGGCGTCGAGGTACTGCTCTACGTCTTCTGCACCGACGTAGTCAAGGAGGGCGACGACGTGAAGGGCGTCATCATCGAGAGCAAGGCGGGCCGCGAAGCGATCCTGGCCCGCACCGTCATCGACTGCACGGGCGACGGCGACGTGGCCTTCCGCGCGGGCGTTGAATGCCGCAAGGGCGACGCCGAAGGCGGCATGCAGCCCCCGACGCTGATGTTCTGCATGAAGGGCGTCGACGTGCAGCGGCTGCGCGACGCGATCGTCCAGCATCCCGACGTCTACGACATGGACACCATGCCGGCCGAGCAGTTCCGTACGGGCAAGTTCATCACCGTCGGCTTGCGCAACCAAATCGAGCAGGCGCGCGCCAAGGGTATCCACATCCCCGTAGCACGCACGATCCTCATCACGGGGCTTGCCGACGACGAGATCTGGGTCAACATGACGCGCGTGAACGGCGTCGACTCGACCCGTCCCGAGAGCTACACGCACGGCGAGATCGAGGGGCGCAAGCAGGTCTACGAGGTGGAACGTTACCTGCGCGAATTCGTGCCGGGCTTCGCCGGAGCGCATCTGGAAAAAATCGCACCCTTCATGGGTATCCGCGAAAGCCGCGTGATCGTAGGCAAATACGTCCTCACGGCAGAAGATATTCTCGAAGACCGTCGTTTCGACGATGCCATCGCCGTGGCGGGTTATCCGGTAGACATCCACCACGCCAAGGGCGGCGACTGCACGCTCTACTGGTGCGACGACTGCTACGACATCCCCTACCGCACGCTGATTCCGGCCCATGTAGGCAATCTGCTCGTCGCGGGCCGTTGCTCGTCGATGAACCACGAAGCGATGGCTTCGACGCGCGTCATGTCGACCTGCATGGCGTTGGGCGAAGCGGCCGGACGTGCCGCACGGCTGGCCTTGAAGGCGGGCGTGCAGCCCGCCGATCTCGACGTGGAGGCGCTGCGCGCCGAACTGCGTGCGACGGGCGCCTACCTGCGCGACTGATCCGCTCCGTATAAAATGCGAGCGCGGGGTCCCGATTCCGGAACCCCGCGCTTCGTCGTTACCCCTTGCGCTTGTAACGCGACGGCGAGGTACCCGTATGCTGTTTGAAATACTTTCCGAAGAAGGACTGCGTACTGAAATTGAGGTGGTAGGCGATCTCCTGAATACTCATGCCCGAATATTTCAGCAACGACTTCGCTTCGAGGATGACCGATTCGTCGATCCACTTGGCCGCCGTCTTGCCGCTCACCTCCTTCACCACCGACGAGAGATATTTCGGGGTGATGTTCAACTGCCTGGCATAAAAACTCACGTTCCGCTCCCGCTTGTTGTACTCGCCCAGCAGCTGCATAAACTGGTCGAAAAGCACTTCGCAGCGGCCCTGCTTCTGCTCGCTCGACTGCTCGCGCTGGTTCAACTCGGTAATCAGATAGAAAACCGCCGTGAAAAGCGTGTGGATGATCTCCTTGCGATACCGCTCCTTATCGCTCTGGATCACGGTCTTGATAAGCTGGAAAAACTGCCGGATTTCGGCCACGTCGCGTTCGGTCACCTGCAAACAGGGTTTGCGGCCGAAGCGCATGTGAATGGGGAGCGACGCCGAAATATCGACCTGGATGTCGCTGACGAACGCCTTCGAACAGGCGACCAGATAGGCCGTCGCATCGGACGAACAGCGGATCGTCCGGATGATGCTGCCGGGACGGAAGAATACCAGCATGTTGGGCCGGACTTCATAGGTCTCGGTATCGATGGAGAGCACCGCCGACCCGCTCATCATGATCATCGCCGCGAACCCGTCGAGCGACACGGGAATCTCCGACGTGGGATTGCGCAGATAATCGATGGTCGTAATGGCCAGATCGTCCGACAGAAAAACCGTATCCTGCATCTCCTGCTTCAACCGGGCGATGGACACCTTGCGCAGGTTGTTGGGCTTCACCATAAAACGTAACGAGAGTTCGACGTAACAAATTGTTGACCTTGCCTGCGGATTCGCCGTCATGGATTCACGTCGAACTCACGTTACGGGAACTCCGCCCCGAAATCCATCCCGGCGACCGCCGCGCATCCTCCTCCGACGAGAAAGATTTCCCGAACGTGAATCCTCGGAAGAATCCACATTTCCGGATTTTCGATCTACAATGATACGGAAATTCCCCGGAATTTCCTAAAAAATCCCCTTTTTCACCCCTTAAAAAATAGCGATCCCCGATTGCGGCGTACAAAACCAACGCACGGGACTCCGGAATCGCCCTCTCCGCCCGGCCGCGCGGGCAGCCGCCGGCAGGCAAAACCGCGCAAAAGGCCGTCGCGGCCGACCGCATCGCCGGAAGATTCCGGACGAACCGGCCCTGCCGCATCCGGAAGATCCGCACCGCCGCCGGAACGAAGCCGCCGGAACGATCGGCCCGACCGGATAAAAAGGATGCAGGTTGGAAAATCATCGGATTTTCCAACCTGCATTCAATAGTAGGAGGATCAACGAGTGGAACGGAAGTTCCCGCTCCGCGAAGATTCGAACCGATTGCGGATCGCACCGCCTGCGGAAGGTCGATTCCCTGAACCGGAAATCCCTATCGGAAACCGTACCTCCGCCGAACCGCTCTCACCTACCAACAACACAAACACTTGCGGTCTGCGGAAGATCGAACCGGCCCTTCGCGTACTCTTTCGCTCCTCCTGAACGGTAAGACCGGCTTAGAGCTTCGGACCGGCAGCCACGAGGCTCTTGCCCTCGTTGTTGCCCGTGAACTTCACGAAGTTCTTGATGAAGCGCTCGGCCAGATCCTTCGCCTTGACGTCCCACTCCGAAGCCGACTTGTAGGTATCGCGCGGATCGAGGATCGCGGGATCTACGCCCGGCAGTGCGGTCGGGATTTCGAAATCGAAGATCGGGAGCTTCTTCGTCTTGGCCTTGTCGATCGAGCCGTCGAGAATGGCGTCGATGATGCCTCTGGTATCCTTGATCGAGATACGCTTGCCCGTACCGTTCCAGCCCGTGTTCACGAGATATGCCTTGGCGCCCGACTTCTTCATGCGCTTAACGAGCTCCTCGCCGTACTTGGTGGGGTGCAGCGACAGGAAGGCTGCGCCGAAGCAGGCCGAGAAGGTCGGCGTAGGCTCGGTGATACCGCGCTCGGTACCGGCCAGCTTGGCCGTGAAGCCGGAGAGGAAGTAGTACTTCGTCTGCTCGGGCGTGAGGATCGAGACGGGAGGCAGCACGCCGAATGCGTCGGCCGAGAGGAAGATCACCTTCTTGGCGGCCGGAGCCTTCGATACGGGCTTCACGATATTCTCGATGTGGAAGATCGGATACGATACGCGGGTATTCTCGGTCACCGACTTGTCGGCGAAATCGATCTTGCCCTTCGGGCCGACCGTCACGTTCTCCAACAGCGCGTTGCGGCGGATAGCGTTCCAGATGTCGGGCTCGTTCTCTTTCGAGAGATTGATGACCTTGGCATAGCAGCCGCCCTCGAAGTTGAACACGCCGTCGTCGTCCCAGCCGTGCTCGTCGTCGCCGATGAGCTGACGCTTGGGATCGGTCGAGAGGGTCGTCTTGCCCGTACCCGACAGACCGAAGAAGATCGCCGTCTCGCCCTTCTCGTTGGTGTTGGCCGAGCAGTGCATCGAAGCGATGCCCTTCAACGGCAGCAGGTAGTTCATATAGGAGAACATGCCCTTCTTCATCTCACCGCCGTACCACGTGTTGAGGATTACCTGCATCTTCTCCGTGAGGTTGAAGACCACGGCCGTCTCCGAGTTCAGACCCAGCTTCTTGTAGTTCTTCACCTTCGCCTTCGAAGCGTTGAGCACCACGAAGTCGGGTTCGCCGTACTGCTCCAGCTCGGCGTCGGTCGGACGGATGAACATGTTCTTCACGAAGTGTGCCTGCCAGGCCACCTCCATGATGAAGCGGATCTTCAAGCGCGTGTTCTCGTTGGCGCCGCAGAAGGTATCGACCACGTAGAGCTTCTTGCCCGAAAGCTCCTGGCCGGCGAGCTTCTTCAACTCCTTCCATGCAGCCTTCGTCACGGGCTTGTTGTCGTTCTTGTATTCGGGCGAAGTCCACCAGATGGTGTCCTTCGTCGTCTCGTCCATCACGAAGAACTTGTCCTTGGGCGAACGGCCGGTATAGACGCCGGTCATCACGTTCACGGCGCCCATGTCGGTTACAACGCCCTTGTCGAAACCGCGCAGGCCCTTCTTGGTCTCCTCGCGGAACAGCTCGTCATACGACGGATTGTACACGATCTCCGTAACGCCGGTGATGCCGTACTTTTTCAAATCCATTTTGTCCATAATTGTATTCGTTATTAAAACCTCTTTATCCAACTCTATCCGGGATTTCCCGGGACTCTCCCGACGAAGGCTCCGCACTCGCGGCAAGTCCCTTTTTTCCCGATGCAAAATTAGTAAAAAAAACGATAATGTGAAAAAATTAACAGTAATTTTTCACAAAATTTAAAAAACCGAGGAGACGAAGCCGGGACACAGCCGGCATCAAGCAGATCGACACGCTGATAACAGCACATTCAGCCCCACGTGAAAACACGCTGTTTCCGCCTTTCCGCAGATGCGGGAAGGGGGGGGGCATTTCCGAAATCCGACGAAAAGCCGAAGCGACGGAACGCCTCGGCTTCCCGATCGGAAAGGGCGGCATCACTCCGCCACCACCGCGATGCAGTTCGTGACGCGCCGTTCGCCCTCGTGGTCGAACCTCCGGTTGTCAGACGGGCGGTTCACGACGCCCGCCTCCTCGCACCAGAGCGTCGACGAACCGCCGCCGTCGAGGTTCAGCGCCGAATACAGCCCCAATTGCCGCACGAGATAGATCAGTTCGCCGATCGTCATACCCGCCGCCTGCCCCGGGAAACGGCCGTCCACGACGATCATCACCGCCTCGCCCTGTCGCGTGACGCCCACGACCGAGCGGGGATGCCGGCCCCAGAAACCGCCCTCGCGATCGGCATACGACAACGCTTCGCCGCGGCAGAGAAGCAGCGGCCCGGCAGCCAGCGCGTCACGGTAACGCCGCGCGAGCCGCGCGTCGTCCGCCGGAACATAGGGTTCGATCCGCACGCGGCGCCCCTTTATCGCCACCACGCCGTTGACGCGGAACTCTTCCCGAGCTTCGGTCGCGGCGACCGTCCGGCCTCCGACACGCACGAACGTCGAGGGAACGAGCGTCTTCACATTGAAATAGCCCGCGTTCACGGCCGCCACAGCCCCCTCCGCCTCGGCCAAAACCGACGTAAGCGTCAGCGAATCCGGCTGTACGATGCGGGTGCGGTATCTTCCCGCGTCATACCTGACCATCGAGATCGCCTGCGGCGCGCCGAACAGTTCGAGTTGCGCCTGCACGGCCACCAGATGCGGCCGCACGCAGCAGGTATCCCAGCGGATCGCGGCGATCGCCAGCGAATCCTGCACGCTTTGCGCACCGGCCGCAACGGGCAGGCACACGAGCAGCCAACCGAGCACACGTTTCATTCGTTTCGCAGTTTTCATCGTAACCCTTATTTTCCTACAAAATATTTGGAGACTCCGGAACCGTCCGTGTCCCGCGACGTAAAGATACGAAAATCCGAGCGCAGAAGCAAGCGCAAGCTTGATTATGCCGAGACAGAGCATCCAAGGCGCAAACCAAAGATACTCCGCCTCGGCAAAAAGCAAATAAATTTGCATTGCGCTCGGCTTAATCGTATCTTTGTCCCGACGACACGATAATCCGTTCGCTATGGAAGAACTCACACTCACCGTTCCCGCGCTGCTCTTTCCCGCCATTTCACTGATCCTGCTGGCCTACACCAACCGGTTTCTCTCCTACGCCCAGCTGATCCGCACGCTCAAAGCGCAATACCTCCAACACCGTTCCGACCTGACGGCCGCCCAGATCGACAACCTGCGGCGGCGGCTCTACCTGACCCGCGCCATGCAGATTCTGGGGATCGCCAGCCTGTTCCTGTGCGTCGTGACGATGTTCCTGCTCTACATCGGGCTGCCGCTTGTGGCCGCATACGTCTTCGGTGCGGGTCTGTTGGCGCTGATCGGCTCGCTCGGCGTCTCCATCCGCGAAATCCAGATTTCGGTACGGGCACTCGAAATCTACCTGAACGACATGGAACACTGACGACGATGCGCACCGCGGAATCCGGCCGAACGCCCGACCTCTTCCGGAACCGCCCTGCGGCAGGTCGCAACATCCCCCGACGACCGGAGGCCCGATGCGAAACGGGGCCTTCCGCAAATCGCAGAAAGCCCCGTAATTCCGATCGTCCGCCGCGTCACCGCTCCATTTTACGCAGGAAACATTCGACCGTATTCTCCATCAGACAAGCGATCGTCATCGGCCCCACGCCGCCCGGCACGGGAGTGATGACCGAGGCCAGCGGTTCGACGGCGGCGTAGTCCACGTCGCCGCACAGCTTGCCCGTCCCGGGATCGCGGTTGACCCCCACGTCGATCACCACGGCGCCCGGACGCACCATGTCGGCCGTCACGAAACGCGGCCGGCCGATCGCCACGACCAGGATGTCCGCTTCGCGCGTCACCTCCGGCAGATTTCGCGTGCGGCTGTGGGCGATCGTCACCGTAGCGTTGGCGTCGAGCAGCAATTTGGCCACCGGCAGCCCTACGATATTGCTGCGGCCGATCACCACGGCACGTTTGCCGGCGATCTCCACACCTGCCCGCTGCAACATCCGGATAATTCCTTTCGGCGTGCAGGGCAGCGTGCAGGGCTGTTTGAGCCACAGATTGGCTACGTTGAGCGGATGGAAACCGTCCACGTCCTTCTCGCGGCGGATCGCCGCGATCACCCGATCCTCGTCGATATGTTTCGGCAGGGGCAGCTGCACCAGAATCCCGTCCACGCCGTCGTCGGCGTTCAGTTCGCCGATCAGCGCCAGCAACTCCGCCTCGCCCGTCTCCGCCGGGCGGCGGATCGTCGTGTTGCGAATGCCCACCTCGGCCGAAGCCTTGGCCTTGCCCGTCACATAGCTCACGCTGGCCGGATCATCGCCCACGAGCACCACGACCAGATGGGGCGCCCGCCCGTATTTGGCGGGGAACTCCTTCACCGCCGCCGCCATTTCGGCCTTCATCGAGGCCGACAACTCTTTTCCGCTGATTATCGTCGCCATAGAATCACTTGATTGCTTTCCGTCCGATGTCCGTACGATGGAACAGATTGTCGCACCGCACCTTACCTACTTCCCGATTGCACTTTTCCAGCGCCTCGCCGAGCGTCGGCGCCGCACAGACGACGATCGCCACCCGACCGCCGGCCGTCACGATCCGCCCCTCCTTCGAGGCCGTACCCATGTGGTAGACCGCACCGTCGACCTCGTCCAGCCCCTCGATCACGGCGCCCTTCGCATAGCTGCCGGGATAGCCCTTCGAGGCCAGCACCACGCCCACCGTCGAAAAGTCGTGCCATTCGAGCGGGTGCTCCAGCTCCCAGCCGTCGGCCACGGCCGAGAAGATCTCCACGATGTCGCTTTTCAGGCGCGGTAGCACTACTTCCGTCTCCGGATCGCCGAAACGGGCGTTGAACTCGATCACCTTGATGCCGTCGCGCGTCTTCATCAGGCCGCCGTAGAGCACCCCCGTGAAGGGACACCCTTCGGCGCACATCGCATCGGCGACGGGCTGCATGATCCGCTCCAACGCATACCGTTCGTCCTCCCCGGTCACGAACGGCAGCGGCGAGTAGGCACCCATGCCGCCCGTATTGGGCCCTTCGTCGCCGTCGTAGGCCCGCTTGTGATCCTGCGCCAGCGCCATCGGATAGACGCGCCGGCGGTCGACGAAACACATGAACGAGAACTCGGGCCCTTCGAGCCAATCCTCGACCACCACCTTGCCGTGCCCGAACTTGTCGTCAAGCAGCATGTCGCGCAACGCGGCATCGGCCTCCTCCATCGTCTGCGCGACGACCACACCCTTGCCGGCCGCCAGCCCGTCGTATTTCAGCACCGCCGGCAACGGACGCGAGGCCACGTAGTCGCGCGCCTCCTCATACGCGGTGAAGGCACGGAACCCCGCCGTCGGGATACCGTATTTGGCCATCAGCTCCTTGGCGAACTCCTTCGACGACTCGATGCGCGCGGCCGCCTTCGTCGGGCCGAAGATCCGCAGTCCCGCCGCACGGAAACAGTCGACGATACCCGCCGCCAGCGCCGCTTCGGGGCCTACGACAGTCAGCGTCACGTTGTGCGCCAGCGCAAAATCGCGCAAAGCCTCCACCTCCGTCTCGCGGATCGGGACGCACTCGGCCTGCACCGCGATGCCCGCATTGCCCGGCGCGCAATAGATCGTGTCGATCCTTCCGCTGCGCGTCAGCGCATCGACAATGGCATGTTCGCGGCCTCCGCCGCCCACTACAAGAACTTTCATGGATCGAAATATATCTTTAATTCGTTTTCAAAATCATGCGGTTTCACGGCGCGGCCGCCGTCCCGCCGCACCCGGTTCTTCTCCGGCGGCAGAGCCGAATCCTGCCCGAATAACGGACAGCGGATCCGACCCCCGATCTCGTCATCTCAGTGTTTGAAATGGCGCATCCCCGTGAAGAGCATCGCCACGCCCGTTTCGTCGGCCTTGCGGATCGAATCCTCGTCGCGTACCGAACCGCCTGGCTGCACGATCGCCGCGACACCGTTGGCGGCGGCGAGCGTCACGCAGTCGTCGAAGGGGAAGAAGCCGTCCGACGCCATGACCAGCCCCTCGGTCGCACCTTTGGCCTGCGCCTCCTTCAACGCGATCTCGGCCGATCCGATCCGGTTCATCTGACCGGCGCCGACGCCGAGCGTCTGTCCCTCCTTCACCACCACGATCGCGTTCGACTTGACATGCTTGACGATCCGCCAGGCGAACTCCAAGTCGCGCAGCTGTGCAGCGTCAGGACGCGCCTTCGTAACGGTCATCGACGCCTCGACCCGCTTCGTCTCCACGTCGAGCTCCTGCGCCAGCAGACCGCCGTTGACGCTCACGTACTGCATCGGATGCACGTCGCTGCGTGTCATGTCGACTTCGAGCAGCCGCAGGTTCTTCTTCGTGCAGAGCACCTCCAACGCCCCTTCCGAGAACTTGGGCGCCATGATGATCTCCAAAAAAATCGGCTTCATCCGTTCGGCCGCCTCGCGCGTCACCTCGCGGTTGACAGCCACGATACCGCCGAAAATCGACACCTTGTCGGCCTCGTAGGCCTTCGTCCACGCCTCCACGACGTCGCGGCCGACGGCCGCGCCGCAGGGATTCATGTGTTTGAGCCCCACGCAGAAAGGCTCGTCGAACTCGCGCACGATGTTCAGCGCGGCGTTGGCGTCCTGGATATTATTGTACGACAACTCCTTGCCGTTGAGTTGCCGGGCATGGGCCAGCGAGAAGGGAACCTCCTCGGCCGAGCGGTAGAACTTGGCCGTCTGATGGGGATTCTCGCCGTAGCGGAGCGACTGCACCAGATCGAAATCGAGGAACAGTTTCTCGGGCAGGCCCGCCTGCGCACGCATGTAGGTGGCGATCATGCTGTCGTACTCCGCCGTATGGGTGTAGGCCTTGGCCGAAAGACGCAGACGAGTTTCGACCGAAGTATTGCCCTCGGCGCGCATCTCGTCCAGAATCGCGGCGTAGTCCGCCGGATCGCAGACGACGGTCACGTCGCGGAAATTCTTGGCCGCACTGCGCAGCATCGAAGGGCCGCCGATGTCGATGTTCTCGATCGCTTCGGCCAGCGTAACGCCCTCTTTGGCGATCGTCTGGCGGAAGGGATAGAGGTTCACGCAGACCAGATCGATGAACTCGATGCCGTTGGCGCGCAGCGCCTCGACGTGCTCCTCGACGTCGCGGCGCGCCAGCAGACCGCCGTGCACGGCCGGATGAAGCGTCTTCACACGCCCGTCGCAAATCTCGGGGAAGCCCGTCACATCGCTGATGTTCAACACCTCGACACCGCTCTCGCGCAACAGTTTCATCGTGCCGCCCGTGGCGATCACCTCCCAGCCCAAAGCCTTCAAATTCTTTGCGAAGTCGACGACGCCCGTCTTATCGCTGACACTTATCAATGCCCTCATTTCTCGTATTTTATGCTTTTACCAATTTATCAATCGTTTCCACGTATAATTCATGCTCCACCTCGTGCACGCGCCGTTCGACCTCGTGCACGTCGTCGCCGTCGTAGGCGAAGGCGCGCTGCGCGATGATCCGCCCGCCGTCGAGCGTGGCGTCGACCCAGTGGATCGTCACCCCGTAGACCTTCACCCCGTAGGCGACGGCCTCCTCGATCGCGTGCGCCCCCTTGAAGGCGGGCAGCAGCGAGGGATGGATGTTGACGATCCGCCCGCCGTAGGTGCCGAGCAGCACCTCCGAGAGGATGCGCATGTACCCCGCCAGACAGACCAGATCGACCCCCGCGGCATCGAGCCGCGCGACGATCTCGCGTTCGTAGTCGGCCTTCGAGGCATACTCCTTCGGCGCGAAGGCGAAGCAGGCGATGCCCCGCGCCGCCGCGCGCTCCGTGACGCGCGCCCCGGGCCGGTCGCAGACGACGAGTGCCACCTCGGCCGCGATCGCACCCCGCTCGCATGCAGCGGCGATCGCCTCGAAGTTGCTCCCTTCGCCGCTGGCGAAAACAGCGATCCGCTTCATCGGCACGCTACCGGATGACGACCCCTTCGGAGTCGGTGACACGTCCGATGACCGACGCCTGCTCTCCGTGCGACGCGAGGATGTCGACGGCCTTCTGCGCCTCCTCGGCGTCGAGCGCGATGACCATGCCGACGCCCATGTTGAAGATGTTGAACATCTCGCGGTGGGCGATCTTTCCGTACTTCTCCAGGAAGCGGAACACGGGCAGGATCTCCCACGTCCCCTCCTCGATGGCGATGCCCTGCCCCTCGTGCAGGATGCGGGGAATGTTCTCGTCGAATCCGCCGCCGGTGATGTGGCTGATGCCGTGGACGTCGCACCGGCGGATCACGTCGAGCACCGGCTTCACATAGATTTTCGTCGGGGTGAGCAGCACCTCGCCCAACGTGCGGTTACTCAGCTCGGGATAGACCTTGTTAAGTTCCAATCCGTTGTCCGACAGCACCTTGCGCACCAGCGAGAAGCCGTTGGAATGGACGCCCGACGAGGCGATCCCGACCAGCACGTCGCCGGTCTTGACCTTCGACCCGTCGATGAGCCGGCTGCGTTCGACGACGCCCACCGTGAACCCCGCGATGTCGTACTCGCCGCCTTCGTACATGCCCGGCATCTCGGCCGTCTCGCCGCCTACGAGCGCACAGCCCGCCTGACGGCACCCCTCGGCCACGCCGCAGACGATGCCCTCGATCTTGACCGGTTCGTTGTGCCCCACGGCCACATAATCGAGGAAAAAGAGCGGCTCGGCACCCTGAGCCAGCACGTCGTTGACGCACATTGCCACGGCATCGATGCCGATCGTATCGTGTTTGTCCAGCGCGAAGGCCAGTTTGAGCTTGGTTCCCACGCCGTCGGTACCGCTTACGAGCACCGGCTCCTTGACTCCGAGGGCCGCCAGATCGAACATGCCGCCGAAGGCGCCGATCGTACCCATGACGCCCGTGCGCGCCGTCGAAGCGACGTGCTTCTTGATGCGGCGGACCACCTCGTAACCGGCTTCGAGATTCACGCCGGCCTTCTCATAACTTTCTGCCATATCGTTTTTTCTGTTTTTCGTTTGACATTTGTCGCGCGAGGAATACCCCGCTAACGGTTCTTGTCCTCCTTGCGGCCGATCTCGGCGGCATGTTCGTAGAGCGCCGTCGGATAACGGCCCGTGAAGCAGGCCATGCACATCTCCTTGCGGTTGCCGGCCCTCAGCAGCGCTCCCTCCGAGAGGAAGGCCAGCGAGTCGGCCTCGATCTGGCGGCATATCTCCTCGACCGAACAGCGGTGACCGATCAACTGGTCGCAGGTCGAGGTGTCGACGCCGTAGAAGCAGGGATGGGTCATCTTGGGCGATGCGATGCGCACGTGCACCTCCTTCGCGCCGGCGGCCTTGAGCAGCCGCACGATGCGCAGCGAAGTCGTACCGCGCACGATCGAGTCGTCGATGAGCGCCACGCGCTTGCCCGCCACGAGCGACCGCACGGCCGAAAGTTTCATCTTCACGCCCTTCTCGCGCATCGCCTGCGACGGCTGGATGAAGGTACGGCCGATGTAACGGTTCTTGACCAGCCCCATTTCATAGGGGATGCCGCTGGCCTCCGAGTAACCGATCGCGGCCGAAAGGCTCGAATCGGGCACGCCGATCACCACGTCGGCGTCGGCCGGAGCCTCCTCGAAAAGGAGCCTGCCCGACTCCTTGCGGAAGGCGTGGACGTTGCAACATTCGATGTCGCTGTCGGGGCGCGCGAAATAGATGTACTCCATGGCGCACATGCAGTTGCGCTTGTACATCGAATAGTCGCGGCTGCGGATGCCGTTGCGGTCGAGCGTGACGATCTCGCCCGGATTGACGTCGCGCACGAACTCCGCGCCCACGATGTCCAGCGCGCAGGTCTCCGAGCTGACGACCCAGCCGTCGTTGAGCCGGCCGATCGACAGCGGACGCAGGCCGTACTTGTCGCGGCAGGCGTAGAGACGGTTCTCGGTCATGATCAGGAAGGCAAACCCGCCTTCGAGCATGTTGAGCGCGTCGATGATGGCGAAAATGCGGTGCTCCGAGCTGTGCTCCTTCTTGATGAGGTGCGCGAGGATCTCGCTGTCGGAGGTCGAGTGGAAGAGGCTCCCCTTGTCCTCCAAGTAACGCACCAGCTCGCGTGAATTGACGAGGTTGCCGTTGTGCGCCAGCGCGAAATCGCCCGTATGGTGTCGGAAGACGAAGGGCTGCACGTTCTCGCGGCCGCCGCCCCCTGCCGTCGAGTAGCGCACATGGCCGATGGCCATGCGGCCGTGGAGCGTCGAAAGGTTGTCGCCGTTGAAGACCTCGGTCACCAACCCCTCGCCCTTGACCGACGCGAGGCGGCCCTCCTCGGCACTGACGATGCCGCACGCCTCCTGGCCGCGGTGCTGCAAGGCATGAAGGCCGTAGTAGACGATTCCCGGCGCATCGTCCACGCCGAAGACGCCGAAGACGCCGCACTCCTCGTGCAGGGAGTCGAAAGGCAATTCATTCATATCGTGATTCCTCCTGTATTAGTTAATCCGAAAACGAAAACCGGAGCGGGAATCCACCCCCGCCGTGTCGCTCCTCTATTTTTTCAAAGCCTCCAAACGGGCGAGAATCTCCTCGTAGGCCTCGCGCACGCGCCCCAGGTCGCGGCGGAAACGGTCCTTGTCGAGCTTCTCGTTGGTCGTCTTGTCCCACAGACGGCAGGTATCGGGCGACACCTCGTCCGCCAGCACGATCTGCCCGTCCGACGTGCGGCCGAACTCGATCTTGAAGTCCACCAGCGTGATGTTCATGCGGTCGAACAGACCGGTCAGCACCTCGTTGATCTTGGCCGTCATGTCGTAGATCCGTTTCAGTTCGTCGTAAGTCACTACGCCCAGCGCCACGGCGTGATGGTCGTTGATGAGCGGATCGCCCAGCTCGTCGCACTTGTAGCAGATGTCGTAGATCGTGTTCGACGGTCTGAGCCCCTCTTCCAGCCCCAAGCGCTTGGCCATCGAACCGGCCACGATATTGCGCACGATCACCTCCAGCGGGATGATCTTCACGCGGCGGCACAGCTGGTCGCGCTCGTTGAGCGTAGAGATGTAGTGCGTCGGAATGCCCGCCTCTTTCAGATAGCCGAAAATGATCGTCGAAATCTTGTTATTGAGGACGCCCTTGCCCTCGATGGTCGCCTTCTTGATGTTGTTGAAAGCGGTGGCGGCATCCTTGTAATGCATCAGGATCACATCGTCGTCGTCCGTGCGGAAAACCTGTTTCGCCTTACCCTCGTAAAGCATTTCGAGCTGTTTCATAGTTTGTTCTATTTTTTGGAGTTATTGTTTTTTCGCTTTTTTCAGATCGAAGTCCACCACGATCGGCCGGTGATCCGACGGGTGCCAGAAATTCGACAGTTTCTTCGGATCGCGCACCGGCTCGGTATAGTCGTCGCGAACCACTTCGGCGCGCGTCACGCAATCGTAGAGCGCCGGCGTGCAGTAGACGAAATCGATACGCTTTTCCGAATGAGTCGTCGTCTGGAACCGGCCGGGATGCTGTCGGGCGATCACATCGACGTAGGGCGTATGTTCGAGCACGTAGTCCTGCGTCAGCAGCCGCGGATCGTCCTCCGGACATTTGTAGAACCAGTTGTCGAGCCGCGACCACGAGTTGTTGTCGCCTAGCATCACCCAAAGCTCTTCGGCGGCACGGGGAGCGGTGCCGATCGTATGCCGGCAGATATACTCGATCTCCATGCGGCGGTAACGGTCGCCCTCGTGCGCGTCGCGGCTCGCCGCCACGTCGGTCGCCCGGTAGGCGTAAGCCTGCGGCCACAGATGCAGCGTCACGATATTGACCGTGCGACCGTTCTTCGCGATGCGGGCCCACCCCGCGCCGTGCGTCACCACGCTGTCGGGCTCCTCGCCCACGATCCGCTCGACGTTCTCGATCGGGTATTTCGAGGTAATCACCTGCGGGAAATTGTCGCGGTGACCGCCCACGTACCAATACTTGTGGCCGTAGCGCGCCGCCAGTTCGCCCCAGTTGCCGACCAGATAGCGGTCGGCTTCCGGCATCCTGTCGGCCGTGCCCGAACGGTAGATCGACTGCGCCTCGCACCACACGCAGACGTCGGCGTCGAACTCCTTCACCCACTCCACGAAGCGGTCGTAATTGTCGTCCTGCCCCGACCACATGCCGTTCTGGATGTTCCAGTAGAGCAGCCGCAGGTCGGAGCCCGACGGACGCCTGGCGGCGCAGGGAACCGACGTAGCGATCGCAGCGGCGAAAGCCGTCAGGCAGAAAAGGATTCGTTTCAGGTTCATGCGTATTCAAGTTTAAGGTTAGTTCCGTTTGCGGAAATAGGCGACGGCATTCTCGAAGATCGGCTGCCGTTTCTCCCCGCAGATATTCTTGAAGAGGTTCTCTCCGTAGCGCTCCGTATGACCCATCTTGCCCAGAATGCGCCCGTCCTCGGAGACGATGCCCTCGATGGCGTAGAACGAACCGTTGGGGTTGCAGGGCGCTTCGGCCGTCGCATGACCGTCGGGGCCGGCGTACTGGAAAGCTACCTGCCCGCACTCGAACAACCGGCGCGCCAGCTGCTCGCCGACCACGAACTTGCCTTCGCCGTGGCTGACGGCGATACTGTGCAGATCGCCCACCGAGAACGAACTGAGCCACGGCGAAGCCGTCGAAGCCACACGCGTGGTGACGATCTGCGAAACGTGGCGGTTGATGTCGTTGCGGAAGAGCGTGGGCGAATCCTTCGTCACGCAGCCCAGCCGCCCGTAGGGCAGCAGTCCCGACTTGACGAGCGCCTGGAACCCGTTGCAGATGCCCAGGATCAGGCCGCCGCGGTCGAGCAGCGCATGGATCTCCTCCGCGATATCCTTGTTGTTGAGTACGTTGGCGATGAACTTGCCGCTTCCGTCGGGTTCGTCGCCCGACGAGAATCCGCCGCTGAGCACGAAGATGTGGCACCGGCGGATATGCTCCTTCATCTCGCGGATCGAGCGGAAGATCGCCTCGGCCGAAAGGTTGCAGAAGACCGTCGTCTCGACCTCGGCACCGGCGCGGCGGAAGGCGCGCGCCGTGTCGTAGTCGCAGTTCGTGCCCGGGAAGACGGGCAGGTAGGCCACGGGGTGCTCCACCGCCTCGCCCCCGTAGACGAACGTGCGAGGTGCAGGTGTGCTCTCCATGACCGTCCCGCGGTTCGCGCCGCGGTCGGGATAGATTCGGGCGAAGCGCTCGCTGTTGGCGCGGCGCAGCGCGTCGAGCGGCATCCGCTCGCCGTTAACAGTCAACGCTTCGTCGGCCGTCGTCCGGCCCAGCCGCACGGCGAAGGGCGCATCGAGTTCGACAGTGCTCTCCACCACGATCGAACCGTAGTCGTAGGCGAACAGCGCCTCCTCCGGCAACTCGACCTCCGCGCCGATTCCGTTGCCGAAAGCCATCTTCGCCAGCGCCTCGGCCACACCGCCGAACCCGACGGCATAGCCCGCCACGATCCGACCTGCGGCGATCCGCTCGGAAGCATAGTTCCACAAGGTTCGGAGCGCCGCGGTATCGGGCATACGGTTCGCCTTCGGCGTATGTTTGAGCAGGTAGAGCGTATGCCCCGCCTCTTTCAGATCGGTCGAGATCACGCGCCGCGCGTCGACGGTCGTAATGCCGAAGGCCATGAGCATGGGCGGCACGTTGATCTGCTGGAAGGTGCCGCTCATCGAGTCCTTGCCGCCGATCGACGGCAGCCCCAGCTCGACCTGCATCCGCAGCGCACCCAGCAGCGCCGCCAGCGGTTTGCCCCACGAACGGGCGGTGTGCATCCGTTCGAAATATTCCTGATAGGAGAAACGCATCCCCCCGAACTCCGCACCGGCGGCCACCGCCTTGGCGCAGGCCTCGACGACGGCGTAGGCCGCCCCGTGATAGGGGCTCCACGACGTAAGGAAGGGGTTGTAGCCGTAGGCCATGATGCTCGCCGTCTCGGTGTATCCCTCGACGGGGAGTTTCTGCACCGAGACCTGCGTCTCGGAGCCCTGCGTGCGGCCGCCGAAGGGCAGCAGCACGGTCGAAGCGCCGATCGTCGAGTCGAACATCTCGACGAGGCCCTTCTGCGACACCACGTTGTCGTCCGCCAGGTCGGCCTCCATGCGCTCGGCGAGCGTCGCACCCTGCGGCTTGCGCACGAAGGGGTCGCACGCCTCGACGGCGCCGATCTCGACCTCGGCATAGTGGGCCGCACCCGCCGAGTCGATGAACTCGCGCGAGAGGTCGACCACGAGCCGGTCGCGGTTGTACATGCGCATCCGGCGCGTATCCGTAACGTCGGCCACGTGCGTCACCTCGATATTCTCTTCACGGCAATAATCCATGAATCGTTCCATGTCCGCCCGTTCGACCACTACGGCCATGCGCTCCTGCGACTCGCTGATAGCCAGCTCCGTCGCATTCAGGCCGTCGTACTTGGTCGGCACGCGGTCCAGATAGATGTCCAGACCGTCGGTCAGCTCGCCGATGGCCACCGACACGCCGCCGGCGCCGAAGTCGTTCGACTTCTTGATAAGGCGCGTCACCTCCGGCCGGCGGAACAGCCGTTCCAGTTTGCGCTCTTCCGGAGCGTTGCCCTTCTGCACCTCCGACGAACAGGTTTCCAGCGACTTGGTATTGTGTTCCTTCGACGAACCCGTCGCACCGCCGATGCCGTCGCGCCCCGTGCGGCCGCCCAGCAGCAGTACCACGTCGCCCGCGGCGGGCGTTTCGCGCCGCACGTTTTCGGCCTTCACGGCTCCCACCACGGCACCCACCTCCAAACGCTTGGCCACGTAGTCGGGATGATAGATTTCGCGCACGTGGGTCGTGGCCAGACCGATCTGGTTGCCGTAGCTCGAATAACCGGCCGCAGCCTTGCGGCTGATGACCCGCTGGGGCAGTTTGCCGGCGAGCGTCTCGCCGACAGGCTGATAGATATCGCCCGCACCCGTCACACGCATGGCCTGGTAGACGTAGCTGCGCCCCGACAGCGGGTCGCGGATCGCACCGCCCAGACAGGTCGAAGCGCCGCCGAAGGGTTCGATCTCGGTGGGATGGTTGTGCGTCTCGTTCTTGAACTGCAACAGCCACTTTTCGGGCTGCCCGTCCACGTCGACGTCGACGAAGATCGAGCAGGCGTTGTTCTCCTCGCTCACTTCCAGATCGTCCAGCTTGCCGATTTTGCGCAGGTAACGGGCGCCGATCGTGGCCAGATCCATCAGGCAGAGGGGTTTTTCGTCGCGGCCCAGTTCGCGGCGGATCTTATGATACAGCTCCAACGACTCCTCCAACTCGGCTCGCATGAACGACTCGTCGACCCGAATCGAGGTCAGCACCGTCGTAAAGGTCGTATGGCGGCAATGGTCGCTCCAATAGGTATCCAGAATCCGCAGCTCCGTCTCGTAGGGATCGCGCCCCTCGGCCCGGAAATAGTTCACCACCTCGCGCAGGTCGTCGGCGTTCATCGCCAGCCCCATCTTCGCGCAATAGGGAGCCAGTTCGCCGTCGGTCAGCTCGCGCAGTCCCGCGAGCACCTCCACGGGCTTCACCTCGGCCTGCTCCATGTCGCTCAACACCGAGAGATCCTTCTCGCGCGACTCGACGGCGTTGATGTAGTATTTGCGCACGCGCGCCAGCTCCTCGTCGGTCGTCGCTGCGTCCAGCAACAGCAGCCGCGACGAGCGGATGCGCACCTCGGCTTCGGGATCGATCAGCCGCACGCAGTCGACGGCCGACGCAGCGCGCTGATCGAACTGTCCCGGCAGATACTCCACCGCCAGGAATTTCCTCCCTTCGAGGTCGCAGGCGTCGGTCACCTCGTCGGTCTGCACCTCGCCGAACACCCTGTAACGGCTCGCTTCGAGCAGTTCGGGCGTGAAGCCGAACAGGTCGTAGACGTTCAGCAGACGCAACTGCGAGAGGTGCAATCCGAGGTTCTCGTTCAAATCGTGTTGCAGGCTCTCGGCCTCGACCCGAAATCCGGGGCGTTTCTCGACGAAAATACGGTAGTTCTTCATATCGTTCAGTTCTCTTTTTTCTCTTTATTCCGCTGCGGCGGCCCGACGGCTCCGCCGGTCATTCGAATCGCGCGGCCCACTCGGCGGCGAACTGCCCGCCGCTCAGGCCCACGAAGGTGATATGCCCCATTTTACGCAGGGGGCGGCTCTCGCGTTTGCCGTAGAGATGGACGTGGACATCCGCCCGCCCCTCCCGGGCGATCGCCTCGGCGGCGGCCAAATCGCGCCCCAGGATATTCTTCATCACCGTGGGAGCCACCAACCGCGGCTCTTCCAACGGCATCCCCAGCAGGTAGCGCGCCAGTTCGCGGAACTGGTTGGTCGTGCATCCCTCGATCGTCCAGTGCCCGCTGTTGTGCGGGCGCGGCGCCATTTCGTTGAAATAGATCTCGTCGCCCTTGACGAAATACTCGATCGCAAGGATGCCCCGATAACCGCACTCCTGCATGAAACGCCGGCTCTCGCTCACGATCCTGTCGCGCAGCGCGTCCGGAATCTCCGCCGGCACGACCGACAGATCCAGAATCCCGTCGCGGTGGACGTTGCGCCCCACGGGAAAGCAGACCGTCTCGCGGCCGTCGCCGACCACGATGGCGCTCGCCTCGAAATCGAAGGCTACGAACTCCTCGACGATACCCGGCCGGCCGAAATAGGGTTCGACCTTCGCCATATCCTCCTCCGAACGCAGCACGACCTGCCCGTGGCCGTCGTAGCCCAGCGTGCGGGTCTTGAAGACGCAGGGGAAGCCGCCCGCCTCGCGGACGGCCGCTTCGAGCGACGGGCGGTCGTCGGCCGGCGCGAAACGCGGCGTGCGCAGGCCGTGCGCGACGGCGTTGCGCTTCTCGCGCAGGCGATCCTGCGAGTCGTAGAGGGGCTGGAAGCCCTGCGGAATATTGTATCGCTCCACGAGCGGAATGAGCACTTCGCCCGGGACGTTTTCGAATTCATAGGTCACCACGTCGCTGCGGCGGCACAGCTCTTCGAGCGCCGCCCCGTCGTCGTAGGCCGCCACGATATGCCCGTCGGCCACACGTGCGGCGGGAGCATCGGCCGCAGGATCGAGCGTCACCACCCGCGCCCCCAGCTTGTGCGCCTCCTCGGCGAGCATCAGCCCCAGCTGACCCGCGCCGATCACACCGATCGTCTTCATCGCCGCACCCATCCTACAACTCCGCTTTCAACACGTCGGCCGTCTGCCGCGTCCGGAACGCATCGAGCCGTGCGGCCACCTCCCCGTCGGACAAGGCCAAGATCGACACGGCAATCAATGCGGCATTCTTCGCTCCGTTGATCGCCACCGTCGCCACCGGCACGCCGGCCGGCATCTGAACGATCGACAGCAACGAGTCCAGCCCGTTGAGCGCACGCGACTTGACCGGCACGCCCACCACGGGCAGCGGCGTCATGCTGGCCACCATGCCCGGCAGATGGGCCGCCCCGCCGGCACCGGCGATGATGACCTCGATGCCGCGCCCGCGCGCCGTCTTGGCGTACTCCACCAGCAGGTCGGGGGTACGGTGGGCGCTCACGACCCGCTTCTCATAGGGGATGCCGAACGCTTCGAGCGTCTCGGCAGCGGCGGCCATGACCTCCCAGTCGCTGGTCGACCCCATGATGACTCCTACTTTCGCACTCATATCAGAAATTTTCTTTGCGGGCCCGTCCCGTCGGACGGATGCTCCCGTTACGTTCGATATCCGCTTTCCACCGGATGCGACCGGCGCGTACTCTTCTCCGGCGAAGCGCATCCCGGAACCGCTCCTGCACGCGCCCGAACCGCCTCAACTCCTTCCGTATCACCCCGGCAGAGGCTCCGTCGCCGAAAAGAAGAACCGCCGCGACACGATACGTCACGGCGGTTTTTTCTCCATCAGTTCCGAGCACACGAACGATGTACGTACCCTTTCGAGTATCGTCCTTTCTGATTCTGCTGTAACCAAAAAGCGTACATGGCGTGCGGTTTCTTCTTATCGACGACACAAAGATAGCTCCTTTTTCACGGAAAACCGAAGCTTATAATAAATAAAATTATAAACAATCTTATCAACATTCCAACGCACGGAACGCCCCTCTTCCGGTCGGCCGCAACCGATTCCGGAAGCGGCTCTGCCGCCGTTATCCGCGCAGCTTCGCCTCGCAGTAGGCGCAACGGTAACTGCCCGGTTCGCCGTCGATCTCATGGAAGAGCTGGTCGACGTCTTCGGTGGCCGAGATGCAGCGGCGGTTCTGGCAGCGCAGGCGATTGACGTCGTATGCTTCGGTCAGATGCGGCGTAGGGGCCGCCTTCCGTTCGCCCGCCCATTGCAGCAGCGTATAGATCAGCGCCATGCGGACGAACTTGCCGTTCTCGACCTGCCGGAAATAGGCAGCGCGGGGGTCGTTGTCCACCGCGCGCGTGATCTCGTTGACGCGCGGCAGCGGATGCAGGACGACCATCTCCTTCTTGGCCGTTTCGAGTTTCTCGGGCGTCAGCACGAAACTGTCCTTTACCCGCTCGAACTCCTCCTCGTCCAGAAAACGCTCCTTCTGCACGCGGGTCATGTAGAGAATGTCCAGTTCGGGCATCACCTCCTCCATGGTGCGCACTTCGACGGTCGGCACGCCGTATTTGTCGCACACCTCGTGCCGGATGTAGTCGGGCAGGCGCAGCTCTTCGGGCGCGATCAGGATCACCTTGATCCCCGTGCGGCGCGACAGCGCCTTGATGAGCGAGTGCACCGTACGGCCGAATTTCAGGTCGCCGCAGAAGCCGATCGTGAGGTCGTCCAACCGTCCCAGTTCGCGCTTGATCGTCAGCAGGTCGGTAAGCGTCTGCGTGGGATGCGCATGGCTGCCGTCGCCGGCGTTGATGACCGGGATGCCGGCGTACTGCGACGCCACGAGCGGCGCCCCCTCCTTGAAATGGCGCATGGCGATGATGTCGGCGAAGCAGGCGATCACGCGCACCGTGTCGGCCACCGTTTCACCCTTCGACACCGACGACGACGCGGCGTCCGAAAAACCGATGACGTTGCCGCCCAGCTCCATCATGGCCGACGTGAAACTCAGCCGCGTGCGGGTGGAGGGTTCGTAGAAGAGCGTCGCCAGCTTGCGGCCCTTGCAGGCCTCGCTGTACTTTTCGCGATGGGCGATGATGTCCAGCGCAAGGTCGATGATCCGCTCGGTTTCGTCCACCGACAGATCGGTAGGCTCGATCAAATGACGCATAACTCTCTTCGAATTATTTGTTGATCCAGCTTTCGTCCGACGGATTGTTGCGGAAGGCGATCAGGCGCGCCTTGTCCTCGGGACGGATATATCCCTCCTCGGCTGCCACCTCCGCGAGCACGTCGAGGTTCGACAGCGAGTAGTTCACGACTCCGGCCGCCGCCAACCGGTCGAGCCCCTTCTGCATCCCGTAGGTGAAGATCGACGCCACGCCCAGCACCTCGGCGCCCGCTTCGCGCAGCGCCTCGACCACCTCGATGCAGCTTCCCGCCGTCGAGATCAGGTCTTCGATCACCACGACCTTCTGCCCTTTTTCGAGCCGGCCCTCGATGCGGTTGCCGCGGCCGTGATCCTTCGCGCCGCTGCGCACGTAACCCATCGGCAGATCGAGGATCGTGGCCGTGATGGCCGCATGGGCGATACCGGCCGTCGAGGTTCCCATCAGCACCTCGGCTTCGGGGAATTTCGTGCGGACGATCTCGGCCAATCCCGCCTCTACGTGCTTGCGCACCTCGGGGGCCGTCAGCGTCAGACGGTTGTCGCAATAAATCGGGCTTTTGATACCGCTCGCCCAAGTGAACGGCTGCTCTGGACGCAGGAATACCGCGCCGATCGAGAGCAGGTCTTTTGCTATGGCTTTCTCCATGTTCGGTTTGTTGTTATCGTTCAATTTCATATACAGTATCGGAAAGGGACCGCCCTGTTCGTCGCGCTCGCTGCGGCCGCACACGGCGAACCCCACGTGTTCGTAGAACCCGCGCGCCGAGGGGTTCTGCTCGTTGACCACGACCTCCGTCACACCCGCGGCGAAAGCCTCGCGCACCAGCGCGGTGCCGACACCCGCACCCCGACAGGCGGGACCGACGAAGAGCATCTCCAACCGCCGGCCGTCACACCCCATGAAGGCGACCGGAACTCCCTCCGCATCGCGCACGATCCGCAGATCGGCTATCGAACGCAGGGCGTCGGGGACATAGGTGCGGATGCCGCGAATATCCTCCTCACTCAGAAAGTCATGCGTGGCGCGCACCGACGCCTCCCACAGCTCCACGAGCCGGTCGACGAGCGCATCGTCGCGCGACACGCAGCGCTCGGGTGCGGAAAAAAACACGGGCTTCATATCATTTCATTGCCTTGCGCAAAATCGCCTCCACCTCGTCGGGATAGATCCCGCCCTCGTGCACCTTCACGCCGTCCACATAAAAGGTCGGAACGTAATAGTAGTCGTAGCCGTCGGCCACGGCGGGCTGCTCCGACTCCTCGATCAGTTCGATGTCGACGGCCGCCAGCTCGGGATGGGCGGCCTTGACCTCGTCGATGTAACGCAGCGCCTTGCGGCAGAAGGGACAGTTTTTCAGGTAGAAAAGTTTCACCGGTTTCATGACTCGTCTATTTTTCGGATGGGAAACGCCGTCGTCGTCCCGCATCCCGCATATTTCATTCCGCACCGACGAATTCGGCCACGCAGCGGCGATAGGTCGCCACGGGATCGGACGCCGCCGTGACGGGACGCCCCACGACGATGAAGTCGGAGCCGATCTCGCGGGCACGCGCCGGCGTAGTGACACGCACCTGGTCGCCCATGTCGCCGTCGGCGAAGCGCACGCCGGGCGTGACGGTCAGAAACTCCGCACCGCACGCCTGCTTGACCATGCCTGCTTCGAGCGGCGAGCAGACCACGCCGTCCAACCCCGCCTCGCGGGCATTGCGGGCATAGCGGACGATCACTTCGTCGATAGGCGCGTCGATCAGCAGTTCGCTGCGCATCCGCTCCTCGCTCGTCGAGGTGAGCTGAGTCACGGCGATGAGCAGCGGCCGCGTACCGTCGGGCCGCGTCAGTCCCTCGACGGCCGCACGCATCATGTCGATCGTACCGGCCGCATGGACGTTGCACATATCCACATCCAGCTTCGACAGCACGGCCATCGCCTTGCGTACCGTGTTGGGAATGTCATGCAGTTTCAAATCGAGGAAGATCCGGTGACCGCGGCGCTTGATCTCGCGCACGATCGACGGCCCTTCGGCATAGTAAAGCTCCATGCCGATTTTCAGGAACGGCTTGCGCGGCTCCTGCTCGAACTTATCCAGAAAAGCGAACGTCGCCTCGGCACTGGCGAAATCGCACGCTATGATTACATCTCGTGTCAACATCTTTATCTCTTCTTTTACGTTTCCGTTCCTGCTCCATACATCCCCGAACACCTGTGCGACGAGATGTAACGGTATTTAAAATCCCTCCAAACCTCCCTTTGTAAAGGGAGGCTTCGCAGCCGGAAACTTTGTTATCTCTTCTTTTATGTTTCCGTTCCTGCTCCGTACATCCCCGAACGCCTCTGCGACGAGATGTAACGGT